>ERZ761602.4970-NODE-4970-length-16234-cov-5.945238_pt1 | contig 16234 bp, 17 predicted proteins | sample MGYA00512165_ERZ761602 | MGnify/ENA primary metagenome ERZ761602 (study PRJEB28899, sample SAMN02445085) | bioreactor sludge metagenome | biome: EBPR sludge; isolation source: Thorneside wastewater treatment plant | place: Australia: Brisbane, Thorneside...
AACCGGTTCGGGCTTCGCCCTCACCGACTTCTCCTCCAGTGGAGGAGAAGTAATCTGAGAGGACGATGCCGAAACGAAGCGCGAAGAAAAACCTCTCCGCCCCTGGGGGAGAGGTCGGTGAGCGCAGCGAACCGGGTGAGGTGGTCTCTGGGACGCAACCGAGACTCCCGGCCTCCTCAACCGGTTCGGGCTTCGCCCTCACCGACTTCTCCTCCAGTGGAGGAGAAGTAATCGGAGAGGACGATCCCAAAACGAAGCGCGGAACCTCGATGGGTTCCGGCACCCCGTATACTTGTGGTGTGAAGCGATTCGATCTCGTGCCGGAACCGGACCTCCATCCGGACTTCGCGATGATGGTGGCGGCCTGGCGGGACGGGACCCGAGAGTGGCGGGATGAATTGGGCACGCCGCCGGTCGAGGCGATCGTCTGGCAACCGTATGAGAACGGGCCCTCGATCGGCGGGTTGCTCCTCCACATGACTGCCTGCGACCAAGGCTGGATCATTCGGGACGTGCTCGGTCAGGAAATCGTCGAGATGGACGCGGCGATCGCGTACATGCAGGGTACCGACGTCGATGCCCATCGATGGCCCGCCCCACCCCGCGAGCCGCTGAGTTGGTACCTCGAGCTTCTCGATCGCAATCGTGAGGCGATGATCGGGCATCTGCGAACCGCCGATCCGGAGGCGACCGTCGACTGGGGAGACGACTATCGGTTCTCGGCGCGTTGGATCGTCGCTCACCTCGTGGAACATGACTCGTATCACGGCGGTCAGTTGGTGCTGCTGCATGAGATGTGGAAGCGGACGCAGAACGCAGGAAACTAGGACGATTTCTCCGGAATGCGAATCATCAGTGCTTTCGCCGACATACTGTAAAGAGGAATGAGCGCGTTGCCCAACTTCAACCCACGCCTCCGCGCGACGGGTGCCCCGGTGACTCTGGCCCTGATCGGAGCGTTGATCGCCACGTTCCTGCTTGCCTGGTTCGGCTTGCGGGAGCTGTTCGGGGCCGATCTCGCGCTCCTCGCGAACTCCATCCGGTCCGCTCCTTGGACGTTGGTGACCTATCCGTTTGCGAACTTGGGCGACGGCACCGGACTCCTGTGGATGCTTCTGACCCTGCTCTGGCTTTGGTGGGCGGGAGCTGCGCTCGAACGCGAGATGGGGAGCGGACGCTTCGCCGTCTGCTGGATTACGGCGACCGTGGCCGGAGGACTGCTGGCTTCAGCGGGGGCGTTGATCGCCGGCGTTCAGTTCGTCCTCCTCGGACCGATGCTTCCACTGAGCGCGGTCACGATGATGTGGGGGGCGCGCAACGCGGAAGCCCGGATCATGCTGATGATGATCATTCCGTTCAAGGGCAGCTGGCTGGCGGCGCTGACCGCCGCGCTGGTGGTCTTCGGATACGGCACCTACCATCCCCTGATCGGGTTCTTCGCAGTCGTGACGCCGGTGCTGTTCTGGCTCTGGGCCTCGAACCGGATCCCCTTCCTGGCCTACTCGACCGGGATTCGGAGCGGACAACGCCAGAGCCGGGGTGACCGCCTCCGCGAGCAAAAGCGTCACACGGAATGGCTCGACGCGATCGAGTCGAAGAAGAAAGAGCGTGAAGAGCGTGAGCGATTGCGTCAACTCTTCGAGCGCAGCCTCATCACCGATCCCGACGAAGACGAACGGCGCTAGCCGGATTTCGCGAAGACCAGGTCGCCGAGGGCGTCCGACTTGTTCGGCGCCGCAGGCGTCGCGATGCTCATCGTGCCCAGATCCGGGGCGGACGAGAGATCCCAGACCTGCATGCCCTGACCGTAGCCCACGGGTTGTGCGCCGGTCTCCTGCATCTGCTTGGTCATCTTGATCAGGGCATCGTCGGACGTCATTCCGTTGTAGGTGGTCGGGGTGAGGGTCACGTTGCCGCCCTTCTCGATCCACGTCCCTTCGATCGCCTCTTCGCCGATCACCAGCTTGTACTTGCCGTCGGACTTGAGTTCCAGTTCGATCGCACCATGAGGCGAACTGGCGACCCAGTTGCCCGGATAGGTCATCGCCTGGGCATTGCCCCCCTCGCCTCCGACGCCTTTGCCACACCCGATCAAGCCTGCCACCAAGACCACCAGCAACAGCACGAACCGCTTCATGTCCGGATCATGGCACACCCGACGACTCATCTCGGCGCGACCGCTATTCTTACCGGGGTCCCGTGCCGACCAATCATGGAATGCCCCCCTCGGCATATCTCTGGCTGGAGGAAATACGGAATGGTGTGGCGTGGACTCGCGATGGGTTCGGCATTGGCGGTCGGGGCGATCGCGCAGGCCGGGCCGACGATGCTGAACTTCATCCCGGTGGCGGATATCTTGCGCCACCGCGAGGCGGCGATCGCCTACACGATCTCGGGCACGGAGAAGCACATCGATCCGACGGTGCTGCACGCCCACGCGATCACGATCGGTCTGTTCGACCGGCTCGAAGTGGGCTACGACAACGACTTCCTCGGCTCGACGACGCTGAATGCGAAGATCCTGCTCTTCGAAGAGCCGGTCGACGGGAAATGGGCCCTCAGCGCCGGAATCATGAACTGGGATCTGTATGGCTACAGCGAGCCCTACCTCGTCGGGCGCTACGATCTTCCTTCATGCCGGCTTCATCTCGGCGCGATCCGGGACGATCGGTGGCGGCTGATCGCCGGGGTGGACTTCCCGATCTTCGGGGATTGGACGGCGATGCTGGACTTCAAGAGCGGACCGGGTTCCTACACGTGGTTCGGTCTCTCGGCCCCGATCCGAGGCGTCGAGGGACTCTCGGTTTGGGCCGGCGTCGGCTACCCGATGACGCGATCGGACGGGGTCCAATGGTCGGCGTCGCTGACCTACGTCGTTCGTTTCTGACCCCATAATGGGCGCATGCCCGCGCCACTGATCGAATGCGTTCCGAACTTCAGCGAAGGGCGGGACGCGGCCATCCTCGACGCCATCGCCGACGCCATCCGCGCCGTCGAGGGCGTTCGCCTGTTGAACGTCGACCCCGGCCAAGCGACGCACCGAACGGTGTACACGTTCGTGGGCGAGCCGGAGCCTGTGTGCGAGGCCGCCTTTCAGGCGGCCCGGGTGGCGTGCGAATCGATTGACATGAGCCGGCACACCGGGGAGCATCCCCGGTTCGGCGCGCTCGACGTCTGCCCTTTGATCCCGATCGCGGGGATCACGATGGAGGAGACGGCGGCCTATGCCCGGCGGTTGGGGCAGCGGATGGGTGAAGAGCTCGGCATGTCGATCTACCTTTACGAGTACGCGGCCACGTCGGAGGAGCGGCGCAACCTCGCGACCTTGCGCGCGGGCGAGTACGAGGGCCTCGAGGCCAAGCTCGCGAAGCCGGAATGGAAACCTGACTTCGGACCCTCGAGCTTCAATCCTCGCTCGGGGGCGAGCGCGGTCGGGGCGCGCGATTTCCTCGTCGCGTTCAATGTGAATCTCAACACGACCTCGGTGCGCCGGGCGAACAGTGTCGCGTTCGACGTGCGCGAGAAGGGTCGTCCCAAACGGGTCGGTGATCCGATCACGGGGGAGACGCTCAAGGACGATGAGGGCAACACCCTGTACGAGCCGGGCGCGCTCAAGGCTGTGAAAGCGATCGGCTGGTTCATCGAAGAGTACGGGATCGCCCAGATCTCGATGAACCTGACGAACCTTGGGATCACACCGGTCCATGTGGCCTTCGACGAGTGTTGCCGACGAGCCGAGGCCCGAGGGATGCGGGTGACCGGCTCCGAGCTCGTCGGCCTCATCCCGCTGGCGGCGATGCTGGACGCCGGCCGGTACTTCCTGCGCAAGCAGCGCCGTTCGACCGGTGTCTCCGACGCCGAGCTGATTCGGATCGCAATCCTCTCGATGGGTCTCGACGACTTGACCCCCTTCGATCCTGAAGTGCGGATCATCGAATACGCGATGCGCGATCGGTCGAGCCGCAGGTTGGTCGATCTCACGGTGCGAGGCTTCGTCGAGGAGACGGCGAGCGAGTCCCCGGCTCCCGGCGGCGGTTCGGTCTCGGCGGCGATGGGGGCGATGGGCGCCGCCTTGGCGGCGATGGTGGCGAATCTCAGTTCCCACAAGCGTGGCTGGGATGAGCGGTGGGAGGAGTTCAGCGACTGGGCCGAACAGGCGAAAGCTTGCCACGATACGCTCCTGCGCCTGATCGACGACGATACGGACGCCTTCAACCGGGTGATGGCCGCGTTCGGGCTGCCGAAGGGCACGCCGGAAGAGAAGTCGGCCCGGTCCGCCGCGATTCAGTCGGCCACGAAGGGCGCGATCGAGGTGCCGCTCCAGGTCATGGAGGTCGCCCTGCGGGGGATGGCGGTCGCGGAGCGGATGGCCGCCATCGGGAACCCGAACTCGATCTCGGACGCGGGGGTCGGTGTGCTGGCGTGCCGCGCCGCGATCCGCGGGGCGGAGATGAACGTTCGGATCAATCTCGGCTCCCTGAAGGATGCCGCGTACAAGAGCGCCGCGCTCGAGCGTTGCGCGGAAGTCCTGGCCGAGGCGGAAGCGTATGAGGCGCGAACGGTCGCCCTCGTTGCCGCGTCGATCGATGGGGGAGGATAGGGCAGCCTCTCCGCCCGGTGGGCGAAGAGGCGGGTCGGGGTCGCGGATTACTTGCCCTGTCGCGAGGCTTTCCAGGCGTCGATGATCTGGACGAGCACCTTCTCGGTCAGGGGTTCTTCCTCGCTGCCGGGGAAGCCCTGCCAACGCACGATCCCGTCGGGAGTCACGATCATCACGTGGGGGATGCCCTGGACGCCCACGGCCTCGCTCGTGCGCCCCTTCGTGTCGATGGCGATCGGGTACTGCATCGTCGTCTTACCCATGAATTCCTGAACGACCTTGGGGTCTTCCTTCGAGAGACCGACGAAGACGACGTCCTTGCCGAACTTCTGGTGGAACTCGTTGAGCTCGGGAATCAGGGCGCGACAGGGTCCACACCAGGTCGCCCAGAAGTCGACAAAGACGATCTTGTCCTTCAAGTCGGGAGCTTTGCCACTCAGCCAGCGTTCGACGACGAGCTCGGGGGCCTTCTTGCCCCGCAGATCGTTCTTGGCGTACAGCTTCTTGGTCGTGGCGATCGGCGGGTAGTCGGGGCCGGGACCGAGGGGGGAGGAAGAAAAGGCGAGTCCGAGGAGGGCGCAAGTCACGATGATCATGTCCTCAGTATGGCGAGTCATCTCGGCCTGCAAACAGGGTTCCGGGCTCGTATACTGGCGCGAATGTCGAAGAAACTCAAGATCGGCCTGATCGGGACCGGCGGGATCGCGGTCGGCTGCCACATGCCCGGATACGCCTCGATACCCGACCAATGCGAGATGGTCGCCGCTTGCGACGTGAACCGGGAGGCCGCGACGAAGGCAGCCGAGAAGTTCGGTATCGCACGCGTCACTACGGACTACAAGGAGCTTCTCGCCGACCCGGAGATCGACGCGGTCTCGGTTACGACTCCGAATGCCTTCCACATGCAGCCGACGATCGACGCGTTACGGGCGGGCAAGCACGTCCTTTGCGAGAAGCCCCTTGCCATGAACGCCGACGAGGCGCGGGCGATGTGCCGGGCCGCGAAGGAGAGCGGAAAGCTCCTCCAGGTTGCGCTCCAGACTCGATTCGGCGGTCCGGCTCGCTTCATGCGCACCTTCATCGACAACGGACATCTGGGCGACGTCTACTACGCTCGGGCCTGGGCGCTCCGCCGCCGTGGCGTTCCTCATTGGGGGGTGTTCATCGACAAGGAGAAACAAGGGGGCGGCCCGCTGATCGACATCGGCGTCCACATCCTCGACTTCACGCTCTACCTGATGGGCTACCCCAAGCCGGTCGCGGCGTCGGGGAAAACGTGGGATATCCTCGGGAAGGACCCCACGATCGCGAACTTCTGGGGCGAGTACGATCGGACCAAGTTCACGGTCGAGGACTTCGCGGCCGGATTCATCCGATTCGACAACGGGGCGGTGGTGACGCTCGAAAGCTCCTTCATGGCGAACATGGAGGGCGATCCGTTCCAAACCCAGCTGTTCGGAACAAAGGCGGGAGCGATCGTGCGGGGCTGGGGCGACAACCCGGTACGGATTTTCAAGGAGATCGATCGCCAGTTCTTCGAACTCAATCCGCAGAACGTCCCTCAGGTCGAGTCGTCGCATACCGCGGAGGTGCAGGCGTTCGTTCGGGCGATCTTGGACGGTGGGCCGTCGCCGGTGCCCGGTGAGCACGGACTGATCTTGAACGCGATCTTCGACGCGCTCTACAAGAGCAGCGAAACGGGGCGTGAAGAGCCCATCGATGCGAGCTACTGAGCGGCTCCCGGCGGCCGACGGCGCGATCCGGACGGATAGGGTCGGTGCGACGCGGGTTCTGGTACCATTCCAGCGTGGCCGTCGCACCGATGAGCAACGACTTTTCCGACCTGCGTAAAGGGATGCGGGCGCGCGTGATCGCGGTCCCTGAACACAACGAGTTCGCCGAAAGGCTTCAGGAGCTCGGGCTCACACGCGGGACCGAGTTCGAGGTCACCCAGATCGCGCCGCTCGGCGATCCGATCGAGATCGCGTTGCGCGGCTATCGGCTCTGCCTGCGCCGTTCGGAAGCCGCCGGCTTCCAGATCGAGGTTCTCCCCTAGGGCGAGCTGTGACCGCCACTTCGACGACCGTCCCTCTCGTCGCGCTCGTCGGCAACCCGAACGCGGGCAAGACCACGCTGTTCAATGCCTTGACCGGATCGTCGCAGCGCGTCGGCAACTACCCTGGCGTGACCGTCGAGAAGATCTCCGGCACCTACACGTTCGAAGGGTCGAAGTTCGAGTGCGTCGACATCCCCGGCCTCTACAGCATGCGCCCGCGCTCGGCGGATGAGGCGGTCGCGACCGAGGTGGTCGAGGGACGAGGCGAAAGCGAGACACGCCCAGACCTCCTCGTGGCCGTTCTCGACGCTGCGAACCTCGAGCGCCATCTCTTCTTCTTCAGCCAGCTCGCCGAGCAGGACCTGCCGATGATCGCCGCGATCACGATGACCGATCTCGCCGCGAAGGAGGGGCGCCCGGTCGATCTGGCCGCGCTCGAGCGCTACCTCGGCGTCCCGGTCATCGCGGTCGTCGCCCATAAGGGCGTCGGCCTCGACCGGCTTCGGGCTGCGATCGCGGGCGAGTTGCGCGAACCCAGCACCAGGGCCCGGGGCCTCGACTCGCTCGAGTCGCAGGTCGATGCGATGAGCGAACGTCTCGCGCGGGGCGGATTCGACGTCGATCGCGACGAAATCCGGCGGGGGCTCGAAGGCGATCCCGATCTGGCGAACCGCTTCGAGGAGATGCCCGAGTTCCTTGTCCCGTTCGAGGAGGCTCGGGCCTCGTTGACGAAGCCGGCGCTTCATGATGCCGAAGCGCGCTACGCCTGGGCGGCGCGGGTCCGCACCCACGTCGTGAAGGGGCGCCCGACGCCCAAGCAGAGCCGTACCGACAAGATCGACCGGGTCCTTACCCACCGGGTCTTCGGCCTGGTGGTGTTCGCGTCCGTGATGTTCGTGGTCTTCCAGTCGATCTACACGCTGGCCGGGCCGCTCATGAACGGGATCGAGTGGCTTTTTGGCAAGCTTGGCGACTTCGTCGAGCCGCAACTTGCGTTTTCGCCCGTCCTCCAGTCGCTGGTCGTGGATGGGCTCATCACGGGAGTGGGCTCGGTGCTCGTCTTCCTCCCCCAGATTCTGATCCTGTTCTTCTTCATCGCCGTCCTCGAGGGGAGCGGATACCTGGCTCGGGCCGCGTTCCTGATGGACAAGTTGCTCGGCTGGTGCGGGCTGAACGGTCGCGCATTCATCCCGCTCCTCTCGAGCTTCGCGTGCGCCATCCCCGGCATCATGGCCGCGCGTGTGATGCCCGATCCCCGGAGCCGCCTTGCGACGATCCTGGTCGCGCCGCTGATGAGCTGCAGTGCCCGCCTTCCGGTCTACATTCTCCTGATCGGAGCGTTCATCCAGCCTCAGTTCGGCGCGACCTGGGCGGGGATCGCGCTGTTCGGGATGCACCTCGTCGGTTTGGTCGTGGCGATCCCGGTCGTCGCGATCCTGAATCGCGGGGTTCTGAAGGGCGCGAAGCTCCCGTTCGTGCTCGAACTGCCGGTTTATCAGTGGCCGAAGTGGCGGGACGTCTGGATGACGGTCTTTTCGCGCGGAAAGGTGTTCGTGAAGACGGCCGGGACGATTATCGTCGTCCTCTCGCTCATGATCTGGGCTCTCGCGTACTTCCCGCGCACGAGCGAGACCGAAACCCAGCTGAAGGCCCAATACGCCGCTCTCAGTCCCGACTTCCAGGCCCAGGTCTCGGAGGAGCACTATCTCTCGGAGAAGCTCACGGAGCAGTCGTACCTCGGGCGGATCGGTCGCGCGATCGAGCCTGCCTTCGCGCCGGCCGGCTTCGACTGGCGGATCGCGACGACGATCCTGATGGCGTTTCCCGCTCGCGAAGTGGTCGTGTCGTCGCTCGGGATCATCTTCAATCTGGGCGGCGACGTCGACGAGGAGTCGACCGACCTCCGACAAGCGCTTCGGAAAGCGACATGGCCGGACGGTCGCCCCCTCATGACCCCGTGGACGGCGGTCGGGTTCATGGTGTTCTTCGCCTTGTGCTGCCAGTGCATGGCGACGTTAGCTGCGATCAAACGGGAAACGAACTCGTGGAAGTGGCCGCTGTTCGTGTTCGTGTACATGACGACCCTCGCGTACCTCGCCGCGGTCGGAATAGAGCAGTTGGGCCGCTGGGTCGGCGGCTCGGTGTAAAGTAAAGCATGGTCGGAACGGGCGCGCGTTCGTGGTCGCGGATCTCGGGACGTTTCCTGAGGGGCCGATGCTGAGCTTGCTGGCCGTCGCTTCCACGGGCCTGGTGTCCGCGCCGAGCTGGACGCTCCTCTGCGGCGGGGACGTCATGCTCAACAGCGTCGGGGTCGCGAAGAACCCGTTTGCCGGCATCGCAGCGACGGTCCGCGGTTCCGACATCGCCTACGCGAACCTCGAGATTCCGCTAACGAACGTCACCACGCGGACGCCCCGCAAGACCCCTGAACAGGTTGCGCGCAAGTCCCAGTTCATCCTGAAAGCCGACCCCGGGCACGGGAAGTGGCTGAAAGCGACCGGTTTCGACGTCGTCAGCCTCGGCAACAACCATACGATGGACTATCTGAAAGGCGGGCTGGAGCAGATGCTTGGAATTCTGGACCGCGAGAAGATCGCGTACGCGGGTGGGGGTGAAAACCTGAACGCCGCCCTCGCCCCTGCCGTGCTCGATACGGCCGGGTTGAGGGGGGGGGTCATTTCCTATCTCTCGTTTCGGGACAAGTCCTCGAACTGGGCCTGCTGGCCGGCGACCGCCAACGGGCCGGGCATCGCCGTGCTCGACTTCGGGGGCCGGATGGACGCGAAGAAGGCGGGCGAGGTCAAGCGCGCGGTCGCCAAGGCGAAGCGATCATGCGATTTCCTCGTCGTCGCCCTCCATTGGGGCGTCGAGAAAACGTACGTCCCGATCGAGTACCAAGTTGCGCTGGGCCGAGCCTGGATCGACGGCGGCGCCGACGTCGTCGTCGGTGCCCACCCCCACCGCCTTCAAGGCGGCGAGGTCTACAAGGGTAAGCCGATTCTCTATTCGATGGGCAACCTGATTTCCCCGTTGCCGGGCGATACGGCTCTGATCCGGCTCAAGTTCGAAGGGAGGACGTTTCGTAACGCCGAGGTGATTCCGGCCCGCATCTCGGGGGGGCGAGTCGGGCTGCAGACCGGCTCGGCCAAAGCCAAGGGCCTCCAGTTCTTTGCCGATCTCTGCGCGAAAGTGCGAGCCAAATTCCCGAATCCTCGCTCGGCCGCGCTGACGGAGCAGCCATGAAGTCGAACTCGGAACGCACGATCGGCCTCGTGCTTGTCCTGGTCGGTCTCGTGGCGATCGTCGGCACCTTGCTGTTCCTTCGACAGGCTGAGAACAATCCGCTGCTGCAAGGACTCCAAAGCCCCGATCTCGTCACCCGAACGAAGGCGGTCGAGAAGGCGACCAAGCTCGGGCCGGAGGAGACGAAGACCATTTTGATCCTCCTCGACAGTCCGGTCGAGCGTGAGGCTGCAACGGCGGTGCATGTCCTCGAGAAGGCCGACACTCGCGAATCGCGGCAGATGTTGGTCGACGCGATCGAAACGCGAATGGCCGGCCCGGAGGCGGTTCGGGCTCTCGCCCGACTTCGCGACGTCAGTGCCCTTCCATCGATGGCGGAAGCGTTGCAGTCGACGTCGCCGGGCGATGGCATTCGAGCCGACATCACCCAAGCCCTCGGGGATATCGGCGACCCTCAGTCGATTCCGACCCTGGAGGCGTTCCTGCGTAATCATCGACCGCCTTCGGGGGCTTGGATGAAAGGAAGCTCGATCCGGGAGAACGGCGCGCGCGTCCACGCGATCGCGTCACTGGCGCGGCTCGATCCGACGAACGAGGTCGCTCAAGACTCGGTGTTCGAGTTGTGGTCGATGATCCGGGTCGGCGTGATGTCACCCGAATCGGAGGCGCTTCAACTGGAGGCACTCCAAACTCTGGCTCTGATCCCGACCGAGGATGCGCTCTCGATCGTTCGGCGGGCCATCGAGCACGAGACGCCGGCGGTTCAGGTGGAGGCGATCCGGGTGTTCGCACTCAAGAACCCGCCCGACCGGGTGAAAGTGCTTACGGAACTCGCCGAACGGGGTGCGAGTCCGGAGGCTCGCCAGACCGCGAAAGACCTCTTGGCCCGCTAGGGGCGCACGGCCTTGGCGGCGGTCAGCCCCGTGACTGAATCTGTCTGATCTCCTCCAGCGTCGTGGCGAGCGAGAGCCGGGACGACTCGGGCGTCGTCGTCACGAACGGCTGCCCCTCGGTCAGGCAGTCGGTGAAGTATCGGAGCTCGTGGTAGTAGCCGCCGAGGTCGGAGATGTTGCCCCCACCCTGAGCCTCCATCTTCGCGAACGTCGGTGTCTCGGGTTCTGCGCCATCGCGGTAGACGACCAACGGGCCGCCGTCCATGATCGCCGCGCCCCGCTCGAAGATCGCACGAAACGCCATCTTGAACGGCGTCTTCGTCGGGAGATTCCAGCCGCCCTCGAGGTGGACGACGCAGCCGGGAAACTGGAGCGTCGTGAACGCGTGGCTCGGGCCCCGCGCGTCGACCGTTCCGTGGGAGACGATTTCCTCCGGCTTCCCGAGCAGGTACAGCGCGAAGTCGGTGTCGTGGATGTGCATGTCGAGGACACCGCCACCGGACAGGGCCGGATCGGCAAGCCAGTTGTCGGTGGACCACGACGGGAACTCGCCGTAGCGGGTGAGGTTGAGGGACACGAGTTTGCCCAGTGACCCGTCGTCGACGAATTGCTTGAGGAGCGCGTACTCGGGCCAGAACCGGATGCAGTGGCCGATCATCAGGCCGACCCCGTTCGCGGCAGCGGCATCGATCATGCGGTCGGCTTCGTCGACGGTCAGGGCCATCGGCTTCTCGCAGAAGACGTGCTTGCCGGCCTCCATCGCGTGGATGCTGGCGTCGGCGTGGAGGTGGGTGGGGAGGCAGATATCGACGGCGTCGATCGCGTCGGACGCGAGCACGTCGGCGACGTCGGTCCGCGCTGGGACCCCGAACTCGGCGGCGAACTTGGCCGCCTTCTCCGGCTTTCGATCGGCGACCGAAACGAGGGTCGCTCGATCGAGCAAACCATAGACATTGGCGTGCATCCGCCCCATGAACCCGCAACCCACGATCGCGACTCGAACCATGTTACGATTCTGTCATCCTCGGATCATGGTTGTTTTGATCGGAACGATGAAGGTGCACGCGGAGAGGCTCGATGACGCGATTGCGCTCGGCCGGACCATGCTCGAGCCGTCGCGAAGCGAGCCCGGATGTCTCGCCTACGACTTCTACCAGCATCATGCCGATCCGAACACGATCTGTTTCGTGGAGACGTGGACGTCGCGGGAGGCCTTGAACGCCCACTTCGAGACTCCGCACTTTCGGGACTTCGTCCCTCAGGTCGAGGCGTTTGCGGTCGGTCCGCTGGACATCCGGGTCTTCGCAGTGTCCGGCGTCGAGCAGTTGTGAGCGTCAGCTACGCCGACGTCGAAGCGGCGGCCGCGCGGATCGCGGGGTGGGCTCATCGCACCCCGGTGTTGACGTCGCGCACCCTGGACGAGCGGACGGGCGCGCAGGTGGTCGTCAAGTGCGAGAGCTTCCAGCGGGCGGGCGCGTTCAAATTCCGAGGCGCGACGAATGCCGTGCTTCAACTCGATGAAGTCGACCGCGCCCGAGGCGTGATCTCCTACTCGTCCGGCAATCATGCCCAGGCGCTGGCGCTGGCGGGGAAGCTCCAAGGCGTTCCGGTCACGATCGTCATGCCGACGGACGCACCCGAGGTCAAGCTCGCCGCGACCCGTGGCTACGGGGCGGAGGTCGTCCTCTACGACCGGGAGGAGACGACGCGGGAGGCACTCGCGCTGCAACTCGCGGAGGACCGCGGCCTGAGCGTCATTCCGCCCTACGACGACCAACGGATCATTGCCGGGCAAGGGACGGTGGCGAAGGAGCTGATCGAGGAGGCGGGGCCGCTCGACCTGTTGCTGGTTTGCTGCGGGGGCGGGGGGTTGCTCTCCGGGTGCGCCGTGGCAACGAAGACGATTCTGCCCCATTGCGCCGTGGTCGGTGTCGAGCCGGCCCAGGCCGACGATGCCGCACGCTCGTTCGCCACGAAGCGGCTCCAATCGGTTCACAACCCGGACACGATCGCGGACGGCGCGCGGACGCCGTCGTTGGGCAAGCTCACGTTTCCCTTGGTCCTCGAGTACGTCGATGGGTTCGTGACGGTCGAAGAGGACGCGATCGTCCGGGCGATGCGATTCCTGTGGGAGCGGATGAAAATCGTGGTCGAGCCGACGGGGGCGCTGGCGGCGGCGGCGCTGCTCGAGGGCTTGGTGGAGACGAAGGGGCGAAGGGTGGGGATCGTCGTGAGCGGGGGAAACGTCGATCTCGGGACGGTCGGCGCGCTGTTCGCGGCCGCCTAGACGGGCGGAATTGTTACTTTTTCGTGAGCCTGGCAGTTTTCCGGGCACGCAAGCCGAGAATCAGGTGTAGAATGAGTTGTTCGTCCGAATAGGACGGAACGCCGAATCCTCAGTGTTGAGGAACGGGGGAACCAGACATCGGGGTGAATGGGCCTCTCACGAGGCACTAGGGTGAACTCCAGCCCGAACCCGACAGCTAACCTCGTAGGCGAACGAGAGTCGTGTCGCGACTCCCTCGATCGAGGGCGTCACGGCGTCCGGAACGCGCAAGCGTCCAGCCACACGTTCGGCGATTCTCAGAAAAGAAACGAGGCCGCAGGCTTGCCTGTGCCAGCGGGACGTCGGTGCACACGCAAGCGCCTTCGGCCCGTGTCTCGCTCCATATGCACCTCCTAGACAGCAAAGGCCTCCGGAAACGGGGGTCTTTTGCTGTGTCGGGCCCGCCAAGTAGAATCGCGTCATGCCCTCCCTCACACGCGAGAAGCTCGATCAGGCCCGCAAGTTGGTCGCCGATGCCGGGGTCGACGTTTGGATGGTGTTTGTCCGGGAGACGTCGGGGGGAAGCGATCCCTGCCTTCCCCTGATCCTGGACGCGGGTCTCACCTGGCAGAGCGCGCTGATGGTGACCCGGACCGGTGAGACGATCGCGGTTCTCGGCAACTATGATGCCGATCCGCTTCGCGTCTCGGGTGATTGGGACCGGATCGTGCCGTATGTGCAGGGGATTCGGGAGCCGCTTCTCGAGGTTCTGGACGGAGTATGCGGCGACCATCCCCGCATCGCGGTGAACACATCGACCAGCGACGACAAGGCCGATGGCATCACACACGGTATGTATAGACTTTTGGAAACATACCTATCCGGAACTCGATTGGAAGAGGCGCTCGTGAGCGCGGAAGGAATCGCCATGGCGCTCAGGGGTCGGAAGTCGGCGGAGGAGGTCCGGCGGATGCGGCGGGCGATTGCGGAGACCGACGCGCTGTTCGATCTGGCCGCGGCTCACGCCCGGGTCGGGGCGAGCGAGCGAGCGATCTACCGATTGATCCAGGAGCGGATCGATGCCCAGGGCTTCGGGTACGGCTGGGAGCGGGCCGGGAATCCGATCGTGAACTCAGGTCCCGACTCGATGATCGGGCACGGGATTCCGTCGGACACGATCACGATTCAGCCTGGCCACATCTTCCATATCGACCTCGGAGTGGTCGTGGAGGGGTACAGCTCGGACATCCAAAGGTGCTGGTTCGTCGGGGACTCGGTTCCGGACGATGTGTCGGGCGCTTTCGACGCCGTCCAGGCCGCGATCTCAGCCGGTGCGTCGATGCTTCGACCGGGCATCGCGGGCTGGGAGGTCGATGCCGAGGGGCGGCGGACTCTCGTCGACCGAGGGTATCCGGAATATATGCATGCTCTTGGGCATCAAGTTGGACGAATGGCTCACGACGGAGGCGCGTTGCTCGGCCCTCGGTGGGAGCGCTATGGTCGCACGCCGCTCATCCCGGTCTCGGTCGACGAAGTCTACACCCTGGAACTCGGTATCACGGTTCCGGGACGGGGGTACCTTGGTTACGAGGAAATGGTGCAGGTTACGCCAGAAGGATGCACATTTCTTAGCAACCGTCCGACGTCGATGCCTTTGCTCGGTTAGAGTTCGAGGACTTCTTTCTGGAGGGCGATCAACTCGAGGATGCCCTTCTTCGCCAGAGCGAGCATACGACCCAGGGTTTCGGCGGAAAACGGCGCGGATTCGGCCGTGCCTTGGACTTCGACGAACTTGCCCGATTCGGTCATGACGACGTTCATGTCGGTCCCGGCCGAGCTGTCCTCGTCGTAGTTGAGGTCTAGGACTTCGATGCCGCGGTAGACGCCGACGCTGATCGCGGCGAGCGGCTCGGCGATCAGGACGCGGTTGATCATCTTCTGCTGCTGCATCCAGCGCATGGCGTCGTAGAGGGCGACGTAGGCACCCGTGATGGCGGCGGTGCGGGTGCCGCCGTCGGCGCGGAGGGCGTCACAATCGACCGTGATCGTGCGCTCGCCCATGGCCTCCATGTCGACGACGGCCCGGAGCGAGCGGCCGATCAAGCGCTGAATCTCCATCGAGCGCCCGTTCGGCCGCTGCTGGTCGCGCTGGTTGCGCTGGCGTCCGGAGCGGGGAAGCATCCCGTACTCGGCGGTGACCCAGCCTTTGCCCGAGTTCTTGAGGAATGGCGGGACACGGTCCTCGACCGTTGCCGTGACCATCATGTGGGTGTCGCCCATTTGGATGAGGCATGAGCCCTCGGCGAACTTGGCGAAGCCGCGCTCGAGGACTACGGGACGAAGCTGATCGGGTTGTCGACCGTCGGGACGCATAGGGCGCGAGGTTACCCGCGCTCGCATCCGAGCATAATGAGACCGATGCAGTACTGGCTGATGAAGTCGGAGCCCGACGTCTACGGGATCGACGACCTCATTCGGGACAAAGTGAACATGTGGGAGGGTTGCCGCAACTACACGGTGCGGAATTACCTCCGAGACGAGATGCAGGAGGGGGACCTCGCGTTCTTCTACCACTCGAACATCCCGCCGACCGGCGTGGTCGGGATCATGCGGGTCGTTCACGCGCCGTACCCGGATCCGACCCAGTTCGACCCCCAGAGCGAGTATCACGATCCGAAGAGCCCGAAGGACCAGCCGCGCTGGTTCGTGCGGGACGTCGAGTTCGTGGAGAAGTTCGCACGGGTGGTCTCGCTGGCCGAGATGAAAGCGACTCCAGGGCTCGAGGCGATGCCCGTGACCCAGAAAGGGCAGCGGCTGAGCATCACGAAGGTGTCTCCGAGCGAGTGGGACCTCGTGTGCACGCTCGGGCGCTCCAACCGCTAGGCCTGGTTGACGGTCGGCGGCGTTGCCGCCGATAGGGTGTGGCCACTTATGCGCAGTTCCTCGCCGAGGTCTGGACGCCCCATTCCGGGCAGCGGGAGTTCTTGGATCACCCGTCGCGGATCAAGGTCCTGGCCTGTGGGCGACGGTGGGGCAAGACGGACGCCTGTGCGGCCGCGATCGTGGCCCAGTTGCTCGGCGAGACACCGACGCGGACGCTGATCCTCGCTCCGACGCTGGATCAGGCGCGCATGCTCTTCGACCGAGTCGTGGCACTCCTCGACGCCGTCCTCGCC
>ERZ761602.4971-NODE-4971-length-16233-cov-11.739832_pt1 | contig 16233 bp, 12 predicted proteins | sample MGYA00512165_ERZ761602 | MGnify/ENA primary metagenome ERZ761602 (study PRJEB28899, sample SAMN02445085) | bioreactor sludge metagenome | biome: EBPR sludge; isolation source: Thorneside wastewater treatment plant | place: Australia: Brisbane, Thorneside...
TTCTAAAATTGAAGGAGACGGAAAGCCGCTGATTATACTTCACGGTTTTTTGGGTATGTCTGATAATTGGAAAACACTCGGAACACAATTTGCAGAAAAAAGTTTTCAAGTTCATATGCTCGATTTGCGAAATCACGGTCGAAGTTTTCATTCGGATGAATTTAATTATGCTGCAATGTCCGAAGATATTGTGGCGTATTGCAATTTTCATCAATTAGAAAAAATTGATATTATTGGTCATTCGATGGGAGGAAAAGTGGCGATGTTTTTAGCGATAAATCATACGGAATTGATCGATAATTTAATAGTTGCCGATATTGGGCCAAAATATTATCGTCCGCACCATCAAGACATTTTAGAAGGATTAAATGCAGTTGATTTTTCATTAAAACCCGAAAGAAGCGAAGTCGAAGATATTTTAAAGAATTACATTCCTGATTTTGGAACCCGTCAATTTTTAATGAAAAGTTTATATTGGAAAGAACCCGGACAATTGGCATTCCGATTTAATTTAGATGTTTTTAATACAGAAATTGAGCAAGTAGGAAAAGCTCTTCCGGAAGAATCACATTTTGAAAAACCAACTTTGTTCATTAGAGGCGGAAACTCAAGATACATTTTAGATGAAGATTTTGACGCAATTAAAACACAATTTCCCAAAGCTGAATTTGAAACAATTCCAAACGCAGGTCATTGGTTGCACGCAGAAAATCCGCAATTATTTTTTGAAATTGTGATGAAATTTTTAAAACCTTAATATTTTTTTGTATTTTTAATAAAAATTAAATTTATGGGTTTACTTCTTCGAATTCTTATCACCGCAGCATTAGTGATGTTAATCTCAAATTTTTTACCGGGAGTAACTGTGGGAAGTTATCTGCAATCGATTTATGTTGCTATCATTTTGGGTTTACTTAATTTATTTATCAAACCAATCATTGTGTTGTTCACGTTGCCGGTAACCATTCTAACTTTAGGACTTTTTTTATTGGTAATCAATGCTTTTATAGTATTGTTATGTAGCAATATTGTTGGTGGATTTCACGTGGAATCGTTCTGGACGGCATTATTTTTTAGTATAATTTTATCAGTATTTCAATCTGTCGTTTATAAATTAACCGGCGGAGATGAATAATTTTTAGACTTGATTTGTTAAAATTCAAGTTATTACTGTTGGTTGGGTTGCAAAAAAGTTATACTTTTGCAACCCAATTTTAGTATGTAAAGAAATGAATATTACAAGAACCAATGTAGATAGTTTGAATGCGGTAGTAACCGTAGCAGTTTCTAAAAATGATTATGCTTCTAAAGTAGAAAAAGTGTTGGCCGATTATCGTAAAAATGCCTCCATTCCAGGTTTTAGAAAAGGAGCTGTGCCAATGAGTTTAATCCAAAAACAATATGGAAAAGCAGTGTTGTTGGAAGAAGTAAACAAAGTTTTACAAGAAAATTTAAATAAATATTTAGTTGAAGAAAAATTAGATATTTTAGGAAATCCGCTTCCAAAAGTAACGCAAGATTTTGATTGGGATAAAGAAGATTTCACTTTCGATTTCGAATTAGGTTTAGCACCTGAATTTACAGTTGATTTATCTTCAAAAAACAATATCACCAGTTATACAATTGTAGCCGATGATAAAATGTTGAATGATCAAGTAGAGAGAATCCAAAAACAATACGGAAAATTAATTTCGAAAGATACCGTTGAAGAAGGAGACGATTTGAATGTAACGTTCACAAACGAAGCAAACGGAATCAACAATACAACTTCGATTTCTTTGGATGTTTTTAAAGATAAAAAAACTGCAAAAAAATTCATTGGCAAAAAAGTAGGTGATGTAGTAGAAATCGGAACCAAAGGTTTATTTGATGATGACCATAAATTAATGGATTATTTAAAAGTTGATCACGATTTAGTGCACGGTTTAGATATTGAAGTTTCGGCTAAAATTGAAGGAATTACAACTAGCGAAAAAGCAGAATTAAATCAAGAATTATTTGATAAATTGTTCGGAGAGGGAAATGTAACTTCAGTTGATGGCGTAAAAGCCAAAATCAAAGAAGATGCTGAAAAACAATTTGTTCAACAAGCCGATCAAAAGTTTTTAAATGATGTAACTGAATTTTTATTAGAAAGTACAAAATTTGATTTACCATCAGAATTTCTAATCAAATGGTTGCAGAATTCAGGAGAAAAGCAATTAACAGAAGAAGAAGCAAGAGAAGAATTTGCTAAATCGGAAAGAGGTCTTCGTTACCAATTGATTGAAGGTAAGATAATGACAGAGAATAACTTACAAATTACTTTTGAGGATTTGAAAGCTTTCACATCAGAATTAATCAAAAAACAAATGGCTCAATTTGGTCAAATGAATCCTACTCAAGAGGACATTGACGGAATCGTAGCCCGCGTACTTTCTAACCAAGATGAAGTTAGAAGACTATCAGAGCAAGTGATGAGTGAGAAAATGATTGCGTTATTTAAAGAGAAAGTAAAAGCCAAGTCAAAAGAAGTTTCCTACGAACAGTTCGTTAAAGAAATGTACGGAGAATAAATATTTTGAAAAAAAGTAGTATATTTGGGCGTCGAATGTCAATTTGACGCTCTTTTACGTTTAAAAGAGCAAACAAAAATTAGCCTATTTTAAAGATGAACTTCGGAAAAGAATTTAAAAAATTTGCTACAAAACACCATGGTGTTAACAGCATGTACTACGATAAAATTGTAAGCGGAATGACCCCTTACATCATTGAAGAACGTCAAATGAATGTTTCGCAACTAGACGTTTTTTCCCGTTTAATGATGGACAGAATTATCTTTCTGGGAACAGGAGTAGATGATTATGTAGCTAACATTATTCAAGCACAATTATTGTTTTTAGAAAGTGTTGATGCTTCTAAAGATATTCAAATTTACATCAATTCACCGGGCGGAAGTGTATATGCAGGATTAGGAATTTATGACACCATGCAGTATGTAAAACCAGACGTAGCAACGATTTGTACAGGTATGGCTGCTTCTATGGGAGCTGTTTTATTGTGTGCCGGAGCCGATGGAAAACGTTCAGCGTTACCTCATTCAAGAGTGATGATTCACCAGCCATCGGGCGGAGCTCAAGGAGTTGCAACCGATATGGAAATCAACTTGAAAGAAATGTTGAAGTTAAAAAATGAATTATACGAAATCATTGCAAAACATTCCGGTCAAACAATTGAAAAAGTTTACCAAGATTCTGAACGCGATTATTGGATGATTGCCGATGAAGCAAAAGAATACGGAATGATTGATGAAGTGTTAAGAAGAAAATAGTTGTAGGAAATCGTTTTTTACCAATTACCTTTAACCTATAACCCATTACCATAAATTATGGCCAAAGAAATGTTGGAATGTTCTTTCTGTGGAAGAAAGAAACCCGAAACAAATTTGTTAATAGCCGGAATTGATGCTCACATTTGTGATAAATGTATCGATCAGGCACACGGCATTGTTTTAGAAGAGCTAAAGCAAAGCAAACATTCCCATGGATTGGGTGATTTGGTACTTAAAAAACCGAAAGAAATCCGTGCGTTTTTAGATCAATATGTAATTGGTCAAGACCAAACCAAAAAGGTAATGTCTGTGGCAGTTTATAACCATTACAAGCGATTGATGCAAAAAAATCATGATGATGAAGTTGAAATTGAAAAAAGCAACATCATTATGGTGGGTCAAACCGGAACGGGAAAAACATTGGTTGCCAAAACGATTGCCAAAATGTTAGGTGTGCCGCTTACAATTGTAGACGCAACGGTTTTAACCGAAGCAGGCTATGTTGGTGAAGACGTTGAAAGCATTTTAACCCGCTTATTACAAGTTGCCGATTATGATGTGGCAAAAGCCGAAAGAGGAATCGTTTTTATTGATGAAATAGATAAAATTGCCCGCAAAAGCGATAATCCATCCATCACGAGAGATGTTTCAGGTGAAGGAGTTCAACAAGCTTTATTGAAATTGTTGGAAGGAACAGTCGTTAATGTTCCACCAAAAGGAGGAAGAAAGCATCCGGATCAAAAATTTATCGAAGTAAATACTCAAAATATCCTTTTCATTGCCGGCGGTGCTTTTGATGGTATCGAACGAATTATTTCAAAACGATTAAATCGTCAAGCGGTTGGTTATAGTGCTTCGGCTAATTTGGATCAAATCGATAAGGATAATTTGATGCAATACATCATCCCAAAAGACATCAAAGATTTTGGATTAATTCCTGAAATCATCGGTCGTCTTCCTGTTTTGTCATACATGAATCCATTAGACAGAGAAACATTGCGAGCAATTCTTACCGAGCCTAAAAATGCCTTAATTAAACAATACAAAAAATTGTTTGAAATGGATGACGTTGCCTTTTCAATTTCAGAAGAGGCGTTGGATTATATCGTAGATAAAGCATTAGAATATAAATTAGGTGCTCGTGGATTGCGTTCATTGTGCGAAGCCATTTTAACCGATGCTATGTATGATTTACCAAGTTCAGATGAAAAAGTCTTGCACATTGAAAAAAGCTATGCAGAACACACTTTGAACAAAAATATGTTGCAACGATTAAAAGCAGTTTCTTAGAATTACTTACTATACTAAATCAAACTAATCCTGAGGTTTTTGCTTCAGGATTTTTTGTGGGATTAATGTTGTGATTTTCCTTTTCAATATTGATATCACAACCTCTTGGGCCACAGCCGAGTCTTCTTGGGCCGCAAGAATATAAAGTAAATAAAAGTAGAAGCAAAAGTATTTTTTTCATATTACACTTGTTCCGCAAACTGCATTCGTAATAATTGCTCCAAATAAGTTCGCTCGTTTGAAAGCCTTGGAATCTTGTGTTGTCCGCCCAATTTATCGCGTTCTTTCAACCAGTCATAAAATAAATTTGGTCTGGCGACATTTATTACCAATGGATTTAATGTCATATTATTTCGTCGTTTGGCTTCGTAATCTGAATTGAGTGATTGTAAAGTATCGTCTAACACTTTTTTGAAATAGTTAATGTTTTGAGGTGATTTTTTAAACTCAATTATCCATTCATGAGCTCCTTTTTCTTTACCTTCCATAAAAATAGGAGCAACGGTGTAATCAATTACTTCCGATTCGGTTTCATGACAAGCTTTTGCAATGGCTTGATCGGTGTTTTCCACAATCAATTCTTCTCCAAAAACATTGATAAAATGTTTCGTTCTTCCGGTAACTCTAATTCGGTACGGATTTAAAGACGTAAACCTAACCGTATCGCCAATCAGATAACGCCATAAACCGGAATTGGTAGTAATCACTAAAGCATAGTTTTTAAACAATTCTACTTCCGCCAAACGAACAATTTTTTGCTCTGGTGTGCCAAAAGTATCCATCGGAATAAACTCATAAAAAATTCCGTAATCCAACATCAACAACAATTCATTGGAATTATTCAAATCCTGAATGGCAAAAAAACCTTCGGAAGCATTGTATATTTCGTAATAATTAAAATCGTTGCTTGGAAACAGTTTTTTGTATTGTTCACGATATGGATCAAAGCTTACACCACCGTGAAAATACACTTCAGCATGTGGCCAAATTTCCAATAAATTTGTTTTACCGGTTTCTTCCAACACTTTATTTAATAAAACCAACATCCAAGAAGGAACGCCGGCCAGACTAGTTACATCTTCATAAATGGTTTCCTGAACAATAGCCATCAATTTAATTTCCCAATCGCCCATTAGCGAAACTCGGTTGCTGGGTGTGGAACTAAATTCGGCCCAAATAGGCATGTTGTCAATCAAAATAGCTGATAAATCACCAAAAAAAGTATTATTATCTTCGTATAATTCTTTGCTTCCACCAAGGCGAAGACTCTTCCCTACAAACAATTGCGAATCTTCATTGTTGTTTAAATACAAACTCAATAAATCTTTGCTGGCTTTGTAGTGACAGTTTTCCAAAGCTTCGCTACTCACAGGAATAAACTTGCTTTTGGCATTGGTAGTTCCGCTTGATTTGGCAAACCATTTTATGGTAGTTGGCCAAAAAATATTTTGCATTCCTTTGCGAGTTTGTTCGATCAAAGGCTCTAAATCTTCATAGGTTGAAACCGTAACCCGCTCTGAAAAAGTTTGATAATTTTTTATGGAGTAAAAATCATACTGCCTGCCAATAACCGTGTTTTCCGAAGTTCTGAGTAACGAAAGAAGTAATTCCTCTTGCACTTCATTTGGGTATTTCATAAACAATTCAATTTGATGAATCCGTTTTTTTAAGATCCAGGTAGCTATTGAATTGATAATGGGTAGTGGCATTTTTTTCTATTTAAATAAGTTCAAGAATGTTTTGAAATTTGAAAATACAAAACCTAACTTTACAACTTCATCAAAAATAATAATTTTTAGTGAACGTAGGACTTTAATTATCAAACTTTCTTTTTAATGACATACGAAGGCGTTCTAACAAAAATGCAAACCGAACTCGGTAATCCAATTCAATATTATTTGGTGTTTGAAAACAGTTTTTTAAACCTCAATCAATTGTTAGACAAAGAAATGGAAATTACATTTCAAGGTTATCAATGTTTGAATTGTGGAAAGAAAAAGAAAATTTTCCGTCAAGGTTTTTGTTATGATTGTTTTATGTCGAGTCCGGCTGTGGGTGATTGGATTATGAAACCAGAGTTAAGTACGGCTCATTTAGACATTGAAGACCGCGATTTGACGTATGAAAAAAGAGTACAATTGCAACCGCATGTTTTGTATTTGGCCCTTTCAAGCGAAGTTAAAATTGGCGTAACCAGAGGAACACAAGTGCCTACTCGCTGGATAGATCAAGGAGCTTCACAAGCCATTCCTATTGTGGAAGTTCCAAATCGCTATTTGGCCGGAATTGCCGAAGTTGCCTTGAAAAATCAATATATTGACAAAACAAATTGGCAAAAAATGCTTAAAAATGAAATTCTTAAAGTTGACTTAATTCAAGAAAGACTGAAAGCGGGAACTTATTTACCACAAGAAGTAAAAGAATATTTCTCAGATCAAGATCCAAATATAGTCGAACTGCACTATCCCGTATTAGCTTATCCTAAAAAAGTAACGAGTCTAAGTTTAGATAAAATACCAAACTTTAAAGGAAAACTTTCAGGTGTAAAAGGACAATATCTACTTTTTCAAGACGGAACCGTTTTTAATATCCGAACCTTTGAAGGCTATGTTGTTAAAATTCAAATCTAGTTGTTAACTATTACGATTTCGAACACTAATTCTTTAAGTTAGATGTAATATTCTCAATAAAGACTGACATTCGTCATGTTTTTTACGCTTATTTGGGCGGAAATTTGTCTCATAATTCAAAACCTCACAATTATGAAACGATTATTCAACCTAGAAAAAGGCATTTTGCTATTGATTTTCATAGCAACTTCTACCTTCGGTTTCGCTCAAAAGACACTTACACTTGATGCAAAACCACAATTAAAAATTTCCGGAACTTCCAGTTTGCACGATTGGGATATGGTTTCAGAATCGGCTACCGGAAAATTGGTAGCAACTACTGAAGGAAATAAATTGATAACCATTAATTCTCTGGTAGTAGAAATGCCGGCCGAAAGCATTAAAAGTGGTAAAGGCGGAATGGACAAAAATGCCTACAAAGCACTAAAAACAAATCAATTTAAAACTGTAAAATTTGATTTAAAATCATCTACTAAAAATGCAGATGGAACTTGGAATTTTACCGGAACTTTTGCCATTGCCGGAGCAACTAAATCGGTAACGCTAAAAATCAAAGAAACTACAATAGGAGGTCAACCTGTTTTTGAAGGAAGTTATTCTTTTAAATTGACCGACTACAAAATCACGCCACCAACCGCTTTAATGGGAACCGTTAAAACCGGTGATGATGTTAAAATAAGTTTTACACTAAAATTCAAATAATTCTAAAATCAACCTCTAATTAATTAAAAAATGAGAAATCTATTTACACTTGCTCTTGTATTGATAAGTACATTAGCTATAGCACAAAAACAACAGTATCAATTAGACAATTGGCGACCTTATGACAAAACAGGATTATCCATGTTTGAGGCTCCAAAAGATACAACTACCACTTTTGAAAATGTAAAAGTGAGAATCGGTGGTGCATTTGCTTTGCAATATCAAGCATTAGATCATGAAAATAATGCTGATGCGGTTTTAAACACAAATGGTGTTAATACCAATCAATTAGCTAATTTAGGAAACAACTTTAACTTAGCAACAGCCAATTTTGATATTGATGTTGCCTTGTATGATGGAGTAAACCTTCACTTGAGAACATATCTTTCTTCTCGTCACCACCCGGAACCTTATGTAAAAGGCGGATACATCCAAATTGATAAATTAGATTTTATCAGCAAAGGATTTATGGCAGAAACAATGAAGAACCTTACCATCAAAATTGGTCACATGGAAAACAATTATGGTGATGCTCATTTTAGAAGATCAGATAATGCGTTAGCAATTTATAATCCATTTGTAGGTAATTATATCATGGATGCTTTTACCACAGAAGTTGGTGCAGAAGTTTACTACCGCAAAAATGGTTGGATTGCTATGCTTGGAGCTACCAATGGTAAATTAAACCAAACAACTAACGCTCCTGGTGTAACAAGTCCTTCAGTAATGGCAAAGTTAGGGTATGATAAACAATTGAACACCGATTTACGTTTCAGATTAACAGGATCTTTATATAATACTGCTCAATCTGCAAGAACATACCTTTATGGAGGTGACCGTGCAGGATCTAGATATTATTTTGTAATGGAAAACACGTTGGCTACATCTTCTGCAAATTACTCTTCAGGTTTAATTACTCCTGGATTTACAAATGAGTTGACAGCGATTATGATTAACCCGTTTGTGAAATACAAAGGATTAGAGTTCTTTGGTATGGTTGAAAAAGTAAGCGGAAAAACCAAAGCTGAAGTAGACGAAAGAGATTTTACTCAACTTGGAGCAGAGTTAATTTACCGTTTCGGTAAAAATGAAAACCTATATGTAGCCGGTCGTTACAACAACGTAACTGGAGAAACTCTAGCCAACGAAGATGTAGACGTGACTCGTTTCAATATTGGTGGTGGTTGGTTTATGACTAAAAATATTTTGGTTAAATTTGAATATGTTAATCAAAAGTATGATGGTTATGCTAAAACAAATATCTTAAACGAAGGTAAGTTTAACGGATTTGTTGCTGAGGCTGTCATTGCTTTCTAAAACAAACAATATGCGTGTTTTTGGTCTCATATTAGTTTTAACAGGAGTACTGTTTTCAACACCTAAAGATTATCTGTTGGTCAGTACGAAACAGTTCACTGTTCAGGGTACTACTTCAATTGGAGGTTTTGAATGTAACTACGATATGAATACTAAAGACACGCTGTTTTTTAATCAACCCCATAGAACAAAAAAAATCTCGCACAGTGTTCCGGTCAAAAGTTTTGGATGTGGCAACTTTATTCTAAACAATGATTTTAGAAAAACATTAAAAGAAAAAGAATTTCCAAACGTTAGAATTGAACTTTCAAATTTTAAAAAGAGTGCCGAAAATTACAGTTGCGATTTAACTTTGAACTTGGTTGGAAAACAAAAAATCTATAAAAATCTCCCTTTGAAATATAATAAAAATAGCTTAGTTGGAAATATAACATTACAATTCAGCGATTTCAATCTTACTCCTCCTAATAAAATTGGTGGAATGATAAAAATTAAAGAAGAAATTAAATTGTCTGTAAGCTTACAAACAGAATAGTAGAGTTAGTTATTTAGTTTTAAAAAGAACCCCAAATTGCACGTTTCAATTTGGGGTTACTTTTTTTATTCTTTTTTCTTCTTATTAAACAAACTGTTTAAACCTTCTTTTACTTTGTCTTTCACAACTTCTTCGGTTTTGGTTTGTACTTCTTCTTTTGTTGCCGGAGTTGTGGTTTTTGTAGTGTCTTTAGGATCTTTGTTTTGGTTTAACAAATTGCCCAAAGCAGAAGTTCCTTGATTAATAAGTTTTTGCTTCTGATAATCCACCAATTGATTCACTAATTTTGTTGTAGCTTGTTTGGTATCAGTGCTTACTTTAGGATTAGAAAAATTACCGGTAAGCAATGCGGTAATCGGAATTGATTCCACTTTTGCAGCATCAGCCGGAGATAATTTTGCAATTAAACTATTAATCTCAGTTCCCAGATATTTAGCCGGTACATCAAATTTTACATTATAATTCATTGCTTGATCAAAACCATGCGAACCACCAACATTCAAAGTGATGTCTTGGTATTTGATGTCAAAAGGCTTCACGTTTACTTTTCCGTTTTCAAACGATAAACTTGTTTTTAAATCATTCAAATTCACTTTTTTCAAATCAATAAAATTCACTTGATTGTCCAAAGCACTCAATAAAGTTGAGTTGGAAGCATTCACCGTTGTAGAAAGTAATTGTCCAACCAAATCTCCCGTTAATGATTTTAAATCCGGTGTCATTTCTTTCGCATCCAAATTACCTGAAAGTTTAATAGTAGAATTCAATTTTCCATTGATGATATTAGCAATCGGAGCAATGCTTTTCATCATATCCAACTGTGTAAAAGTTTCACTAATGTTTACAGAACTTAAATCTAAATTCATTGCAAATGTTGGCACTTTTGTTTTGGTAGAAACATTTCCATTCACACCAATCATACCACCAAAAATGTTTGTTTTCACATTTTCTAAGGTTACTCGTTCATCTTTCACAATTAATTTTCCGGAAACATCTTTCAACGTTAAGTTATCATACAAAACAGTGTTTGCTTTTGCGTTTAACGTAACATCTAAAAACGCAGGAATCTTCATGGCTTCACTCGGTTTTTCACCTTCTTTGGTTGGTTCTTCCGCTGTCATGAAATCATTTACAGCCAACTGATTGGAAGTCATGTTGAAATTCCCTTTCAAATTCTGATCGTTAAATAAATAGCCATAGAAATTTTCTAATACACCATTTACATTAATGTCGCTTTTTCCGGTTTGTGCCGCAAATTTCTGTAAGTTTAACGTACTTGGATTAAACTGAACAATCGCTTCGCTAATGTTCATTCCTTTGCCGTTTTCATCCACATATTTAAATCCGGTTACACTAACCAATCCTGCATTTTGAATATTTTGGTATTGTTCTTTTTCCACCGATTGCATATCAAATTTTGTTGTTACATCTGCTTTTAAAATTCCTGAAAGCGGCGTGTCTAACTTAATTGGATAAGCTTTGCTGAGGTTTCCTAAATTAATTGTTCCTTTCAAAGCGGCATCAACCAATGGGTTTTCTGAAACATTTCTAATATTTGCTTTCGCATTAAAAACATCTTGATCAATTTTAAACGATAAATTATCAATGTTCACATACGTGTCGTTCATCAAACCGGTTTCGTTTTTAATTTTTGTATCAATGACGATGTTTTCCACTTTTTTAGGTAAGTCGGGAAACTTAAATGAAGCATTATTAGATGCAATTTCCAAATTAAACTTCGGAATCGTTGTCTCAGAATACAATCCTTTTGCAAAACCCGAAACTTTAAAATCTCCCGTAGTTTGAATTTTATCTAAATCACCTTTATATGCCGACGGAACCAATCCTAAAAAGTTTTTAAACGATGAGGTTGGGGTGTTAAACGTCAAGTCATATTGCTGTCCGGCTTCCACCAATTGAATAAATCCGGCAAATTTTAAAGGCAATTTGTTAATCAACGCTTCATTATCTTTAAACTCATATTTGCTGTTTTCCAAATCAATTCCCAAAACCGCATCCAACGTTAAAGAAACGTCTTTCATATAGTTGGTTTTATCCATATCCAAACTCATCATGGCGTTGGTTTCAGTATCTAAATCCAGTTTTGAAGCGGCAAAATTTCCGGTTCCGGTGTGATTAATTTTATCAACAACCATCTTGATTTTTGAACTTTCATCCAAAAAAGTAAACTTCAAATTTTCAATCGAATAACTCTGAATATTCATCGCAAAAGGCTTGCTGTCCGAAGGTTTTTCTTCTTTATCGTCTTTCATAGCAATATCAAAATTGCCAATTCCGTCTTTGTTAAAAATGATGTTCACAATGCCATCAACACTCGAAAACGACTCCAATTCCATCGCTTCGCCATCCGATTTAAACAATTCTTTCACCGACATTTTCAGGTTCAATTCGCCTGAATAAAACAGCGTATCGCCTTCAAACGGAGCTTTGTTAATAATGCTCAACTTGTCAATAGTCACATTCGCAAGCGGAAAACTCTTAAACAAACTCAAACTCACATCTTCAAACGCCACATTGGCATCCACATTTTCGTTAATCGATTTCAACACTAATGCCTTGATTTTGTCTTTGAACAAAAACGGTGCAGCAGCCAACGCAATAATGACTACCAACAAAAAAATACCTAAACCTTTTAAAATTTTCTTAATCATAATTTTACATTTATTTATATGGAGCGAATCTATAGTTGTGTTTGGTTACGTAATTCCTGCCCTCCTTTCTAGTCTCGTTTTTCAAACGAGAGCTAACCAGTCGGTCAGGGCTAGACGGGTTTCCATTTTCGTTTTCAGCGGTTAGTCCAAACTTAGCTCTTCGCCACGAGCAAGGTTAAATCGCTTTTGAAAATAATAAACCGCAGCATACAAAACGGGTGTGTCTAGAATGGCTATCAGCACTTTAAACAAAAAACCGCTCAGTAATAATCCGGGAAACAAATCCCAACTCAATATTTTAAAACTACACAGCAAAAATAATACCGCAAATGTATCAACAAATTGTGAGGTAAAAGTAGAAAAGTTATTTCGCACCCAAAGCATTTTTCCTTTGGTCACTTTTTTCCAAAAATGAAAGATATAAATATCAATGTATTGTGCCGCCAAATAAGCAATCATCGATGCCAAAACTGCCAAAGCTGTCTGGCCAAACACTTTGGAAAACAATGCGTCATCAACCGGAGAATTTTCAATTGCAGGAGCAGCATTTGCCACATAAATAATCAATAACGAAAACACTGAGGCAAAAATTCCAGCCGTCACGACTTGATTGGCCTTTTTCTTCCCGTAAACTTCCGAGATAATATCGGTAATTAAAAACGTAATAGGGTAGGGTAGAATTCCCACCGAAATTTCAAACCGATAAAGACCGAAAAAATCCCAATAAAAAAATTTCTGAAAAATTAAATTCGACACCACCAACGAAGCAATAAACATGGCTCCCAGCGTGAAATAAATTTTATAGGCAAACAGTTTGTCTTTTGCTTCCAATATTTTTTTAACAAAAATAATAAATTAGCAAGGAAACAGTTGTTAACGAAAATAAAAAACCTGACAGTTTTAAGTTGCTGTCAGGTTTCTGTAATTATTTAATTTTTAACTCAAAAGGCATTAGCGTTTGAATGCCGGTTCGAGCTGTTGCTCTTTTTACTTGTTGTAGTGTTTGATAAGCTTCTTCGCCAATTTCTTCCTTAATCATAGCTTCTTTCGATTTCATAAAAGGAATTCCGTTTTGGTCTCCTAAAAACTGCATAAATGTTTTATCAAATTCAGGATAGTTTACCGTTTTGTATTTTTTGATTTTTGCTAAGGTAGCGGCTTCGCTCAACGCAACATCTAAACCACCTAATTTGTCAACCAAACCATTTTGCAATGCTTCAGTTCCGGTCCAAACTCTTCCTTGTGCAATAGCATCTACTTGTTCAAAAGTCATTTTTCTTCCGGTAGCAACGCGGTTTACGAAAATAGTATAAATGTTTTCAACAGATTCGGTAGTTACTTCTTTAAATTTTTCATCAATCGGTTTAAATGGACTGTAGCCAATAGCATGCTCATGGGTTTTTACTTGCGAAGTACTAATTCCGATTTTCTTAGACAATTCGGTCATATTCGGCAATACTCCAAACACACCAATCGAACCGGTAATTGTATTGGGTTCTGCTATAATTTTATCGGCATTACAAGCAATATAATAACCACCCGAAGCAGCTAAATTACCCATAGAAACAACAACTGGTTTCACTTTTTTGGTTAATTCAATTTCTCTCCAAATTAATTCTGATGTCAAAGCACTTCCGCCTGGGCTGTCAACACGAATCACTATTGCTTTTACTTTTTCATCTTTTCTGGCTTCTTGCAATGACGTTCTCATGGCACCTTCACCAATTACATTTACATCACCTTCGCCGCCCATGATTTCACCTTGAGCATAAATAATGGCGATTTTGTCTTTAGAATCTATTTTTTGAGGCGTTTTTGATACGTTTTTAGCATAATCCATAATAGCTATGCTTTTATAATCCTCATCTTTTTTAACTTTCAACGCTTTTTTAATTCCGTCGTGGTATTGATCTTCATAACCAATTTTGTCAATCAGCTTTTTAGATTTGGCCATTTCAGGAGTTCTAGCCGATAATTTATTAGCAATACTGTTTAATGAATCTACCGAAATGTTTCTGCTTTTAGAAATGTCACTTACAATCGAGCTCCAAGCCGAGTTCAACAAAGCAGTCATTTGTTCTCTGTTTGCTTCGCTCATTTCGTTTTCCAAAAACGGCTCAACCGCACTTTTGTATTTTCCATGACGAATTACTTCCATTTTTACGCCTGTTTTTTCCTGAATATCTTTAAAAAACATGATTTCAGAAGCAAGACCTTTAAAGTCCATTTCGCCCACAGGATTCATATAAATCGTGTCGGCAACCGAATTGATGTAGTATTCACCTTGTGTGAAATAATCCGCATAGGAAACAATGAATTTTCCTGATTTTTTAAAATCAATCAATTTGTCTCTCAAAGCTTTTGATTGAGCCAAACCTAAACTACTGTTGCTATTTAAGATTGAAATACCTTTAATTTTATCATCAGTTTTGGCATTGTCAACTGCGTTTAGCACATCAATTAAACCTACTGATGCTTCTTCATTTAAAATAGTTACCCAAGGATCGGTGAATTTTCCGGTGTAATCTAACGACACATTTTCCATATCTAAAACCAATACAGAATTAGATTCAACTTTTGCAACATCAGAACCGCTTCCGGCAATTGCTCCAACAATCATTAAGCCAAAAAATAATATCATAAAGAATACAAATAATCCTATGATGGTGGCCAATACATTTCCTAAAAATTTCATTTTATGTTTTTTTTAATTGAATATTGTTTTCCTAATTAGTAGTCTTTCATTGCATTATGTTACACTTCGTGCTGAAAGAAATTCATAATTACAGAAACTTATTAACATGGTTGGCAAAGATACTTTATTTCTGAAATAGTTTTAGTTATTTTGCTCTACCATGAATAATCAAAGCCAAGTCATTTTATCTTTAGGAAGCAATTTGGGTAACCGTCTGGAAAACATCCAATTGGCTATCATTTCAATTCATAATACTATTGCTACAGTTGTCAAAGTTTCTTCGTTATATGAAACACCTTCGTGGGGTTTTGAGAGCGAACCGTTCTATAATTGTGCATTGGTTTTGCAAACGTCAAAAGGAGCAGAACAAATTTTAGACGAAGTTTTACAACTTGAAACCAAATTAGGAAGAGTTCGAAATAACGAAGAAGGTTATCTGCCAAGAATAATTGATATTGACGTAATTACTTATAACGAGGAAATCATCAACACCGAAAGATTAAAAGTTCCTCATCCGCATATGCAAAACAGAAAGTTTGTATTGTTACCCATGCGTGATTTGAATTTAGATTGGCGACATCCAATTTTACAAAAGTATTTGCCGGAATTAGTTCAATTAGCAGAAGATAAAAGTAATTGCAAAGTAGTCCAGAAATTAGAAGCTCCACTGGAGAAAATAAATCTTCAACAGTTTAATTACATTGCCATTGAAGGAAATATTGGTGCAGGAAAAACCACATTGTCATCCAAAATAGCTGAAGATTTTAATGCAAAATTAGTCTTAGAACGTTTTGCCGACAATCCGTTTTTGCCTAAATTTTATGAAGATCAAAGTCGGTATGCTTTTCCGTTAGAAATGTCTTTTTTAGCCGACAGATACCAACAATTATCGGATGATTTAGCACAATTTGATTTGTTTAAAGATTTCATTGTAGCCGATTATCATATTTTTAAATCATTAATTTTTGCAAAAGTAACGTTGGCAGAAGATGAGTTCAGACTTTACAAAACCATGTTTGACATTATCCACAAAGAAATGCCAAAACCCGATTTGTATGTTTATTTATATCAAAATACAGATC
>ERZ761602.4973-NODE-4973-length-16232-cov-5.428386_pt1 | contig 16232 bp, 17 predicted proteins | sample MGYA00512165_ERZ761602 | MGnify/ENA primary metagenome ERZ761602 (study PRJEB28899, sample SAMN02445085) | bioreactor sludge metagenome | biome: EBPR sludge; isolation source: Thorneside wastewater treatment plant | place: Australia: Brisbane, Thorneside...
AATCTGTATGGGATCGAGAAGTCGCCAAAGCAGGTGGGTCCGCTTGGCTTTACATCACGCACGGAGTTCGAAGGCCTGTTCCTGTGCGGGCAGAGCACAACCAGCCATGGCGTGGCGGGAGTCACCGCTTCGGGAGTGGAGGCGGCGAAGGCGGTCTTAAATGTTCGCTCACGGGAAATTCTGACTCAGAAGGGACCTGGGCCGCTGTTCTTGCAGGCGGAGGATACATCTGCCTGGCCCGAGCATTTGAAAAGGAAGATGGAACGAGGGGAGGTGGCGAGGGAGGAGGAGGAGAAAGAGGTGTGAGATTACTTTTTGGAATTTATTTCCAACCCTGAGAGTTCAAGCGAGGCTTTGAAAGTCCTCTCGCGGTAGATTGGGGATATCAGAAAGGAGAATTCTCATGATGGATCAAATCTTCGATTGGTGCGTAGCGGTTCTGATCTATTGGGCGAATGTTATTGGCATCACCTATAAAGAGATCAATGTATGGGTGTTTGTAATCATCTGGCCCGTCCTTACGGTCATTATGGCGGTGGTGATCGTTATACAGTGGAGGAAAATCCGTCAGTTAACAAAGTGAGACGGAGCATCGGCGATTAGCCATTTTCGATATCCCGCCTGTTGATTTGATTCCCAAAACCACTATAATGATTTAGACAGCCGCGCCTGCAATTATCCACCACGGAGGTTTTGACATGGCAACCAGAACGGTCATCCAATGGATATTTCGAGTCTATAAATTATTTACCCTGAGCGAAGATTACGAGTGGGAGACAGGGATCGACTTTGGTAAATTCTATGAGTTTCGGGATAAAAAGAAGGAAGACAAACTCAGAATGACGATCAGTGATAAAGGGAGGATCACCGTCATGAAGGGCTATTCCTGGGACGGTTGTACGCCAAAATTCTCTGTCTTTGACTTTTTCGTGATGGGTACGCCCGACGGCATTTTGTCCGATAAGACGGGGAAGCCCAAAGCTTATCATGCCTCCCTCGTCCACGATGCCTTGTATCAATTCTTGCCGGAACTACCTCCCAATAATAAAATCTACACCCGCAAGATGGCGGACGATATTTTCTGGGATATATTGGAGGATGCAAAGTTCGCTCCGCGTAATTTCTATTGGCTGGGCGTGCGCCTCTTTGGTGGGTTATTCATGAACACACGCAAATACATCTCCCGCCAGACGGAGGGGATGGTGCAGGAAGTAAAATCCGCACCTAAAACGAAAAAGCAAAAGAAGGCAAAATCTCAATTGCTAAAAGCACTGTGAGATCGCGTATCTGGCTCGTGCGCTTCCTGATTGGCATTGTCCTGGCGTGGAATGTCCAGGCAGGGATCGTCTTTATCCTTTCACCCGCCTCTTTCGTCCACGCCTATGGGCTTTCGGGGATTCCAGGCGAAGCCGCCGTGCGTGGATTTGGAGTCCTCTTTCTGATGTGGAATGTCCCGTATCTCTACGCCGCCATCGACCCGGTCCGCTTTCGGCTGGGGCTGGTCTTCGCCTTGTGGATGCAGTCCATCGGTCTGCTCGGGGAGAGTTATATCTACTTCACATTGCCTTTGGCAGAATACGTATTGAGAAGCTCCGTTCTCCGTTTTATCCTTTTTGATGGCGCAGGGTTGGTGATCTTATTGCTCGCTTTCTTTCTTAACCGCAACACCGGCAAGTGAAGGCAAATCGAAATCAACTGAAGAGTGTTTTATCATCAAACTTTTACTGGAGGATTTTATCAATGCTTAGCAAGACCACTCGTACCCTGACTTATGCTCTGTCTGTTCTTTATGCCGGGATCGGCGCGGCGCTATTCTTTAAACCCGAGGCGCAAGCTCCCATTTTTTTGTGGAGTGTCACCGGCTTTATGACCATGACCATCGGCGGCTGGTGTTTGGGGAATGCCTTTTTAGGTTTCTTTGCCGCCCGTAACTGGCAGTGGAAATCTGTCTACCCGGCAATGGCTTATCTATGGTCGTTCGGTATCCTTGAAAGTGTGGTTATGATCTCTTTCCGCGATAAGTTGAACTTCGGCTACCCCGTCGCTGCCGCATATGCAGCCGCTGTCGTCCTCAATGCTTTGTCCGCGATCTTTGGCGTGGTGGACTGGCTGAGGATCCGCCCGGCGAGTGAACGGTCCGAGCCGATGACTTCATGGATGCGCGCGCTCGCAGTGACGACGGTGTTGTTCGTCGGCTTTCTCGCCATCTATGGGTTGACCGCGCAAAAAGGGATGACTGCCACCAATGGCGAAGTTGTCCCTGAGGCATTGACCGTCCTCACGATGCGCAGTGTCGGCTCCTTCTTCCTCGCGCTGACCATTGGCATGTTGCCTCTGCTCTTCGAGAAGAATCGTGCGCCATTCCTTAGTTATGGATTTCTCACTTTGGGATTGACCGTCATCGTTACAGCGGCGGCGTTCGCATATTTCCCACAATTCAATTTCAGCGCCAATCCGCTTGGGTTATTTTATATCGCTGCCTGGATCGTTTCAGTGGTCGTTTCGCTTTCCCTCCTGCGAAAATACGGCACAGGACTCGCTCGCGCTTAAGAACATGGTTCTGGATGACTGGGAAAGAGCATGAACCACGGAGAGCACGGAGCCCACAGAGGTTAATTAAAGGCTTTCTCCGTGATCTTGCGTTCTCTGTGGTGAAAATCGTTTATGTGACGGTTTCCAAGCTACTCGAACTCGATCTCGATCTCTTCTTCGTCGTTCCAATCCTCACTGCGTTCGAACTCGATATCCCCGAAGAGGACTTCCTGTTTTGCGGTCACGCGATAGCGTTTGACCAACTCCAATAGCGCAAGGAAGGTGACGACGACCTCCACGCGGCTGGCTTTATCGGTGATCAGTCCGCTGAAGGTCATGCGTTGGATGTTCTTCAACGTTTTCGTGATCAGGTCGATCTTCTCGCGGATGGTCCCCCTGGGCGGTGTAATGATCGTCCCGAGCGGTTTCTTTTCTATGCCGCGTGCGAATGCCGACTCTGCCGCCGCCAGCAGTTTCTCCAGTGTCAGGTTCGAGAGGTCGAGTTTCGGTTCCACTTTGGGAGGAGGGGCGACGCGCAGGAATGTGCGCAGATTTTTCGACTGCCGGTCTTCCATCCAGACTGCGATCTCTTTATAACGCTTGTATAACCTTAGCTGTTCCACCAGTGATACGCCAGGGTCTTCCTCGCCGGGTTCGCGTTCGGGCGGCCGCGGCAGGAGCGCTTCTGATTTGATCTGTACCAGTTTGGCGGCGATCACCAGGAAGGCCGAAATTTCATCGGGGATCAACTGCTCCAAACCCCTCAGGTGCGCAAGGTATTGGTCTGTCACCGAGGCAAGCGAGACGGCTGTGATGTTCAACTCGGCGCGTTCGATCAGATTCAACAACAGGTCGAGCGGACCTTCGTAGACCGAGGTCTGAACCTTATAACCGCGCAGTTGATTGCCGAGAAATCCTTCCATAAGCCCGCGAATTATACACTACGAAGAGTAAGGGGAATTGCTTGCCGACAGGCGTTCAATTCTGTGCAGGATAAGTTTGACTCATCCCTTCATCCCTGCTATTATCCTTTCGATGATTCTTTTTTATATCAAACGGCTTTGGGTATTGTTCCTCGATTTGCCGCGCTGGCTTCGTCCTGGTCTGGGGGTCAAAAGGTGGCTGGTCGTGATGCTGTTTGGAATTACCCTGATCAGCCTCGGTATCGCAGTTGTCATCATCGACATATACCGGACGGATTCCTCCGAGCCAGCTGTGCTTACGATCCTCTCTTATGCTTCGCTGCGATTCCTGCCGCGCATCTTGAGAGCAATGATCTTCGGGGGGAGTGGATTCATTTTTCTCGCGTTTGGGATGTATAAATTGAACCGCTCCCTTCTGCGCCCGTTCCTGAGTCCCGGGTCGGACGTGGTCAACACTCTGGCAGATTATCAGCGGCGCAACCGCGGTCCGCGGGTGGTGGCAATCGGCGGCGGTCATGGACTTGCATCGCTTTTGCGTGGATTGAAGTTGCACACCCGGAACCTCACCGCCGTGGTGACCGTTGCAGACGATGGCGGTTCATCGGGGAAACTGCGCGAGAGTTTTGGAATCCTGCCGCCCGGCGATATTCGTAATTGCCTTGCAGCGCTTTCCAACGACGAAGCCATGCTGACGCAGTTGTTCCAATACCGCTTCAGCGGTTCGCCGGACCTGGAAGGGCATTCCTTCGGTAACCTATTCATCACCGCATTGGCAGATATCACCGGCAGTTTTGAAGGAGCCGTGGTCGAATCCGGCAGGGTGCTTTCGGTGAATGGGCAGGTGCTGCCTTCCACGTTGCATAATGTAAAACTTGTCGCAAGCATGGAGTTGCCGCATGTGCTCCATGAAGTGCGGGTCGAAGGAGAGAGCAAAATTCCGGCGATGGCAGGGCGCGTCCGCAGGGTTTGGCTGGAACCGGATACTGCACCTGTGTTTCCACCCGTTATCAATGCCTTGCTGACCGCCGACGTTATCATTGTCGGTCCGGGCAGTCTTTATACGAGTCTGCTCCCGAATTTATTGGTGCCTGACCTGCTTGCTTCGATGCGCTCTAGCCGGGCGCTCAAGATCTATGTCTGCAATATCGCCACCCAGGAGGGCGAGACCGACGCCTTCACCGCTGCGGATCACATCCGCGCATTGGAGAGTCATGTGGGCGGTGATGTCTTCGATGTGATCCTGTGCAATACCAATTACAGTGGTACGTTGAACTCGACCTCGGTCTGGGTACGTACGGATGAGGAGACTCTTGCGGATGAGCGCACTCATGCTGCCGACCTTGCGGACAATTCACACCCGTGGCGGCATGATTCTGATAAGCTGGCACAGACGATCGTGAACCTCTATAACGAATACACGGGTACGCTCACCTAATGGAATCCCTCGGAATCCTTCGTCAGAAAGCAGGAACAGGCACGGGCGGGGGGTGATTCGGAGGTATTCCTGACAAACATCACTGAAAAGAGTAACAGTTATAAAATTCACAAATCTCCCTTAAAGAAGTAAAATCCACCCGGTTAAAATCGATATAAAATAGTAATCGCTCAGCCGTTGTTTCGAGCCGCCGCTTTTGAGCTTTGGAGCTAGGCAATCTCTGAAATCGTTAGAGGGGATAGTGGCGCACGGCGCCAAACGAGAAGCCCCCGCCATGATGACGGTCGAGCAGTTACATGAAAAATCTTATGGAGGATTTTCCCATGACAATCAAAGTAGGCATAAACGGATTTGGTCGTATCGGACGCCAAGTGTTGAAGGCGATTCGCGACACGTACTCGAAGGAACTCGAGGTGGTGGCATTCAACGACATCGGCGACATGAAGACCATGGCGCACCTGCTCAAGTACGATTCGACCTATGGTCGTTTCAATGGCACGGTGGAAGTTGCTGATGACAGCCTGGTCATCGATGGAAAGAAGGTCAAGGTCTTCAAAGAGACCGACCCTGCCGCCATCAAATGGGGTGACCTTGGCATCGACATCGTCATTGAATCGACCGGTTTGTTCACGATCAAGGAAGACGGCGTGAACAAGAAGGGCAAGACCGTCAAGGGTGCTGTCAACCACATTACCTCTGGCGGGGCGAAGAAAGTTATTATCTCGGCTCCTGCTGAAGGCGAAGACCTCACGGTTGTGTTGGGCGTCAACGAGGATAAATACGATCCTTCCAAGCACCACGTTGTTTCAAATGCTTCCTGCACCACGAACTGTCTGGCTCCCGCCGCCAAGGTTGTGCATGATCTATACACCATCAAACGTGGATTTATGACCACCATCCACTCCTACACCAACGACCAGAAGGTGTTGGACATGCCGCATTCCGATCTGCGCCGCGCCCGTGCTTCTGGTTTGAACATCATCCCGACCACCACCGGCGCAGCGAAGGCAATTGCCTTGGTCATCCCCGATCTTAAGGGCAAGTTCGATGGTTATTCCCTGCGAGTTCCGACCCCGACCGTCTCTGTCGTCGACTTCACCGCTGAACTCGAAAAAGAGACCACGACTGAAGAACTGCGTCAGGCATTCCGTGATGCCGCCAAGACACCGCGCTTCAAGGGTGTTCTCGAAGCGGTGGACGAACCCCTCGTCAGCATGGACTTCAAAGGCAGTTCCTACAGTTCCTCGGTCGACCTGCCATTCACCAGTGTGCTCGGCAAGGAAAAGAGCAACTTTGTTAAAGTGGTCACCTGGTACGATAACGAATGGGGCTACTCCTGCCGCACCGCTGATCTCACGGTGATGATGGCAAAATCCCTGTAATATATTTGTAGGGGCGGGGTAACCCCGCCCCTACTTTTTTGGCGGAAATTATGAACAAGAAAACTGTAAAAGACCTCGACCTCAAAGGTAAACGTGTCTTCATGCGTGTGGATTTCAACGTCCCCATGGCGGAAGGCAAAGTCACCGACGACAAGCGTATCAAAGCCGCGCTCCCTACCATCCAATATGTTTTGGATCAGGGAGCTTCGCTCCTGCTCGCCAGCCATTTGGGACGACCCAAAGGCGGCGCAGACCCGGAATTCAGCCTGCGTGCCGCTTCCGAAGTTTTATCCACGCTGATCAATCGCCCCGTGACCATGGCGCCCGATTGTGTTGGTGCGGAGGTGGAAGCGATTGCCAAATCTCTCAAGCCCGGCGATGTGGTGATGCTCGAAAACACCCGCTTCCACAAAGGCGAAGAGAAGAACGACCTCGAGCTTGCCAAGCAAATGGCAGCCCTTGCGGATGTATATGTCAATGACGCCTTCGGCTCGGCTCATCGCGCCCATTCTTCAACGGAAGGAATTGCGCGTTTCCTGCCAGCCGTCTCCGGCTTTTTGATGGAGCAGGAACTCGAATACCTCGGCAAAGCCGTGGCGAATCCTGAGCATCCATACATCGCCATCCTTGGTGGTGCGAAGATCAGCGACAAAATTCTCGTTGTTGAAACCCTTGCCGCGAAATGCGACAGGCTCATCATCGGCGGCGGTATGGCAAATACATTCCTGGCAGCCAAAGGCTTGAATATGCAGGACAGCCTCGTTGAAGCCGAAGCGCTTGAAACTGCCAAGACCTTGCTTGCAAAACTAGGCGATAAACTCGTCCTTCCCGTTGATGCCATCATTGCGGATAAGTTCGATGCTGAAGCCAACACCCAAACCGTGGATGTGGACAAGGTCCCCGCGGGTTGGCGTATGTTGGATGTCGGACCGAAAACCATCAGCGTGTATAAAAGCACACTGGACGAAGCCAAATTGATCGTTTGGAATGGACCCGTGGGCGTCTTCGAAATGCCGAAGTTCGCCGAGGGCACATTCGCGCTTGCGAAAATGCTGGCTGAATCGAAAGCGGTCACTGTCATCGGCGGCGGCGACTCTGCCAGTGCAGTGAAGAAAGCGGGCGTTGCCAAGCAGATGACGCACGTCTCCACCGGCGGCGGCGCATCGTTGGAATTCCTCGAAGGCAAGGAACTGCCCGGTGTGGCGGCTTTAAATAATAAGTGACTGTCACCTCGTAGGTGATAGTCACTTTGAACAAGCCCGAAAGGTAGGACTAAAGGAGCAGGCGTTTTTATGGGCGTCTGCTCTTTTCATTATGTATAATGTCGGAAACTTTACAAGGAGAAGAGAAATGGAAACAAACCCGGTCCCTGCGGAGGGACAAAAAAATAACCGCAATATCATCATTTATGCTGTTGTCGGCGTTTTATTGTGCTGTTGTTGTGTGGCAACTGCTGTTGGCGGGTATTACGCATATCAGGCATATGTAGCTGCCCAGCAGGCCGTGGAAGATATTCAGAATTTTGATATCCCGACCGATGTGCCTTTCGTTCCTGTCGATCCCAACGGGACTCCTGTCGTTCCCAATTTCGATACCAGTGGTGAAGTTCCCGCTGGCGGTTTGGCAGACGAGGAAACTCGTTTGATCGCCTGGGCGTCGGTGCAGTTGGTTGGCATCATGAGCGAATGCACATCCCCGACCGTTGAGGGCACCACCATTTCCGTGATCCAACAGCCGGATGCCAGCGGCGTCTGGCGCGAAGAATGGAATGTCAACTGCGGTGATGGCACCTTCAAATCTTTCCCGCTGACCTTCACGCCCGAAAACGGTATCGTCAACGTGACGGTTGATTTTGGACCGTAAATTCGTATTCTGTCATATCTCATCCCGTTGCCGATTGGCGGCGGGATTTTTTGTTTTAATAAGTGGCGTGTGCCGGTTTGCGAGTTCATGACAGTTTACAATCAATTTACGTATACCTAACCTTGTCCCGCCTAGCTCGACTATAATGGGGAAACTGTAATCACGGAGAATTATTCATGGCATTCAAACCGGGCGAAAATGTCGGACCTTACCAGATCATCGATCAATTGGGTCAAGGCGGCATGGCATCCGTTTATAAAGCTTATCACGCCGCGCTCGACCGATACGTGGCGTTGAAAGTCCTTCATCAGGCGTTCAACGAAGATTCGACCTTTATTGGGCGTTTTCAGCGTGAAGCCAAGGTGGTGGCGAAGCTCGAGCACCCGAACATTGTGCCCGTCTATGATTACGCCGAGCATGAAGGACGCCCCTTCCTTGTGATGAAATTCATCGAAGGCGATACACTTAAGGCGCGGATGGGGACGTCTCCTTTATCATCCAGGGAAATCGAGCAGGTGGTGGAAACGGTTGGCTCTGCGTTGGCTTATGCCCACAAACAGGGAGTACTGCACCGTGATATCAAACCATCGAATGTATTGATAACCAGCGAGAACGTAATGTATCTCGCAGATTTTGGTCTGGCGCGCATTGCAGTTGCCGGGGAGTCCACTCTTTCCACCGATGCGGTCATGGGCACGCCTCAATACATTTCCCCCGAGCAAGCCATGGGCAAGAAAGACCTCGACGCCAGGACGGATATTTATTCCTTTGGGGTTATGCTGTACGAGATGGTGGTGGGGCAGGTCCCGTTCAGCGCGGATACACCTTTTTCGATCATTCACGATCATATTTACACGCCGCTTCCCCTGCCGCGATCGGTCAACCCGAATGTGCCGGAGTCCGTTCAGCGCGTGCTTTTGAAGTCGCTCGCAAAGAATCGAGAAGACCGTTATCAAACCGTCAATGAATTGATCGAAGCGTTCAAAACCGCATGGCTCGAGGCGGGGATTCCAATGCGCGGCTCTGATGTTACATTGGCTCCCGGTTCGGTAAAGTCCGCCGCCGTTCCAGCGGTAAAACCTCGCGGGGTGACAAATGAAGGGCTTGAGAATCCGCTCAAACGTCAGAAACCGAAGCGCAACGGCTGGATGTGGGCTGCGGTCGGCTTGGTCACCATCCTGTGTTTTGGGTTTGGATTCCTCGCATTGCGTAATACGTTTCCGATGCTTTCGCGCAGGGAGGGAAACGCCGGACCGACACCGCAGGTGGAACTCCCGACCCCGACCGCGATATCAGGACTCCCGCCTCTGCCTCCGGGGGGAGAGAATCAACCTCCCGGTGTGAATGCCACGCCGACGATGATTCCCGCCGACCAGATCACGCCCGATATTCAAAAGGGACATGAACTGGTCCGCGCCAACCCCGGTGACCCATATGCGCATTTGATCTTATCGATCGCGTTTTGGGATGCAGGTATGGAGCTTCCGGCTATCGATGAGTTTCTGCAAATTCAAAACCTTGCCGGACCTGATAATAAAGATTTCTATCTCGAGGCTGCACTTGAATATAAATCTCACCAAGCCTGGCATTTGGCGGCAGGGATGTATGCAAGGACGATATCTCTGATCATTAAAGAAGGCGGGACCATTCCCGAGGAAGTAAGGGACGGTTTTCGTGAATCGGCATATCGCGGCGCGCAGTATAGCGACTTGCCCGTTGTGATGCCCCTCGAACAGGCGGGTGGTTTCCTGCCGGATTTCGCCAATATCGTGCGCGGACGTCATGCCCTTTATATTGGCGATATAGCAAGGGCGGAAGAATTGCTTGCGCTTGCAGAGAAACCATCCGAGACGCTCAAGGAAGCGCATCTATTGAAGGCGGAGATCGCCATTCAAAAAGGGGATTCCGAAGATGCAAAACGCATTCTGACTGCCTTGACTGGGGACCCTGCCGCGCCAAAGTGGGTAGTGGTCATGGCGGAGGAGATTCTCAAGACGATACAGTAAGGCATTGTATAATGCCCACGGTCACAAATTGCGCTTACCTGCTTCTAAATAAGCGCAATTTGTGACCGCGCTGGGTATAGAATACCGTCCCGAAGGTTTGAAGCGGAAGCCAGATCTATTTCACGAAAACCTTCGGGGCGATTCGAGAAAAAACGAGGAGCATTATGAGAACACCATTCGTAGCAGGTAATTGGAAAATGAACAAGACCATCGCGGAAACGCGCGAACTACTTTCTGCGCTTCTCCCCAATTTGAGCGGGATCGATGGGGTGGAACGTGTCATTTGCCCGCCGTATCTATCCTTGATGAGCGCATCTGAACTGCTTGCCGGGAAAGGGATTGGCTTGGGCGCGCAGGATATGCACTGGGAGGAGAAAGGTGCATTCACCGGCGAAGTTGCGCCGGGAATGGTAAAGGAATTATGTGGTTATGTCATCCTTGGGCATTCTGAACGCCGTGCCTATTTTGGTGAGACTGACGAAACTGTCAATAAGAAATTGCTCGCCGCGCAAAAAGCGGGGTTAACTCCCATCGTGTGTGTGGGCGAAACACTTTCTCAATACGAAGCCGGTGAAACCTCACAGGTTGTATCTTCGCAAACCCGGCTTGGTTTGCAGGGGATTTCTGCTGGATTTGCTCCAGGTATCGTGGTGGCATATGAACCGGTTTGGGCGATCGGGACGGGCAAAGCTTCAAGCGGAGAAAACGCTCAAGGCGTGCATGGAAGCGTGATCCGCCCGGTATTGAAGGAATTGTTCGGCGAAGAAACCGCCCAAGCCATCCGAATCCTGTACGGTGGGTCGGTGACCGCAGCAAACGCCGCCGAGTTCTTCTCCCAGCCCGATATCGACGGTGCGTTGGTGGGTGGCGCCAGTCTGAAGCCCGAAGAATTCGTTGCCATCGCGCGCGCAGCTCAAAAATAGTTTCACTGTGATGGGTCACAAAGGCACGCAAAGGTCTTTTCTTTATTCCTTCGTGCCTTTGTTTCCTTTGTGGTTGGGAAAAGATTCCCGTTAAATTTGGGAGAGCCACAAAGAGGAAAATAACGCCGTGCAATTCGTCGGACTGATCATATTCACCCTTAATCTCCTGCCGCTGGTATATCTCCAGCGGTTTTTGCATCGCGAGTTGCAGATCATTATCTATCTGATCACCCGAAATAAACCGTTGACCATCGCCCTCTTTTCTCTTTTGTTCCTGCCCGGGGTAATGCTGCATGAAGCCAGCCATTACTTGACAGCAAAAATCCTCGGCGTGCGTACGGGACGTTTCACCGTCATTCCGCAGGCGGTGAAAGACGGTGGGCTGGTCCTGGGTTCTGTAGAAGTCGAAAAGACGGATATTCTGCGCGATTCGTTGATCGGACTCGCCCCCATCGTCGCGGGAACGCTCTTCATTGCTTACGCAGCGGTTGCGCAATTGAGGCTGGATGCGTTGTGGCACGTCCTCGCGAACGGACAGTTGAATTTGTTTTTTATGGGTTTGGGGCTGCTTCCAAACGTGCCGGATTTTTATCTGTGGTTCTACCTGACCTTTGCAGTTTCGAGCACCATGCTGCCTTCTGAGTCAGACCGTCATGCCTGGCTGCCGCTCGGTTTATGGTTCGGCACCCTGCTGGCAGTGGCGATCATCGCCGGTGCGGGTTCATGGATGCTCCAACATATTGCCCCTTATCTCGACTCGCTGTTCCGTTCGGTCTCGCTCCTGTTTGCATTGAGCAACATCGTCCATATCGTTTTATGGATACCTCTTTTTGCCTTCCGCTCTCTGCTCGTGTTCTTTATGGATGTTGACGTGCGATGATCGTTTTTACTCCATGCCTTTCAATTTTATATAGACCGCTTCCAGCACGCCGCCCGCGACTGCCAGAGCTTTATCCGATACCAGGCGGGTGAGGGAAAGGTCACCCCGGGCGTCTACGTCACCGATCTTCATCCCTTCGGTAACTTCGACGCGCGGGTGAATCAGTCCGCGCAGGATACCATCGAAAGGACTTGTAACAGGCGAACCGTTCACCTTGGCAATGACTTCGCCCTCCTTGCAAGAATCGCCGATCGCTTTCATCGCTTCCAGCGTACCGAATGAAGGTGAGCGCAGCACACGGCGCGGATCGCCATCGGGTTGGCGGCTGTCCATCAAGGCTCGACCCTCCCAATGCACCCTTCCAAGCGTGTGTCCACGTTGGGTTTCGACCACAGCGTGGCAATCAGCTCCGGCTGTGAAACCAGGTCCCAGTCCGATATGAAGCGCGACATCCCCCGGCAATGGCTCGGGCTCCTGTTTAAGTAAACGCGCATCCACAAGGAAAGTCGAAGCGGGACTCGTCAAGAATTGATTCTTGAGGATATTGGCTGAGGGGTCGACCAGGATCGGGATTTCCCCCGCTTCCAACGTGACTTGGAACTGGTCTGCCGAAACAAGCCTTGCTTTTACCCCTTCGACAATCTGCGCCCCTTCGTAGACAGCTTCTGAAAAAGAGACGCTGCGGCGAACTGCCAGGGGTTTATCGAGTTCGAGGATGGCGACCTGAAAGCCGACCCGATAAAGCCGCAAGGCGACTCCGCTTGCAAGGTCGCCGCCGCCGCGGATGATGATCAATGGTTTCATTTCGGTTTCTGTTGCTCCTGAAGTAAAAGCCCGAACGAATAGGTGGATACGTAGATGAAAATGAACAGCGTGGAAAATACTGCGATGAACATGATGGATTGCAGGCTGGGGTTGGCGGCGTAATGCAGTATGTCGCCCAGACGGGCAACCGGGTGAAAGATCACATCCCACGAATTCCAGCGTAGAAAGCGCCCGATGTAAATGCCAACGCTGCAAAGTGTACCAACGATGAGGACGAATATCCAACCTGCAATGCGTCCGAAAGCCTTGCGGACGACATTATGCATCAGAAAAAGGGAAACGATCCCGAGCAGCAGCCCTGTCCAGGCGAACCAGTTGATCAACAGGGTATCGAACCAGAGCGGCACATCCGGGCGTGGATGGCGTAAGTGGAACAGGTCGGTCAGGATGTACGGCGCATTCGGGAAGAATAACAGCCAAAGTGCCGCAGCGGGCAGGACGGTCAGGGCAACGTACCGCCGTCGCGAGGCGAAACTCGAAACGGCGTATGCCATAATGAGCGGCAGCCATGCAAGGAAGAGATTCCAAAGCAGGAAGATGTAATCCATCGATCCGCCACTCATCATCGTACGCAGGCGGAAGAGAGTCACTGAGATGAGGCTTGCGCCGACCAGTAACCCGACGATGGCAAGATGGAATCGCGCCGGCCATAGTTTTGTAAGATAAGTTCGGATCATTTCTGCCTCCAGGTATTCGCGGATTGTAACCGCGCCCGCTTTCAAATCCTTTCAAAGGGTGTCAGGATTGCGAAATCAATTCACCGCCTGGGTCGGCTGGGTGGACGCCAATTGTTCGGGCGAACTGCCTGTCAGGGCGGCTTGTTCACTCAGCATATGGCTGAATGAATAAAGCAGTACGAAAATGAAAAGGAAGAAGAGAGTATAGGCAAATGTAAATGCTGCCAACCGCCTGCTCGGGTCGATGACGATCCCGAGGATGACCATTGCTGTTTCTGCTGGATTTTGCAGGATGTCCCATGAATTCAGACGGACGAATCGCCCGATGTAGACGCCGAAACTGCTTAAACCTGAAATGGCGAAGACGAAAACCCAGCCCAACCAGCGGTTGAAGGTCCTTATGATGATATCCTGCATTAGGTAGAGGGAGATTACGCCGAGCAAGGTGCCTGTCCATGAACACCAGACGACGATGATAACGTCATACCAAAGCGGTGCATCGCGACCTGCGCCGCGGGCAAGGTCTTGAAGGTCGGTCAGCATATAAGGGGCGTTTGGGAAGAACAATAACCATAGGAATGCCACGAAGGGAATCGCAAGATACACCCACAATCTTTTCCAAGACATTGCATGGGCGATGTAGGCAAGGATGAAGGGTATCCATGCCAGAAACAGATTCCAGATCAGGCCGGAGTGACGGGTCGAGTCGGTGTATACCACACGCGCCCCAACCAACGTGATACAAGCTGCGCAAGCCAAATTCAATAAGATGAAAACCGCGATGTTATGTCGGTTGCGGTGCGTGAAATTGCGTATTCGATTCAAGTTCATATTTTCTTTCTGGTGAAGAGGATCATATCCAGGTCGCCGGGGGAATATCCCAATTCGGTCAGGATGACCGCCGCTTCACTGCGGTGCTGGGTGCCGTGGTTGATAACATGTGCCATGGACTCCCATAGGATGTTTTCGTAACGAATTCCCTCCGTGCTGGAATACTGAAACGGGTTGTTCAATTGGTCATCGGTCACGTTTTCGACGAATTTCATCAGTTCGACATCTTCTGCATGCCAGCGGATTTTCAGCACGTCGAATGTCGGGAAATCCTCCGGCTTGAGACGGGTGGTGGGAGAAACCCCCATCCAACGGTTGCGCCAGATCCATTCGGCGAACAGAGTGTGCGTCAGGACAGCGTGAAGATTCCTATGCGGAAATTCCCCCGTTGTCATATATTCTTCATGAGAAAGACGCGCGGTGGTTTCGAGTATCTTTTCCTTCGCCCATTGGTTGTAGCTAAAAAGAGTCTGGATATACTGCTTGTTCAAGGGTACCTCCATGTAAGAGTACGCAGAAAGGCGAACTGTTGTATCCCCTCTAAAAATATTCATTTGTATTCATGGGGGATTTACCGTCTCAAAAATTCTAACAGAATTTCATTAACTTTGCCCGGGCGCTCGTAGTGGGGGATGTGCCCGCATTGATCGAGTGCATGGAATTCCGCATGAGGCATGACGGCGAGGATGTCTGTGCTGTGTTCGAAGGGGGTGGTTTTATCCTGCCTGCCCCAGAAGATAAGGGTGGGTTTTTTTAACGTACCGACCCGGCGGTATGTATCAATGAACGAATCGAGCATCCCGTTCCGCATGGTGGAGAGGATCGCCCGTTTGAACCCGTGATAACGCATCTGGACCTTGTATTTTTCCTGGAATTGTGCCACCAGTTCGGGGGAGAAAAAATCCGACGCGATGCTCTTGACCATGTTCCCGCTTCCGAAGAGACCGAGGACCAGTTCCCCGACCCCGGGCATTCGAACCGCCTTGAGCATCGGTGAGATCGAGACTGGCCTTGCCCCGGCAGGGTCGATCAAAACATATTTGGAAACAACCCTCGGATGGCGGTCGATAAATGAAGCGGTGACTGGTCCGCCCATGGATAGACCGACGAGGCAGATATTCTTGAAATCCAACGCTTCCAATAGTTCCCATAATTGGTTTACGAACAACTTCGCGTTGTATTGGGCGACAGGTCTGTCTGAAAAGCCGCGCCCGAGCAGGTCATATCTTAAGACTCGAAACCCCTGTTTCGATAGAAACTCAAAGGTCGGGTCGTAGATGAAGCTGGGGACGGAGAAGCCATGCACAAGCACGACGGGGTGCCCGTTTGGGTCGCCGCCTTCTTCATAGTGAGTCACCCCGCTGGGCAGTGCAATGAATGATCCCGGCAATTCTTTGCGGGTATTTTCGTTTAATGGAGTGGATTCGCCGGAGTAAGGAAAGGGCACTTTCAACTGCCTCAACCCCGCCCCGGAAGGTGGAAAGAATGTGTCATTTAAAATAGACATCCCTTAGCAGGATGCGGTCGGGTTTGTACTGATGGATAACGAGTACGACCTCTTTTTCCTCCAGGAAGTGCTTTGTGTGCTCAGTGATCACCTGGTCGAGAGTCTTTTGGTCGTCAACTCCGCTGAAGTTGTATTTCAAGGTGAGTTTCATGTTCGCTTTATGGACTTTTGTCGAGACGACTGAGGCTTTTGTCTCGACTCCGTTTTCGAACACATCCAAAACATACTTAACCCTAATGGGAACAAATACAGCCGCAACGACAAATGATACGCCTGTGATCATCAGATAATTGCCGACGTTTGATAATTCCATGCCTGTCACCCAGTTGGCGATTTGAACGATCATTGTGATGATTGCCATGAAAACTACCGCGGCAATGGTCGTCGCCGCCCATGAGTCGTTTCGCAGAATATTGAACAGGCTAGGTTGTTCTGGCATATTATCTCT
>ERZ761602.4974-NODE-4974-length-16231-cov-7.562315_pt1 | contig 16231 bp, 17 predicted proteins | sample MGYA00512165_ERZ761602 | MGnify/ENA primary metagenome ERZ761602 (study PRJEB28899, sample SAMN02445085) | bioreactor sludge metagenome | biome: EBPR sludge; isolation source: Thorneside wastewater treatment plant | place: Australia: Brisbane, Thorneside...
ACGCGGCCTGACGCTTGGCCTCCTCGGCGGCTTCACGTTTAGCGTCCAACGCGGCTTGGCGCTTGGCCTCCTCGGCGGCCTGACGCTTGGCCTCCTCGGCGGCCTGACGCTTGGCCTCCTCGGCGGCTTCACGTTTAGCGTCCAACGCGGCCTGACGCTTGGCCTCCTCAGCGGCTTGGCGCTTGGCTTCGGCGGCGGCCTGACGCTTGGCCTCCTCGGCGGCTTCACGTTTAGCTTCCAACGCAGCCTGACGCTTGGCCTCCTCAGCAGCTTCGCGCTTGGCTTCGGCGGCGGCCTGACGCTTGGCCTCCTCGGCAGCTTCGCGCTTGGCTTCGGCGGCGGCCTGACGCTTGGCCTCCTCGGCGGCGGCTTCACGTTTGGCGTCCAACGCGGCCTGACGCTTGGCCTCCTCGGCGGCCTGACGCTTGGCTTCCTCGGCGGCTTCACGTTTAGCGTCCAACGCGGCCTGACGCTTGGCTTCCTCGGCGGCCTGACGCTTGGCTTCCTCGGCGGCCTGACGCTTGGCTTCCTCGGCGGCCTGGCGCTTGGCCTCCTCGGCGGCCTGGCGGCGCGCTTCTTCCTCGCGCTGACGGCGAAGCTCCGCTTGGCGTCGCTCTTCCGCCTCTCGTTCAGCCCGCGCCAGCCTGGCCTGTCGCTCCGCTTCCTCACGCTGGCGACGACGTTCTTCCTGCGCTTGTCGCTCCAATTCCGCCCGAATCGCGGCTTCATCCACCACCTCGGACTGAATCGGTTCAATCTCCTGTTGTTCGGGATGTAGCGCACCCGACGAATTCAAGTTAAACAGCAAAAAAACGCCGACCACGGTATGCACCACAACGGTGACTGCCGTGGCTACGAAATCCTGATAAGTCGTTCCACGCCCGGAGTGCATTGGCCTCGACTACCGACCGTCTGGCGGTGCATCCGGCGGCGCGGTGGACAAGCCCACCTTGGCCGCGCCCACTGCCTTCAAGGCCGCCATTGCTTGAATGACTTGTTCGTAGCGCACTTCTTTATCGGCGCGCACCAGCACCGGCGGCTGCGGAGTGCGCCGCAACCGCTCCTCGATTTCGACCCGGCGCGGCGTGAGCTGTTGGCAGTCCACCCGTTGCGCCTTTTCCGAGCCGACGTTGAAATAGCAGGCGCCATCCCGCTGCACCGACAGCACCAGCACCTCGGTTTCGGGCGTCCGGTTGTCCAACGATTCGGCTGGGGCCTTGGGCAGGTCCACCTCAACGCCCTGGTTGAGCAGGGGCGCGGTCACCATGAAAATGACCAGCAACACCAGCATCACGTCGATGTACGGGACGATGTTGATTTCCGCCTTGAGGCGGCTGTGTGAGCTGCGCCGGGCCATGGGTCAGTCCTGAGCGGCGGGGGTGCGCGCGGTGTCGGGGCGATTCTTGCGCAGACTGTAGGACTGGCGCTGGAGGATGTTGGAAAACTCCTCCATGAACGTCTCGTAGCGGTTGGCCAGCCGATCCACTTCGTGCGCGTAGCGGTTGTAGGCGATCACCGCTGGAATGGCCGCGAACAGGCCCATCGCGGTGGCGATCAACGCCTCGGCGATGCCCGGCGCTACCTGCGCCAGCGTCGCCTGTTGGGCCAGCCCCAAGGCCCGGAAGGAGTTCATGATGCCCCAGACCGTGCCGAACAGTCCGATGTACGGGCTGGTGGAGCCGGTGGTCGCCAACAGCGACAGGTACATCTCCAGATGGTCCAATTCCCGCGATCCGGCGGCCCGCATCGCCCGTTGCGCGCCGCTGACCACCGATTCCGGGTCCACGGTCGGTTGGGAGCGCAGGCGCAGGAATTCCTGGAAGCCGGCCAGGAAGATGGCCTCCATGCCCGAAACCTCTTCCTTTTGGCGATTGATGCGTGCGTACAGCGAGGCCAGATCGATGCCCGACCAGAAGTCGTCCTCGAACTGGTTCGCCGCCTGCCTGGCGGAAGTCAGGACCAGCGCCTTCTTGACGATCACCCACCACGAAGCCAGTGAAATCAGGACCAGCCCCAGCATGATCAACTGCACGATCAGGCTGGCGTTGGCGATCAGGCTCCAAAACGACAAGTCATGTGTCACCAATGATCTCCCTCAGCAACTCTCGGGGCATCCGACGGGCCTGGAAGCTGCCGGCGTCGATGCAGGCCACCTTGACGCGCGCCTCGCACAATGCTTCGGCGGAATCGGTCCGCTGGATGAATTGCGCGAAGGTCAGGCTGGCCGCGCCAACCCGAGCCATCTGGCTGATAACTTCTAGTCGGTCGTCGAGGCGGGCCGGCCGGCGATAATCCACGCTCAGCGACCGCACCGCGAACAGCAGCCGCCAGTCGCGTAGCAGCGCATCCTGTTCGAAGCCGCGCGCACGCAACCATTCGGTTCGGGCGCGCTCCATGAACTTCAGGTAATTGGCGTAGTAGACCACGCCGCCGCTGTCGGTGTCTTCGTAATAAACCCGGATGGGCCAGACAAAGGTTTCCATCTTCCGTTAGAATTTCGTTCCAAAATATTAGCGAATTATCAAGGAGTCTTCGATGCGTGCTCTTGTCCCGCCCGCTTTGCTGTTGGTGACGCTTTCCGCCTTCGCGGCGGCGCCGCTGACCTTCGAGGAAGTCGACACCGATGGCGACGGTTTGATCAGCGCCGACGAAGCCGCCAATGTCGAGGGTTTGGATTTCAACGTCGCCGACGGTGATAACGACGGCACGCTCAGCGTGGACGAGTACGAAATTGCCGTGGAACAATTGTCGCCGCCAGCGGAGACCACTGCCACGCCCGCTCCACCCGCCACCGGCGCCGCGCAGCCTGGCGCGTCGGTCACGCCTGCTTCACCCCCCACCAAGATCGATGCCCCCAAGCCTGCGGAATCCACTCTGTCCGTCAAACCCGCCGCGCCTCCGACACCCCCAAAACCGTAGCGACCCGTGGTTTCAGGACGCGCCGCCGAACAAGTCGCCACTGGTGGTCGGACGGGTGGTCTCCAAACCAAAATGGCGATAGGCGTGCGCGGTCGCCACCCGCCCGCGCGGGGTGCGCATCAAAAAGCCCTGCTGGATCAAAAAGGGCTCCAACACGTCCTCGATGGTGCCGCGCTCCTCGCCCAGCGCCGCCGCCAGCGTATCCAGCCCCACCGGCCCGCCACCAAACTTGTCGATCATCAGCCACAGCAGCCGCCGGTCTTGTTCGTCGAAACCGCGTTCGTCCACTTTCAACAGATCGAGCGCCCGTTGCGCCACCTCGACGGTAATTCGTCCTTCCGCTTTCACCTGGGCGAAATCGCGCACCCGGCGCAGCAGCCGGTTGGCGATGCGGGGCGTGCCGCGCGAGCGCTGGCCGATTTCCGCCGCGCCAGCGGGATGATCGGTTTCGATGCCGAGAATTCGCGCCGAACGGGCCACGATCTCGGTCAGTTCCTCCGGGGTGTAAAACTCCAGCCGGTGGACGATGCCGAACCGATCCCGCAGCGGCGAGGTCAGCAAGCCGGCGCGGGTGGTGGCGCCGACCAGGGTGAACGGCGGCAAATCCAGCTTGATCGACCGCGCCGCCGGCCCCTCGCCGATCAGGATGTCGATCTGGTAATCCTCCATCGCCGGATACAGCACTTCCTCGACGACCGGACTGAGCCGGTGGATCTCGTCGATGAACAGCACGTCGCGCGGTTCCAGGTTGGTCAGCAGCGCCGCGACATCGCCCGGCCGCTCCAGCACCGGCCCCGAGGTTTGCCGCAGGTTGACGCCCATCTCGACCGCGATGATGTGCGCCAGGGTGGTTTTGCCCAGCCCCGGCGGGCCGAACAGCAGCACATGATCAAGCGCCTCTTTCCGGGCGCGGGCGGCGTGAACGAAAATCTCCAGTTGTTCGCGCATGGCCTGCTGGCCGATGTATTCGGCCAGCCGTCGAGGGCGCACCGCCCGGTCCAGCGTGGCGTCTTCGGCGCTGGCGGCGGGAGCAATCAGACGATCGGGCGCGTTCATGCAAGTGGCAGCGTAATTTTAGTGGTTTTCAATCAGTGTGCGGACGGAACCCTGAAGTTTCGCTTAACGCCGCACGCTGGCCTGCAACGCCAGCCGGATGATCGCTTCGCTGGTCAGACCGTCGATGTCGAGCGACTGGACCATGCGCGCGGCTTCCGGTAGTTTGTAACCCAGCGCCACCAGGGCGCTGATGGCGTCGTCCACCGGATTGATGGCCGGCGCGACCGCGCGGCCGCCTGGCAACACGACCGCCGTGGGGTCCAGGCCCAGCTCACCGATTCGGTCGCGCAGCTCGATGATCAGCCGCTCGGCGGTCTTCTTGCCGATGCCGGGCAACCGGGTCAACGCGGCGGAATCTCCCTCGCGCACGCAGCGCCCGAACAGTTCCACGTTCATTCCCGACAGGATCAGCAGCGCCAGCCGAGGGCCGATGCCGGTCACCCGGATCAGATTGCGAAACAGGCTCCGTTCCGCTGGGCTGGCGAAACCGTACAGGGTATGGGCGTCCTCGCGCACCGCCAGGTGGGTGAGCAGCGTCACCTCCGCGCCGATCTCCGGCAGAGTCTGGAACGTGGTCAGCGAGGCTTCCAGTTCGTAGCCGACGCCGTGGGCGTCGATCAGCAGATACGGCGGTTGCTTCCAGGCCAGCAAGCCGCGCAGGCGACCGATCATCGCCGTCTCCCGGCCAGCACGGCGGCCGCGCCAAGGCGTTGCAGGGTTTGGCGGGTATGGCCGTGGCAGATGGCCACCGCCAGCGCGTCGGCCGCGTCGGCCTGAGGAAGAGTCGGCAGGTTCAGCAACAGGGCCACCATGCGCTGCACTTGAGACTTGTCCGCCGCCCCGCCGCCGACCACCGCCTGCTTGATGGCGCGCGGCGCGTATTCGCTGACCGGCAGCCCCGCCATGACCACCGCGCACAGCGCCGCGCCGCGGGCCTGGCCCAGCTTGAGCGCCGAATCCGGGTTGCGGTGCATGAACACCTGCTCGGCCGCCGCTTCGGCCGGCTGGTAGGTTTGAATCACGGCGGTGATGCCTTCGAAAATGGTTTTCAGCCGTTCCGGCAGCGGTCGGCCGCTGTCGGTCTGGATACAACCGCTGGCGACGTAACGGCCGCGTGGTCCATCCATGTCCAGGATGCCGTAGCCGGTCACGCGCGAGCCGGGATCGATGCCGAGCAATCGAATCGTCGCCACGCTCAAAGTTTCGCCAGGATGGCGTCGGGGATGTCGGCGTTGGAGTAGACGTTCTGGGTATCGTCCAAATCCTCCAGCAGATCCAGCAGCTTGACCATTCTCTGGGCATCCTCGAAATTCAGGGTGACCGAGGAGGCGGCGCGTTGGGTCACTTCGGCTTCCTCCGGGGTCAAGCCCGCGGCGATCATCGCTTCCTTGACGCCTGGGAACGACGAGGGGTCGGTGAGCACGTCCACCGATCCGTCGTCGTTGCTCACTACATCATCGGCGCCGGCTTCGATGGCGACTTCCATGATGCGATCCTCGTCGCGGCCGGCCGGATAGCTCAACACGCCCCGCTCGGTGAACTGGAACGCCACCGAGCCACTGGCGCCGAGATTGCCGCCGCATTTGGTAAACGCATGGCGGACTTCCGCCACCGTGCGGTTGCGGTTGTCGGTCATGGTGTCCACCATCACCGCCACGCCGCTGGGACCATAACCCTCGTAGCGGATTTCCTCGTATTCCACCCCGTCCAGCGTGCCGGCGCCGCGCTTGATGGCCCGGTCGATGGTGTCTCGGGGCATGTTGGCGGTCAATGCCTTGTCCATGACCAGCCGCAGCCGGGGATTGGCGCCGGGATCACCGCCGCCCATGCGGGCCGCCACCGTGATTTCCCGGATCAGTCGGGTGAACAATTTACCGCGTTTGGCGTCCTGGGCGTTCTTTCGGTGTTGAATGTTCGCCCATTTGCTATGTCCAGCCATGCGAAGCCTCGTGCCTGAATGAATACCGCGCGGATAGGGAAAAACGTTCGGTCTAGCATCTAGCCATCCCGTCGCGGATGGCGAAACCGGCCGGTGGCGAAGAACGCGCAGGCTTGGGAGACCGCGGTCGGATCCACCAGCATCTGCATGTGGGAAACCGGCAGGCAGATGTGGTCGGTCATGCCTGGCAACTGGGTTTCGACCACGGCGATCATGCCGTCCGCCGGAGCTGGCATGCCGGGAAACAGCAATCCCAATCCCAGGTTGAGGGTGCCGGCGATCGAACCCAGTTGATGGGAATTGACCCAGGCCGGAGCATCGCCCAGCAGGCCGGCTTCCAGTCCCTGGCCGACAAAATAGCCCAGTCCCATGTTGTGCATGACCCGAGCGCCGTAGCTGCCCTGATGCGGCGTTCCCAGCGTCACTACCCGACCTGGCCGCTGCTTGGGGTATCGGTGGAACAGATGACGCACCACCAGCCCGCCCATGCTATGGGCCAGGAAATGCACGACCGGCGTATCCACGTGCTCCAGCGCCGCGTGCAAATCCTCGGCGTTTTCCGCGGGGGTGCGGGTCATGGAGGGGTAGGAGTAATTCACCGTATGGTAGCCGGCCCCCTCCAACCAGTATTCAAGCAGTTGCATCCACAGTCCATGCACGTACAAACCATGCACCAGCACCACCGTTTCCCGCTGGGCCGTCATATGCTCTGTTCTCCTCGGTTAGTTTGCGACGCTGGATTTTAGCCAAATTCACCGTCGCCCGGGCAGATTCCGCCAAAATCCTGGGCGAGGAGTGGCGCCAGCCGTACGCCGCCCTCCGCCGGTCTAGCCGCCGCGGGCTTCGTCGAACAGCGTGATGACGGCGTGACGGTTCAGTTTTCCCGCGCCGGTGAGAGGCAATTCGGCGACCGGTCGGATGTGCTTGGGAACCTTGTAATCGGCCAGATAGTCCCGGCAAAAGGCCTTGAGTTCGTCTTCCCCGGCGCTCCGGCCGGCATGAAAAACCACCAGCGCGACCGGCGCCTGTCCCCATTTGGGATCGGGAACACCGGCGCAAATCGCCCCGGCGACGGCGGGATGCTTCATCAAGGCTTGTTCGATCTCCTCCGGGGAGATGTTTTCTCCACCGGAGATGAACATGTTGTCGGCCCGCCCCTTGATGAAAACCAGGCCGTCCTGGTCTTGCATGGCCAAGTCTCCCGTATAAATCCAGCCGTCCCGGTCGATGATTTTTTCGGTCCGCGCCGGATCGTCGAGGTAGCCGTCGAAATTATGCGGGCTGCGCAGGCATAGAACGCCGGTTGCGCCGGGCTTGACTTCGCGTCCGGATTCCCGGTCGACGATCTTGGCGTCGCAATGGAACATGGAGGTACCGATGCTGGCCGAATGGGTCAGCAACTCCTCCAAGGAGTCGGAGCGGGCGATATAGGCGAAATTGGAGGGGCCGGCCTCCGTCATCCCGTAGCTCTGGCTGATGGGAATGCCTTTGTCCAGGAAGGTTTTCATCACCGCCTTCGAGCAGGGAGCGGCGGCTGTGGTGATCGCTTTCAATCTGGAGAAATCGGTTTCCCCGAATTTTGGATGAGCGATCAGGAATTGCAGCATGGCTTCCACCGCGCCAAAGTTCTCGACCCGCCCTGCGTGGATCAGTTCGAGAATCAGGCCGGGATTGAATTCGCGCAGCAGGACGCTGGTGATGCCCGCATGGAACAGCGGGGTGAAGGTGTTCCAGCCACCGATGTGAAAGAACGGGAAGGTGATGAGGACGTTTTGGTAGGACCCCGCGAGGCCGGTGGCGAGAATATCCACCGAATTCCACACCATTTGCCGATAAGAGACGATGCAGATTTTCGGCACGGCGGTCGTGCCGCCGGTGTGGACGTACAGGCAGCGATCGTTCAACGTCAGCGGAATGTTGATCTCCCTGGGATCGGTCTTCAGGATGACCGTTTCAAAGATTTTTTGGTCGTCGTCGATGTTGATCGCCGATTGAACCGAGGGAGGAGCCGATAACGACGAGACCAATTCGGCGAATGCGTTTTCGTAAAAAAGGACGCGGGGCTGGAGACGAGCCATCAGGTCGTCCAGTTCCGGTTTTTTCAGGCGCTGACTCAACGGGGCCAAGATAATCCCCAGTTTGCCGCAGGCCAGATAAATGTCGATGGGTTCGATCCGATTGCGGCAGATCAGCGCGATGACATCGCCCTTGCGCAGGCCCAGCGCGTCGGTCAGATAGGTTCCCACCCGGCAAGCCCGGTCGTTCATTTCCTGAAAGGTGTAAGCCTCTTGGGTGAATGAGTCGTAAAGGGCGGCTCGATGGGGCGTCAAGGCAGCGCGGCGCCCCGCCCAATCGCCAACCCAGTTCATGGGCAGATCGTCGTAGTTTTGAATGAAATTCATTGGAGTCTCCTCCGATCAAGTAGGGGAAAACACGGATCAGGGACGTTCCGTGCGCCACGCCGTTGGACCGTGGAGCACTGCGTTGCAGGCTGCCGGCAGTCGATCCGCCGAGGGGGGTTCGGGTTTCCGGTAGGGCCTGGGCGACAACGCCGCCTGCACGATGTCCCGGACCCAATGGTTCAAGTCGGTGTCGCAGCCGTCGCCGGGTGGAAACGGCTTCTGTGGCTTGCACTGCTCGTCCCCCGGTGGGCAGGCCAGTCGGACGTGGAAATGGGCGTCGTGGCCCCACCAGGGGCGCACCCTTTCCAGCCAGCTCCGCTCGGTTTCGCTGTTGCACAGCGCCTGCTTGATGATCGGATTGACGAAAATCCGTTCCACCTCCGGCGCCAGCGCCGCCTGCTTGAGCGCGTCCCGGTAACGCGGCGACCAGCGGGAATCATTCAACATGCCCTCGGTGGGTCGAATCATCGAGGGCATGTCGATGCGCTCGACGTCGGCCCGCGACAACAGCCGGTCGCGCGGCTGTTGCAGGAACCAGACATCCACGTCCAACCCGCTTTGGTGGCTGCGGTGGCCGTTCGGCATCGGCCCGCCGCGCGGCTGTCCCAGATCGCCGATCAGCAACCGCCCGCCGTTGGCCGCCGTTCGCCGGCCCAGTCGCTCCACGAACGTGATCAGGATCGGATGCCCGTAATAACGGTTGCGGCTGGGGCGCATGACCTGATAACCCTCGCCGGCCAGTGGCAGCGCCACCGCGCCGGCGATGCAGCCGGCGGCGTAGGAGCCGATCACTTGCGGCGGCCCGGCCAGCGGATACCCGACCGTGCTCCAACCATTGTCGGCCCAAGCCGGCATGACGCTGACCCAGAACAGCAGGAATAACAAAATCGGGAGTCGAACAGTCATGGCATTTCCACCCCTGCGCGGTTGATGAGCACAAAGCTTAGCGAAGGAGCCGGCTTTTGGGCAGTGCCGACCCGTTCGGGCAAGCCGGGGCGCGTGCGCGTGGCTATGCTGAAATCACTGGTACGTTTGGAGAGAATCCGCCCATGTTGCCCGACTATTTCGAATTTTCCCTGCCGACCCGCGTGATTTACGGGATCGGCGTCATCGACCAGTTGAACGACGCCGTGGCGTGTTATGGCGCCCGACGAGCGTTGTTGGTCACCGATGCCATTCTGATTCAGGCCGGCTTGGCGGAGCGGGTCAAGGCGGGTTTCCGTAACACCGCCATCGACATCGTGGCGACGTTCGACCAGGTGCCGCCCAATTCCACGATCAAAACCGTCGAGAACTGCGCGGCGCTGGGCCGCGAACATGGCTGCGATCTGATCGTCGGTTTGGGCGGCGGCAGCGTGCTGGATACCGCCAAGGTCGCCAACCTCCTGCTGGTCAGGGGTGGACGAGTACAGGAACACATGGGCGCGTATCTGCTCGGTCAAACCCGCCTGCTGCCGCTGCTCCTGATTCCGACCACCGCCGGCACCGGGTCGGAAGTGACCAAGGTGGCGGTGATCGCCGACCCCGACCACGACGTGAAACTGCCGTTCGCCGAAAACCAGTTCCTGCCCGATCTGGCGATTCTCGATCCCGAACTGACCCGCACCATGCCGCCGAAATTGACCGCCATGACCGGCATGGACGCGCTGACCCACGCCATCGAAGCCTATGTGGACAAGGAGTGGTCGCCGGCGGCCGATGGGCTGGCGCTGCAAGCCATCCGCTTGATTCGCGACCATTTGCTGCTGGCCTGCGCCCAGCCGGAAAATCTGTCGGCGCGCGGGGCGATGCTGGTGGCCAGTTGCCTGGCGGGCATTGCCTTCTCGCACTCGATGGTGGGGATGACGCACGGCATCTCCCACGCCCTGGGCGGGGTCTACCACATCCCGCATGGACTGGCGAACGCGCTGGTCTTGCCGGAAGTGATGGCATACAACCTGGAATCGCGGCTGGACCGTTACGCCGACATCGCCGAGGCGCTGGGGGTGGTGTTCCCGCGTCCCGGCGCGGCGATTGGGAACTGGTTGCGTTACAGCGGACTTGGATTCGCCGCGCCGCTGGCCAGGCTGTTGACTGGACTGGACCGCTGGTTCCGGCGCAAGGCGGCGAAAGCGGGCATTACCTACATCCGCACCCTGAACCGGCAACTGGCGCACCTGACCGGAATGCCGCTGAACCTGCGCGACGCGGGCGTCAAGGACGGGCTGGCGAAGCTGGAGCAGGTGGCCGATACCGCGATGACCGACGGCTCGATGTTGTACAACCCACGCGAGCCGGAACGGGAGGCGGTGGTCCGCATCGTCCGCGCCCTGTACGAGACCACCGTGACGCCGCTGCCGGTAACGCCAACGGATTTGCGGCCAGCGGGGGAAACGGCGGAAGCGAGGGAGCTGCGTAATGTTTTCCCGGACGCCGATACGCTTTATCGAGTGCTGGGCGGCTTTTTCGAGCGGCTGAAAACCGACCCGCAAATCGGCGGACCATTGAAAGCTTCCGGGCTGTGCGTTCAGTTCGCCTTCGATCCACCGGCGGCCACGATGACCATCGACGCGCGGGGCGACGAAGTGAAGATTTACCGGGGCGCGGAATTCAGCGGTCAGCCGGAAGTGACCATGCGCATGAGCGCCGATTTCGCCCATGCGTTCTGGCACGGCCAGGTCAATCTGGTGTCGGCCCTGACCCGCCGGCAGGTGGTCGCCAAGGGCAACGTGCCCAAGACGTTGAAATTGCTCCCGATCCTGAAGCCCGCCTATGCCTTGTATCCGCAATATCTGGCCGAGGCTGGAATGGCGGATAAAATCATAAGCTCATGATTTTAATAGCCAAGCCCTTCAGCTTGCGACCAGCAGCCGCGCCGCCATGAGCGCCACCACGAGCAGGAACACCGGGCGAATGAACGGCGCGCCGTAGCGAATCGCGCCGTGCGCCCCGGCGAACGCGCCCACCATCAGCAGCGCCCCCATGCTTAGGCCGATGATGTAGTCGATGTTGCCGAACACCATGAAGGTCAGCAGGGCGGCGAGGTTGCTGATGAAGTTCATGAACCGGGCTACCCCGGCGGCGGCGACCAGGTCCAGCCGGAACAACTTCATCGCCGCCGCCATCCAGAACGCCCCCGTGCCAGGGCCGATGAAGCCGTCGTAGAAGCCGATCAGTCCCCCCGTGACCAGCTTGATCCCGCGCCGGACGGAATGGGGCGGCAACGGGGGTTCCGGCGGGGCGGCGGACGGTCGGGCGCGGCGCGGCCAGATCAGATAGGCCGCCGCCAGCAGAATCGCCAGCGGCAGCAGCTTTTTCAGTACCCCGGCGCTCATCAGATAGATCAGCACCGCTCCAACCAGCGCGCCCACGAAGGTGCCGAAGCTCATCGCCCACCACAGCGTGGGCTGAAACAGTCCCTTGCGGATGAAGGTGACCGAGGCGGTCAGGGTGCCGAAGGTGCCGACCAGCTTGTTGGTGCCCACCACCAGATGCGGCGGCATTCCGGTGCTCAGCAGCGCCGGCATCACCAGCATCCCGCCGCCGCCGGCGATGGCGTCGATGAAGCCGGCCAGCAAGGCGGCTCCGCCCAGCAGCAGGACGGTGGTGAAATCCAGGGCGATCAATGCCCTGTTTCCATGCCGGGGCCGCGCGTTCGCGGTCGAGCCGGCGTCATCGGACCCGTCATCGACTGGCCAGGCGGTCGATGGTGGCGATGTCCTCGGCTCTCAATTTCAACTCCGTCGCCCGCAGGCTGTCGCGGACGCTGGCGACCTTGCTGGCGCCGGGGATCGGCAGAATGTGTCGGCCCTTGTGCAGCAGCCAGGCCAGGGCGATGCGGTGTGGCGAGGACTGGTATTGGGCGGCGAGCTGTTGCAGCAGGGGTTCCTGGCCGAGGCGCAAGTGGCCGTGATGCCCGCCCACCGGGCTGTAGGGAATGTAAGTGATCCGCCGCGCCTGGCAGAAGTCGATCAGGCCATTGTGGAAATCCTGCGGGTCGAACAAGTTGCAGCGATTTTGCACCGAGGCGATCACGGTGAAGTCGAGCGCCTGTTCCAGTTGGGCGGGACTGACGTTGGACAGGCCAAGATGGCGGACCTTGCCTTCCTCCTTCAGCCGGACCAGGGTTTCCAGCGAGCGCCGAAAATCCACCTTGGGATCGACGGCGTGCAGTTGGTACAGGCCGATGCAATCGGTTTGCAGCGCGCGCAGGCTGTCCTCGCAGGATTGGCGCAACCAGCCAGGATCGCCATCCACCACCCAGGCGCCGCCGGGCCGGCGCAGCCCGCCCTTGGTGGCGACCATCACTCGGCCGGTCACGCCGAGCGAGTCCAGCGCCCGCTGGATCAGCCGTTCGTTATGACCGATGTCGTCGTCGTCCAGGCAGTAGACGTTGGCGGTGTCGATGAAATTACCCCCGTCGGCGACGAACGCCTCGATGACCGCGAGCGCCTGGGTTTCGTCCGGTCGCCCGCTGATGGACAGCGGCATGGCGCCCAGCCCGATGGCCTTCAACATCAATCCCGTGTTGCCGAGTTCGCGTTGTTTCATGAGGTCTTCTCCGATGGGAGTGGTGGCGTGGACGTTCTATGGGGTAAGCAGTCGGCTGAGTATGCCTTGATAAATTCGACTGAGGCGCTCAAGGTCGGCGATGGCCACGCATTCGTCAACCTTGTGAATGGTGGCGTTGACGGGGCCCAATTCGATGACCTCGGCGCCAGTGGGGGCGATGAAGCGGCCGTCCGAAGTGCCGCCGGTGGTGGAGAGTTGCGGTTCCAGCCCGGTTTCGGCGCGAATCGCGGCGGCGGCGGCGGCCACTAGCGCGCCGGGCGGGGTGAAGTAGGGGGGACCGGACAACCGCCATTCCAGGATGTATTGGAAGACCTGGCCGGTTTTGACTTCTTCGTTCAGCAGGGCGGTTTCGACGAGCAGCCGGGTGCGTTCCTGGAGTTGGTCGACCGTCACCGCCGGCGAGAAGCGGAAATTGAACAACATCTCCAGATCGCCGGGAATGACGTTGTCCGCGCCGGTCCCGGAGCGCAGGTTGGAAATCTGGAACGAGGTGGGTGGGAAAAACTCGTGGCCTTGATCCCAGATTTCATCGGTCAGGGTCGTGAGCAAGGCGCCGACCGCGTGGATGGGATTTTGCGCCAGGTGCGGATAGGCGACGTGGCCTTGCACGCCGCGCAGGATCAGCCGGCCATTCAGCGAGCCACGCCGGCCGTTCTTGATCGTATCGCCCACGTGCGTGGCGCTGGACGGTTCGCCCACCAGACACCAGCGGATTTTCTCGCCGCGCGCCTCCAGCCGTTCCACGACCTTGACCGTGCCATCGATCGCCACGCCTTCCTCGTCGCTAGTAATCAGGAAGGCGATAGAGCCTCGTGGCTGGGGATGGTCGGCGAGAAAGCGTTCGCAGGCGATGATCATCGCCGCCAGACTGCCTTTCATGTCCGCCGCGCCGCGCCCGTACAGGAATCCGTCGCGGATTTCCGGCGCGAACGGCGGCGATTGCCATTGTGCCAATGGGCCGGGCGGCACCACGTCGGTATGACCGGCGAAGGCGAACAACGGTTCGTCCTCGCCCAGGCGTGCCCAGAAGTTATCCACCGCGCCGAAGCGCAGTCGTTTCACCCGAAAGCCGAGCGCTTGCAGTCGGGCGATCAAGGTTTCCTGGCAACCGGCGTCCTCGGGTGTGATCGAGAGCCGGCGGAGGAGATCAATGGCAAGGTCCAGGGTGGTGGACATGGGCGCGAAACTCCACTGTGGCCGCTTCGGTAAGCGCGGCTTGAAGGCTTTCAGGATTTTCCTACCAATATCTTTGATTTCATGGTGTTGCCCTCTTGGGTTTGCCGCTGAACAATCCGCGTCTCCGCTTCCTACCACCTAATTGTGGGACATCCGCTCGACTATGGAAGTGGAGCACTGGCAAAAAACGTGCATCCCGAAGCGACCGCCGCCAGCCAGTTCAAGCCGCCCGGCGCCAAGCTCTCGTGTGGCGCAAGAGACCTTGCAGTCGTGCGCCTTGCGCCACAGCGTTACGGTAATGATGGAAATTGCGATGCAAAAGAATGCGATAAGGAACCACCGAAGTACACGGTGCTCCGCGTTTGTGCCTGCTCGCAAGGATTGCATGGTGGGCTCCTGGGATGTTCCATCCGTGGGAAATCCACAACTAACCGTTTAACTTCTTTAGAAAATCGAGTAAATCCATGGCCGCTTCCCGTAGCGAACAAGTACCGACATCGATTCGATGACTCGCCACGGTATATATCATTTTTCTATTCGGCGAATACTCCACCGCGGTAAAGTCCATGACCGAACGACCCACCCAAGGACTGCCAGGTCTAGCCTGAATTTTCTTTAAAGTATTTTCCGGGGTGTCGAAAACGAGTACTGTTTTTTGATTTCTAAAAAAGCCAATGGCCCGCTTACTTTGAAGACTTCCAGCGCCGACATCGACGATCAGGAATTGCCGTTCGTCGTCCGTCTGGTTATCTTGGATACAACACATTGAGGCATCCCAAAATTTTTCCCAATCCTGATGCGCCAGAAAATAGGTCGCCGGAAACGACTTTTTTATTTCCCTGTCTAAATCCAAGATTTTTATGTCGTCGGAACACTGAAGGACTTCTTGCGCAAGTTTTGTTTTACCAACACCGGACGGACCAATTAGAAATATCGTTTTCATGACCTCGGTGGCTCGACGAATGAAAGGAAGCTCATCCGTCCGCGCCCAGCATCAACCTCGAAAACACGACGCAGCTTGCGGGCGCGGGTCGGGTGGAGCGCAATGTTGGGCATGGTTTCTCACGATTGATGCGGTTCGTTCCTCACCCCTCACCGCATCCTACGGTTGTAATCGTTTATCCCCAGTCTTCTTCTCCAGCCGCGAGAATCCCTCGGGGCGCCGCCGCCGCCCCCCTGGGAAGGTTGTCTCGTTGACCCCAGTTGTGGTCGAACTGTCCGTCCGTGCGGGTGTACGGCACTTCTCGGCTCGCGGCCTTCTTCGAGTTTTCCAGTTCGTTGTGGTCGAATACGACTCCATACATGTCCTCGACCGGCGCGTGGACGATGAGCTTGGTGTAATTTTCCGTACCTGCCCTTTCGAAGTAGTTATCTGCCCAAGGTTGCACATAAGCGTTATGCGGCCATGGGTCGGCGACATACCACTGTGAGGTTCCGTGCCGGACGACGACGTAATGATGGTCTCCGCTCCAGGCTACCTTGAGAGCCTCCGTCCCCGGTGGGGCTATCGTGGACAGGATGCCCAGGACCACCGAGGAGAATTTCTCGCAGACTCCGCCCTCCATTTTGATGGTGCTGGCCGCCATCAGCGACAACGCCCGGACCAACCCATCGGGCAGCTTCGCCATATGGGTTTGGTCGAACAGTCGATTCGGATCGCCCGGTTTCTCTTCGAGCAGGTCCATACCGTCTTGCCAGATGAAGTCCCCCCGCCCGTCCTCGGTCAGGGGGTGTTCGGCGCGATTACGAATATTCTCCGGAAGGCCGGCCCGGTTGTTATAGGGGCCTTTCGGTAACAGGCTCCGCGCCTGCCGAACTGCCGTCAATGCGAGGTCTCGGGCAATCGCTTCGTCATCAGGATCGCCTGGGCCCCGGTCTTCCGGAACCCCCTTTGAAAATTGGAATTCCAAATACAGCTCTTGCGAGCCGTTGGCCTTCGGTGGTCCCCAGACTGCGGCATGATTGCCTTGCTCATTCACGTAGTGGGCATAGGGACCGGGCTTGGGAACCGGTGCGGGTGGCGGTAGGATTGGCAAAGATTGCGGACAGACCGTCACCGGGCCTACCACGGTGGGTTGGTTGAGAGCTGCCTGGATTGCGTCCGCAGGCGGTGGTGTGGCGGGTGGCGGCTGCGGTACCGGCCGGGTGGGCCTAGGCGGCTCTAGCTGTGGTACCGGCCGGGTGGGCC
>ERZ761602.4975-NODE-4975-length-16230-cov-7.163957_pt1 | contig 16230 bp, 17 predicted proteins | sample MGYA00512165_ERZ761602 | MGnify/ENA primary metagenome ERZ761602 (study PRJEB28899, sample SAMN02445085) | bioreactor sludge metagenome | biome: EBPR sludge; isolation source: Thorneside wastewater treatment plant | place: Australia: Brisbane, Thorneside...
GCCAGAACGCTAAAGCGCAGCCGCCCAGGCCCAGCACGCCTAGCAGAAACAGCAGCCCGCCGATGCGCCAGAAGAACCGGCCGCGCCGCAGGCGGCTGGCGTTGGGGGGGGGCCAGGGCTCGTCGGCCGGCCACCAGGGCGGCCGGTGCCGGGGGAAATCCAGGGGCATCAGCTTCTCCTCCCGCACCGCCAGACAGCGCGCTCAAGCCGGCGCGCAGGGACAACGGGCGGCCTGGCGGGCTCAGGCATCGCTGAACTTGTAGCCGACGCCGTAGACGGTGAGCACGTAGCGCGGCCGGCGCGGGTCCGGCTCCAGCTTGCGGCGGATATTCTTGATGTGCGCGTCGATAGCCCGCTCGTAGGACTCGAAGGCGACGCCGTGCACGGCATCCAGGATCTGGGCGCGGGTGAAAATGCGGCCCGGCTGGGCGGCCAGGGCGGCCAGGATCTGGAACTCGGTCGGCGTGAGGTCCACGGCGCGGCCGCCGGCGCTGACCTTCATGCGCGGCAGATCCAGGGTGACGTCGAGGACGCGCAGCCAATCGGCAGGCTGGGCCGTGCGGGCGATCTCGGCCCGGCGCAGCACGGCGCGCACGCGCGCCACCAATTCCTTGGGGCTGAAGGGCTTGACCATGTAATCGTCGGCGCCTAGTTCCAGGCCCACCAGCTTGTCGCTCTCCTCGCTGCGCGCCGTGAGCATGATGATCGGCACCGCCGACTCCTTGCGCAGCGAACGCGTCACGTCTAAGCCGTCCAGGCCCGGCAGGCCGAGGTCCAGCACCACCAGGTCCGGCTGCGCGGCGCGCGCCGCCGCCAGCGCCGCCGGCCCGTCACCGGCCGTCAGCACCTGGTAGCCGGCGTGCTCCAGATAATCGCGCGCCAGTTGCGTGATGCGCAGTTCGTCGTCGACGACGAGGATCGTCTTCATGCTGCTCATTCTACCGGCGAAGAAGCGCGGCCAAAAGCCGGCGCGGCCCGCGGTTCGTCAGCGCCCCGCCCGGCCATTCGCCGCCGCCGTGATGACGGCCACCGCCTGGCCCAGGCCGTCTTCAGCGCGCAGGCGGGCGCCCAACTCGGCGGCGCGCCGGCGCAGGTCCGCGTCGCTCAGGGTCTGCTGGATGGCGCGCGTTAAAGCCTCGGCCGTGAGCCGCTGGCGCGCGATGGGCTGCGGGCCGACTCCCAGCGCCGCCACCCGCTGGCCCCAGAAGGGCTGATCACCCATAAACGGCACCAGAACCGACGGGACGCCGGCGGCCAGGCCTGCGGCCGTGGTGCCGGCGCCGCCGTGATGGACGACGGCCGCCATCTGCGGAAAGAGCCAGGTGTGCGGCACGGAGCTGGTCATGAAGACGTGCCGCGGCAGATCCGCCTTCTGCAGGCCGCCCCAGCCGGCGTACAGCACGCCGCGCTGCCGCGTGCGGGCCAGCGCCTCCAGGACGATATCGGCGGCTTCGCCGGAGCGGCGGCTGGTCATGCTCCCAAAGCCGATGTAGATGGGCGGCGGGCCGGCCTGCAGGAAATCCACCAAGTCCGCCGGCGGCGTCCAATCCGCCGAGGGCGGCAGAAACCAGTAGCCGGTGACGCGGTTGGTCTCGTCCCAATCCGGCGGCGGCGCGATGACGTGCGGGCTGTAACCGTACAGCGTCGGCCGCCCCCGGCCGTCGAACGGCCCCCACAGCGGCGCCGGCGGCAGGCCCAGAGTTTTGGCGCGGGTGTGATTATCGGCCGGGCGCATCATCTGCCACATCATCTGCCGGGCCAGGTGGTGCGAGGGGCCGTTGGCCCAGGCCGTCAGCGACGATTGCGGCAGCGGCGTCAGCACACTCGGGAACGCGCGAGTCGGCGTGAACGGGTAGAGGTAGGCCTGGATAAACGGGATCTGGAATTTCTCCCCCAGCGCCGCCCCGAGGAAGAGCCCGCCCAGGCCGCCGACGATCACGTCCACGCCCTGGGCCGCCGCCAACCCTCTCACGGCTGCCTGCCCGGCCAACTGCTGCGCCGCACTGCCCATGCGCGGCAGGATCTTGAGCCACTGGCCCTGCTCCAGCATGTCTTGCATCGTCTGCGCCACGGCTTCCACGCTGCTGCCGGCATCCGCGAATTCAAGACCCTGGCCGGCGACCAGGTCGCGAAAGTCCGGCGGGGCCAGGACGGTGACAGCCTGGCCGGCGTCCCGCAGACCCCGGCCCAGCGCCACGTAAGGCTGCACGTCCCCGCGGCTGCCCAGCGCAATCAACAACACCTTCATGTTCAGGTCCTCAACAAGTAGTCGTATGATGGCGGCCGACCGACGGAGGCGGCGCCTCCGTCGGTCGGTCTGCCAGAGTCAGCGGGCCAGGCTCAGGCGCTCGGCGGCGGCGGCTCGGCCGGATTGCCGGCGCGCGGCGCCTCGCCGTGGGCGCGGCGATGCCACTCCTCGAAGTGCGGCGGCACGCCCTCCCCATGCCAGCCGCCGCGGTGGCCGCGCCAGCCCCATGGGCCGCGCCAGAACGCGCCACGGATGAGCCAGAAGACGAGGAAGAGGAAGAAGAGCGGGACCAGGCAGCCCAGGAAACCGAAGCCGCCGAACGGCCGGAAGCCCCAGCCCATGTGCCCGGCGCGCAGCAGGCCGCGATGACCAGCGGCCATCCCCGGCATCCAGCTGAAAGCCCCGTCCGCCCCGCCGTCGGCCTGGGCCAGGCCATACGCCGCCCCGGCGTTGAACACAGCCACCCCGGCCAACACCAGGACGGCCACGGCGACCACGGCCAGCGCGATCCGAAACACAGTCTGTCTATTCACGGTGAGTCTCCTTGATCACAGCGGTAACTGGCGCCAGTATCGGGCGCAATTATGGAGGCAGTATGAACGGCTGCGGGAGAGACTGGGGACCCCGGCCCGCGGGCGACTCGCGTACAATAGCGGCCTACCCGTCCACACCTCACCAGGAGCCTGCCCATGCTCAATCAGGCCCAGGCCCTCAAACCCGTTCTCGTCCAACTGCGCCGCGCCATCCACCGTCAGCCGGAACTCGGCTTCGACGTCCACGCCACCGCCGGCCTGGTGGCCCGAACGCTGCGCGACCTGGGCGTCGAGGCCCAGACCGGCGTCGGCAAGACCGGCGTGGTGGGCTACCTCGGCGACGGCGACGGCCCGGTGGTGGCCATCCGCGCCGACATGGACGCGCTGCCGATCCTGGAGGCCAACGACGTCGAGTACAAGTCCAGCGTGCCGGGCAAAATGCACGCCTGCGGCCATGACGCCCACACCGCCATTCTGCTCGGGGTCGCCCACCTGCTCAAGCGGGCGAGCTTCCACGGCCAGATCCGGCTGCTGTTTCAGCCGAGCGAGGAAGTCTTCGACGAGAACGGGATCAGCGGAGCGCCGGCCATGATCAGCGACGGCGCGCTGCAGGGCGTGGACCGCGTGCTGGCCCTGCACGTGGACGGGCAGTTGGAGGCCGGCACCATCGGCGTACAGGCCGGCAAGGTCGGCGCGGCCGTGGACACCTTCCAAGCGCACATCCTGGGGCGCGGCGGGCACGGCGCCCGGCCGCACAAGGCCGTGGACCCGATCTGGCTGACCGCGCAGGTGCTCAACGCGCTGTACGCGGTGCCGTCCCGCCGGCTGGACCCGTTCGATCCCAACGTGCTCTCGCTCGGCATCCTCCAGGGCGGGACGGCCGAAAACGTCATCCCCGAATCCATCTACATCGAAGGGACGCTGCGCAGCCTGGACGACCATGTGCGCGAGGCCTTGCAGGCCGAGGTGCAGCGCTGCCTGGAGATCACGCGGGCGCTGGGCGGCGATTATCGCTTGCAGATCGTGCGCGGCTATCCGCCGCTGCTCAACGACGCCGGCGTCTGTGCGACCCTCACCCAGACCGGCCGCGACCTGCTCGGCGCGCACAACCTGGGGGAGCGCGAGCCGAGCATGGGGGCCGAGGACTTCAGCTACATGACGCAGCTGGCGCCGGGCGCCATGTTCCGGCTCGGCGTCCGGGCGCCGGGCGGCCCGCCTAAATACGTGCACACGCCGGATTTCGACATCGACGAAGACGCGCTGCCGGTCGGCGCGGCTATGCTGGCCGAGACGGCGCTGCGCCTGCTCAAAGAGGCCGGCGGACGGTGACGCGGCCGCTCCCACAGCCGCCGCCTAGCTGAGACATCGGATCAGCGCTACTCCGCTCATCTCCGACCAGGAGGCGGCGCACCAGCGGCCGCGCCTGGTCTGAAGCGTGAGCCAAAACCGCCCAGACGCTGACCCCGTTGGCGCTGGTCGTGTCTGCGCCGCACCCCGTCGGCGCAGCGCTGCCCCATTCCACCCCATTTTCCGCGCTCCCCAAAGCCCAGTCACCGTTGCTGCCTCCAGCCTAGCCCCCTCGTCTCTGCGGGACTTACGCCGGCCCGGCCGCCACCGTCCGCTGAGGCCGACATGAGCTTTGTCACGACTCCTTGTGACGTTTTGCACTAATTTGATTAACATCCTCGGGCGTATCGTGTGCGCGCATGCATGTATACGCTTATGCATATATCAAATCGAATAAGACTAGCTTATGAATAAAACCCTTGAACGCGAAGTCGACCAGCTGCATGCCGAGATCTGTGCCGGCCTGGCTGAGCCGACCCGCATCCTGATCCTGTACGCGCTGTCCGAGAGCCCGCGCAACGTCACCGAGCTGGCCAACAACCTCGACCTCAATCAGCCGATGGTGTCCCGGCATCTCAAGGTCCTGCGCGAGCGCGGCATGGTGACGGCCACCCGTGTGGGGGCGGCGGTGGAGTACCAGCTGGCCGACCGCCGCCTGATCGAGGCGCTGGATCTGCTGCGCGCGATCCTGCGCGACAACCTGACCCGCCGCGCCGAGCTTGTCGGCGCCTTCGAAGAGCCCTCTGCCAATTCCAAGGAGTGAGCCGCCTATGAAAACGTTCCTGATCCTCGGCGCCGGCACGGCCGGCACGATGATGGCCAACAAGCTCGCCCAACGGCTGGACGCCGACGAGTGGCGCATCGTCGTGGTCGACAAGGATGAGACCCACTACTACCAGCCGGGTCTGCTGTTCATCCCCTTCGGCATCTACACGCCCGAGGATGTCTATCGCCCCAAGCGCAACTACCTGCCCGCCAACGTGGAAGTGGTCTTCTCGGGCATCGAGTTGATCGAGCCGGACCTGAGCCGCGTGAAGCTGGAAAAGGGCGGCCGGATCATCCACTACGACCAGCTCATCATCGCCACCGGCACGCGCATCGTCCCGGAGGAGACGCCGGGCCTCCAGGACGGCGGCGGCTGGCATCAGAACATCTTTGACTTCTACACGTTCAAGGGCGCGGTGGCGCTGGCCAGACACCTGCGCCGCTGGCGGGGCGGCCGGCTGGTGCTCAACGTGGCCGAGATGCCGATCAAGTGCCCGGTGGCGCCGCTGGAGTTCCTGTTCCTGGCCCACGCCTTCTTCCACGAGCGCGGCCTGCGCGACAAGGTCGAGATCGTCTACGCCACGCCGCTGCCGGGCGCCTTCACCAAGCCGCGCACGGCCGCCATCATGGGCGACATGCTCAAAGAGCGCGGCATCGCCGTCGAGGCCGAGTTCATGCTGTCGGAGGTGGACAACGGGCGGCAGGTGATCGCGTCTTACGACGGGCGCGAGATCAACTACGACCTGCTCGTCAGCATCCCCGTCCACATGGGCTCCTCGGTGATCCAGCACTCGGGCATGGGCAACGAACTGCACTTCGTGCCCACCGACCGGAACACGCTGCTGAGCAAGAAGTGGCCCAACATCTGGGTCCTCGGCGACGCCACCGACCTGCCCTCTTCCAAAGCCGGCTCGGTGGCCCACTTTCAGGCGGACGTGCTCACCGAGAACATCCTGCGCCACCTGGAAGGCCTGGAGCCGGAACCCAAGTTTGACGGCCACGCCAACTGCTTCATCGAGTCCGGCTTCGGCAAGGGCTTCCTGATCGACTTCAACTACGACACCGAGCCGCTGCCGGGCAAGTTCCCGCTGCCGGGGGTGGGACCGTTCGACCTGCTCAAGGAGAGCGAGGCCAACCACTGGGGCAAGATGATGTTCCGCTGGGTGTATTGGAACCTGCTCCTGCGCGGGGCCGAGCTGCCGCTCGAGTCGCAGATGAGCATGGTCGGCAAGTACAACTGAGAGGCGCCGATGGACACCCAAGTCACTGTGCGCGCCGAAGACCTGGGCGCGCTGCTCCAAAAAGTCGAGGCCCTGACGGGCGAAGTTCAGGCCCTGACGCGCCAGATGGAGGCCCAGCGCCGCAGCCAGCAGGCCGTGGAAGAGCTGGTGCAGGACCTGACGCCGGTCTTCAACCAGGCCTTCAAGAAAGTCGTCGTCGAACTGGCCGAGGTCGACGGCCAGTTCACGCTCGAAGAGTGGGTGCACCTGGCCAAGCGCGCCCTGGCCAACACCTACCGGTACAACACGCTCATGGACCAGCTGGAGAGCGCCCTGGACCTGCTCAGCGAGGTCGACAAGCTGAGCAAACCAGTCTTCCATGCGGCGGTGCTGACGGCCAGCCAGCTGGAGCGCAAGGGCTACTTCACCTTTGCCCAGGAGGGTCTGCGCCTCGCCGACCGCGTCGTCACCGAGTTCACCGAAGCCGACGTGCGCGCCCTGGGCGACAACATCGTCACCATCCTGCGCACCGTCAAGAACATGACCCAGCCGGACATCATGGCGCTGGCCAACAACGCCGTCGACCAGCTGCACGAACCGGAGCCGCCCGCGCAGGAGGCCTCGGTCTGGTCGTTGTTGCGCGAGCTCAACGACCCCAAGGTCCGCCAGGGCATGGCGCGTTTGCTGCGCGTGCTCAAGACGTTGTCCAATCAGCCGGAATCACCCCGGCCGAACTAAACCTGTATCCGCCGCTCTATCCCGGCCGGCCGCGCCGGCCCCCAGGAGACCCGCATGACCACGAAAGTTCTCGCCGGTTTGACCGTCCAGGTGAACGAAGAAGGCTTCCTGACCAACTCCGCCGAATGGACCAAGGAGATCGCGGTCGAGATCGCCCAGCAGGAGGGCTTGGCCGAGTTGACGGCCGCCCACTGGAAGGTGATCGACTTCTGCCGTCAGAACGCCAGCGGCGGCAAGTCGCCGACGCTGCGCGCGATCACCAACGGCACCGGCCTGTCCACCAAGGAGCTGTTCGCCCTCTTCCCCAAAGGCCCGGCCAAAAAGGTCGCCCGCATCGCCGGCTTGGGCAAGCCGGAGGGCTGCGTCTAGGAGACGGGGGCCGCAAGACGGAAGGACCGCTGCCGCACGCCGCGCCGCTGGCGTCCAGCGTCTTCCGTCGCGCACCTCATAAGGAGATCGCCATCATGACTGACAACAACCGCCACATCGCCTTCATTTGTTCCAAGGGCAACCTGGATATGGCCTACCCCGCGCTGGTCATGGGCTGGGCCGCCCTGGGCAACGGCATCGACGTGACCATCTTCTTCACCTTCTGGGGGATGGACATGATCAACAAAGACCGCGTCGACCACCTCGAGATCCCGCCGGTCGCCAACGCCAGCATGAAGATGAACATGATGGGCGTCCCCGGCTACATCGGCATCCCGCAGCTGGCCGGCATCCTGCCCGGCATGACGCCGTTCGCCACCAAGCTCATGAAGGATAAGATGAAGGGCCTGGGCGTGCCGACCGTGCGCGAGTACCTGCAGATGCTCGTGGACGCCGGCGCCAAGCTGTACGCCTGCAAGATGTCGGTGGACATGTTCGGGCTCAAGCAGGAAGACTTCATCGAAGGCGTCGAGGCCGTCGTCACGGCCGGCGACTTCATGGACATGACCGACGGCGCCCAGATCATCTTTATCTGATCAGCGCCGGCCTTTGCGCCCGCCGTCACAAAAGGCCCAGGCCGTCCGTCCGCATGACATCCTTCCCAGCCCGGCCGGACGGTCGGCAGTAGCCCGCGCGCTCGCCTTGGACTACTGTGACGGTATCCGCAGGGACGGGAGGTTTCTATGAAAATTTGGATTGACCGCACCACGTGCCCGGCCTGCACCGCGTACTGCGACCGGCACGCCGCCAAGCTCGTGCGCTTCCCGGAGGGCGAGGACCGGCCGTGCATCCAGAAGGTCGAGGATGACGGCAGCCCCCTGCTCACCCTGGTGGTCCGCGACGGCGACCTCGAAGCCACGCTGACCCTGACTGAAGCAGAGCGCCAGGTCGTAGCCTACGAAGGGCTCTCCACGCTGCTGCCCTGGTACCGCCACTGAGCCGTCCGGGCCGAACCGCAGACCCCGCTTAATGCAAGACGCCGGCCAGGGTGGGCCGGCGTCTCCATTTCCAGTGGGCGGGGTGCTAGAGCCGCAACCGGAAGCTCTCAAACTGCCACAATTCGTCTTCCGTCGGCGCCGGCTCGGCGCTCCAGCGCGCGAACGGGTCAAAGCGATTCTTGAGCGGATGCCAATCGGTCTGGACCGACGGGCACGGCCCGAGGTAGGGGTTGGCCACGGCCAGCACGTCGCGGTGCGGCAGGTCGTCCGGCACGCACACGCCGCGCCGCGGGTTCCGGATCATCCAGGCCACGGCGCCCAGCACCGACGCCGCCACTTGCAGCGTCGTGGCGTTCTGGTGCGGCACCAGCTGGCGCGCCGCGTGGATGTCCAGCTGTGAGCCCGTCCACCAGCCGTTCAGGGCGTGGCCGAGCAGCAACACGCCCAACTCGTCCATCCCGCTCGTGATCTCGTCGTTCATGATCCGCTGCCGCGGCTGCAGCTCGTAGTTGCGCATCTTGAGCTCGTGCAGCGAGGCCAGCGCGGCGTCGGTGGGCAGGTAGGCGTAGTGCACGGTCGGCCGGTAGAGCGGCCGGCCGGCCTCCCACACCGTCAGATGATCGCAGATGGTGAAGGCCTCGCCATGCCGCACGACCATGCCGATGATCTCGCCGCCGCGCGGCACCCACGAGCGCACGTAGGTGTTCATGCCCATCTGCGCCAGGCAGATCTGGTTGCACGGGCCGTAATCGTGGACGTGCGCGCCGGCCGGGAGCTTGCGCTCATGCGTGCCCCAGCCCATCTCGGCCGGGGCGACGCCCTCCTCATGGAAGCCCGCGATCGACCAGGTGTTGACGAACTCGTCCACCTCTTTCGGGCGGCCGCTGATCTGGGTGTCGCGCTCGGAAATGTGGATGACCTTGGTGCCCGTGGTCAGGGCCAGGCGCGGGAAGTCCTCGTCCGCCAGGGCCCGCTCCAGCGCCTGCCGGCCGACCTCGTCGGCGGGCAGTCGCTGCTGGAGCATGGCGTGCGCGATGTCCAGCAGCGCGACCTTGGTCCAGTGGCTGACCAGGCCCGGGTTGGCGCCGTGCTCCATCACGGCCGTGGCGCCCGGCTCGCTCCAGCGGGCCCGCAGCCGGCGCAGCGCCATGTGGCGCACGTAGAGCGTGCGCTGCGCCGGCGGGATGGCGCCGGCGTCCTCGTACGGGTCCCACAGCTCCACGCTGGTGTTGAGGTACAACACCTGGTGGTCGTGGCACCACTCCACGATCGTGTTGCAGTCGATGTTCCAGGCCAGATCGATCAACAGGTCGCCCGGCCCCACGTACTGGCCCAGCTGGCTGGCCAGGTTCTCGCGCGTCACGCGGTCCTGCACGTAGCGCACGCCGGCCGCCAGCGTGTCCGGAATCAGGTGGCGCAGGTCCTCAAAATCCATGATCGTGAACCGCGTGAAGTCCATCTCGAAGTGGCGCAGCAGCAGCGGCTGCAAGCACCGCGAGACGGACCCGCACCCCAACAACAGAATCCGGCCAGCAAACGGAATCTTCATCGCACAGTCCTCCCAGGCACAAACACGAGGCCGCCGGCCGCCGGCGTGAGCCAGGGTCAACGGCAGGGTGTCCGCGGCGGGCCGCGGTGAAAACGGGCCGGCCTGACCGGGAGAAAAGAGAAGAGCCGAGGCCCCGCCGGTGGTTTGGCGGGATCTCGACTCCGTGTATGGCTCCCAGGCCATCCGAGCACTCAGTCGGCGGTATTATACTCAGCGCACCGAGAAATCAAGGTCTCGGCCAAGGTCACAGTGGAAAAACTTATGCTCCGGCCTCTGATCGGCATCACCCTCCATCCCGACGACGACCCGGATCGCGCTAACCTGGATCACCTGCTGGCCCAGATCGTCCAGGGCGTTGAGCGCGCGGGCGGCCTGCCGGTTCTGGTGCCGCTCGGCCTGGCGGAGGCCGCGCTGCACGCCCTCTCGGCGCGCCTGGACGGCCTGCTGCTGACCGGCGGCGGCGATGTGGACCCGGCGCGTTACGGCGCGGAGCCGCATCCCAGCCTGGGCGGGGTCAGCGCCGAACGCGACCGCACCGAGCACGCGCTCGTCCTGTGGGCCACACGCTCGGCCCCGCGCCCGCTCTTCGGCATCTGCCGCGGCGTGCAGGTGCTGAATGTGGCGTGGGGCGGCAGCCTGTACCGCGACCTCGCGAGCGAACTGCCCGGCGCCCTCCCGCACACCTACCCGGCCGAGACGCACGCTCGCCAACGCCCGCACGCCATCCAGGTGGAGGAAGACTCGCTGCTGGCGCAGCTGCTGGGACAGCCGCTCCTGAACGTCAACAGCCTGCACCATCAAGGTCTGCGCGCAGTGGCGCCCGGTCTGCGGGTGACAGCCCGTGCGCCAGACGGCCTGGCCGAGGCGGTGGAAGTGCCGGGCCACGCCTTCGCCCTGGCTGTGCAGTGGCACCCGGAGTGCCTGCCAGAGGCCCCGGAACAGCGCCGCCTGTTCGAGGCTTTTGTGGCAGCCGCCGGCCGGCACGCCGCGCAGCGGGCTGCGGCCTGAGTCCACGGTCGCCGCGCGGCCGCTCACGGGATCAGGTCGTTGGCGTCCTGCAGCGTGTCCGTCTGATCGAGCTGCCCGCCCAACTCATCCAGGAGCTGCTCGAGGGCGTCGCCGGCCTGGTCGCTGGGGCTGGCAGTCGCGGCCGCCGGCGGGGCGCTCGGTGTTGACGCTGCGGTCGCTGCGGCCGGTGCCGCTGCGACGCCGTCCGGCGTCGCCGTCCAGGCCGGCGGCAGTGTGGGCTGGATGACAGACGCGGACGGCTGGGCCAGCGTCGGAACCAGCGTCGGCAGATCGGCCTCGCGCGGCCGGCGCGCCCCGCACGCTGTCGCCAGCCCCAGACAGACCACGCTTACGCCAACGACGCGGGTCCATTTCAGCCAAGACATCGCTTGATCCTTTCGTGTGCGGCCAGGCCGCAAGCGGCGAGGGGCGCCCGGTCGGCGCCCCTCGCGTGAGGTCAGCACAGGGGTGGATGGATTACGGTTGGGTGGTTGGCTGCGGTGCCGGCCGATTAGCGCGCCGGAACTCGCGGACCGCCTGGCGCAGATCGCGCTCGGCCTGGCGCAGGATGAAGTGGCCCTCGCGCAGGGCCTGCCCGGCGTCGGCCACGGTCTGACGCGCCAGCTGCGGGTCAGTCACCTTACCGTCGGCGTCGAAGCCGGCCTTGGCGTCCAACAGGGCCTGGGCCTCGGCGTGCGCGGCCTGCGCCTTGGCGACCTCGGCCTGGAAGGCGGCCAGCGCCGCCTCGAGCGCGGCTGTGTCTTTGCCCTCGCCCTTGGCCTTGTCGAGGAAGGTCTGCGTCGTGGTGACGGCCTCGTTGGCCTTGGCCAGGTGCTGGGCCTGGCCCTCCAGCCATTCCTGCTCCCGCTGGAGCAGGCGCTCCAGGCGCGGGTTCTGGCGCTCGGCGTTGGGCGCGGGCGGGGTGGCTTCCTGCGCGTAGGCCGGGGCAGCACTGCCCAACACCAGGCCGAAAACGGCCAGGCCGCCCAGGATCGCCAACAGCCATTGTTTGATACGCGTGGGGTTCATGTGATCGGCTCCTTTTGTATGTCACAACCTTGGCTGCAGAATACGGCACGGCTATTAGCGGCGTTGTGGCGGTATGTAAACGAGTTGTAAAGCCGACTTAGAATCGGGTGAGAAGTCCGCCCCACCTGGCAGTTGCCGGTATCATTGGGGCCAATCTCGGGGCTTGCGCCCTGCCTGAGGAAAGTTATGACGACTCTGCGCCGGGTCCTGAACGCCACTCTCCTGGTCGGCGTGCTGTTTGGCATCGACAAGCTCGTCGGCCTGGCGCGTCAGGTCATCATCGCCCGCGCCTATGGGCTGGGCCCGGAGCTGGACGCCTACAACACCGCCAACAACCTGCCAGACGCGCTCTTCGCGCTGATCTCGGGCGGCGCGCTGGCGGTCGCCTTCATCCCGGTGCTGACGGAGGCGCAGGCACGCGGCGGCCGGAGCGCGCTGTGGGAGTTGTTCTCACTGGTGGCCAACCTGGCCTTTCTGATTACCGCGGCGCTGGCCGGCGTCATCGCCCTTTTCCCGCTGCCGCTCGTCCAGACCGTGATCGCGCCCGGCTTCGCGCCGGAGCAGCAGCTGCTGGTAGCCGCGCTGATGCGCCTCAACCTGCTGGCCACGCTGCTCTTCTCCATCAGCGGCCTGGTGATGGGCGCGCTCCAGGCCAACCAGCATTTCCTGCTGCCGGCGCTGGCGCCGCTCTTCTACAACCTCGGCCAGATCGCGGGGGTGCTGGTCGGCGAGCCGCGCTACGGCATCTACGGCCTGGCCTGGGGGACGGTGGCCGGCGCCGCGCTGCACCTGGCCATCCAGGTGCCGGGGCTGGTCCGCTACGGCTTCCGCTGGACGCCGCGCCTGAGCCTGGCGCATGCCGGCGTGCGCCAGGTGCTGGCCCTGATGGGGCCGCGCATCCTGACCATCGCCTGCTTCAACCTGATCTTCATCACCAACGACAACCTGGCTTCGCATTTCGAGACTGGCGCCGTGACGGCCCTGGCCTACGGCTGGCTGATCATGCAGCTGCCGGAGACCGTCATCGGCACAGCGGCGGGCACGGCCCTGCTGCCCACCCTGTCTGAGCTGGTGGCGCGCGGCGCGACCGCCGAGCTGCGGGCGGTGCTGCGCCGGGCCCTGCTCGTCATCCTGGCGCTGACGGCGCCGCTGGTGGTGGCCAGTTACTTCCTGCTGCCGCTGGCCGTGCGCCTGGTGTTTGAAGGCCGCGCCTTCACGGCCGAGGATTCGGCCCTGGTGGTGCAGGCGGCCCGGCTGTTCATGCTCGGGCTGGTGGGGCACTCGCTCAAAGAAGTGACGGCGCGCACCTTCTACGCCCTCCAGGACGCGCGCACGCCGCTGCTGACGGCCGGGCTCAACCTGCTGCTGTTCGCCGCCCTCGGGCTGGCGCTGACGCCGACGCTGGGCTTCAGCGCCCTGGCCCTGGCCAACAGCCTGTCATTCACGCTGGAGGCCGGCCTGATGGCGGCCATCCTGCTGTATCGGAAGGTGCTATGAAGCCACTCCTGTCGAGCCTGCTCTTGGCGGCGCTCCTCCTCAGCGCGTGCGGCCCGGCGACGCCCACCCCCACCCCGACCCCGGCCGCCCGCCTGGCGCCGGCCGAGGCCACGACTGTGCCGGTGCCGGCCTTCGTCACCCGCGCGGCTCAATTCGCGGCTGTCCTCCAGACGGACGTGCCCGTGCTGCTCCTGGACGACCTAGACGAATTCCAGCAGGCCGCGCAGACGCTGGCCCTGCAGGACCCGCGCGTCCAGGAGTATTGGCGGGATCCGGCCACCGGCGTCGGGCTGCGCAACGAGATCATCCGCATCGACCAGATCCGCGAGAGCGACATCAACGAAGCGACCGCAGCCTGCCGGACAGCCCGCTGTTTCCGCGTGGAGGTCTACAACTACGCCTACAACCTGACCACGGTCGCCATTGTCGACGTCACGGGCCAGGTCGTGCGCGCCGTGACCCCCTACCCGGACATCCAGCCCGACCTCAACGCCCGGCTGACCGACCTGGCCGTGGCGATTGCGCGCGAGACGCTCAACCAACCGGGGATGGCCAAGAGCCTGGGCTTCACGCCCGACGAGACCAACGCCATCATGGCCAGCACCAAGACGGCCCTGAACGGCACGCTCTGCGAGCGCTCGCGGCACCTGTGCGCGGCGCCCACCTTCCTGGCCGGTGACCATGCCCTGTGGGCGATCGTGGACCTGACCGACGGCACCCTGGTGGGCGTGCGCTGGACGGAGCTGGGCGCTTCCAGCGGCGTGCCGATCACCGAACAGGCCCTGCAGAACGAGGTCGTCACCGCGCTCTACTGCGAGCACACCACGCCCCTGGAGCGCGACGGCTGGCAGCTGGATTACATGCTCACCAGCTCGGACGGCCTGCGGCTATCGGACGTGCGCTTCGCCGGCCAGCCCGTGCTGGAGAGCGTCAAGCTGGTGGATTGGCACGTCAGCTACTCAGAAAGCGACGGCTTCGGCTACAGCGACGCCGTCGGCTGCCCGATCTTCAGCGCCGCGGCCGTGATCGCCTTCAACGGGCCGCAGGTCCAGGCGATCCCCGGCGGCTTTGCCCTGGTGCAGGATTTCCGCAGCGAGGTCTGGCCGTTGCCCTGCAATTACCGCTATGAGCAGCGCTTTGAGTTCTATCAAGACGGGCGCTTCCGGGTGGTGGTCGGCAGCCTGGGCCGCGGCTGCGGCAACGACGGCGTCTACCGGCCGGTGGTGCGTCTGCACTGGGCCGGCGCCGGCTGGACCTGGAGCGAGTGGACGGGCGGCGACTGGCGCGCCTGGGAGACCGAGGGCTGGCAGCTCCAGGGGCCGGCCACGGCCTACACCGCGGAGGGCTACCAGTATCGCCTGACCAACGCCGAGGGGCGCGGTTATACGCTCGAACCGGGGCGCGGCCAGTTCGGGGACGGCGGACGCGGCGACAACGCCTACGCCTACATCACCGCGCACCAGGCCGGCCGCGATGAGGGCGACGCCGACATGCTCTCCATCGGCCCGTGCTGCAACACCGACTACCGCCAGGGCCCGGAGAAGTTTATCGAGCCGGCGCCGGAGGCCCTGACGGCCGGCGACCTGGTGCTGTGGTATGTGCCGCAGATCGAGAACGAAGACGCGCCCGGCCAGCAGTATTGCTGGGCGGACAGCGTCTTGCAGGCCGGCGTATATGTGCCGCAGGTCTGGCCCTGTTACGCCGGGCCGATGTTCACGCCCCTGGCGGCGCCATGAAGAAGGCCAGCCGCAAACCCCCGGTTCAACGCGCCCAGCCAGGCTGGGTGCAGTGGTGGCCGGCGGCCGTGCTGGTGTTGGGTGCCGCCGGCCTGGTCTGGCTGGCGACCCGGCCGGCCGCGTCGCCGGTCTCCGCGCCGCGCGCCCTGGGCGGCGTCGCCAACTGCGCCAGCCAGCCGGCTTTCGTGGCCGCGGCGGGCTTCAGCCTCAACTCAGCCCTCACCACCAGCGACGACCGCCGGATGGGCCTGGTGCTCATCGAAGCCGCGGCGGATGGCAGCCTGCGCCACTACCAGGACCCGACCTGGACCACCGCCGGCTGGCTGGGCGGCATCGCGCTGACCGAGCGCGGGGACGTCTACGTCATCCCAGCGCCGCGCATCAGCCTGTGGGACAACCCGCCTGAGAAGAGCACCATCCTCTACCGCGTGGATGGCGCCACTGGGCAGATGGCGCCGGCGTTGACCCTGCCGCCCGCCCAGCCCCCGTCCGCCGCCAACCCGTACGGGCTGATGGGCCTGGCCTATGATTGCGAGACGCACAGCCTGTACGTGTCGTCGGTGGCGGGCTCCAGCCGGCAAGCCGAGGTCGGCCGGCTGTTCCGCGTGGAGGTGAGCGGCGCCGCGCCCAAACTGGCGGCGCAGCTGGACGGCCTGGACGCCATCGGCCTGGGCGTGTTCAACGGCGTGCAGGCCAAGCGCCTGTATTTCGGCTCGGCGCGCACCTCGGAAGTGCGCTCGATCGCGCTGGACGCCGCCGGCAACTTCACCGGCACGCCGCGCTTCGAGTTCAACCTGGCCGACCAGGATCCGCGTGGCGACGACAAGGCGCGGCGCCTGACCTTTGACCCGGTCGGCGGCCTGCAGGTGGACGGCCTGAAGTTCAACTTCAACTTGGTGGCGACCAGCGAACACCGTCAGAACCGCTACCGCTACCGCTACAACAGCGCCGCCGATGCCTGGGATTTTGTGGATCTGTCGTCAGTGGCCATCGGCAGCCCCTGAAGGCCGGGCCGGCTCGGACGGAGGGTAGTCTTGGGGATGGGGTCAGTAAAGGATGAGCAACGCGGATGAGCGCCTCTAACACTCCCTCACGCGGGTGGACGTGCTTCCTCATCACCTGCGCCGTGGTCCTGGCCGGCCTGGCCCTGGCGGCCGGCGGCCTGCTGGCGGCGGCCACGCTCTGGCCCAGCC
>ERZ761602.4978-NODE-4978-length-16209-cov-22.712641_pt1 | contig 16209 bp, 24 predicted proteins | sample MGYA00512165_ERZ761602 | MGnify/ENA primary metagenome ERZ761602 (study PRJEB28899, sample SAMN02445085) | bioreactor sludge metagenome | biome: EBPR sludge; isolation source: Thorneside wastewater treatment plant | place: Australia: Brisbane, Thorneside...
ACGACCCGCTTGCGGGTGGGCCTACTTCACATATCCTGCCCGGCGCTGCAGCGTTATTACGCCAGAAATAGAACGACACAGCGCCTTGTTTCATCGTTGTTCTACCTTTATTCTACCGTTGCTACACCTTGATTTTCGATATATCGTATCGTTGTTGAAGACAAAACCCGACACGCCGCGGCACAAGCGCGGTTTCAGATCGGTGCGTCAAGCAGAGGAAAGGCAGAACAATGCTTACGAAACGGTCATGACAAAGAACTTGTCGGCGCGCATCGCAGAACGCGCAGCCAGGAAGAAACCGCCCCGTAACGGGCAGAACCGGGTGACCTTCCTGGCCATGCGGGGGGATGTCAAACAGGCCATCGATGACGGCTGGCCGGTCAAGACAATCTGGGAAACGCTGCACGAGGAAGGCAAGGTTTCCTTCAGCTACCAGGCATTTATCGGCTACGCGAACCGCCTAATCCTGTCCTCGTCAGCGAGCAGGACAACAGTGTCGACGCCGATGGCCGTCGACTCACGGATCGGCAAGCAGCGCAACCCGGCAACAGCCCAGGCGACCGAGAAAAACCCGGAGGGGCCGACGACAAACGGCTTCACATTCAACAGGGCACCGAAGAAAGAGGATCTACTCTAATGGCTAAAATTCACATGGTTCTGCAAGGCAAGGGCGGCGTCGGAAAGTCCTTCATCGCGGCGGTTATTACGCAGTACAAGATGGGCAACGGGCAAACTCCTCTGTGCATCGACACCGACCCGGTGAACGCAACCTTTCACGGCTTCAAGGCCTTGAATGTTCGTATGCTGGAAATCATGGAAGGCGACGAGATCAAGGCGCGTAACTTCGACGCTCTGGTCGAGCTGATTGCCCCCTCCCAGGATGATGTGGTGATCGACAACGGGGCCAGTTCCTTCGTCCCGCTGACGCATTACCTCATCAGCAACCAGGTCCCGGCCCTGTTGCAGGAGATGGGGCACGAAATGGTGGTTCATACCGTGATCACCGGCAGTCAAGCGCTGCTCGATACCGTCAGCGGCTTCGCCCAGCTGGCCAGCCAGTTCCCGGCCGAAGCGCTGTTTGTCGTCTGGCTCAATCCGTTTTGGGGGCCAATCGAGTACGAAGGCAAGAGCTTCGAGCAGATGAAAGCCTACACAGCCAACAAGAGCCGCGTGTCGGCCATCGTGAAGATCCCGGCCCTCAAGGAAGATACCTACGGCCGCGACCTCAGTGACATGCTGCAAGAACGCTTGACCTTCGACCAGGCGCTGGCGATGGACTCGCTTACGATCATGACCCGGCAGCGACTCAAGATCGTCAAAGCGCAGCTGTTCGGCCAACTGGATGCCGCGGCGGTGCTTTGATGACCGATCAGACAGATGAACTAATCAGGGAAATCGCCGCCAAGCACGGCATAGCCGTCAGCCGCGACGACCCAATCCTGATCCTGCAAACCATCAACGCCAGATTGATGCAGGACAGCGCCAAGGCCCAGCAAGCCATGCTGGATCAGTACAAGGAAGAACTGGAAGCTCTCGCGCTACGCTGGGGAAGCGACGTCAAAAGCAAGGCCGAAAGGATCTTGAATGCATCCCTCGCGGCCAGCAAGGAAGCAACGGCGAAGCTAATGCACGAAGGCGCGAAGGAAGCAGCAGCTTCTGTTTGTGGCGAAATTGATGCGGCTCTGCGTCGTGCCTCCGACCCTATCCGCACTGCTCGGCGAATCGCCGTCTTGAACATCGCCGCATCGTACGTTACGTGTGTTGCGGCGGCGATCGCGCTATGGGCGGTCAGTCATTGAAAGCGCGCGCGGCGCAAGTGTGTTTTCTTCAGCGTGGTTGGTGCGACTCGATCGCCAAGCTTTGGCCAGAGGGTCGACACCGCTCGCGTCCCGGACGGGCCTGCCGCCTCCCCTGGCGGGGTAGCCTCAACAGCTGTGTGTCACCAGCCGCCATTTAGGGGTCGTCTCAGAAAACGGTAAAAATCGCACGCAATAGCGTTGGTGAGAAAAGATTTGCCAGATGAGTACCTAATATGATACATGTATTTTAGAAGGTACATGATGACAAGCACGACCCCAAAGTTTCCCCTCTTCTTTTACCGAGCCTCTTCCGGCAAGGAGCCTGTCCGCGCCTGGCTGGTAGAAATGCCAGACGCAGACTGCAAGAGCATCGGCCTTGACTTGATGAGGGCTCAGTTCCGCTGGCCTGTGGGGATGCCGTTATGCCGGCCGATGGGGCAAGGCCTGTTCGAAGTCCGAAGCACCTTGGCCAGCAGCCGGATTGCGCGGGTGCTGCTCTGTCAGCACGGCGACCACCTGGTGGCACTGCATGGGTTCATCAAGAAGACCCAGGCGACGCCCAAAGCCGACCTTGACCTAGCACTGCAACGAATGAAGGAGATACAAAAATGAAGCAGTCCCCCCCTAACACCTGCCCGCAGGTGGGCTCAAGCCTCGACTCCCTGCTCGAAGAAAAGGGCGTCCGCGGCGAATTTGAAGCGCGCGCCGTCAAGGAAGTGATTGCCTGGCAACTTGGCGAAGCCATGCGCGAAGGCGCCATCTCGAAGGCCAAAATGGCCACGATGATGCACACTAGCAGGGCGCAGCTCGACCGGCTGCTTGACCCTGACCGGGACGTGACGCTCTCTACTCTCGCCAGGGCGGCGGCCATCGTTGGACGGCAGATCCGCGTTGAGTTGACGTGACCGGCCCTGGTCCGAGGTCTTGAGTGATGTTGATCCATCCTCACGGCCAGTCAACGAAATTCGTTCATGCTTATCAGTAGCCCGCCTCTTTCTGGTGCAGGAATGCCAAGACATACACCGCATCGTCAGCCGCATCGTGGCGGTACAGGGCCACATAGCCGGAATCCCCGAAGGTAATCACCAACTCGCGCAGCTCGGGCATTTCAGGGAACGGTCGGCCAATGTCGGGGGCTGTTTCAAGCAGCAGGAATTGCCGTTGGATGGCCTGGCCGGCCCGCCTGGCGGCTTCCGGGGCTTTGACGGCAAGGAAGCGCCGGCATCGTTCCAAGCCTACCGCTGCACCTTCTGTGACGATTACTTGTGGCACTCCGGCACAGTCCTTTCGTCATCGGTGCCCCAAGTGCTCAACCAAGCGCGCACTTCCTGACCTGTCAGGTGCCGACCGCTTTCCTGATAGGCCGCCCAGGATACCAAGGCTTCCTGTTTTAAGCTCTCGCGGGCTTCCTCGCGCTCGACATATTGCTGGATCGCTTCGAGCATGATCCAGTGGGGCGAGCGGCGGCGCTGGCCAGCGAGGTGCTGGACACGGCTTTTCAGCGCGTCGTCGATCTTAAGAGACGTTGCCATGGTGAGCCTTTTATCACAAAGTAATACCAAGTGATAAAATAGCCTTTCCGCCCTTGTCCGTCAAACCAGTCCGCCAATTTTTAGCGGCTAAAGTCGTCTCATCGGGACATTGCACGGCTCAGCTGTGCCGACAAAACTGAAGTAACAGCTCTGCCCTCTTCGTATTTGACGCTGGAATTGCTGCCGATCTCCGGCACCTTGTCGAAATCAGAGCGAGCGTGCTTGACGTAGCTTTTGCCGACCTGCTGGAAGACGCTCTCCTTGTCAGCGTATACAACCACGCCATCGTGAGTCTTGCTCTTGTCCGCCTGACTGGCCAGATACAGGTTGTAGATGCCCGGCTTCACGATCCCGGCTCTGTCCACCTTGTCGTTCTGCCACTGCCCTTCCTGCTCGTGCTGAACAATTCGTTGGCCGTTCATCACAAGAAGGCGTTGTTTCATGGCTTGGTCCTATCCGAGTGTGCCGCTTGACGCTGTGCGCGTAGCGGCGGTGTGCACAATGAAGTTCAGTTCCTGCGGGGTAGAAACAGCATGAAAGTGTAATACGATAAACCGTGATTGAAAACACAGGTGAGGCAATTACTCGTTACTAAACAGACCACTAGGAAACGTTCGGCGACTTGCAGACAAGCGCAAAGTAGTTAAATAACTCATAGAGTTAGCTTGCGTAACTGCGCGTTTCCGCCAGGGAAAGTCTCTTCAACGCATCAGACGTTTGGAATATCGTTTTCCGGCGCCATACCGCCTGCCTGCCCTGTTTTCACGGCTTCGAGAAAGCCGCGCTGTTGCTCCTTCAGGGCCTCAACCTGGCCCCGCCAGTTCGCAGCTTCCTCTCGGGCCTTGCCAGCCTCTTTGCGCGCTTCATCGCGCTCGACCTGTGTTGAGGCAAGGCGCTCAGCAGCCCGGTGAGCTTCTTGGGCGACGGTCTTTCGCTGTTCCTGATGCGCCAGCTCAGCCGCCTCGGATTTGGCCCGAACGGCCGCAATCTCGCCGCGCGCCTGGGCAGCATCCTGGTGGGCAAGATCAAGCTCTCCCCGCAAATCGGCTGCACGCCGATCGATCTCGACGGCGCGCTGCTCGGCAATGGCTGCGCGATTCTCGGCAGCCAGCTTGGTATTGACGGCGTCTTCAAGCTGCTGCGCGAGTTCGGCTGAACGCTTCTGCTCAGACTGATTTCGAGCGGTAAGCTCTTCGATCTGCCGAAGAGCGGCCTCCAACTCAACCGCCTGGGCGTCGTAGGCATCGCCAAGTTGTTTGTTGAGCGTTTCCGCCTCAGTACGCTCGGCTTCCCACCCCGCTTGCGCAGCGCGCAGCGATTCGTTTGCCGTGTCTTGGGCGGATTGCCATAAGGCGGCCAGGGCTTGGCTATGAAGCTGATGGACAGCATCGGGAACAGTAATCGCAACCGGCGCCGCTTGGGTGATCCGAACGCGCCTCCACTGTTTCATGGCGGTAGACGCATCGTTCATGTTGACCTTGGACGCCTTGCGCACGGCATCGACAGTCGGGAAAGCCTCCCGGCCGGCCTGCTCATAGAGTGAATCAGCGGCGGCAAACACGCGGTCGCGGGTGTCTTTGTTGAGATCCATGTTCGCGGCTCCTTCGATGTTTGATTCGGGAAGTATTGGTAGGAGTAATATTATTATTATTATTTATGCTTGTCAAACAAGGAAGGTGGCGATTCTGACGCTGCGGTCGAGGACGTCTGCCTTAGCGTGCTTTGTTGTCCGTTTTCCGAGAGGAAAGGACGGTTGCCAGGGGCAGGAACAGGGTCAGCGGAGAGTCAGGTAAAGCGGTAAATCCATGATGCCGGTAGAAGGCCGCTGCCGCCTCGTCCTTGGCGTCCACCATCAGAGCATAGGCGGCAATCTCCGCCCGGGCTGCACGGTCGAGCGCATCGGCCAGCAGCGCGCCACCTAGCCCCTGCCCTTTGAATGCCTGATCGACGGCCAAGCGGCCCATGCGGACTGCCGGCACGGTCGGGTAGCGCGGCAGCTTCTTACCGGTGCTGGCCGGTAGATCGGCAAGCAACAGGCTTGCCGACGCTACGGTGTAGTAGCCCGCGATACGTTGCTCCTCAGCCAACGCGACAAAACAGGCGGCAACGCGTCGACGAACATCCTGAGTGACGTGTTCCCGCACGTAGCGGTCTAGCGGTTCGGAGCCGCTGTTGAACGCCGCGCGGTCATGTGTGGCATCGAGCGGCGCAAGCTGGAACGGCGCGCGACTGCTCATTCAGTACGAAGCAACTTGCTACGACGATCGAAGGCACGTTTCAAGGCTGGGGACGGTTGAGGCGGCGACAGCAGCGCCTGAGCAAAGCACTCCTGATCGGCCATGGACAGGCGGATAATTTCGGCTTGTTCGATGGCCTGTTGTGCCGCCTCTTGAACGGCGGCAATCACGAAATCGGTCATGGTCCGCCCCTGAAGTTCAGCGGCGCGCTTGAGCATCGAATGAAGATCAGTACTGATCCTGGCTTCGAGGCGAGCGGTAGAAATGGCTGCGGGCATAGTTTCGTCCTCCTGACGAGGATATTACGGCAATCTGCCGTACGCAGCAATTCACCTTAGCTTACGATTTCTCGGAACTTTGTTCGCGTCCAACAGGGCGAACCGGCGAGTTTCGAGAAACGAAGTCAGGCGGTTCTGACCTCGTTGAGCAAGTCGGGGTGTCGATCCAGAATCTTGAACAGCTTTACCAAGGCTAGCGGTGGCTTGGTTTTGCCATTCTCGTAGCGCGAGAACGCATTGATGCCACCACCGAAGAGCTCAGCGGCTTCGCGCTGGTCAAGTGCGAGCTTCTTGCGGACTTTGACAATGAAGTCAGGGTCGACGATAGCCGCATTAACTTGCTTCGCGAAAGCGCGCATCTCGCCCATGACGCGATCAGATTCCACCCCATCCAAGACCGACTCGGCGCAGGCCGAGCAAAAGTCGCCAGTCACCGCCGCAATGACGGTAGTTTCACCCTTGTACGTATAGGGCAAGTCGCGGGTGTCGTGAATTAGTTCGGCTACGCCGCAGACAGGGCATTTCATGGTCATAGCTCCTTGAAGGACACGATCAGCACGTCATCAATGATCATAAGCTTCAGATATACGTCACCCACTGGCGTGCTTGGGCGGTAAACGTCCTGCCAGACCGTATGGTCTGCATGAGTGGTCATGCTCTTGTAAAAGTCTTCTGACGTGAGTGCCATCACCACCGCCAACATGTCAGAGAACGCAAGCCCCAGTTCATTCGCACCAATTCGCGCCGCATGCGTGGTACGTATTTTGCCTGCCTCTACCAAGGTTTTGACCACGGCGAGCTTGCAATGCGGGGTTCGCTTCTCCATAGCGCAATATTAACCTATTAGGTTTTTATTTAGCAAATAGGTTAGCTGAGATTTCTGAGACAACGCGGTTTGCTGTGCGCCGAGTTGATAGAACCCGACGAGCTTGATCGGGGAGCTTTTTTCTTGGCGTTCCATCTTTGGCCGTCCGAGCTGAGTAGGTATTGGCCGTTACTGGATCTGGCTGTGTTGGGCAGTTGTTGGGAAGCCTGCTTGGTTATAAAGGGTTAAAGAATGGTTAACGCCGGCGAAAGTGGGCGAATTTGCTATATGGAACAGGTGGTTGGGAATATAGGCCATGCGTCATCTGTCACGATTTCATGCGTCATCTGTCACGATTTCATGCGTCATCTGTCACGCGTTTTCGGCTGAGCAGGCGAGAATCATGCGTCATCTGTCACGTAGCATGCTTCATTTGTCACGACGGGAGGTGGTTTTGGAGATATGGGACGATGTACGCGGATAGTTATCCACAGGTGTGGCGAGGAAGCGGGATTTGGCGGCCGAAATCGTGACAGATGAAACATGAAGGACGATTTTGCCCTGCGTCATCTGTCACGCCTCATGCGTCATCTGTCACGATTCTGTGGATAACTCAAGGCGCTTGGCGTCGGGATCGCGGCTTGAGGCTGCCGGAGAGCTTGCCGTGACAAATGAAGCATGACCGCCAGGGGGATGGAGAACTCTCCGGCGTTGGCGGTGTGCGGTCGCTGTGGCGTCATTCTTGGACGACATAGATGCTGTCGTCGGTGTGTAGCTGCACGCATTTGGCAATACCGCTGGCTTCGATCTCCGCGCAGGCCTCGCGCGCCGTACGTCGCCACCCGTAGGCGGTCTTGCTCGTTGAGCCGCACATTTCGCGGAAACGGTCGAGTTTCAGGGGGAAAGGTTGCTTGTGGCTCTCGATGTAGTCGGCCAGGCGTCGGGCGACCGGTGACAAGGAGCGGTAGGTTTCCCATGAATGGTTGGTGAAGGTGTTCCCGGCGAAGAGCACGATCAAGTTGGGGTCGATCCAGACGCGATACTGGGTGAGTTTGCCTTCAGAGTCGTTCAGTGCGCTGTACTTGTCGATCAGGGAAATTGCGCCGCTCTTGCCGTAGGCTTTTTCGTTGAGGACCAACACTTCGTTGGCTTTGAGGCGGGAAATGCATTCTCGGACTTTGTCGTAGTAGCGGCCATTCTTGGCCCAACCAAGATCGCGCACCAAGTCCTTGACGGAGAATTCGAAAGGTTCACCCAAGGGCACATGCTTGGCGTAATGCATGATTTGCAGCCAGACCAACTCATCGTCCTCGGCTCGTAGTTCGATGCCGGTGTAAACGAGCGAAATGCCCTGCCCGTCATGCAGATGAAAGAGTTTTTCCTGTTGCAGGACCCGTCTAGCTTCCCTCTTGTTTCGGGCAGTGAACAGCGACGAGCGGGCGTAATCGTTCGGAATGAAGCGCTGGCTGTCATTGAGGTCGGGCAGAAGCAAGTCCAGCTGGAACGGTTGATGCGGGTCAATGCCGCGCTTGTCCAGGTAAGCTTCGCGGCGCAGCTTGTCGAACTTCCCGGACATCTGTTCTGGGGGCGGGGTTTCGCCGGTTGCCATGTTGTTCTACTCCCTCTGTCTTGCGTTGACCTTGCGGCGCGAAGCTGCAAAGACGGCAGGCTGCTCGGGTACAAGAGAACCCTGCTTACCCTTCCACGAGTGCCACGAGCTGTACCTGGGAAAGATCGGCTACGAACTCCTGTCCGTCGTCCTCATATTTCAACAGGGCGAAGCCTGTAGCCGGTGGTCGGCGATTCAGGATCAAGCGAGCCGGCCGGTCGTCGTGCCGGACCTGCACGATGGCTTTTTTCAGCTTGTGCGGATTGGCTTCTCCCGAAGCTTTCTCGCGCGTGTCTTCGGAACCACCGGGGGATTGGTCGCTGCCGGTTGTTTCATCGTTCTCCGCTTCGGCTTTGAAGTGGGTGTCAGGAGCCTCGTCAGGCGCGTTGTCACCGTCGTCACCGACGCGGTCGATATGCTCGTGTTTGCGCTTGTCCTCCAGGAACTCACGCAGCAGCTTGACCGAGCCGCGGGCGATTTCCTGACTTTCATCGGCCAGCCAGACGCCTACCTCTTTGGGCCGCTTCTTGTGTGCCGTCACCAGTTCGTTGATCACCGTGACGTCACGGCACCGGCCCGTGTTGAACGCGACGGCGATTGGCTCTGGTAGGTCCAGCAAGGTCACGTGCTGCGACACGAAGGACGCTGACTTGCCAAGTTCCTTGGCTATTTCGCCCTTCTGTTTGCCCTTCGCCAGTTCGCGGCCGATGAAGTCGGCGATCTCGCGGGGGGTCAGGTCGTTGCGCTGCAGGTTTTCGATGACCTGGTCGGCTTCGTTGTAGTCGTTGTCGATGAACGCGGGAATGCTGGTTTTGCCGGCTAGTTTCGACGCACGGGTGCGCCGAGCGCCGTGGTTGATGATGTAGAAGCCGGGGGCTTCGGGATTGTCGCGTACGGAAATCGGCGTCTTGACGCCGCGCAAGCTGATTGTGTCGGCGAGTTCTGCCAGGCTGTCCGACGAGAAGCCTGGGTTGTCCTTGGTTCGCGGTTGGTGCGGATCCTCGGAAACCAGATCGAGCGGCAGATCCAGCGGTCCGTAACCACTCCCGCCAGGCGCTGGTTGGTTCAGGAGGCCGGAAAGGTCGCCAATGTTATCGAGGCCCAGCCCGAACGCCGGTGGCGTCGCCTCGGGCTGCTTCTTGGCCTTCTTGACGGTGTTGGTGGCGGCGGCGGTGGTCATAGTGCGATCTCCATTTTTTCGAAAACGTGCGCGGCCAACGCGCGGAGTTCCAGGGCCGCCTTACGAGCGGCGGTCTTTCTGATCTTCCAGACCGGCACGCCGGAAGCCAACGCATCGGCAATGCTACTGCGCAGCCCAATACCGGCCGGAATCATCAGTTGCGGATAAGCGCGCTGCAGCTCTTGCAGGTGGCGGCCGTGGCGCGGGTTCCGGCCATCGACCTTGCTGGGTACCATGCCGAGGAATTGCAGGCTGGGATTCGCCTTGCGGACGTTGGCAATGGTCATGACCATCTTCTTGATCCCCTGGATGCTGTACGCCTCCAGCTCGATCGGCGAAAGCACATAGTCGGCCGCAAAAAGCGCGGCGGCCATGCTGACGCCAAGGGAAGGAGCAGTGTCGATCAGGCACACATCAAACCCGGAGTTGGCCAGTGCCTTGACGTTCTGTTTGAAGCTCGATGCCACATCGGCCATCGTTCGCTTCTCCATGTCGGCCAGCGGCGCGTCGGAAGCGATCAGGCTTACCAGTGGGCCTTCGGGAAGCTTCTTGAACCAGCCAGCGACCGCGTCTCCGTCTCGCGAAAACATCTGGCTCGCCAGGTAGCCGCTCTGGAATTCCTGGAGCGTGTAAGTGGCGTTGGCCTGGGTGTCGAGGTCGATCACGGCAACTCTCAAGCCGCGCTCAAGGAAGTCGAAGGCAAGGTGAACGACGGTCGAAGTCTTGCCAACGCCGCCCTTCTGGTTTGCCGTCACGAGTGTTTTCATTTAGTGGGTTCCCGTTTCCTTGAGGCGTCCTCGGCCCACTTCTTGACAATGAAAGCCTGGTGCTCCGGTAGGACTGCCGAAACCCGCTCGTACCCCGATGGTAGGTTCTTCGCTTGATGCACCGCCCACACCCGGTCGACCGCTTGCGATACCGCGCCTCTGGACAGACCCAGCAGCGCGACAAACTCCGCTTGCTGCCTGCCCTCGACCAGCACGCCACGTGCGATCTCCAGGGTCTGCTCCCCTACTTTCAGCCCTTTGACGGCCTCGTGAAACTGGCCTTCGGTCAGCTGCTTTTTCATGGATAGCACTCATTTTTTGCTCCGCGCCAGGGTTGGTCAAAAGGCGGTGACAGCCGCCAGTCGTGAGCCCCCGGTCAGCCAAAAGGCTGTCCGGGGAGGTCAAGCTTTTTTAGCCGCTAAAATTTCTTCCCTTTCGGCTTGTAGAGAGAAACAAAGCAAGTAAGCGAGGTCAGCGCAGCAAAGTGCAGCAACAACGTCCAACCAGCGTGCATATCCGGCGTGCCCCAGTGGTATATCATGCGAAAAAACTGAAAGACCACGTCGATGGACAGAATCCACTTCAAAACCGGCCACATCAGGGTGATGACAACCCAGGCAACTGTGAGCAGACGAGAGAAGATGGTTTCTCCGTGGGGCTCGCCAAATGGCTTGAATGCAGGAAGCGGCAATTCCGCATGCTGAGCGAGCAGGCCGCTGCCTCGGGGAAACTGGATGATATTCGCCATTGCTTGACCCCCCATGCTGCCGCATGTTTAATGCCATTTGCAGGCCCGCGCCTGGGCCTTGGTGTGACAGCGCCAAGGCCAAGCGCCTCGGTTTATCCGGGGCGCTTCTCCTCCCCTGCCGGTCCGCCGGACGCGATCCCAATAAACTGGAAACCGTGGTTTGCAAACGCAGACCTCCTTAAAGCGTTGATGTCGAGTTTAGCTAAACACGATTTTGGCGTCAAGAACTTTAGCGGCTAAAATTTCAGAGCTGCGCCACCGAACGGCAACGACCACGTGTACAACCAGATTTTCTTCACCAACATCCTTCGCCTGCTTGAAGAACGAGGCATGACGAAGCACGACCTGGCCGACCAGGCGCACATTTCCATATCGTTCCTCTCGGACTTGAGCAACGGCAAGGCCAATCCATCGTTGAAGATCATGGCGGCGATCGCCGAAGCCCTCGAAACGCCGTTGCCGACACTCCTGGAGTGGACCGACCTCGATCAGGAAAGCCTGGATGCGTTGGCCGGCGGCAAGGCCCCGTGCAGCCTTCCCGAAGGCTTTCAACGGATCTCAGCCGTTTTGCCGGAACACCAAGCCTTCATCGTTAAGAAATGGGATGAAGCTACACGCAGGAAACTGCACAACTCACGCCATTGAACGTAGCTCATCTGACGGCAGTTTTTAGCCGCTAAAGTTCTTCCCCCAAGAGCTTCCTCAGAACGGCGCGGCCGCGCCCGCAGTTTCTCGATTCCGGATCGACAAAATTCACACATGACAAGCGCCAAGGCTTGTTAAACCGGGCCATTCATTAGCACAAAGTCAAAGCGCCGTCCACTATAGTCGGTGGCTTGCGGCCGTTTGGATTTCGGTATATCGTTTGTCAATGTAGCGCTTGCGACATTCTGGCAAAACAAACCGGGATCAACAGATGGCAGAAAGTGAAGCGCTCGTTTCCACCCTCAAGGAGCGGGCGAAGAAGAAGCTGGAGCGCGACCTGGGGCCGCTCCTCATGGACGCCTTGGCCGATCCAAAGACTGTCGAGATCATGCTCAATGCGGACGGCAGGCTGTGGCAGGAGCGGCTTGGCGAAAGGATGCGTTGTATCGGCACCGTCCCGTTTGCGCGGGCCGAGGCAATCATCAAGACGGTGGCCGGCTACCACGGCAAGGAAGTCACGCGCTACAAGCCGATTCTCGAAGGCGAATTGCCGCTCGACGGGTCGCGCTTCGCCGGGCAGATCCCGCCGGTAGTTCCAGCGCCGACTTTCGCCATTCGCAAGCAGGCCGTCGCCATATTCACGCTCGAACAGTACGTCGCGGCCGGGATCATGACCGCCGCGCAGCAAGCGGTTCTGAGCGCCGCCATCAAGGCGCACCGCAACATCCTGGTGATCGGCGGGACGGGCTCCGGCAAAACCACGCTGGTCAATGCAATCATCAACGCCATGGTCGAGCTCGATCCGAGCGAGCGCGTTTTCATCATCGAGGACACCGGCGAGATTCAGTGCGCTGCTGAAAACTTCGTGCAATACCACACCTCGCTCGAAGTCACGATGACCATGCTCCTGAAAACCACGCTGCGTATGCGGCCCGACCGGATCCTGGTCGGCGAAGTGCGCGGCCCCGAGGGCCTCGACCTGTTGATGGCCTGGAACACCGGCCACGAAGGCGGTGCGGCAACCCTGCACGCGAACAACGCCAAAGCCGGACTTGATCGCCTGGCCATGCTCATCAGCATGCACCCGGATTCACCGAAACCGATCGAACCGCTGATAGGGGAGGCGGTTCATGTCGTTGTCCATATCGCCCGAACTCCCGAAGGCCGCTGCGTCCAGGAAATCATCGAGGTTTCCGGGTATCAGGACGGCCGCTACATCACTCGCCCTCTGTAAAGGACCAAGACCCATGCAAGCACCCGCCATGCTTTTCCCAATCAAGCGCTCGACCGCCGTCTGTCTCGGCTTGCTTCTCCTGCTCGCGTTCTTCCTGCTGACCCCGCAACAGGCTTTCGCATCGGTCGGCACTGGCGGTTCGCTGCCCTATGAAAGCTGGCTGACCAACCTGCGCAACTCGGTGACCGGCCCGGTCGCTTTTGCGCTGTCGATCATCGGCATTGTCGTCGCCGGTGGCGTGTTGATCTTCGGCGGCGACCTCAACGGCTTCTTCCGCACCCTGATCTTCATCGTTCTGGTGATGGCCCTGCTGGTCGGCGCACAGAACGTGATGGGCACCTTCTTCGGCCGCGGCGCGGAAATCGCCGGTTTGCTCGCTTCTGGAAGGCTGGCCTGACGATGGCGCTACGTTCGGTGCCGATTCGGCGCGCCGGCAACCGGGAAAACCTGTTCATGGGAGGGGACCGTGAACTGGTCATGTTCTCGGGCTTGCTGGCCTTCGCGCTGATCTTCAGTGCGCAGGAACTGAGAGCGACGCTCATCGGCCTGCTGCTGTGGTTCGCGGCGCTCTACGTCTTCCGACTGATGGCGAAGGCCGACCCCAAGATGCGCTTCGTGTACATACGGCATCGTCGCTACAAGCCGTACTACCCGGCACGCAGCACGCCCTTCCGAGAAAACACGCCGAGCCAAGGGAAGCAATACCAATGATCGAAGGACTTGCGTTCTCCATTGCGGGCCTGGGCGTCGCGCTTCTGCTCGCTCTTTACGGGCGCATCCGTGCGCTCGACGAGGGCCTGAAGCTCAAAAAGCATCGTTCTAAAGACGCCGGGCTGGCCGACCTGCTCAACTACGCCGCGATGGTGGACGACGGCGTGATCGTCGGCAAGAACGGCTCCTTTATGGCCGCCTGGCTGTACAAGGGAAACGACAACGCAAGCAGCACCGACGAACAACGAGAGATCGTCTCGTTTCGCATCAACCAGGCGCTCGCCGGACTCGGCAATGGCTGGATGGTGCACGTCGACGCGGTGCGTCGGCCGGCAGCCAACTACTCGGACCGTGGCACCTCACATTTCCCCGATGTGGTGTCGGCGGCCATCGACGAGGAACGGCGACGGCTATTCGAGAGCCTGGGCACCATGTACGAAGGCTATTTCGTGCTGACGCTGACCTATTTCCCGCCGCTGCTCGCGGAACGCAAGTTCGTTGAATTGATGTTCGACGACGACACCAAGGCACCCGATCAGAAGGCCAGCACGCGCGGCCTGATCGACTTCTTCAAACGCGAGTGCGCCGCCATCGAGTCGCGATTGTCGTCGGCGGTGATTCTCCAACGCTTGCACGGCCACAAGGTGGCCAACGAGGACGGCTCGGAAGTCACCCTCGACGAACTCCTGCGCTGGCTGCAATTCTGCGTCACCGGCATCAATCATCCTGTACAGCTACCGACCAATCCGATGTACCTCGATGCGCTCATCGGCGGTCAGGAAATGTGGACCGGCGTGGTGCCCAAGATCGGCCGCCAGTTCATCCAGACGGTCGCCATCGAAGGCTTCCCCCTGGAGTCCACACCGGGGATCCTGACCGCCCTGGGCGAACTGCCTTGCCAATACCGTTGGTCGTCGCGTTTCATCTTCATGGATACGCACGAGGCGGTCAGGCACCTCGACAAGTTCCGCAAGAAGTGGCGGCAGAAGATCCGCGGCTTCTTCGACCAGGTGTTCAACACCAACACCGGGCCGGTGGATCAGGACGCGATCTCGATGGTCGCCGACGCCGAAGCGGCCATCGCCGAAGTGAATAGCGGCGTCGTCGCCCAAGGCTATTACACCAGCGTCGTCGTCCTCATGGACGAAGATCGCATTCGTCTTGAAGCGTCTGCACGCCAGGTAGAAAAGGCGATCAACCGGCTCGGCTTCTCCGCCCGTATCGAGACCATCAACACCATGGACGCCTACCTCGGCAGCTTGCCCGGGCATGGTGTAGAAAACGTTCGCCGGCCATTGATCAACACCATGAACCTGGCCGACCTGCTGCCGACGAGCACCATCTGGACGGGAAGCAACGCCGCACCGTGCCCGATGTATCCGCCCCTGGCGCCGCCGCTGATGCATTGCGTGACGCAAGGCGCGACCCCGTTTCGTCTGAACCTGCACGTCAGCGACCTCGGCCACACCTTCATGTTCGGCCCGACCGGCGCCGGCAAATCGACGCATCTGGGGATCATCGCCGCACAACTGCGCCGCTACGCCGGGATGTCGATCTTCGCCTTCGACAAAGGCCTGTCGATGTACCCGCTCGCCGCAGCCATCCGTGCCCAGACAAGGGGCAGCAGCGGCAAGCATTTCACCGTCGCCGCCGACGATGAAGACCTGGCCTTCTGCCCCTTGCAGTTCCTCGAAACCAAGGGCGACCGGGCCTGGGCGATGGCCTGGATCGACACCATCCTGGCGCTGAACGGTCTGGATACCACCGCCGCGCAGCGCAACGAAATCGGTAACGCCATCCTGAATCTGCATTCCAGCGGTGGCCGCACGCTGTCCGAATTCTCGGTCACCATCCAGGACGAGGCGATCCGCGACGCCATCCGCCAATACACCGTCGACGGCGCCATGGGGCACCTGCTCGATGCCGAAGAAGACGGATTGTCGCTCTCCGATTTCACCGTCTTTGAAATCGAGGAACTGATGAACCTCGGCGAGAAGTACGCACTGCCGGTGCTGCTCTATCTGTTCCGGCGCATCGAGCGTGCGCTGCACGGCCAGCCGGCGGTGATCATCCTCGACGAAGCCTGGCTGATGCTCGGGCACCCGGCCTTCCGCGCCAAGATCAGGGAATGGCTCAAGGTCCTGCGCAAGGCGCGGTCAACTCGGGGATCCTGGACGTGATCGTCGAATCGACGGCGACCAAGGTCTTCCTGCCCAACATCTACGCCCGCGACGAGGACACCGCGGCCTTGTACCGCCGCATGGGCCTCAACGCCCGGCAAATCGAGATCCTCGCCACCGCCATTCCCAAGCGTCAGTACTACTACGTTTCAGAAAACGGCCGTCGTCTGTACGACCTCGCGCTGGGGCCGTTGGCGCTGGCCTTCGTCGGCGCGGCCGACAAAGAATCGCTGGCCGCCATCAAGCACCTGGAAGCCAAGTTCGGTCACGGCTGGGTGCACGAGTGGCTACAGGGCAGGGGATTGAACCTTCGTGAATATGGAGTCGCCGCATGAGCTTTGCCAATCAACTCAGGGGCTGGCTGTTCAGGTCGCCCGCTGCCGACGCCGACCCCCGGCGTTCCCATGAACCGATGAGCGGGGGCCGCCGCAACGGCGAGAACGAGAACCCCTACCTGGCTGCTCGTCGCACCTGGAACGAGCAC
>ERZ761602.4982-NODE-4982-length-16203-cov-47.175811_pt1 | contig 16203 bp, 18 predicted proteins | sample MGYA00512165_ERZ761602 | MGnify/ENA primary metagenome ERZ761602 (study PRJEB28899, sample SAMN02445085) | bioreactor sludge metagenome | biome: EBPR sludge; isolation source: Thorneside wastewater treatment plant | place: Australia: Brisbane, Thorneside...
ATTATATATATTATAATTATTTTAGCTTGATAGCCTTTAGTCTTTTAGGCAGTTAGCTTCTGATGATTGCATGAGTGTAAAATTTCAATCAATGGGGTATTTTACAGCGTCTTTTGATTAAAGTTTTCTTTATATCCTACAGGCTAACAAACTATTTAACTAACCACCTGAATACCTAACGTATCAAAACTGCTTCGCCATTCTTTCCAAAGCTTCTTCCAGGATACTCCTTGGGGTCGGAAGGCAGATCCGCTGAAAGCCGGCTCCTTCTTCGCCAAACATCTCTCCGTCTTCCAGGATCACATTGGCCTCTACATAAATTCTTCGGTGAACTTCCTTCGAATCCAATCCGTAGTCCCGGAAATCCATCCATCCCATATAGGTTCCCTCCGGAATCCGGAATTTCACCTCAGGCAGCCGTTTTTCCAAAAAGTTTTTTAGAAAGTCAAAATTACCATCTATATAAGTTTTTACCTGATCCAGCCAATCCTGCCCTTCATTATACGCAGCGATCAACGCTTCCATAGCAAACGGAGAAGGTAATTTGAAGCCTGATTCCTTGGAAAAAGCCTGTCTGAGCGTCTCATCTTCTATGATGGCATTGGTGCAATGCAAACCGGCAACATTGAACGTTTTGTTGATCGCTGTCAGGGTGATAATTTTCTCATGACCAGAAACCTTTCTCAAGGGTATAAAGGTGGCATTTTGCCTGATCAGATCACCGTGGATCTCATCTGCAACCATCACGACATCATGTTTATGGCAAATGTAAGCCATCTCAGATAGTTCTTCCCTGTTCCAGACGCGGCCAACAGGATTGTGTGGACTGCATAACAAAAATAGCTTGTTTGCCGGATCTGCCGCCTTTAGCCGTAGATCTTCAAAATCGATCCGGTAGTGACCATTTTCCATGATCAATGCATTATTGATCACTTTTCGCCCGTTGTCCAGGATGCTGCCATAAAATGGCCTGTAAACCGGCGCTTGTAAGATCACTCCATCTCCGGGTTTTGTAAAAGCTTTGATAGCCATATAAAGCGCTTCCACGGTTCCCGGACTGTACACAATATGTTCTTGATTTATTTCCCATGAATAATGCCTCAGAAACCATCCCTGAATGGCCTCAAAATATTCAGGATGAGCCAAATGTGTGCTGTAGCCATAGATCTGTCTGTCAACACACCTGTGCAGTGCATCTACAACTGGTTGAGGGCAGGGAAAATCCATATCCGCAACAAACAGCGGTATGCTTTCATCGTCAAATCTCTCAGAAATTCCGAACTTTTTTATCAATTCAGCTGCATCCCATTTGATCGATCCGGTTCCTCTGCGTTTGATGACTTTGTCAAAGTTGTAAATCATTGCTCAGTTTCTTTTATTAATGACACTTCCTGTATATTCCTATTGAGGAATCAATAAAAAAATCTCAAAATCTTTGGTCAAAGGTAGAATTAATATTCATTTCCACCTCAGATATAAGTTGATTCACCGGTTCAAAATAGGGTAGAACGATTTCTTCATTAAAATCAAATAAATCTGCATAATCTCCTTTTTGCCTCCCTTTTCCCATTTTAAATAAGTTGAGTATTAAATAAAGAATCTGCTATGAAAAGTCTTTGCCACTTAAAAGGAGACTTTTAATTTGTTGGTTTTCAATCGTTTCCCTTTATTCTTGTGCTGACCTTTAGCGTCATTAGCTTGAGGCAAAAACGGTTGAAAATCAACAAATTGGACTTTTCGGAGCAGACTCAATTTTTAACTTTATGCTTATTCTTTAAGTTCATTATTAAGCAAATATCCCACATAATTATGCGGCGTAATTGACAGCAACAACTTTTTCGTCGCATCATCAACTTCCAATTCTTCGATAAAAGCACGGATTTCTGACTGTCCAATCCCCGTATGTCCTCTGGTGAGACTTTTGAGCGCTTCGTAAGGTTTCGGATAGCCAACTTTTCTTAAAACACTCTGTATGCCTTCAGCTACCACAGCCCAGTTGTTTTCAAGGTCTACCTTCAACTTTTGATCATTGAGTACCAGCTTGTCGAGGCCTTTATGAATGGACTTGAAAGCGATCAGGATATGCCCGAAAGGCACGCCGATATTTCTCAAAACAGTACTGTCTGTCAGATCCCGTTGTAATCTGGAAACCGGCAATTTGACAGATAAATGATGTAATATAGCCATTGCCATCCCAAGATTGCCTTCGGCATTTTCAAAATCTATGGGATTCACTTTATGTGGCATGGCTGATGATCCTACCTCGTTCGGATTAACCCTTTGCTTGAAATAATCCATCGAAATATACATCCACAAATCTCTGCAAAAATCGATCAGAATGTTGCTGATCCTCGCCCATGCATCAAAACCTGCAGCCAGATTGTCATAATGCTCGATCTGGGTTGTATACTTTGACCTGGACAAACCAAGATCTTCCGCAACAAATCTGTCTGCAAAATTCGGCCAGTTGATTTCAGGATAACATAGTTTATGTGCATTGAAATTGCCGGAGGCTCCTCCGAACTTGGATTTTATCTCAATGCTTCTTAATTGTTCCAATTGTATTTCCAACCTTTCAACAAATACAAAAATCTCTTTCCCGAGAGAAGTAGGTGAGGCAGGTTGTCCATGTGTGCGTGACAGCATTGGAATGGCACTCCACCTTCTTGCTAAAAGTCGCAATTTTGCAATGATGCTCTCCATACCTGGGATCATTTCCTTTTCCTGAGCTTCTCTGAACATCAAAGGGAAAGCCGTATTATTGATATCCTGTGAGGTCAGGCCGAAATGAACGAATTCTGAAATGTGTGATAAACCTATATTGACCACCTTTTCTTTGACATAGTATTCTATGGCCTTCACATCGTGATTCGTGATTTTTTCTATTTCTTTTACCTTTAGTCCGGCCTGTTCATTGAAAGTACTGGCTATATAAGATAATGATTTTCTGTCGGATTCTGTCAGTTTATTCATCTCAGGCAGACCTGCTTTGTGCAAAGCAAGTAAATATAAAACTTCAATCCGGACACGATATTTCATCAATGCATATTCAGAAAAATATTTACGTAATTCAACGGTTTTATCCATATACCGTCCGTCAATCGGCGAAATTGCATGCAATTCATTTTTTTCCATATATCCTGATTATAGATTTTCAATGGCAATCAAAAGATAAAGATAAAACATTTCACATTACAAGAAAAATATACTGTTGGTGATTGATTTTCTATACAGATTAATGAACCCCAAACTATTGCCTGAGGCATCTGTTTTTTATGAAACAACTATTTATATTAAATAAATGTTTTATATATAATTCATTTACATTTTGTGGTGTTAATCCGAATTTATCATCAAGTTTGAGCGTTTGTACTTTGGCTATTTGGGGTATCCCGTTAATTCTATAATCTGAATTGGATTATTTTGGACCAGAATTATTATTTATTGAAATTAGGAAGCTGGTATAAAAGAGAGAAAAAAATTTAATTCTCTCATTTAAATTAAGAGAAACAGAAATCTGAAATAGAAAGCGGCAATTTTGATTTTCAAAAGCATATAGCTCAATGCAAAAGATTATCTTTGCAGTTAAAAAATAATAGATTTATGTTTTCAGGAATAGTCGAAGGTTTGGGAAAGGTAGTGAGAATTGATAAAGATGGGAGTAACATTCATTTCTTTTTCCATTGCAGTTTTTTGGACCAGTTGCATATAGATCAAAGTATTGCGCACAATGGTGTTTGCCTCACCGTTGTAAATCTCAGTGATGATGGATATAAAGTCACCGCCATCCAGGAAACCCTGGATAAAACAAACCTGGGTTTACTCAGACCGGGTGATTATGTGAATCTTGAACGCTCTGTCACCCCGGATACACGCATGGATGGCCATTATGTTCAGGGACATGTGGATACCATTGCCAGGTGTACCATGGTTGAAACTCTGGAGGGCTCCTGGTATTTCCATTTTGAACTGGATAACGAAAAAGACGGATTGCTGATGGTCGATAAAGGTTCCATCGCCATCAATGGCACCAGCCTCACTTTAGTAAAAACTGGATCTAAACAGTTCAGTGTAGCGATCATTCCTTATACTTTTGAAAATACTACTTTTCAGTTCATCCAAACCGGCACCCTTGTTAATATAGAGTTTGATATCATGGGAAAATACATCGTAAAATACATGGACAGCATCAGAAATGAACTGTCAAGAATAAAAGCCTGATATGCACGACATCGAACCATTTTTCAGATGGAGACATTTATACCAGGCAGAACAGGACAAACGATCTCCATTTTACAGAAAGGTATATGATGAATTTGGGTTCACCAATGCCATTTACAACTACTATATACATCCTCAATGGGACAATTTTGGTTCATCAACCCTGTATCTGAAAATTCTTTACACGGATTATGAGTTGGGTTGTACCATCATCGAACTCATCGGAGAATGGAACGATACCTTGCATGATGATATCATGTACCTGAAACGGAATATTGCAGAATACATGCAGGATCACGGGATTTTCAAGTTTATGTTGATTTGCGATAACGTTCTTAATTTCCATTCCGGGGACAATTTATATCTGGATGAATGGAGCCAGGAAGTCAGAGAGGAAGGTGGATGGATTTGCTGTATCAACCTGCTGGATCATGTTTTTGCAGATTTTGAGGACGCATACCTTCAAAGGTACCTTTTTTTCGCTGATGAGATCAATGAAATCGAATGGCGACAGATGAAACCGGATCAATTGATCACTTTTATAGACAGTTTTATTAATCATTCTCAAAAAAGTCTTGAATTTTGAACGAACACAAAGCAGGATTTGTCAACATCATCGGTCGTCCAAACGTGGGGAAATCAACCTTGTGTAATCTGCTGATCGGTGATAAAATGTCCATTGTAACCCATAAGCCACAGACTACCAGGCATCGAATTCTTGGTATACTCAACGAAGATGATTATCAGATCGTATTCTCCGATTCTCCCGGCATCATTACGGATCCGAATTATGAATTGCATAAATCGATGAATAAATTCGCTTATTCCAGTCTCGAAGATGCGGATATTTTGATCATTATGACCGACCTCAGAAAAGATTCAGTCATTTCTCCCGCTTTGATTGAAGCAGTGAAAAAACTCGATGTACCGCTTTTTTTGGTGATCAATAAAACGGATACTGCCCAAAACGAGGCTGAAGTGGTTGAGATGGAGAAAAAGTGGACCGAACAGATTGTTTTTAAATATATTTTTCGCATTTCCGCGCTGAATCAACAACATACACAGGATATTTTGCCTGCCATTCTGAATTGCCTGCCGACAAGCCCGCCATATTATCCTAAAGACCAATTCTCTGACAAGAGTGAGCGATTTTTTGTAAGTGAAATCATAAGAGAACAGATATTTTTGCTTTATCAGGAAGAAATCCCTTATTCAGTTGAAGTGGAAGTGACAGATTTCAGGGAATCTGTTCTGAAGGGCAAAGACTTCATTCACATTTTTGCAAATATTTATGTCAGCCGTAAGTCCCAGAAAGCAATTCTGATAGGTCAAAAGGGCAGCAAGATCAAACAATTGGGAATTGACTCGAGAAAAGGCATCGAAGCTTTCTTTCATAAAGGGGTGCATCTCGAATTATTCGTGAAAATAATGGAAAACTGGAGAGATAATGATTCCGTATTGAAGAATTTTGGCTACCAACAGTAAAAACCTAAACAGCATTTTATTTGGGTGTGCCGCAGGGGGGACTCGAACCCCCACGGTCTTGCAACCATACGCCCCTGAAACGTACGTGTCTACCAATTCCACCACTGCGGCAAATACCTGTCGGAAAAAGCTGAAGCATCATCTATATTGTGCTTTTCAAATTCCAGCCGACAAAAGTAGTTATTTAATCAGGAATTTTGAACATGTGATCCATTTTTTTTATTTTTAGAAACAAATTATTTTAAATTTACGTTGTATGGTCGTGTGTAAGAATGCCTGGAGCAAAATTGCTCTGAACTGAAGATTTACAAATTGGCACATTGTTTGAAAATTGTTAAAAAAATGAATGATATATGGTGAAATATTTTTTCTTTTTTAGTTGCATAATGGTCTTCTCACTCAATATGGCTGCACAGGCTACGGGAAATACAAAAAAACCATTGTTGAGTTATAAGGAAAGACACATCAATCTGGGTAAGGTCAAAAAAGGCAACAAGGTCACATTTAGCTATACTTTCACAAATACAAGTAAACAGGATGTCGAGATAGATATCGTGACTGGTTGTGACTGTACCGAAGCTACCTGGCCCTCAAAAAAAATAAAGCCCGGCGAATCAGGCAAAATTGATGTGGTCTTTTTGAGCGCAAAAAAGGAAAAAAGTGAAACAGTAGAACTGGATGTAATTTTAAAAAATGAAGATCCGAAAACAGGGTATCCGATTTTTGATATATTATCCTATTCATACCTGTTTTAGCCTTCCCGGATACTAAAATAGTATTTTCATAACTGGCAATTCTGAGAATGAAGAATAAACAAACCGACTGGCTTTCAGGATTAAATCAACTGGTATTCAGCAGTGGTGGTGATCATCCCCACCATGAGGAAGAGGTGGAGGATAAGATAACCGAACCGGCATCTGCGCACGTTCTCAGGATTTGGCTTGAAAAAAAAGGACGTGGTGGCAAACAGGCAACTTTGATAAAAGGTTTTTTAGGAGATGACTTAGAATTAAAAGAGTTGAGTACGCTTTTGAAAAAACATTGTGGTGTGGGCGGAAGTATTAAGGAAAATGACATCATTATTCAGGGTGATCAAAGGACAAAAGTCAGGGATTTCCTGATATCACGGGGATATTCAAATACAAAATTAGCCGGTGGGTGAGCTGGAGGGAAGGTCAGGATTCGGAGATTTGAAGATTCGAAGATTCAGAATTCGATTGAACATTTAATTATTCGAACAACCCGAACAAAGGAAAAATTCAACAATTCAACAACTCAACAATTCAACAACTCAACAACTCAACAATCAACAATTCAAAAAATAAAAAAATGGACGAAAATAAGCGGCTTAAAGATGACAGTGTCAATATGATCATCAACAATCATGTACTGTGGAGCATGGGCGCAGGGTTTATTCCAATACCTTTGGCAGACATGGTAGCTGTCAGTTATATCCAAATGGATATGATCAAACAGTTGTGCAAAATCTATAATATTGATTACAAAGACAATGAACTGAAGGCAACCCTTACATCAATAACTTCAGCCGGTCTGGTTAAAGCAGGTGCAGGCAGACTGGTTAAAATGATTCCGGTCGTTGGCTCGGCATTGGGTGGCGTGGCGGTCAGCGCATTATCTGGTGCATCCACCTATGCCGTCGGTCATGCATTCAGACTTCATTTTGAACAAGGCGGGACTTTTCTTGATTTTGACCTCAATAAACTTAAAAAATCCTACAATGATCTCTTTGAAAAAGGTAAGAAAGTAGCGTCCGAAATGAAGCAGGAACAAGAAAAAGTCAGAAAGGAAAGTGAAAAGGTGGCAGAGGACAAGGAGATGCCTAAATCCGGACAGGACATTATCAACGAACTGAAAGCTTTAGCTGAGTTAAAAGAGGCTGGCCTGATCACTGAAGAAGAGTTTGCTGCACTGAAGAAAAAATTAATTAGCTAATTTATTGATTTGCAACCAAATAAGATCAGTAGCGTTAGCAATCCCAGGTTGAAAGCCTGGATACAGCTTTATAAAGGCAATCAACGAGGTCGTCAGGATCATTTTTTGGTAGAAGGGTATCTGGAATGCTCCAGAGGAATGAACTCAGGGTTTGAATTGCTCGGGCTTATGTTTTGCCCGGAGATCATTGATCCGATTTTGCTTTCAAATCTTCTCCAAAATATTGGTACTCATGTGCAGGTTTTTGATCTGGATAAAAAAGTGTATGCGAAACTAGCTTACAGGGATGATACTCAGGGAGTCATGGCCTTGTTTAAAAAGTCTGAAATGACCTTGTCAGATTTTCGTGTGCGTCAGGATAAAACCCCCTTATTTCTGATCCTCGAGAATGTCGAAAAGCCAGGTAATCTCGGAGCTGTTCTCCGTACCGCAGATGCAGTCAATGCTTCTGGTGTGATTCTTACAGGTAAAACAGGGACTGATCAGTTCAATCCTAATGTGATCCGAGCCAGTATTGGGACTGTTTTTTCGGTTCCGGTCGTGTATGCAGAAGAGAATCTGGTACTTCATTGGCTTCATGAGCAAAAAATCAGGAGTTTTGCGGCTGCTTTACCTGCATACACTGATTTATATGCATTGAACCTGACCCAGCCTGCTGCAATGATTTTCGGTAATGAAAACCAGGGCCTTTCTGATTTTTGGATACAACAGGCAGATGTCGTCTTTACATTACCTATGTTAGGTAAAGCCGATTCACTCAATGTTTCTGTATCAGTTGCTGTATCAGCTTTTGAATATCTCCGGCAGTTCAGATTGCTTTAGATGTAGATAATTTGGGTTCGATCACCTGAGCATTGTTCATAGAATTCCCCAACTGTTATTATTCCGGCAATTTCATCGCTGAGGTCTGCTTTTTTAAGCTTAAAAAGTTCCATTGCCAGTTTGCAGGCATATAACTTTCCTCCTCCTGCTGTGATCATTTGTAAAAACTCTTCGGTTCCCGGAATACCTTTTTTCTCCAGTCTGCGATGCATGGATCCTGAAATGATGGCTTCGACTCCGGGGAGAAAACCCAAAAAAGAAGGGAAAGGCAATCCATTTAAAAATCTTAATGAAGGATTGCCAATTGCTGGTGTTTTTAACCTTTTCATACGTTTTTTTGTGATCGCATCCAGTCCAAAAAAAGTGAAAAAAAGATTTGCCTCCATTCCTTCCATGACCGCTCCATTGGCCAGGATCAGGGCAGAATACACGTCTTCAATCCCTGATTTGGAGCAGATGATGCAGATTTTGTGTATCGCGTCAACCTGTATATGCATGATGTTTAATTTGTTGCTTTTATTCAGGATGTTTAAAGACAACCGGATGGCTTTGGAATACCTGCAATCAAGGCGGCGAGTTTCAATGGCCTTTTGGGAAAAAGTACATACATTTCTTTGATGTCAGTGATCCCGGATGATCCCACTAAACGAAGTGTCATTTCCACTCCTTCCCTGTGTTTTTTTCGTACAAATTCAAGCACTGCAATATGTTTTTCACTCAGTTCGATACCGTATTCCTTTGCCAGTTCCACGGCAATTTCCTGTGTCCAGACTTGCATGTCCGTCATAAAACCATCATCTGAAAATTCAATATGTTGCCCGGCAATTGTTCTATTCATTTTTCCTTCGATTTGAAATTTTAATATGACCGGATGATTACCTGATGATCACTTCTTTGATCAGTTCTTTGCCTAATCTATCGTTCAGTAATCTGATCAATTGCTCTTTTTGGAACGAAATCTCATGCTTCAAAGGAGCTGAACTAAACTCGAGGATCAGTTTTTCCTTCGAAATCTTGATGGAAGTCGTATAATCATCCACCATTTCACCCATCAGATCTTTCCATGCCTTCCGCACGGATATCTCATAATAGTTTTTCCTGATCTTTTGTTGATTGATGAATGCATCAATGGTCTGATTGATTTTTTCCTCGTTTCTTCCCATGATTTTATTTTATAGTTCAGGATTCGGTTCCATTGCGCTGAATCACTGTTCCATCCTTTATTTTAAACCAAAAAAATTCAAAGTTTATTTTCTCGAAGGTCTCTAAAATCCTTTGTTCATCCGTATCAGTTATAAAAACCTGTCCAAGTTGCTCCTCAAACAATAGTTGCACCAAATGTTTTACGCGATCTCTGTCCAGTTTGTCAAAAACATCATCCAGCAAAATAACCGGAGTTGTGTCGGTTTTCATTTTGAGGTAAACAAATTGAGCCAGTTTGAAAGCCAATACCAATGATTTCAACTGTCCCTGGGATGCAAAATTGGATATGGCATTTTGGTTGATGGTAAAGTGTACATCATCTTTGTGAATACCGGTGGAACTTCGTTTGAGCGCCATATCCTTTTCCAGATTTTTTCTACATTTTTCTATGAAATTCCCGACGGAAAGCTGGCTGAAGTATTCCATTTCAGCTTGTTCGCCTGAATGGGCTATCCTGCTGTACAACCTGATAAAAATGGGTTTCAACTCTTCAATAAACTCATTTCTTTGCAGAAAAATATGTTTGGCCAATGGTTCCATTTTTTCATCATATACCTCAAGTAATGCTTTAACTGAACCTGATGATTGCCCTGATTTCAACATGGCGTTACGCTGTTCCAACAATTTATTGTAGGCCATCAAATCCTTCAGATAGGCTATATTTACCTGCGAAAGAACTTTGTCAATCAGTTTCCTTCTTTCTGCAGAACTTTCAAGTATCTGGACATTATCTTTTGGCGCGATCATCACCACTGGAAATTTTCCTATATGATCCACCATCCGTTCAAGATCTTTTCCATTCAATTCCAATGATTTCTGTCCTTCCACAGGTAGTTTGATCACCACATGATTTTTTTTAGAATTTCGGGTAAAATCACCGGAAATACGGAAAAAATTTTCTCCGTGCAGCACGTTGAATTTATCTGTCCGGCTAAAATTGCTTCGTGTCAGGCAAAGGTAGTTGATCGCATCCAGGATATTCGTTTTCCCCATTCCATTATTACCAACAAAAGCATTGACGCTCGGATGGAATTGCAACTCCAGGTTTTTAAGGTTGCAAAAATTGGTGATATGAATTTTATTCAGCTGCAAGAGATATTTTTTGCAAGGTATAAAACATTGCTCAAACCCGGAAGTTCAAAAATATAATAAGTGGAAAAAAACATCAAGCCAACTAAAGATTTTCGTCCAGCAGATCAGGTCGTCTGAGTCTGGTTTTTTCGATGGATTGATTCAGCCGCCATTCACTGATCTTTTCTTCATGACCGCTCAAAAGGATTTCCGGCACGAGCCAGCCATTGAAATCAGCAGGCCTCGAATACACAGGAGGAGCCAGCAATCCATCCTGGAAACTGTCCTCAAGCGCCGAAGTTTCATCATTCAGAACACCAGGTATCAATCTGCCGATCGTGTCTGCCATGATCGCAGCAGCCAATTCACCTCCCGATAAGACATAATCGCCTACCGATATTTCCATTGTGACAAAATGATCCCGGATACGCTGATCTATCCCTTTGTAATGCCCTGCGATCAATAAAAGACTTTTTTTAAGAGATAGACTGTTCGCTGTTTTTTGTTTGTATGGAATGCCGTCGGGTGTCAGGTAAATGATCTCATCATACTTAACCTTTGTCATAAGATCCTGAATGCAATTGAACAATGGCTCTACCATCAGGACCATGCCAGCGCCGCCACCGTACTGATAATCATCGATCTGATTGTAATTGTTCAGTCCGTAAGATCTCAGATCAATGATATTCAGTTCCAGTAATTGCTTGTCAATCGATCTTTTAATGATCGAATGACCAAAAAAACTTTCCATCAGTGATGGAACAGCTGAGATGATGTCAATGCGCATACAAATTTTTAGGAATGATCTTTGAATACCATATAGTCCAAATAATATTTGGTTAAATCAAGGATTATTATTCGTTGATACCCAATAATTCAATCTCAAAGATCAGTGCAGAATATGCTTTGATGTCAGGTCCGGGCTGTTGTTCACCATATGCAAGCTGATAAGGAAGAAATACTTTGAACTTGTCACCTACTTTCATCAATTGAAGGACTTCCTGCCATCCCTGAATGACTCCGTTTACGGGAAAAGTTACAGGTTCACCTCTTTCTACAGAGCTGTCAAACACCTTTCCGTCAATGAGCGTTCCATGATAGTGGGTTCTGACCTCATCCTCAAGTGTAGGTGATGGGCCGGAACCTTTTTGAAGTACCTGGTACTGAAGACCGCTCGGCAAACTGATAACGCCTTCTTTTTGAGCGTTTTCAGCTAAAAATGCTTCACCTGCTTCTTTGTTTTTGGCATCCTCAGCCGCTTTGCTTTCCATGATCATTTGCTGGAATAAAGTGAGTGCTTCACCCTCTTCCACCTGGGGAACCCGACCAGCCATTTTATCAAGAAAACCCCGTACAAAGGCATCCTGATCCATTTTGCTCAACCCAATATTCTTTAATTCATCCGCTATTACCATTCCTGCTGCATAACTTGAACGACTCAATTGTTCAGATAAGCTTTGGGCGACGGCGAGTGAACTGACAGCCAACAATAAAGCTGTGATCAAACCTGTAATTTTTGTTTGCATTTATTTCTATTTATTTAATCAAAAATATTTCCTTTAAAACTCAATCAACCAGCAAAATATTTTTTGGGATGCAAAAACCATACTTTTTTTGCTTCTGCACCCCAAAATACTTATATTATTTGTAACCAAGCTGACTATGATTTCTTCAATTCTGAATAAAACTGATAATAATACGGGATCGTTTCAATTCCTTTGTAAAAAGTGAACAAACTATAATGCTCATTCGGAGAATGGATCGCATTCGAATCCAAACCGAAGCCCATGAGTACTGATTTTACCCCCAAAACTTTTTCGAATAGGGCAATGATCGGAATACTGCCGCCAGACCTGATCGGGATTACTTCCTTGCCAAATGTTTTTTGCATCGCCATTTCAGCAGCTTTGTATTCCGGTGTATCTACCGGGGTTACCGTGGCATATCCACCATGATGGTATTCAACTTTTACCTTGACGGACTTAGGTGCAAGGGATTTAAAGTGTTTTTCAAACAACTCGGAAATTTTTGCCGGATCCTGATTTGGAACAAGTCTCATGGATATTTTGGCAAAAGCTTTGGAAGGTAAAACCGTTTTGGCTCCTTCTCCTGTAAATCCGCCCCAGATACCGTTCAAATCCAAAGTCGGCCGGATGGATGTCCTTTCAATGGTTGTAAATCCGGTTTCACCTGATTCTTCTTCAATGCCAATGGATTTTCTGTATTCATCCAGGTCAAATGGTGCAAGGTTCATCTTAGCCCTTTCATCATCTGAAACTTCCAGCACATCATCATAAAATCCTTCTATGGTGATCCTTTTATTTTCATCATGCAGCCTGGCTACCATATCACAAAGGATGTTCAGTGGATTGGCAACGCCTCCACCATAAAGGCCTGAATGTAAATCTCTGTTGGGACCCGTCACCTCAACCTGGACGTAGCTCAAACCTCTCAATCCTGTTGTAATGGTCGGTGTTTCCTTGTTGATCAGTCCTGTGTCAGATACAAGGATCACATCTGAATGTAACATTTCTTTATTGGCTTCGCAAAATGCACCCAGACTGGGCGAACCGATTTCTTCTTCTCCTTCAATCATGAATTTAACATTGCAGGGCAAAACACCTTCGGCGACCATTGCTTCAAATGCCTTCACATGCATGAACATCTGACCTTTGTCATCATCAGCGCCCCGGGCAAAAATAGCGCCTTCAGGATGCAACTCAGTTTTTCTGATCTGTGGTTCAAAAGGGGGTGTTTCCCATAGTTCAAGCGGATCTGCAGGTTGTACATCATAGTGGCCGTAAACCATCACTGTGGGCAGTGACGGATCAAATATTTTATCTGCATACACTACCGGATGTCCGGCTGTTTCATAGACTTTTGAATTTTCGGCACCGGCCTTTTCAAGAAACGACCTCAATTTTTCAGCAGCTTTATACATATCTTCCCTGTGGTTGGGATCAGAACTAACCGATGGTATTCGGATCAATTCAAACAGTTCTTCCAGAAACCGATCCTTGTGCGTGTTGAAATAAGCTTGTAATGTATCCATAATTGAAGTTTTATTAACCGGCAAAAAAATGAAATTGAGCTATGCTTAATCTCAACCTGCTCATCATTTTTGTCCGGTTGAAGTTATTTAACTAAATGATTTGATAATTTTTCTTCTAATACCTGTTCAGAAATATTTGGCGTTAGTCTACCTTTAAAAACATAGGAAATCGTTCCTTTTTCTTCTGAAACTACGATCACAGCCACCATGGTACTTTCAGTGATACCCAGGGCAGCCCGATGCCTCAAACCATATTTTTGAGGAATATCGGGGTTGGAAGATAAAGGTAAAACTGTGCCTGCGCTGTAAATCCTGTCCTTGGAAATGATGGCTGCACCGTCATGCATAGGACTTTGTTTTTGAAAAATCGTTTCCAGCAACACCTGGCTGATCTTGGCATTTAGGTAAGTTCCGTTGTTGTGGAACATTTCCGGATCTCTGCCATTCATCAAGACGATCAATGCGCCGGTTTTGCTGGCAGAAAAGTTCAGAATGGCCTTTTTCATCTGTCTGACACCTTTGTTTTTCTCAACATCTGAAACTGTTTGAAATCGGAAAAACCTTTCAAAAAATGTAAATCGTCCTCTTAAAGTCGTATTGGCCAGGGCAACTAAAAACCTTCGCACCTCCGGCTGGAAGATGATGATCAAAATAATGACCCCGAAGCCGATAAATTTACTCAGGATAAAGGACAAAAGCTTCATGTCCAGTAGTCCCACCACCCACCAGAGCACATATAAAATGATCACACCCACCAAAATTTTGATGGCAATGCTGCCTCTGAGCAGTTTGTATAAAAAATATAGCAGATAGGAAACAATTAGTACATCTATCACATCGATGAACCTGACTTCAAAAGAACCTATGTGAAAGAGAGGTATATACATTTATTGTAATATTGATCCTTTTAATTGACAGAAAGATAAGATCTGAATTTAGTGTTTGAGCAATTCAAAACAATTCAATATCCAATGGCACCTTCCATGAATTGATCAGTTGGTCAAATCTTAAGTGATGCTCCGTAATTTAATGCAAAATGGTTTGGATCAAGCGTAAGCCAGATTTTTGACATTTGCTTTTTCAGTCACCTTGTTGTAGACAAAAAATATCCCGACACTGTAAACAAGGTCACCTAAAATCGTGTATTTGAAAAAAGGAATGCCATTGATGTAGCTGCTTATAAGGCCTGTAAAATCTTTTGTATAAAGATCAAAAAACAGCCAACTGCCGAAATTAGTGATCATAAAAAATGCAACTGAGCCTGCCAGACTTCCGAAAATCAGTTTCGAATAACTGAAACGTCTGAGTACATTATTGGCGATCAGAAACATGGCTGCAAAACCACCATAAACCCAGATCATGTAATTGCTGAACCATATAATGCCTGTCTGACCTGTGAAACTTCCTCTGTGGACAAAATTGTTAAGTATAAAATCCGTCAGGTAAAGCGCTAAAAAGGTAAAAAATATCGCTGATCGTCTGTTTTTATATATCGCTCCTCCGAAAATGGCCAATGCTCCCACGGGTGTGAAATTCCAGGGATGTGGCATGAATCTGCTTAAAGCGATCACTGCGATAAAAACAATGAACAGTAAAAAATCTTTCTTTCCCAACATGTTGTATTTTTTGAATAAATTAACAATTCAACGGGCTAAAGGTTTCAATCCACAAAGCTAAAAATAAATTGTGGAAATAAAAAATTGCATGAATTTCAATTTGAAAACATATTCCACCTGAGTCAAAATGTATTTAATATACTGATTTAAGGTTTTAACCGGTATGTCAAGTTTTCGAGTCTGCTTTGAATTGCCATTATTCTTTGAATTTAAAATTAGGATAATACCCTGTTTCCGGTAAATCCAGCAATCATGCCAATGGAAAAACCACGAAGTGGTTAAATTTCAATAGCCCGGTATGCAATGCCGGGTTTGAATATCATTAGCCCGGTATGCAATGCCGGGTTTGAATATCAATAGCCTGGTATGCAATGCCGGGTTTGAATATCAATAGTCCGGTATGCAATGCCGGGTTTGAATATCAATATCACGGTATGCAATGCCGTGGTGATCAGAGAAAGTAGAAAACAACCCTGAAAGGGTTGAATATCAATAACACGGTATGGCAATGCCGTGGTGAAAAAGAAAAGAGAAAAAACAACCCGGAAAGGGTTGAAAATTAATAACACGGTATGGCAATGCCGTGGTGAAAAAGAAAAGAGAAAAAACAACCCTGAAAGGGTTGAATCAGAATAAGTACTTCTCATTGAATTCCACTTGAAATACATTTAATATCTGGACGAATTCATCTTTGGTTGAAATTTTCTTATGATGTTCAACTTGATTTTTAACCCAACTTGCAAATATTTTTCATAAATAAAGTAAAAAAGAGTATTTTTT
>ERZ761602.4983-NODE-4983-length-16203-cov-5.063104_pt1 | contig 16203 bp, 8 predicted proteins | sample MGYA00512165_ERZ761602 | MGnify/ENA primary metagenome ERZ761602 (study PRJEB28899, sample SAMN02445085) | bioreactor sludge metagenome | biome: EBPR sludge; isolation source: Thorneside wastewater treatment plant | place: Australia: Brisbane, Thorneside...
TCAGATGTGTATAAGAGACAGGCGCCAAGTTCATCGAAAAGGGCGGCGCCGACCTGATCATCATCTACAATTCCGGCCGCTTCCGGATGATGGGCCACGGCTCGACCGCCGGCATGATGGCCTACGGCGACGCCAACGCCATCGCGATGGAGATCGGCGAATATGAAGTGCTCCCCGTCGTCGAGGAAGTGCCGGTGATCTGCGGCGTGCACGCCACCGACCCCCGGCGCCGCATGTGGCACTGGCTGGGCCAGGTGAAGGAGATGGGTTTCTCCGGCGTGAACAATTTCCCGACCCACACGATCGTCGACGGCCACTTCCGGCAGGTGCTCGAGGAAACGGGCATGTCCGTGAAGAAGGAGTACGAGATGGTCGCCCTCGCGCGCCGGATGGATCTCTTCTCCATCGTCTACGTCGGCAGCCCGGAGGAGGCGGCCGAGATGGCGAAGGCCGGCGCCGACGCCATCATCGCGCACGTCGGCACCACCGTCGGCGGCAGCATCGGCGTGACGAGCGCCGTCGTGAGCTGGGACCACACGATGAAGGTCACCCGCGACATCATCGCCGCCGCGACGCAGGTGCGGAAGGACATCTTTTTCCTCTGCCATGGCGGGCCGATTAACACGCCCGAGGACGCCGCTCGCGTCATGGGCGCCACCGACTGCGTCGGCTTCGTCGGCGCCAGCAGCCTCGAACGCATGGGCGTGGAGGAATCGCTCACGGGCCTGACGCGGAAATTCAAGGCCCTGAAAATTAAAAAGTAGCGAGTAGCGGGTAGTGAGCAGCGAGCATCTCGCTGACCCCGCTTGCATCTTCTCGCTACCCGCTGCTCGCTCCTCGCTACTTCAGCATGACCCCTGCCGAAAACCGCTTCATCCAGCTCGCCGACGCCGCCCGCGAGCCGAATGCGTGGACCAACAACGAGTGGCTCTGCCGGCCCGATCTCGTGGCCGCGGACAAGCTCCTGCTCGTCCGCGCCAACATGGATCCGATGCACTGTCATCCGTTCCATTTCCACCCGCACCGCGAGGAGATCATCTACGTGATCTACGGCCGCGCCGAGCAGTGGGTGGGCAACGAGTACCGCATCCTGCGTCCCGGCGAGATGGCGCACATCCCCGCCGGCACCGTGCACGCGACCTACAATCCCCACCCGGAGCCGCTGGTGTTCCTGGCCATCCTTTCCCCCGCGAAGCTCCCCGACGCTCTCGCTGCCGTGCCCGATCCCACCGACGTCTCCACCCAGGAACCCTGGGCGAGCCTCCGGAAAAACCTCCCCGTCTGTCGCACCCGCTTCTGATTTCTCCTGGGAGCGCGGGCGTCCCCGCCCGCATCCTAGATCCTGCGGGCGAGGACGCCCGCGCTCCCACTCCAACCCCTCCCCCTATGAAACGCCTTCTCCTCGCGTTCCTCGTCCCGCTGCTCGCGCTCGCTTCCCTCGCGTCCGCCGCCGACACGCCGCTGCGCGTCTTCATCCGCTCCGGCCCGAAATCGCACGGCCCCGGCCAGCATGATCATCCGCGCTTCCTGGGCGAGTGGACGCAACTGCTCAACGAACGCGGTGCCCGCGCCACGGGCGGCGACGCATTTCCCACCGCGGCGCAGCTCGCGGAGACCGATGTCCTGGTCATCCACGCGCAGGAAGGCGGCAACATCCCCGACGCGGCCGACCGCGCCAACCTCGATGCCTTTCTCAAACGCGGCGGCGGCCTCGTTGTCCTTCATGCCGCCGCCGTCTCGCGCGACCCCGAGTGGTACAAGACGATCATCGGCGGCTCCTGGCGCCAGGGCACGACCAAGTGGCTCGAGGCGCCGATGCACCTCTACTTCTCCGACCGCAGCCATCCGATCACGACCGGCGCCTCCAACTGGGCGATGGAGGACGAGATCTACTACGACATGGACATGCGCGAGGACATCCACGTGCTCGCCGCCGCCTACACCCCGAAGGCTTACGATACCGGCGGCCGCGGCAACAAGGAGGCCCAGGCCCGCGCCGCCGAGGCCGTCGCCAAGCGCAAGGGCGTGAACATCTACGACGTCCAGCCGCAGATGTGGACCTACGAACGCACGATCGCCGGCGCCGCCAGGCCCTACCGCGCGTTCGTCTCCCTGCCCGGGCACCGCTACGAGAATTTCAACCGTCCGAACTACCGCGCCATCCTGTTGCGCGGCATCGCGTGGGCCGGCCAGCGCGCCAACGTCGACGTGCTCTGCCGCGCCGACGAACTCGGCGACGCGCTGCGCTACCCCGAGGGCGGCCCGACGCATCCGGCCAAGGCCGCCGCGAAGATCGAGGTGCACCCCGAGTTCAATCTCTCCCTCGTCGCCGCCGAACCGCTGATCAACAAGGTCATGAACCTCGACTGGGACGAGCGCGGCCGCCTCTGGGTGTGCGAGACGCCCGAGTACCCGAACGGCCGCAAGGTGCCCAACGTCACGCCGTGGAAGGAAAGCGGTTCCCTCAACCCGTTCCGCACCGAGCGCGAGCCCGAGGACCGCATTTCGATCCTCACCGACACCAACGGCGACGGGATCATGGACAAGCGGCACGTGTTCGCTGACAAGCTCGAGCTGGTCACGAGTTTCGTGTTCTACAAGCGCGGCGTGATCGCCGCGACCGCGCCCGACATCTGGTTCCTCGAGGACACCAACGGGGATGACGTCGCCGACAAGCGCACGAAGCTCTACACCGGCCTCGGCACCCGCGACACCCACGCCGTCATCAACAACCTTCGCTGGGGCCTCGACGGCTGGATCTACGCCACCCACGGCTACAGCAGTGGGGAAGTGACCTCGGCCGACGGCGCGAGGAAATTCGGCACCGGCGGCAGCGGCGTCGTGCGCTTCAAGCCCGACGGCTCCGCGTTCGAGCAGTACAGCAGCCGCAACGGCAACACCTGGGGCCTCGAGACGACCTGGGACGGCCAGATCTTCTGGACGCAGCCGACGAGCGGCACCGTGTTTTTCCACTCGCTCCTGCCCGAGAGCGTGCTCGCGAAGGCCAAGCTGCCCGGCACCACCGCGTGGAAGGGCATGATCTCCAACCAGCGCACCTTCCCCGCCATGGAGTGGCCCGAGCAGGCGTACGTGCAGATCGACCAGGTCGGCCGCTTCACCGCTGCCGCCGGCTGCGCGATCTACGAGGGCGGCGCCTGGCCCGCGAAGTGGAACTACAGCTACTTCACCAGCGAGTGCACGCTGAACATCGTGCACCACCAGTTCGTGCAGCCGCAGGGCATCAGCTACGACACCGCGCGCGAATCCGGCCGCGAGGAAACGGAGTTCATCCGCAGCACCGACCTCTGGTTCCGGCCGATCGAGACGCGCATCGGGCCCGATGGCGCGCTCTACCTGGTCGATTTCTACAACCAGGCCGTCATCCACAACGACACTCGCGGACCGCAGCACGGGCCGGCCAACGCCGCGGTCCGTCCGGATCGCGACCACTACTTCGCCCGCATCTGGAAGGTGCAGCACAAGGAGGCGAAGCGCCTCGAGGTGCCGAAGCTCGACCGCACCAACCTCGCCGCACTCGTCCGCGCGATCGAGACCAGCCCCAACGCGCACGTGAAGAAGACCGCCTGGCGGCTCGCGCAGGAGAACCACGGCGCCGCCGGCGCCAGGGCGCTCGCGGGGATCCAGCGTCCGCCCATCGGCAGCAAGGTCGAACAGCGCTACGCCGCCGCGCGCGCGGCCGGTACGCCGGCGCAGCGGCAGGCGATTCTCGATGAGTTCTCGCGGGCGACCGATGACTGGACGCGCTCCGCGCTCGCCGCCGGCGCCGCCGACCAGGCCGCCGACTACCTCGCCGAGGCGCTCAACAGCCCGCACGGCGCCGCCCTCGGCAGCTTCGTGGCCGCCGTCTCGCCCGCGGTCGCCCCGGCCGGCGCCAGCCGCCTCGTGCAGGCGTGCGCCGCGCGGCCCGGCCCGCTCGCCGCCAGCATCGTCCGCGGCCTCGGCGTCCGCACCGACCTGCCGGCCCCCGATACCGCGGCGCAGGCGGCCCTGAGCACCCTGATCCAGAATCCGGATACCGCCGCCGCCGCGCTGCTGCTCGCCGCCAAGTGGGACACGTCGCCGGCGCGCGCCACGTCGCTCGCCGACGCCGCCCGCCGCGCGCACGCCGTGCTCGCCGATCCTTCCGCCCCCGATGCCCGGCGCGCGGAGAACGCCGCGGCGCTGCTCGCGCTGCCGGCCGAACGCGCCGCCGCCCTGAAGAAGATCGGTGACCTGCTCGCCGACGGGAAGTCGTCCGATGCGCTCCGCACTCCGCTCCTCATCACGGTCGGCGAGCTTCCCCCCGCGGAATCCGCCGGCCTGCTCATCGACGCCTACGTCCGCAGCCGCTCCGGCGCGGTGTTCGAGCAGTTGTTGAAGCGTCCGGAAACGGCGCTGGCGCTGCTCGCCGCGGTGAAGAGTGGACGCGTTTCGTTCGCCGACCTCGGCACCGCCAACATCGACCGGCTGCGCACCCATCCGATCCGCCGCGTCACCAACGAAGCGGCCGTGGTCCTTGCCGCCGCCGGCGCCCCGTCGAAGGAGAAGCAGGCGCTGATCGAGCAGCTCCTGCCCGAGGTCCAGAAGCCCGGCGACGTCGCCAACGGCAAGATGCTCTTCGTCGGCGCCTGCGCCATCTGCCACAAGTTCGGCGATGTCGGCATCCGTGACGTCGGCCCGCCGCTCGCCGGCATCGGTGCGCACGGTCCCGCCGAGCTGCTCGCGCACATCCTGGATCCCAACCGGCAGGTGGAGCCGAATTACACGCAGTGGAACGTCACGACGAAGAAGGGCGAGACCTTCGTCGGCGTGATCGCCAGCGAGAACAACGCGACGCTCACCCTGCGCAATCAGGGCGGAGACACCGAGATCAAGAAGGACGACATCGCCACCCGCGACAACACGCGCCGCTCGCTGATGCCGGAGGGCTTCGAGGGCCTCGGCGCCGCGGGCCTGCGCGACCTGATCGCCTACATGGCCAGCGCCGCCAAGGCCGACGCCACCGGCGCGGCGGCGCCGCGCACCACGTCCGCCCCGGCCGCGCCCGCCGCGCCGGTGGCGGGCAAGAAGAAGAAGGCCGAGCCCATCCCGACCTCGGGTCCGAAGGAAGGCGGGCGCAACGACGCGCCGCTTCCGGCCGTGACCCCGATCACCTGGGAAGCGGGCAAGACGCGCGTGCTCATCATCACCGGGGGCAGTTCGCACAAGTTCGCCGAGTTCTTCAGCAAGACGGACAGCGCCACGCTCAAGGCCGCGGGCTACTCCGTGAACGCCACCGAGGACCGCGACCAGGCGGCGGCGGCGCTGGCCGAGGCCGACGTCGCCGTGATCAGCGTGAACCGGATGTTCTTCGACACGCCCGCCTACCGGAAGGCGGTCTTCGACTTCGCCGCGCGCGGCAAGGGTCTCGTCATGCTGCATCCAGGAACCTGGTACGCCTTCCCCTACTGGCCCGAGCTCAACGCGAAGATCGTCGGCGGCGGCTCCCGCGGCCACGACAAGCTCGGCGCCTACAAGGTCAACGCCGTGAAGCCCGGCCACCCGATCATGCAGGGCGTGCCCGCCAGCTTCGACGTGATCGACGAACTCTACTACATGAACGCCGAGCCGGACAAGATCCCGCCCGGCACCGCGCCGATCGAGGTGCTCGCGGAGTCGTCGCCGTCGCAGCGTTTCAACAAGCCGCACCCGGTGATCTGGACCACGAAGCACGAGCGCGCCCGCATCGTCGGCTTCACGCTCGGCCACGACGAACGCGTGCACGATCATCCCGCGTACCGGACGCTGCTCGCGAATGCGGTGAAGTGGGCGAGCGGGAAGAACTAGACCAGGCGAAGCGCTAAGACGCGAAGGGAGCAAAAGATTCGCCAAGAGACCATGAGTCGACTGGGCCGGACTCATGCAACTGAGGTGGAGCCCCCTGTCCTCAGGCGGCTGAGGTGCGACGGACCGGTTCGCAGCGGCTTGAGGACAAGCCGCTCCACCTTTCAATGCGGCCGTTCTCATGGCTGATTCGAAAGCCAACGGCATGAGTCCGGCTGAGGGTCGATCGCTCCTTGCACGGATGACGTCAACGCCAGTCAGGGTCTGGCGCAGACGCGTGCTCGCGAACCTTCGCTCCCCTTGGCGTCTTAGCGCTTCGACTTTCCCCCATGCCCACCATCGCCGTCCTCGGAACGTTCGACACCAAGGGAGCTGAACACGCCTTCGTCGCCGACGCCCTGCGCCGGCAGGGTTTCAGCACGCTGTTGATCGACGTCGGCAGCCTCGGCACGCCGGCGCTCACGCCGGACATCACGTCCGCCACGGTCGCCGCCGAGGAACCGGATCACGCCGCCGTGCTCGCGCGCCAGGACCGCGGCGAGTGCGTCACGCTGATGGGCCGCGCCGCTGCGAAACTCGTCGCCCGGCTCGCCGCGGAAAACCGCATCCACGGCATCGTCTCGCTCGGCGGCGGCGGCGGCACGGCGATCGCCACCGCGGCGATGCGCGCGCTGCCGATCGGCTTTCCCAAGCTGATGGTGTCGACCCTCGCGAGCGGCCAGACGGCGCACTACGTCGGCACCACCGACATCACGATGATGCCCGCGATCGTCGACGTGTCCGGCCTCAACCGCGTCTCGCGCGCCATCTTCGACAATGCCGCGGGCGCCATCGCTGGCATGGTCACCGCCGCCCAGGCCCGCCGGCGCGCGCCCGCGTCCGACAAGCCGCTGATCGTCGCGAGCATGTTCGGTAACACCACGCCGTGCGTGACGGAGGCGAAGAAGATCCTCGAGGCCGCCGGCTACGAGGTGCTCGTCTTCGCGGCCACCGGTGCCGGCGGACGCGCCATGGAGTCGTTGATCGCGAGCGGCATGGTCGCCGGCGTGCTCGACGTCACCACGACCGAATGGGCCGACGAACTGGTCGGCGGCGTGCTCACCGCCGGGCCCGACCGCCTCGACGCCGCCGCGAAAGCCGGCGTGCCTGCGATCGTCGCGCCCGGCTGCCTCGACATGGTGAACTTCGGCGAGCGCGCCACCGTGCCCGCGAAGTTCGCCGGGCGGACGTTTTACCAGCACAACCCGCAGGTGACGCTGATGCGCACGACGCCGGCCGAGAACGCCGAGCTTGGCCGGATCATCGCCGAGAAACTCAACCGGTACACCGCGCCCGTGACCGTGCTGCTGCCGCGGCAGGCCATCAGCGTGATCAGCGCCCCCGGCCAGCCGTTCCACGATCCGGCCGCGGACGCGGCATTGTTCACCGCCCTCCGCACCCACCTGCGACCCGGCATCGCCGTGGTCGAGCTCGATGCGACGATCAACGATCCGGCCTTCGCCCGCGCCTGCGCCGAGGCGCTGCTCGGGCATCTCGGCTGAGCCCGCGATGGGGCGGTGGAGCCGCGTGTCCCCGGGGCGGCTGACGTTCGATGGGTGCCTCCGCAGCGGCTTGAGCACAAGCGCTCCACCTTGCAGCGCGGCGCTCCGAAGTTCGGTTCTTGGTCGTTCGGGACGTAATGGCCGCTCAGCGGGGAGGGCGCTGGGTGAGAAAGACAAACGCGCCGAGCTTGCTCGCGGTGAGCACATCGGGAGCCCCGTCGCGATTGACGTCGACCGCCTCGACCTGGGTGCCGAGCGCGGACGCGTCGTCGATCAGGTGCGGCACGTAGCGCGCGCCGCCGGGCGCGGCCGGGTCGCGCACGAGTTGAAACCAGTAGTTCACCGGCGTCCCCATCGGTTCGACGTCGCCCTTCGGGCCGTGCGCCCAGCGGCGCTTGCCGGTGACGACATCCTTCAGTCCGTCGCCGTCCAGGTCGGCCAGCGTGAGGGCGTGGGGCTGCGAGAACGCGACGCCGAACTGCTTCTCCTCCTCGCGCGTGCCCATCATCCGGTGCTCCTTGAACGTGATCGCGCCGGCGGCGGGCCGCACCTGCTCGAACCACGACAGGCCCCAGCCGTGCGCATTCTTGGCGGTGATGATGTCGTTCCGGCCATCGCCGTTGACGTCCATAACGAGGATTTGCGCGCCGCCGCGATCGTCGCTGAGCACGAACGGGTGCTTCTTCCAGAGCGTGCCTGGCGGCGACCCCGCCGGAGGCTGCTGCCACCAGCCTTCGTTGAGCACGAGATCGAGCCGGCCGTCGCCATCGATGTCGCCGACGCCCTCGCCGTGGTAGTAGTGATTGAACTCCGCCTTCTCCGTCACCGGCACGAAACGCCAGGGTCGCTCGGGAGCGGACCAGTCGGGCGTGTACCAGCCCCACTGCTTCTGCTTGTGCGCCGCCTCCGTCCCGGAGATGGCGAGGATCTCCGGACGCCCGTCGCCGTCGATGTCGAGAAACTGAGGCGCCTCGCCGAACACCCGCGGCGAGACGAGATGGCGTTTCCAGTTTCCCGGCGCGGTGACCGCGCCCTTGCCGGGGTTCTGGTACCAGTACGCCTCGTGAAACAACACGCGGCCGAGCACGAGGATGTCGGGCCAGCCGTCGCCGTTGAAGTCGTGGATGAACGAGAACATCGAGTTGCTCGGCTTCTCCTCCACGGGCTGAGGCACCATCGGGTAGAACTCGTGCTTGGTGCGAAAATCCGGACCGGCGTACCAGTACGGCCCCGCGACGATGTCGACGTGCCCGTCGCGGTCCAGGTCGGCGGCATTGATGCCGTCGCAGAGATACTGGTCCGTGAGGACGATCTTCTGGAACGAAACCGGGGCGGCCGCGCGGGCGGCAGGAGCGGAAAAGCCGGGCGCGGCGGATGCGGCGAGCGCGGCGACGAGGAAGGCGGGGAAGGGCGGTTTCATGGGTGGAAAGACGGGAGGCGGGAGAGGGTTGGGCTTAACGGTTCACGTGCGTAGTGGCGGAAGCGCGGCGCGATCTGCGCCGCATGCTCGTCGCCGCGAGGCAAGAGCAGACGATAGCGCAACCGCAACTCGCCGCCGGCGTAAGGCTCTCGGCCAGCGCGGCCCGGTTGAGGCCAAGGGCGACATTGGCGTGGGCAGCGCGCGACGATCTCCGCAGCCGTCGCGGGCTTGCCGCCGGCCAATCAAGCCAAGGGATGGGGCCGCGGGAGGAGGAGCGGGGTCTCTCATGTCCGGGCGCACCGTAGACGGTGGCGCCGCCGTGTCGACCGTCTCGAAGCCGCCGACCCGCCGCGGATTTCCCGCCGCTTCGCATTGCCTTCCCGCGGGGGTGGCGTTCGCTGTCACCCTGCGCGCCAGGCGCGTTGCTCTGTCAGGCTTGTTCAACCTTTCCACGCATACCAAGCACATGAATCCAACCTGCCACCCCACCGCCCCCCGGTTTCTGCTGCGGCTGCTGCCGCGGCTTCTTCTGCTCTGCCTCCTCGGCGGTGCCGCCGCCTTCGGTCAGACGACCGGCACGGTGTCCGGCGTCGTTTCCGACAAGACCACGGGCGGTTTTCTGGTGGGCGCCGACATCCGCGTGGCCGGCACGGACCTGAGCACGGCCACGGCCCGTGACGGCTCCTTCACCCTGGTGAATGTGCCGGCGGGCGCCCAGACGCTCGAGGTCAGCTACGTCGGACGCCGGACCAAGACCGTGCCGGTGAACGTCTCCGCCAACGCGCCCACGCGGGCCGACATCGACCTCACGGAAAGCGACGTGCTCGTCATGGCCGCCGTCACGGTCGAGTCCGTGCGCGAGGGCCAGTCCCGCGCCATCAACCAGCAGCGCACGAGCAACACGGTGATGAACGTCATCTCCTCCGACGCCATCGGCAACCTGCCCGACACCACGGTGGGCGATGCGCTGGCGCGGCTGCCGGGCGTGAGTGTCGTCCTCGACGGCCGCTCCGCGTTCGCCTCGATCCGCGGCGCCGAGGCCAAGTTCAACTCGATCACGCTCGACGGCTCGCACGTCAGCTTCCCGGCGCCGGACGGCGTCTTCACGACCGCCGGCCAGGAAACGCGCGCCGTGGACCTGAGCACGATCCCGTCCGACATGATCGGCAGCATCGAGGTCGTGAAGGCGCTGCCGGCGGACCGCGACGCCGACGCCTTCGGCGGACAGGTGAACCTTGTCACCCGCAGCGCGTTCGACCTGCCTGGCCGCACCATCAACGGCCGCGCGGAATACCGCTACAACAGCCTGCGCGAGGACGACGGCATGGCGTTCAGCTTCAATTACAGCGACGTCGTGAATGCGGCCCGCACGCTCGGTGTCACCGCGACGGTGTCGTACTCCGACGAGAAATACGGCCAGCAGGACTACGAGATCGCCTACTTCGACAAGTCGATCGCCCCGGTGAACACGATCGCCGGCATCACCAACCAGGCCATCTCGGAGTGGGATACCCGTTACCGCGACATCGAGAAGGAGAGCCTCGGCGGCAGCCTCAACTTCGACTACCGCCCGGCCAACAGCCCCTCGCAGTACTACCTGAAGCTTTTCCACAATGGCTCGGACACCTGGTCGCAGCGCTGGCGGCTGCGCGAGCGCGGGTTCACCGCGTTCAATGCCGCCTCCACCGACCTGCGGGCCTCCGGCGCGGAGGCGCGGATCACGCGCCGCTTCGACTCCACCATGACGGAGCGCACCAACAACCGCGTCGCCGCCGGCGGCAAGACCCGGGTGGGAGAGGGCACGCTGCACTACGAGGCCAACTACGGCGAGGCCGAGATGAACGCCCGCTCGCGCCGCTACCAGTTCGAGACCGGCTCCTCCGCCTTGCGCCGCACCATCGACTGGGTCATCGACCGGTCGGATCCGCTCTACCCGGTCGTCACCCTGACCCAGCGGGCCACCGGCGAGAACGCGCTCTTCCGCACGCAGGACCTGGCGCTCAACCAGCTTCGCTTCCAGAAAGTGGATGGAACCGACGAGGATCTCGTCGCCAAGCTCGACTATGAATTCAACCAGAGCGTCGGCACCCTGCCGGTCGCCTGGAAGGTCGGCGCGAAGTATCGCGGGAAGGATCGTTCGCTCGACGGCTCGCTGGACGACTATGCCTCGACCGGCGCCGCGCCGCTGCAGAGCGCCTTTCCCACCGCCTTCGAACCCCGCGGCCTCTTCGAGGGCCGCAAGGCGACGCTCGGGCCCTTCCCGAGCATCGACGCCGTGTTCGGTCCCATCACTTCCAATCCGGGCGGCTTCACCGTGGTGCCGGGCGACGAATCCACCATCGTCGCCATCTCGCGCTACACCGCCTCCGAGGACATCACGTCGGCCTACGCCATGGGCACGGCGCAGTTCGGCAAGCTTCAGGCCATCGCCGGGCTGCGCTTCGAGCAGACCGAGGTCGATTACACGTACCGCCCCACCGCCAACACGCGCGCGTCGGGCAGCTCGTCCTACGACAATCTCTTCCCGTCGCTGCTCTTCAACTACCGCTTCAACCGCGACCTCGTGCTGCGCGCCGCGTGGACCAACACGCTCACCCGGCCCGATTACGGCGACCTCATCCCGTACGAGTCGTCGCTCGACCCGGAGGGCGTGCTCAACCTCGACAGCGGCGCGCTGGCGAAGGTGTTTCGCGGCAACCCCAACCTGAAGGCGCAGAAGTCGTCGAACTTCGACGTCTCGCTCGAGTGGTACTTCCAGCCCACCGGCATGCTCTCGGTCTCGGTGTTCAAGAAGGACATCAGCGACTTCATCTACAAGAGCGTCACCACCGAGTCGCGTCCGCCGATCATCGTCGCCCTCTACGAGAACCGCAACGGCGGCAATCAGGACATCACCGGCACCGAACTGAGCTGGACGCAGTCGCTGGCGCGGCTGCCGGCGCCGTTCGACGGTTTCGGCTTCAGCGTCAACGCCACCTTCATCGACGGCGAGTCGACCTTCCCGACGTTCAACGTCACGACCGGCGCGCGCGGCACGCGCACCGAGGACTTCATCCCGCTCCAGCCGAAGCGCGTCTACAATGCGCAGCTCTATTGGGAGAAGTACGGCATCACGGCGCGCGTGGCCATGAACTACATCGACGAATACGTCCGCGAGGTCGGCGGACTCGCGGGTGCCGTGACCAACAACGACGCCACCCGCTGGGACGCCCAGATCTCGTACCGGATCAACCGGAACTTCACGGTGTTCGCCGAGGGCAAGAACCTGGGCGAGGAACTGAAGCGCTGGTACAACACCACGCCCAACCGGCCCGAGGAACTCGAGTATTCCGGCTGGAACGGCGCCGCCGGCGTGCGCTTCCGGTTCTAAGCAGCGTGAACACGAGGTGGAGCGGCCTGTCCTCAGGCCGCTTTTTCTTGCCTGGGAGCGCGGCCGTCCCCGGCCGCATTGTTCCTGCTGCGGACAGGCCGCGCCCCCTTTTCCTGTTCCTGGCCCTGACGGCGATCATCCCGCTGACGCGGGCGGATCCGCTCGTCATCGCTGCCGGCAACGCCGCCGACGAACCCACCCGACTCGCGCACCTCCGCACGCTCGCGACGCGCACGGAACCGGCGCTCGACGCCGTCACCCGCGCCGAACTCGACGCGCTGCTGCCCGTCGTCACCGCCTGGGTGGAAGGCCGCGCGCGCGCCGCCGCGGAGATCGCCGCCGGGCGGGGCGAGGCGCACCGGTACCTGCACGGCTTCTTCAACAACGCGACCCGCCCCTTCGAGCCGGCCTTTCCCACTCCGCCGCGCGCCGCCTCGCCGCTGTATCCGCTCTGGGCGTACTACCGGGCGCGCTTCCTCGCCTGGTACCTGATCGAGCATTCGGAAGTGAGCCGCGTGCCGGAGCGCCGCCGGCTCTTTCTCGCCGAGGCCGAACGCTGCTTCGATCTCGCCCGGGCCGCGTTCCCCGGGAATCCCGTGCTCCGAATCTACGCCGGCGAACATCTGCCCGCGTCCGACCTTTCCGCGCCCGACGCCCGCGCCCCGGCCTGGGCCAATCACCAGCGCCGCGCGCTCGAGCAGCTGCACCGGATCATCCGCTGGTGGATCGAGGAGCGGCAGCTCGCGAACGGCGAGTTCGGCGGCAACTGGGGCGACGACGTCGAGATGTGGCGCTGGTGGGCCGCCATCCTGATCGGCTTCGACGACCCCGTCGTGACTGCCGCGCAGGAGCTACTCGCCCGCGGCAACCTTTCCCGACCCGGCCTGGCCGCGGGCTACACGAATAATCTGACCGACGTCGAGCACACGGCCGAGGAAACGGCCGACACGCTGACGCCGATGCTGCATGCGGCGCCCCAAAGCTCCGAGTGGAGCCGGCGCACCCACCGGTTGCTCCAGCTGGCCGACGCCACGTGGTGGGGCGAGAACCGGCGCGGCGGCTGGCAGTTCAAGCACATCGATTTCAACCACGAGAGGATTGGGCCCGACGCCGGCCGCGCCTACGACACCGGTTACCACGTGCGCGTGCTGCAACCGGTCCTGCTCCTCTGGCAGCGTACGGGCGACCCGGCGCTCGGGGCGCCGCTGACGCGCTGGCTGGGCACGTGGGCGGAGGCGGCGCAGGGTACCGACAACGGCAAGCCGGCGGGAATCGTGCCCGCGGCCCTGCACTGGCCATCGGGCCGCGTCGGCGGGGCGACCCGCGGGTGGATCGGCCCGGACCTTGGCCGCGATCCCATGCTCGACCTCTACTCGTGGCCAGGCTTTCCCGTCACCGCCATGACGTCCGCCCTCCTGCAGGCGCATGTGCAGACGGGTGAGGCGCGGTTCCTCCAGCCGCTGCAGCAGATGGCGGAACTCCGGCGGGCCCATCTCGCCGTGGGCGACCCCGACGGCGCACCCGGCTCCGCGGCCTGGGCGGCGCACCGGCTGCCGGCCGTCATCAACGACGCACTGGCGAAATGGCGCCAGCTGACCGGCGATTCCCGTTACGACGATCTCCTGCGGGCAGACGCCGGTGGCTACGTGCGTTTTCTCCTGGGCGGCGACGAGGAGGCACTCACGCGGGCGCTGGAGACGACCGCCCGAACGCTCAGTGTCAGCTGGCCGATGTACACGTCCGAGGTCCGCTTCACCGACCGCGTGCTCTCGTTTCCCCAGGCGTGGCCGCGCGCGGCGGCGAGCGGACTCGATCGCATCGATCCGGCGCTGCTTTACTCCACCGTGACGGGCGATCCGGGCCGGGTGGAAACGTATCCACTGAATGGCGCCCGGTGGCACACGCTGCCGCGCGATCTCGCTGTGCGCGTCGCCGTCAACCGCCGCGACCGTTTCGCCGCCGATCTTTTTCACTTCGGTGGCGCAACCCGGGACATGGGCGTGAGCCTGCTCACCCTCGCGCCGGGGCGCTGGACATGGCGGGTGACCACGGCCGACGGACGCGTGGCGGCAGAGGGCACCCGCACGACCGATGGAACCCAGCGGCGGCTGGAGTTCACCCTCCCAGCGCGCGTGACTTGCCGACTCGAGGTCGAGCTGACGAAGTAGTCTCCGCTGGGAGCGCGGCCGTCCCCGGCCGCATTTCCGGCCCGGCGGCCGGGGACGGCCGCGCTCCCATGGCATTGCACTCCCCATGCCGCACTTCGACGCCCTCTTCCTCGGCACCGGCCACAATGCGCTGGTCGCGCAAGCCTACCTGGCACGCTCCGGACTGCGCACGCTGGCGCTCGACCGCGCGGCCGAACCGGGCGGCGGGCTGCGCACGGAGTCGAATCCGCGGTTCCCCGGAGTCGTTCACCACCCGCACTCGTTCTTTCACCGCGCCATCACCCGCATGCCGTGGTTCCGCGATCTCGAACTGGAGCGGCATGGCGTCCGCTACCTGCAGCCGGAGCTCAACGTCGCGATGCTGTTGCGCGACGGCCGGGCGCTCGAGTGGTGGACGGATCTCGAGCGCACGGTGGCGTCGTTCGCGCAGTTCTCGGCCCGCGACGCCGGGGCGCTCCGCCGCTGGACGGAAGAGTTCCGTCCGATCGTCGAGCATATCCTGATTCCGGAGTCGCAGTGCCCGCCGCTCGAACCCGGGCACCGCCGGAGGCTGCTGGAACGGAGCGCGCTGGGCCGCCGCCTGCTCGAAGTGTCGGCACTCTCGCCGCTCGAATTCGTCACGCGGGAGTTCGAACACGACGCGGTCCGCGCCGGCCTGCTCTTCTTCAACGGCCTGCGCGAGGTCGATCTGCGGCTGCCGGGCTTCGGTCACGCCATTCCGGCGCTGCTCGCGTCGCCAGCGAAGGCGCAGCTGTGCATCGGCGGTTCCGGTAACCTCGCCCGCGGGCTCGTGGCCGCCGTGACGGCCCACGGCGGCGAGGTGCGGTGCGGCGTGAACCTCCGCCGAATCGTGCTGCGGCACGGTCGCGCCGCTGGAGTCGAACTCGACAGCGGCGAAACCCTCACGGCGGACGCCGTCGTTTCCGGCCTGAACCCACAGCAGACGTTTCTCGACCTGCTGCCCACGAGCGAAACGGCCGCGGAGCTGCGGCGGCGCGCCGCCGGATTCGAGTACAACCTGCTCGCGCCATTGTTCGCGTTGAACGTCGCCCTCTCGGAACCGCCGCGCTGGGCGGCCTCGACGTGGCGCGCGGAGCTCGAGCAGGCGTTCATGTTCATCGTCGGCCTCGAACGGTTCGGGCAGTTCCACGATATCGTGGCGGCGCACGAGCGGGGGGATATCCCGGCGACCGTGGCGTGGGGGGCGTGCCCGACGCGCTTCGACCCGACGCAGGCGCCGCCGGGAAGACACGTCGCGTTCCTCTGGGAGAAGCTACCGTACGCGCTGCGCGGGCACGCGGTCAACTGGGACGCCGAGCGCGAGGCGCACGGCCGCCGGCTGCTCGAGACGTGGACGGCGTTTGCGCCCAACCTGAGGGACGCGGTGCTCGACGCCTACGCGCGGTCACCCCTCGACATCGAGCGGACGCTGCCGAACATGCGCGGCGGCGATCTGCTGGTGGGCTCGTTTGCGAACGGCCAGGTCGGGTGGAACCGGCCGTTTGCCGGGGCGGGCACCTACCGGACGCCGGTGCCGGGGCTTTATCTGTGCGGCGGCTCGACGCACCCGGGCGGCAACGTCACCGGCCTTTGCGGCTACAACGCGGCACGCGTGATCGTCACGGATGCGGGGAAGTGCGTGTGGTGGCGGCCGCCGGAGATCGAAGCTGTGCTCGAAAGTTTGGCGTGAGCGGCGATTTCGCCGGAGGCAGCGAGGGGCACAGCGGCCAGGCCGGAGGGCGGCCCACGGACCACTCGGATCACCCGGAAACGACGGAACGCTTCCGTATGATGCGTGTGTTCCGTGGGCAGGATTTCTCAGCCGGACTCATGCCGTTGGACTTCAAATCAGCCCTGAGAACGGCCGCACGGAAAGGTGGA
>ERZ761602.4985-NODE-4985-length-16201-cov-3.287316_pt1 | contig 16201 bp, 17 predicted proteins | sample MGYA00512165_ERZ761602 | MGnify/ENA primary metagenome ERZ761602 (study PRJEB28899, sample SAMN02445085) | bioreactor sludge metagenome | biome: EBPR sludge; isolation source: Thorneside wastewater treatment plant | place: Australia: Brisbane, Thorneside...
GGGGGTGGGGTCGAAATTTGCGGGGGTATCCAACTACGGGGGATCCAACTAAGCGTCCGGCCGGATGTCCCGCCCGTGCACGGTCAGCGCCATGATGATCACGATGTCCATCGCGATCATGATGATCGACCAGAGCGGGTAGGCCGCCAGGATCGCGAAGTTGCCGATCAGGCTCAGCGAGGCGACGATCACGCCGACGATCGCGGCCCAGAGTTGACCGCCCATCACGCACAGCCCGGCGACGGCGATGATGATGCCGGTGATCAGGGCGACCACGCCCCAGGCCGTGAAGTCGAGCTTGACCGCGAGGCCGCTGGGGGAGACGAGGAAGTACTCGTCCTTGAAGATCGCGACCAGCCCCTGGAGCGCATGCAGGGTGCCGAGGATCAACATCAGGACGCCGGCGAAGGCGATCCAGCCGACCCAGTGCGAGGTGGGTGGGTAGCGGCTCGGGCCGGAGCCACCGGGCGGTGCGTCGGACACGTAGTCGGTCATGGCTGCTCCTCGTCCAGGTCGCAGGTGCGGCTCGCAAGTGCACTGCCGACTGTGCACCTGGCCCCCGTTCGCCGACTCACCCGGAACGGATGAGGCTGCGGGTCGCCCGCGCGCGGATGGTCGTAAGCCGCCGACCGCTTGACCCGATTCGGAAGAAGGACTGATCCATGAGCCCAGACAGGCACCTGCGCGGCAGCCTGCCCATCCCGGACCGCGCGGCGCCCGGGCTGACGACGTACGACGCCAAGGACCCGGACACCTCGTTCCCGCCGATCGAGCCGCTGCTCCCGCCGGCAGGCGCGCCGAACGTGCTGATCGTGCTGCTGGACGACGTCGGGTTCGGCGCCTCGAGCGCCTTCGGTGGCCCGTGCGAGACCCCGACTGCCGAGAGACTCGCGGCCGGCGGACTGAAGTTCAACCGGTTCCACACGACCGCGCTGTGCGCCCCGACGCGCCAGGCGCTGCTGACCGGGCGCAACCACCACTCGGCGGGCATGGGTTCGATCACGGAGACCGCCACGTCGGCGCCCGGCCAGACCTCGATGCGGCCCAACACCATGGCGCCGCTAGCGCTGACGCTGAAGCTGAACGGCTACTCGACCGCGCAGTTCGGCAAGTGTCACGAGGTTCCCGTCTGGCAGACCTCGCCGCTGGGTCCGTTCGATGCCTGGCCCTCCGGTGGTGGTGGGTTCGAGACGTTCTACGGGTTCATCGGCGGGGAGAACAACCAGTACGACCCGGCGCTGTACGACGGCACGACGCCGGTCGAGCCGCCGGCGACGCCCGAGGAGGGCTACCACCTCACCGAGGACCTCACCGATCGCGCCATCAACTACGTCCGGCAGCAGAAGGCGTTGATGCCCGACAAGCCCTTCTTCGTCTACTTCGCTCCGGGTGCCACGCATGCGCCGCACCACGTCCCGAAGGAGTGGGCCGACAAGTACGCCGGCCGGTTCGACGACGGCTGGGACGTGCAGCGGGAGCGGACCTTCGCCCGGCAGTTGGAGCTCGGGGTGATCCCGGCCGGCACCGAGCTGACCGAGCGTCATGACGAGATCACCGGCTGGGACGACATGCCCGACGAGCTGAAGCCCGTGCTGGCGCGGCAGATGGAGGTCTACGCGGGCTTCCTCGAGCACACCGACCACCACGTGGGCCGACTGATCGACGCGATCGATGACCTCGGTGTGCTCGACGACACGATCGTCTACTACATCATCGGCGACAACGGCGCGTCCGCCGAGGGCACCATGAACGGCGCGTTCAACGAGATGGCCAACTTCAACGGCATGGCCGCCCTCGAGACGCCGGAGTTCATGGCCAGCAAGATGGACGACTTCGGCTCCCCGGCGTCGTACAACCACTACTCGGTCGGCTGGGCGTGGGCGATGAACGCGCCGCTGCAGTGGACCAAGCAGGTCGCCTCGCACTGGGGCGGCACCCGCAATGGCACGATCGTCCACTGGCCGCAGGGGATCGAGGAGCAGGGCGGGCTGCGCTCCCAGTTCACCCATGTCATCGACATCGCACCGACGATCCTGGAGGCGGCCGGGCTGCCCGAGCCGACCACCGTCAACGGCGTCACGCAGTCGCCGCTGGAGGGCACCAGCATGCTGTACGCCTTCGGTGCGGCCGATGCGCCGGAGCGGCACGACCTGCAGTACTTCGAGATGTTCGGCAACCGCGGGATCTACCACCGCGGCTGGAGCGCGGTCACCAAGCACAAGACCCCCTGGTTCATCGTGGACCCGCACATGGGTGCCTTCGACGACGACACCTGGGAGCTGTACGACGGCAGCACGGACTTCAGCCAGGCCAACAACCTCGCGGCCGAGCAGCCGGAGCGGCTCGCCCAACTGCAGCGGTTGTGGCTGATCGAGGCCGCGAAGTATCGCGTGCTGCCGCTCGACGACCGCTCTGGGGAGCGGCTCAACCCCGATCTGGCCGGGCGTCCGACGCTGATCCGGGGCAACACCCAGCTGTTCTTCTCCGGAATGGGCCGGCTCTCCGAGAACAGCGTGGTCAGCATCAAGAACAAGTCGTTCTCGGTGACCGCCGAGGTCGACGTACCGGAGGGTGGCGTCGAGGGCGTTCTCATCGCGCAAGGCGGGCGGTTCGGCGGCTGGGCGTTCTACGTCAGGGACGGCCGGCCGAAGTTCGTCTACAACGTGCTCGGCATCCACGAGTTCGCGACCCACGCCGAGACCGCCGTGCCGGCCGGGGTGCACCAGGTGCGGGTGGAGTTCGCCTACGACGGTGGTGGTCTGGCCAAGGGTGGCGACGTGACCCTCTACCTCGACGGCGAGCCGATCGGCACCGGTCGGGTCGAGGCGACCCAGCCGCTCATCTTCTCCGCCGACGAGACCACCGACATCGGCTACGAGTCCGGCACCACGGTCACCTCGGACTACACCGCGGCCACGAGCCGATTCACCGGCAAGCTGAACTGGGTCCAGCTCGACGCCGGAGTCGACGATCACGATCACTTCGTCGACCCCGACGAGCGGTTCCGGGTGGCGATGGCCCGCCAGTAGGCAACCGCTCGCACACACGTAGGACCTCCCGGGAGCCATGGCTCCCGGGAGGTCTCGTTCGTCGAGGGTCAGGCGTGCTGGGGCACGGGAACGGGGGCCGTGCGCTCGGCGTCGTGCTCGACCCGGCGAGCGTGCCAGAACCCGACTCCGACGAGCACCAGGAGCAGTGCGGCGGCGGCGAAGGAGACGATCGCCGCGATGCCGGCGATGGTGGCGATGGTGGCGAACGCGTAGGCGTTCAGCAGCAGTCCACGCAGGGTGTTGCCCATGAACAGCGTCTGCCGCAGACCGGCGAGCGCCTGCCCGTCCGGGGACGCCTTCTCCTCGTCGGACAGCTGGATGTACTCGCCGCTGACCTCCTCGTAGGTGCGACCGTCGCTGGCCGCGTTCATGTGAGCGAGGATGTAGTGGTCGGCGAAGGCCTTGGCTTCGGCGCCGGTGTCGAGCTTGCTGCCGGAGTACGGCGCGAGCGCGTCCTGGTCGGCCTGGGACAGCTCGGCTGTCGCCTCCGCCGTTGGCATGGTGATGTCCTGCATGGCCAGTTGGTCCTGGACCTGGTCGCCGATGTAGCTGTTGGCCCAGAGCAGCAAGCCGCCTGCGGTGAGGAGGACGGCCGCCATGAGCAGTCCGGTCCACGAGATGAGCTTGTCGAATGCCGAGCGCATGATCTCCACACTTCTTTCACTGATCGGCGGAGATCGGGCTCTCCGCGATGCCTTCACGCTCGCCGATCCGGGGTCGCCGGATCAGAGTCGGAGGGCCGTTGTCCGCGGGCGGAAAGTCCCGATCCCACAGGACCTGGGGCACAGGTGGCGGACCCGGGTCCTGTCCGGGCAGGACCTTCGGTCCTGCCCGACCCTCCGTCGTGCGTTGGAACCTGTCTGGGACATCCGAGACCAGTACGGAGGCGAGCATGGGAACCGACATGTACCAGGCCCACGACTGGAGCTATGTGACCCTGTCGCTGATGCTCCTGGGAATGGTGGTCGCGGTCTTCGCCGCGATGGCCCTGTTCCTCTACATGGTGGGCCGCGCGAGCGAAGCAAGCGTGCCGCCCCGGGAGTCCCGTGACACCGAGCCTCGCGCCGATCGCGACGACGCGCGCGCGGTCACCTCCACGGTGCCACCGACCGAAGGGTCGCCGGACGTGTCGCCGACGGATCACCAGTCCGCCGCCTGAACAGCGCTTGGTCCAGGACTCGACGTACGCCGGGCCACCGGCTCCCCGCTCGCGCCCACCGCGAGGGGCGCGGGGGTCAGTCGAGGCGGCGCCCGGTGATCTCCGCGACCTCCACCCGCAGCAACAGGGTCCGCGGGCCACTGATCCACGGTTCGGGGGCGTCTTGGAGCGCTTGCTCGCCGTACTCCAAGTGCGCGTGACCGCGGATCAAGACACTCCATCCGGTGTGGTCGTCGCTGTCGAAGGTATCGATCTGGAACGCGACCGGGCTGTCGTCGCACTCGCGGGCGGCGGCGGAGTACGCCGTCGTCCGGATCCGCACGGTGCGGCCGTCGAGGACGAAGTTGACCGGGATGACCGTCGGGCCCGAAGGACCCGACCACGCCAGACGACCGACAGGGCGCGAGGCGGCGAGCGCCCAGCACTCGTCGGGAGTGAGGTCGACCAGTCGGCGTGGGGTGGACTCGGCCTGCATGGAAACTCCTTTGTCGGGGTGGCGCCCATCCTGCTCCGCGCCCGGTCCTGCCCGCGACCCCCGGTGGGCCTGCGCGGTGAGGACCTTCGTCCCGTGGCGAGCTGGCGCTGTGCGCGGGTCCGTCGCTCGGCGGATCCGGGCTAGGTTGAGGCGGTCTCGGAGTCGATGTGAGGAGGGACCCATGGACGACGGCGAAGTGCGTGCCGCCGAACCCGGATCGGCGCTGCACCACGTCGAACAGACCCGGCTCCGACTATTGCTCGACGCGGTGGTCACGATGGCCGGCGACCTCACGTTGGACGGCGTGCTGACCCGGATCGTGGCCACCGCGAGCCGGCTGGCTGACGCCCGGTACGCCGCGCTCGGGGTGCTCGACGCCGGGTCCGAGCGACGGTTGCGCACCTTCGTGCACCACGGGGTGAGCTCCGACGTCGTGGCCCGGATCGGCGACCTGCCGACCGGGCATGGACTGCTGGGGCTGCTGATCGACGACCCGCGCCCGATCCGGCTGCACGACATCGCGGCGCACCCGGCGTCGTTCGGGTTCCCGGCACACCACCCGCCGATGTCGTCGTTCCTGGGGGTGCCGGTACGGATCGGGGACCGGGTCTTCGGCAACCTTTACCTGACCGAGAAGATCGGTGGCGGTGACTTCACCGACGAGGACGAGACCGTCGTCGTCGCGCTCGCCGCCGCTGCCGGCGTGGCGATCGAGAACGCGCGTCTCTACGAGGAGGCCGAGGCACGCCAACACTGGCTGCGCGCCACGGCCGAGATCACCTCGCGGCTGGCTGAACTCGGGCCGGGGGAGGACGCCCTTCAGCTCGTGGCGGACCGGGCCCGCGAGGTGTCGGGCGCAGATGTCGCCTGGGTGACGGTCGGCGTCGACGCCGACTCGCTCGAGCTACGCGCCGTGTCCGGTTTCGACGCCGATCCGACGACTGTGCCCGGGCTGACGATGGAGAGGTCGCTGGCGGCCCAGGTGGTGCGCTCAGGCGGGCCGGTGGCCGTGGCCGACCTGGCAACCCATCCGGACGCCTTGGATCTGTCATCGGCACTCGACTGGCCCCGGCTCGGGCCGGCCATCGTCGTACCCCTCGGATCGTGGACTGGCGCGGAAGGGGCACTGGCGCTGGCCTGGACACCGGCTCGTCGGCACGGCTACGACCTGCTCGACGCCGGGCTGCCGGCCAGCTTCGCCGAGCAGGCCGCGCTGGCGATCCAGATCGCTCGTAGCCACGAGGACCAGCAGCGGCTCGCGCTCTTCGAAGACCGCGACCGGATCGGCCGCGATCTGCACGACCTGGTCATCCAGCGGCTGTTCGCGGTCGGGCTCGGCCTCCAGAGCACGGCCCGCCTGGTCGGCGACCCGGCGCTGGCAGCCCGCCTAGACAGTGCGGTCGACGACCTGGACGGGACGATCAAGGACATCCGCAGGACGATCTTCGCCCTCGGCTCGATGGACAGATCTGCCGACCTCCAGACCGAGATCGAGCGGATCGTCGACAAGGCCGGCGCCACCATGAAGGTCCGCCCGGCGCTGCGGATCGAGGGACCGGTTCGCAGCGCTGTCGGCGTCCACCTGGCGCCCGACCTCCTTGCTGTGCTGGGTGAAGCGCTCTCCAACGCGAGCCGGCATGCCCAGGCCTCATCCGTCGAGGTCGTCATCTCCGCCGGGGACCAGATCGCGGTCCGGGTGTCGGACGATGGCAAGGGGATGGAGGAGGTCGTGCTCGAGAGCGGTCTGGGCAACATGCGCGAGCGCGCACACAAGCACGGCGGCACCTTCGAGGTGCGTTCGGCCTCGGGCGCTGGTACGACCGTGGTGTGGAGCGTCCCGGCCGCTCGGCCGGGCCACGTGCCTGGCTGAGCAGCAGCTTCACAGGCGATGCACAGGAGATGGCCACGCACCACTCAGTGAACCCCCCGATGCTCCCACCATGACCCAGGGCGACGGCCAGGACGGCTCGAAGACATGACCACGTTCGGGGCCGGGTCCGCGGCGGCGACCATCGTGCGACCCAGTCGGGCCGCGATCGATCGAGCCGTGCGTCTCGGGGCCGGTTCGTTGCTGTGGTCGGCGCTGCTGCTGGTCACCTATTGGTGGGTCGCGGATGGCGGCCTCAGAGTCGGCTTCGCGAACGGCGCCGCGGTGCTCGCGCTCGGGCAGGTGACCGGTCTGGTCGCGAGCATGCTGCTCCTGGCGCAGGTCGTGCTGATGGCGCGGCTGCCGATGCTGGAGCGGGCCTTCGGCCAGGACGGTCTGGCCCGGGTGCACCGCCTCGTCGGCTTCACCGGCTTCGATCTGATGATCGCCCACATCCTCCTGGTCACCGTCGGCTACGCCGCCGGTGACGTGCTCGCCGGCCCAGCGGAGCTCTGGACGCTCATGGTCGACTACCCCGGGATGCTGCTCGCCGTCGCCGGCACCGGGTGCCTCGTCCTGGTCGTGGTGACCAGCATCCGGGCCGCTCGGCGCTCGTTGCGCTACGAGTCGTGGCATCTGCTGCATCTCTACGCCTACCTCGGCGTCGGGCTGGCGCTGCCGCACCAGCTCTGGACCGGCGGCCAGTTCGTGGGCTCCACCGGGCGGACCGTGTTCTGGTGGGCCGCCTGGGCGAGCGCCGCGGCGGCGGTCCTGATCTGGCGGCTGGCCCTTCCGGCGTACCGCACGTTGCGCCACGACCTGCGGGTGGCCTCGGTCGTCCGGGAGGGGTACGGCGTGGTGTCGGTCTACCTGACCGGCCGAAGCCTAGGCGCGCTGCGGGCCGAGCCTGGCCAGTTCTTCACGTGGCGCTTCCTGGCCGGTCCCGGCTGGTCGCGCGCACATCCGTACTCGCTCTCCGCCGCCCCGGACGGTCGGAGTCTGCGGATCACCGTGAAGGAGCTCGGTGACGGGAGCCGGGACGTGGCCAGGTTGCGGCCGGGGACCCGAGTCCTGGTCGAGGGCCCGTACGGCAGGTTGAGCCCCCGGGTCCGGACCCGGCGTCACGTGGCTCTGGTCGGAGCGGGCGTGGGCATCACGCCGCTGCGGTCCCTCGCGGAGGGGCTGGCCTACGGGCCGGGCGAGACGGTCCTGGTCCACCGTTTCGCCGATCAGCCCCTGTTTGCGGGCGAGTTCGCTGCGTTGTCGCACCGGCGGGGGCTCCGCGTGATCGAGCTACCCGGCCATCGGGACGAGCGGGCCAATCAGCCCGCGGCCCTGCTGCACCACGTGCCTGACCTCGCATACCGGGAGGTCTACGTCTGCGGCCCCGAGCCGTGGGCCCAGGAGATCCGCCGCACGGCCCTGGCTGCCGGTCTTCCGCCCGAGCACCTCCACTACGAGACCTTCCAGTGGTGATCCGATGAAACGCATCGTCCTATCGCTGCTCAGCACCGTCTCCGCGGTAGTGCTTCTGTTCGGCTACCACACGTCCACCTCCGGCCCGGCCGCCACGGCGCAAGCGCCGGTCGGCGCGAGCCTCTCCACGACCAGCACCACGACGAGCTCAGGTGGCGCCGGTGGGAGCGGCGCCGGTGGGAGCGGCGCCGGTGGGAGCGCCGAGGGCACGGGCGGCACCACGGTCACCGGAGGGGTCGCCCAGACCCGCTGGGGCCCCGTGCAGGTCCGGCTCACGATCGACACCACCGGGACGATCACGGACGTCGAGGTGCCGCAGTATCCGGCCGGCAACCGGGAGGACGAGCAGATCAACTCCTACGCGTTGCCGGTGCTGGTCCAGGAGACCCTGGATGCCCAGAGCGCCGACATTGACATGGTCAGCGGGGCCACCGTCACCAGCGACGGCTACATCAGGTCATTGCAGTCGGCGCTCGACCAGGCGTTCTCATGATCACCACGGCGGCTCCGGTCGGACGGTACGTCGACCACGTGATGGGCATGCCGGTCAGCCTGGCGCTGCGGGGTCGGCACACCGACGACCGCACGGCGCAGCGTGCATGGGCGGAGGCGATGGCCTCGCTCCACGAGGCGGACCGGGTGTTCAGCACCTATCGCGTCGACTCCGCGGTGTCTCGGCTGGCCAGAGGCGAGCTCACGGTCGACCAGTGCCCTTCAGAAGTGGCCGAGGTGCTGGCGCTGGGGGAGTTGGCCCGGCGCCAGTCCGACGGAGCGTTCGACGTACGCCGCGACGGGGTCCTGGATCCGAGCGGTGTGGTCAAGGGCTGGGCGGTCGAGCGGGCGGCGCGTCCGCTGGTCGCCCTCCCCGACACCGACGTGTGTCTGAGCGGCGGCGGCGACCTGATCTGCCGGGTGGCGAGTCCGGACTCACCACCGTGGCGCATCGGCATCGAGGATCCCGCCGATCCCGCGCGGGTGGTCGCCGTCGTGCCGGTGCGCTGCGGTGCCGTGGCTACCTCGGGCCGTGCCCACCGTGGCGATCACGTCGTAGACGCGCGGACCGGCCGGGCGCCGGACGGCATCGCCTCGGTGACGGTGGTCCACGCTGAGCTCACCTCGGCCGACATCGACGCCACGGCGGCGTACGCCATGGGTCGCGACGCCGCGCGCTGGCTCCGGACCCGGCCGCGCCGTACCGGACTGGTGGTGTGGGCCGACGGTCGCCGGGAGGTGGTCCCCTGACCTTCGCGGGTCCGGTCAGGCGCTCTCGTGGAAGCCGCGGACGATCTGGCCGAACGTACGGTCCACCGTCCGCTGGTCCTCGCCGCCGACGGTCTCGACCGCGGGGCCGTCCGTCGCCGGGGACCGGCGGCGGGCTCGACGCCGCCCGAACCAGCCGGTGACCAGGGGTGAGGTGAGGCCCCACACGGCCACCGCGATCCAGCCGAGGACGGGCAGCAGGATCAGGATCCCGACCATGGTCATCAGCGAGTGGGCGGCGATCCCGCCGTATCTGATCGCCCGAACGCCGCCGACGCCGCTCTCCGAGAAGGCGCCCCACACCATCAGGGAGACCAGGAGCCACAGTCCGAGCGAGAGCAGCACCGTGCCGAGCGGGCCGTAGACACTGACCGCGCCGACCACCGCAGCCGCGGTCACGGCGCCGGCGAGCACCGGCCACAGCCGGTCTCCCCAGAGACCCGCGGGATGCGGCTCGGTGCGCAGCGACTCGGTCACGGTCCCACGATGGCAAGGCGTACCCCGGTGCCGACAGGCCCAGTCGGGCTGAGTAGCTCGGGCCATGGACTATGGCGGGGTAGTTCGTCTGGTACTGGCCCGGTGGGGCCATCCGGACGAGGGGTTCGAGCAATGGTCAGCCTCAGGTCAACGTCTTGGACCCGCCGATGACCAGCTTGACCTCGACGGTGACATCCTCCAGCCCGGCAGCGTCGAGGTCGGCGCGCAGCTCGTCCGGGTCCGCCTCGGGCAGCGAGCCGAGGGCCTCGATATGCAGCGTGCCGCGCCGTACGAACACGTCGGTCACCCGCCAGCCCTCCTGGTCCGCCCACGCCTGGGCGACCGGTTCGGCGCGGGAGACGACGCGCTGGTCGTTGATGACACTGAGGCTGCCGGCAGCGAGTGGTACGGCGACCACGACGAGCGAGAGTCCGACGACCACCAGCGACCTGCCCCCCAGACGCCCCGTGGCGTACCCGGCTCGTTCCGCCGAGGTCCTCAGCCGGGCGACCAGCATGAGGACCGTCCCGGTGACGATGATGGCGGCGACGTTGGTGCCGAACAGCAGGAGTGCCCCGAGCGCTTCGTCGGGAGCCCCGGACTCCAGGGTGAGGCCGACGACGGCCAGCGGCGGAACCAGCGAGATCGCGATCGCCACGCCGGGGAGCGTGTCGGACACATCGGAGCGCAGCAGCGCGAACGCGCCGACGAGTCCGGTGGCCACCGCCGCCAGCAGGTCGATCAACCGCGGGTTGACCCGGCCCGCCACTTGGCTGTTGTTGCTGGCGACGACCTCGTACGGGACCGTCAGCCCGATCAGGTAGGCGATCACCACGACGGCCGCCGAGGCAGCCAGCACCAGCAGCAGGTTCGTCCCCACCTGGCGCCGGTCCGCCAGCACGATCGCGAGTGCGGTCCCGAGGATCGGCGTCATCAACGGCGCCACGATCATCGCTCCGATGACCGTGGCCGTGGAGTCGGCGACCACGCCGGCCGAGGCGATGACCGAGGCCAAGGCGAGCAGGATCCAGAATGCCGTGAGGTTGCGATGCCGGTCGCCCACGGTGAGGAACAGGCGGTGGGTGATCCGCTCGACGTCGTCGTCCGTCACGGTCAGCGTCCCGGTCATGCCCTGACTCCCATGCCCCGACTCTCGGTGGCGGGGGCAGGGCTGGGCTCACCCCTTGCGGGTGACACGGTGCGCCCGCCAACCGCGGTTCACTGTGCCCTCGGCGGGCGTGCGCCCGGGCGCAGTGAGGTGTCGATGGAGCTCTCCGGGAAGGCCCTGGTCCGGCGCTGGGGTGGCCGGGCCGTGGGTCTGGCGATCACCGGCGTGGGGCTCTACGTCGTGGCGCCGAGCCTGATCACGATGTTCGGCGCCTGGCCGCGGCTGGCCGAGGTCCAGATCCGGTGGTTCGTGGTGCTGGCGCTGCTCGAGCTGTGCAGCTTCGCGGCGCTGTGGTGGCTGGCCTCGCGCAGCTGGCCGGGAACGCCGCGAGCAAGGTCGTGCCCGGAGGTGCGGCGACTGGCAGCGTCGTCCAGGCCAAGGTCCTCATCAGCGCCGGGCATCAACCGTCGACGGTGGCGTCGGGCCTCACGGCGGTGAACCTGCTCAGTGCGGCCGTCCTGATGTTGCTCCCCGTGCTCACCGTGCCGGCGCTCATCATCGGACCGCCGCCGGCTCGCCAACTACAGCTCGGTTTGCTCGTCTCGGTGATCATCGCGACGGTCATCGTCGCGGTCGGGGTCACCGTGCTCACCTGGCCCGCGGTCGTGGGGGCGGCGGGCCGCGTCATCGGCCGGGTCGTGCACCTGGTCCGGCGCTCGGTGACGGCCGAGAGCCTCGCCGAGAGCCTGCTCGAGCAGCGGCAGCGGATCGCCGCCGCCTTCCAAGGCCACTGGTGGCGCGCAGTCGTGGCGGCGGCCGCTAACCGGATGTTCGACTACGCCGCCCTGGTGGCGGCACTGGTCGCGTTCGGCGCACACGTGCGGCCGGCCGAGGTGCTGCTCGCCTACGTCGTCGCGCAGACCTTCGCGATCATTCCCATCACACCCGGCGGGGTCGGCTTCGTCGAGGCCGGCCTCACCGCGCTGCTCGTGGTGGTCGGCGTCCCGGCCGACACCGCACTCATCGGCACCCTGCTGTACCGGCTCTTCTCGTTCTGGCTGCCGATCCCCGTCGGCGTCCTGGCCTGGGCCGGCTGGCGGGCGGCGGCACGACCTGGGTCGGCGGCCGCCGGCTCCCCGCCGTACCCTCCGTGACGGGCACTGCGCCGGTCGAGGGCAACCTCGACAGACCGTTCGTCCGTGGTGAAGCCCAACGTTGGGCCCAACGTCAAGCAGAGGGGAGCGCTGATGAGTACCGGTGAGACGCTGGTCTTCGTGCTCGTGATCGGGGCTCGCTTCGTCCTGCCCCTCCTGATTCCGATCTTTCCGCTACCGGCGATCCTGGCGTGCCTGGTGGTCGATGCCGCCGACCAGACCATCTTCCAGGCGATGGGCTACGACCCTCCGGGCTATCAGGGCTACGCCAAGGCGATGGACGTCTACTACCTGGCGATGGCCTACCTGGCGATCCTGCGCAACTGGGCCAGCGTGCCGGCGTACCAGGTCGGGCGGTTCCTGTACTTCTACCGCCTGGTCGGCGTCGTCGCGTTCGAGCTGAGCCAGACCCGCGCTCTGCTCCTGATCTTCCCCAACACCTTCGAGTACTTCTTCATAGCCTACGAGGCGATCCGCTCCCGATGGCGCACGGTGCGCTGGCAACTCACGTGGTGGATCGGCGTGGCGGCGTTCATCTGGATCTTCATCAAGCTCCCGCAGGAGTGGTGGATCCACGTCGCCAAGCTCGACTTCACCGACTTCATCCGCGACAACTCGTGGGCCGGGCCGACGATCGTGATCCTGCTGCTGATCGCCTTCGGCGTCTTCTGGGTGTGGGGCCGGCCCCGGCTGTTGCCCGCCGACCACGGGTGGCGGTTCCGGGCCGACCCGCTGCCGGAGCCAGTGGCCACCGCCGCCCAGCAGGACCGGGAGTACGCCGAGTACGGCGCGGTCTGGTCGACCAACACCCTCGAGAAGGTGGTGCTGCTCGGCCTGCTGTCGGTGATCTTCGGTCAGACCCTCCCGGGCTTCCACGGATCGAACCTGCAGCTCTTCGTCGGCGTCGCCATCGTGGTGGTGATCAACGCGGCGTTCTCGCTGGCGCTGGCCCGGCGGGCGAGGACCGTGGAGTCGACAGCGGTCGCCTTCCTCGCGCGGATGGCGGGCAATGTCGTGCTCGTCGTGGTCGCCGCTTGGCTGCTGCCGACCAGTGATGCCGATATCAGCGTGGGCGCCACCTTGTTCTTCCTCACGATGATCAGCCTGTTGACGACCCTGCACGATCGGTGGCAGCCGGTGGTGGCCTACCGCGCCCGGCTGGCCACCACCGACGGCGAACCTGGCGCCACGGCCGCTCCTGCGAGCCCGTGAGCCCGTGAGCCCGGTGGAGCGCGCGCCGCGATGGACTCCTCGCGCCAAAGTGATCGTCGCGACGATCGTCGTCCTGCTGGTGGTGGCAGCCGCGGTGGTCTACCTCTGGACCGGCGACGGCATCTCGCTCGACTCGGGCAGCAAGGTCGGCAGCTACGTCACGATCTTCCTGCTCATCGCCCTCGATGGCGTGATGCCCATCTTCCCGGGCGAGACGACGCTGAACGCCGCCGCGACCCTCGCCGCTCACGGCAAGCTCGACCTGGTGCCGATCATCGTGGCCGGCGCCCTGGGTGCCATCGTCGGTGATTCCTCGCTCTTCTGGTTGGCCCGGCTGTACGGCGCGCGCTTCGAAGGCCAGATCAATCGGGCCAAAGCCAACAAGACCGTCCAGCAGGCCTTCGACTTCATGGACCGCAGCCCGGCCGTCCTCATCATCGGCGGCCGCTACGTGCCGGGCATGCGGTTCGTCGTCAACGGCACCATGGGGCTCTCCCGGATCGAATACCGCCGATTCGTGGGCTGGTCGATCATCAGCGGCGTCCTGTGGAGCGCCTACACCACGCTCCTGGCCTACGCCATCGGGGTGGCCCTGGGGGAGTTCCCGCTGGCGTCGTTCGTGATCTCCGGGCTGGTGACCACCGTGGCGATCACGATCATCTTCTTCACCCTGCGCCGGCAACGTCGCAGGGCCCGGTCGGAGGCTCCAGCACCCCCTGACCTGGTCTAAACGATGGGCGCAGTGGACGCCACAGGCGCCGTCGGGGGTAGCGTGGATGCTCTGTCCGTCGGCGTCCGGGGCCAACCTGGTCGGAGACGCGACGTACTGACGACCACACGAGGGAACTCATGAGCAGCGATACGCACCTCGATCAGGCCCACGACTCCGCACCATCGAACCCCGGCGCCGCCGACAGCTCACGGGCTGCGGCACGTCTTCTCGAGATAGCCGCACGGGAGAGCGAGCAGTGGAAGTCGGAGGCGCGCCGTGAGGCCGACACGCTCATCGAGGACGCGAGGTCCGAGGCATCCCGGCTGGTCGAGGAGGGTCGCGAGGAGGCCCGGCGGCTGGCCGCCGAGGCGCGGGTCGAGGCCGGAGAGGTGCGGGAGGAGCTCGCCCGCGACAAGCACCGGCACGACACCGAAGTCGCCGAGCTCCGAGGGATGGCTGACAGCTACCGCGACCGGATGCGCGGCCAGCTCACCGAGCTGCTCGAGGTGCTGGACCGCCGCGAGCAGGGCTGAGCGCGGGGGGCCCGACCCCAGCGAGCCCTGTGATCGGACTGGTGATTTCGCCCAGGAGACCTGGGTCGCGCCGTTGCTTGACTGGTGGAGCCAGATAACCCCGAGCCCCTCTCCAGCGGCCGGGCTCACCTCATCCGAAAGGCTCCGTCATGTCCCGCCGCCTCACCTTCGCCGCCGCTTCGGTCGGCGTCCTCTCCGCCGCTCTCGCCGCCGGCGCAGTCCTCGTCCCCGCTCAGGCCGCCGCGCCCAGCGCCACCTCCGCCGCGAAGGCCGGGCAGGTCCGCTGCGTCGGCTCCACCACGTCGTGCACGGCCAAGGTCAGCCTCGCCGGTGGCGCGAGCAACCGGAAGGTCACCATCGCGCTGCCCGCCAACAACCTGCGCCTGGTCGCGGCCAAGCCCAGCAACTCCAACCTCGACGGCGCCTACCTGGTCAGCGACCAGCACATGACGCCCGGTCGCCGCTCGTACACCTTCACGCTGAACGCCGCCGAGGCCCCCGCCGGCTCGACGCTGAACTTCACCTTCCGTAAGCCGGGCGCGGCCAACCCGACGATCCTGCGCTGCACCGGCGCGATGGCGTGCTCGGTCAAGGTGCCGCTTGGCGGCGGCGCGTCCAACCGCCACGTGGTGGTGCAACTGCCCCGCGCCGACCTCGGCCTGATCTCGGTCAAGCCGAGCAGCCCGGTCCTCAAGGGCGCGTACTCGATCAGCGACCAGCGGCTGCGCCGGGGCGGCTCGGAGTACGAGTTCGTCCTCAGCGCGGTCCAGGGCACGCCGCGCGGGTCGTACCTCACCATGACCTTCGGCATCTGATCTCTCAACGACGCTGAGAGTCACCGTGAGCGGTCACGACACCGTCGCCACCGCCTCGCCAGCCGAGCCCTGGGCCACCCCGGCCCAGGGCTCGGCCACACGGAGGCGGCGCCGTACGGCGCGGATCTGGTCGTTGTTCATCGTCCTCGACGTGGCCGCCGCGCTCGTCCTCCAGTTCGCGCTCAACCTGTCGGGCAGCCCCATTCCCGGCAACACCATCGCGCCGTCCGGGATCGGCACCCGGCTCGTGCAGACCCTGAGCTTCTTCACGATCCAGAGCAACCTGCTGGTCCTGGTCGTGGCCTTCACACTGGTCGTGGACCCGCTGCGCGACGGCCGGTTCTGGCGGATCCTCCGCCTCGACGCGCTGCTCGGCATCACCATCACCGGCCTGGTCTTCGACCTCGTGCTCATCCACTACGTGCACCCGACCGGGTGGCAGCTCGTGGCCACCATCGGTCTCCATTACATCGCGCCCTGGGCCACGCTCCCCGGGTGGCTGCTGTTCGGTCCGTGGCCCCGCGTCGACCGCCGGACCGTCGCCAGGGCAATGCTGTGGCCGGCCGCCTGGATCGCCTACACCTTCGTCCATGGTGCGGTCACGCACTGGTATCCCTACCCGTTCCTGGACGTCGACGAGGTCGGCGCGGCCTCGGCCGCGCTCGCGACTTTCGGTGTCCTCGCACTGGCCGGCGTGCTGCTCGCCGTCTTCGCGGCCATCGATCGCGCACGGGCGCGACGCGGCTGAGCGCGATCGGGCGAGCCTTCGCAAGCTCGGGAGGGAGCGCAGCGACCCGGTCTTTCGGGCGAAGCCCGCGCCCGGCGATCGGCCCGATGGCCGTGGCGACTGCGCCGGAGCGAGCGCCAGCGAGCTAGGCGCCTGCGAGCGCCAGCGAGCGTCGC
>ERZ761602.4986-NODE-4986-length-16199-cov-4.751115_pt1 | contig 16199 bp, 17 predicted proteins | sample MGYA00512165_ERZ761602 | MGnify/ENA primary metagenome ERZ761602 (study PRJEB28899, sample SAMN02445085) | bioreactor sludge metagenome | biome: EBPR sludge; isolation source: Thorneside wastewater treatment plant | place: Australia: Brisbane, Thorneside...
GCGTCCGGCGCCGCCGCCGGCTACGACAAAAAGTTCTACTTCGCCAGCGGCGACCGTGTCCCTGCCCCGACGACGGCGGTGCGTGACGCCGCGCTGGACGACGAGCGGGCCCACTGGCAGCGCATCCGGTCCAGCGCGAGAGCAGAGGACTTCTACGAGTACCTGCAGAGATTTCCGAACGGCGCCTTGAGCGAGCTGGCGCAGTTCCGCCTCGACCAGCTGGCGGCGGCCGTCGCGCCGACGGTGCTGCCCGGTGGCGTGCCTGCGCTGCCGCCGGGCGCCGACCGCTATCGACTCGGCGAGCTGTTCGAGCGCCGTGTCACGGATCGCCTGAAGGGCAATCGGCAGCGGCTGCAGACCTGGCGCGTCACCTCCATCGAAGGTTCGCGCGTGTTGTTCAACGGCGGCGAGATCACGCTCGATCAGATGGGCAGCATGATCCGGGGCTACGGCGAGGAGAACGATCCGCCGGCCCTGGTGACGCCGGCCGACATGCAGGTCGGCAAGCGATGGCGGTCCGTCTACTGGAGCCGCCGGCGCGGCGAACCCGCTTCGCGTCGCTGGCGGCAGTTCCGCGTCGTCGCCCTCGAGCCGGTGTCGGTTCCCGCCGGCCGCTTCCAGGCCTACAGGGTTGCCGTGGAGGGCGAATCGGTGGCGCCCACCTGGTTCAGCCGCATCGCCCAGACGCGCTGGGTCGACGTGGCGACGCTGACGGACCTGCGGCGCGAGACGCGCGTGACCAGCGAGCGCGGCGTCGTGACCGAGGACCAGGTGGACGAATTGATGAGGATGACGCGCGTCGCGCGCACCTGAGCCGCGCCTGAGCCGCGTCCCGCGCGCAGGTCACAGCCGCGGCCGCACGTACTGGAACAGCTCGCGGCTGCTCTTCGGCTGCCGTGCCTCGGGCGGCAGCCCGGCGGTGTCGCGGCGTGCCGCGCGCACCAGGCTGCGCAGGTGCTGCACGTCGGTGTCGGGATGGGCATCGACCCAGCGCTGCAGCGCCGCGTCGTCGGCGATGAGCGCGTCGCGCCAGCGTTCGGCCTCGTGCAGCGCCAGCGTCTCGCGCGCCGAGCCGAGCTTGCTCGCCGCCACCGCCTCGCGCAGCGGTGCCTCGTCGGCCTGGCGCATCAGCTTGCCGATGTACTGCATCTGCCTGCGGCGGCCCTCGTGCGAGCGGGTGCGGCGGTATTCGGCGATGGCGTCGCGCAGCCGGTCGTCCAGCGCCAGCGCGGCGAGCCGCTCGTCGGACAGCTCGACCAGCTCGGCGCCGAGCGACTGCAGCGACGTCGAGGCGCGCTTCATCTCGCTCTTGCTCGGGCGGCCGGCGGTGGCGTCTCCGGGCGCGCCACCACCCTCGCCGTAGTGGACGTCCTGGCCACGATGCGGCGCGGCGCGGCGGGTCATGGCGTGGCGGGGTTCACATGCATGGGCGTCGTTATCATAGTTGCGGCCTCGTGCGCTCCTTCCGCGCTTCTCTCGCGGCCGCCCCTCCCTCTTCCAGCAGGCCGCCCTGATGAGCACCACGCGCGACGCGTCCCACGGTTTCGCCTACACGCGCGACCGCTTCCGCCAGATCGTCGAGGACGCGCTCGCCGAGGCCCGCCGGCTCGGCGCCAGCGACGCCGGCGGCGAGGTCAGCGAGGGCATCGGCCTGTCGGTGTCGGTGCGCAAGGGCGAGCTCGAGAACGTCGAGCGCAATCGCGACAAGTCGCTCGGCGTCAGCGTCTACCTCGGCCAGCGCCGCGGCAACGCGAGCACCTCCGATTTCTCGCCGGCGGCGATCCGCCAGACGGTGCAGGCGGCCTACGACATCGCGCGCTTCACTGCCGAGGACCCCGCCGCCGGCCTGCCCGACGCCGAGGACCTGGCCGGCGCCGACGAGGTGGCGCGCGACCTCGACCTGTTCCATCCGTGGGACGTCGATGCCGCGGCGGCGGCGGCCATCGCCCACCGCTGCGAGGACGCGGCGCTCGGCGTGAGCCCGCGCATCACCAACAGCGAAGGCGCCGGCGTGTCGGCGCAGCAGGCGCATTTCTGGGCCGGCAACACGCGCGGTTTCCGCGGCGGCTATGCCAGTTCGCGGCATTACGTGTCGGTGTCGCCGATCGCCTCGCGGCCGGGCCGCGGCGGCCGCCAGGACATGCAGCGCGACGCCTGGTACACGAGCATGCGCGACGCCGCCGAGCTGGCCAGCCCCGAGGCGGTGGGCATCTATGCCGCCGAGCGTGCGCTGGCGCGGCTGGGTTCGCGCCGCGTGCCGACCGGCGAGGTGCCGGTGCTGTTCGAGGCGCCGGTGGCCTCGGGGCTGGTCGGCAGCTTCGTCGGCGCGATCTCCGGCGGATCGCTGTACCGCAAGGCCAGCTTCCTCGTCGGCGCGCTCGGCACGCAGGCGCTCGCCGAGCACCTCGACCTCGACGAGGACCCGCACGAACCCAAGGGCAAGGGCAGTGCACCGTTCGACGACGAGGGGGTGCGCACGCGCGCACGCCGTGTCGTGGCCGGCGGCGTGGTGCAGGGCTACTTCCTGAGCAGCTACTCGGCGCGCAAGCTGGCGATGCGCACCACGGGCCATGCCGGCGGGGCGCAGAACCTCTCGCTGACGAGCCGCCTGACGCAGCCGGGCGACGACCTCGAGGCAATGCTGCGCAAGCTGCACCGCGGCCTCTTCGTGACCGAGCTGATGGGACAGGGCGTGAACATGGTCACCGGCGACTATTCGCGCGGCGCCGCCGGCTACTGGGTCGAGGGCGGACGCATCGTGCATCCGGTGCACGAGGTGACGATCGCCGGAAACCTGAAGGACATGCTGCGCGAGATCGTCGCGGTCGGGGCCGACCGCTACACGCAGGGCAGCCGCACCACCGGGTCGGTCCTGCTCGCACGCATGAAGCTCGCCGGCGCGTGACACCCGGCGCCGCGCCGTGCCGCGCGGGCTGCCGCGCCGGCATCGCGGCCGCAGGCGCACGTTGACGGTGCGCGCCCGCACGAGTCGACGATCGAGCGGGAAAACCCGCGCGGGATGCGGCATGGGCCTTTCCTAGAATTTCCCGCGTTGTGGGTCAGTTCGCGGCCTGCACGAGTCCTTCCACCGTTTCGTCCTCTCAGGAGACAAGTGCCATGGAACGTCGTTCCTTCGTGCAAGGCGCGGGCATCGCCGGCGTGCTGGCAGCCGGCTATGCGCCGGCCGTGCATGCCCAGCCCACCATCCGCTGGCGCCTCACGTCGAGCTTTCCGAAGTCGCTCGACACGCTGTTCGGCGTCAACGACGTCTTCGCCGCGAAGATGAAGGAGATGAGCGGCGGCAAGTTCACCATCACCACCCACCCGCCGGGCGAGCTGGTGCCGGCGTTCGGCACCATCGACGCGGTGAAGGACGGCACGGTGGAGATGGCCAACACCGCGCCGTACTACTACTTCGGCAAGGACGAGACGTTCGCGCTCTCGTGCGCCATTCCGTTCGGCCTCAACGCGCGCCAGATGGCCGCCTGGTACTACGAGGGCAACGGCCTGAAGCTGATGCGCGAGTTCTACCGCACCTACAACATCGTCAACTTCCCCTGCGGCAACACCGGCGCGCAGATGGGCGGCTGGTTTCGCAAGGAGATCAAGAGCCTGGCCGAGTTCAAGGGCGTGAAGTTCCGCGTCGGCGGCTTCGGCGGCAAGGTGGTCGAGCGCATGGGCGGCGTGCCGCAGAACATCCCCGGTGGCGAGATCTACCAGGCGCTCGAGAAGGGCACCATCGACGCGGCCGAGTGGGTCGGCCCGTACGACGACCAGAAGCTCGGCTTCGTGAAGGTGGCGCCGTTCTATGCCTACCCCGGCTGGTGGGAAGGCGGCCCCGGCATCGAGCTGCACGTCAATGCCAAGGCCTTCGACGCGCTGCCGGCCGAGTACAAGGCGATGATCGAGGCGGCCTGCGGCTACTGCCACATGGACATGGTCGCCAAGTACGACGCCAAGAACGCCACCGCGCTGAAGCAGCTGGTCGCCTCGGGCGCCAAGCTGTTCCCGTTCCCGCGCGACCTGATGGACGCCGCCTTCAAGGAGGCGATGGCCCTCTACGGCGAGATCAGCGCCAAGAACGCCGCCTGGAAGAAGATCTACGACGACTACTCGGCCTTCCGTCGCGACGCCAACCTCTGGTTCCGCTACACCGAGGCGACGTTCGACGACTTCATGCAGCGCCAGCGCCTGTGAACGGCGTGCAGCGGTCCTGAACGGCCGGCCGGCGGCAACGCCGGCGAGGACGGGCAAGGACCCCCGGCATCGCTTGCAAGGAAGGGGCCCCGAGGGGCCCCTTTCTGCTGCCCGGTCGGGCTGGGTTCCGTCTGGGGTTTGGCCGGCCGCAGGCGCCCGCGCCGCTTCCCCTGCAGACCGCTACTTCTTCGCCGCCGAAGCGGCGGCGGCCGCCTCCTGCTCGCGCTTGAGTGCGTCGAGGATGGCCTGGTTCGGGTCCTCGGCGGGGGCGCGGGTCGGTGCCGGCAGGTCGGAGCCGGCGGCGCCCGGTGCGGCGGGCGCGCCGGGCATCGGCGGCATCTCGCGCGGCGCGCGGTCGGGCATCTGGAGCTGCTCGAGCACGCTGTCGGCGTCGAGCTTCGGGCCGTCGTCGAGGCCGCCGATGACGAGCCTGGGCCAGATGATCACCGCCGCCACCATCATCAGCTGCAGGCAGATGAAGGCGATCGAGCCCTTGTAGATCTGCGGCGTCGTCACCGCCGGGATCGTCGCGCCGGTGATGCGGTCCTTGTAGTCGGTCCTGGCGGCGACGCTGCGCAGATAGAACAGCGCGAAGCCGAACGGCGGCGTGAGGAAGCTCGTCTGCAGGTTCATCGCCAGGATGACGCCGAACCAGATCATCACCGCGTCGGCGGTGGCGCCGGGCAGCAGTTCGGGCAGCACCTTGGCCGCCACCGGCGCCAGCATCGGAATGACGATGAAGGCGATCTCGAAGAAGTCGAGGAACATGCCGAGCACGAACACGAGCAGGTTCACGACGATCAGGAAGCCGAGCGCGCCGCCGGGGATGTTGTCGAACAGGTGCTCGACCCAGATGTGGCCGTCGGCGGCGTTGAAGGTGAAGCTGAAGACCGTCGAGCCGATCAGGATGAACATCACGAAGGTCGCCAGGCGCGCCGTGCTGTCCAGGGCCTGCGTCAGCAGCTTGAAGTTGAGCCGACGCTTGCCGACGGCCATCAGCAGCGCGCCCAGCGCCCCCATCGCGCCGCCCTCGGTCGGCGTCGCCACACCCAGGAAGATGGTGCCCAGCACCAGGAAGATCAGCACCAGCGGCGGGATCAGCACGAAGGTCACGCGCTCGGCCAGGCGCGACAGCAGCCCCAGCCGCAGCACGCGGTTCAGCACCGACAGCAGCAGCGCCAGCACCGAGGCGATGGTCAGCGACAGGATGATGATCTCGTCGCGCGGCGCCGGCATCGAGCGCTCGAGCCACGGGTTCATCACGCTCTCGTGCACCTGCGACCACACGACGCCGACCGCCGCGCACAGCGCCATCAGCAGCACCAGCGAGCGGTAGCCGCCGCTGCCGTCGGGCTCGCGGTAGATGCGCGCCTCGGTCGGCAGCGCCGGCACCCAGGCCGGCCGCAGGATCGCGACGGCCACGACGAACAGCAGGTACAGGCCGACCAGCATCGCCGCCGGCAGCACCGCGCCGGCATACATGTCGCCCACCGAGCGGCCGAGCTGGTCGGCCAGCACGATCAGCACCAGCGACGGCGGGATCGCCTGCGCCAGCGTGCCCGACGCGGTGATCGTGCCGGTCGCGATCGTGCGGTTGTAGCCGTAGCGCAGCATGATGGGCAGCGAGATCAGGCCCATGCTGATGACGGCGGCGGCGACGACGCCGGTGGTCGCCGCGAGCAGGGCCCCGACCAGCACGACGGCGATCGCGAGGCCGCCGCGCACGGGGCCGAAGACCTGGCCGACGGTTTCCAGCAGGTCCTCGGCCATGCCCGAGCGTTCCAGGATGATCCCCATGAAGGTGAAGAAGGGGATCGCCAGCAACGTGTCGTTGGACATGATGCCGAACACGCGCAGCGGCAGGGCCTGGAACAGGTTGGTGCCGAACAGCCCGGCCTCGATGCCGATGAAGCCGAACAGCAGCCCGGTGGCGGCCAGCCCGAAGGCCACCGGGATGCCGCTGAGCAGGAAGACCAGCAGCCCCGCGAACATCAGCGGGACGAAGTTCTGTGCGATGAAGGCCGACATGTCAGCAGGATCCGGGCATGGCGAAGGCCACTGGCGCCGCCGCGGCGGGCGGCAACAGGCAAACGGGGATCATTTCAGCGCGCCTCCGCCTCGGCCTTGGCCGCCAGTTCCTCGATCAGCAGTTCCTCGGCGGTCTTCTCGTGCTCAACCGTGAACGGCTCGCTGCGCAGGCCGCGCAGGAAGGCCACGCGCTTGATCAGCTCGGACAGTGCCTGCAGCGCCAGGATCGTGAAGCCGGCCGGCAGCAGCAGCCATGCCGGCCAGCGGATCAGGCCGCCGGCATTGATGCTGGTCTCGCCGGAGATCCACGCGCGCTCGAAGACCGGCCAGGACAGGTCGATCATGATGACCGCCAGCGGGATCGTGAAGATCACGAGACCGAGGATGTCGATGATCGCGTTGGTGCGCTTGCTCAGGCGCGTGGAGATGAAGTCGATGCGCACGTGCGCGTTCTTCAGCAGCACGTAGCCGACGCCGAGCAGGAACACGGCGGCGAACAGGTACCACTGGATCTCCAGCCAGGCGTTGCTGCCGATGCTGAAGGCCTTGCGCAGGATGGCGTTGCCGGCGCTGATCAGCACCGCGGCCAGCACCAGCCACATGGTCAGCCGGCCGATCCACTCGTTGACGCGGTCGATCGCGCTCGACAGCTTCAGTAGCGGGGTCAAGTGCACTCCTCGGTCAGGGGCGTCGCGAGCCCCGGTTGCGGCCGATTGTCGCCGCAGACCCCTTGCGCGGGCACACGCACTTTCCCGCAGCGCAGCAATGATGTCGGCCCTGCCTCGCGCAGGGGCAACGGGCGCCGGTTCAGGCGCCGTGGGCCAGCGCGTACAGGCGCGCCGAACGTGCGCCCGAGCGGCAGAACATCAGCAGCGGCCGCGGCAGCTCGGCCAGCAGCGCGGCCATCGCGGCGGCCTGGGCCGGCGTCTGGAAGCCGGAGTCCACCGGCAGGTAGCGGTACTGCAGCCCGGCCGCCTGCGCCGCGGCCTCGATGTCGGCGTTGCGCGGCTGGCCAGGGCCGCCTTCGCCATCGGGCCGGTTGTTGACGACGCTGCGAAAGCCCATGCGTGCGGCCTCGGCCATCGCGGCCGGGGTCAGCTGCGGTGCGACGCAGACATCGTCGGCGATCGGGCGCAGCGGCAGCGGGTGGTGCACGGCGGATCCTCCGGTGGCCGGGTCAGCCGGCCAGCGCCTTCTTGACGGCGGCGGAGACCTGCGCCATCTCGGCGCGACCGCCCAGGCGGGTCTTCGCGGCGGCCATCACGCGGCCCATGTCCGCCGGGCCGGCGGCACCGAGTTCGGCGACCAGCGCCACGACCTCGGCGCGCACCTCGTCGGCGCCCAGCCGCTGCGGCAGGTAGGCCTGCAGCACCTGCAGCTCCGCGCTCTCCTTGGCCACCAGGTCGTCGCGGCCGGCCTGCGCGAACGCGGCGACCGAGTCCTTGCGCTGCTTGATCAGCTTGTCGACGATCGCGACGACGGCGGCGTCGTCGAGCACGACACGTTCGTCGACCTCGCGCTGCTTGATCGCCGCCAGCAGCATGCGCACGGCGGACAGCCGCTGGCTGTCCTTGGCGCGCATCGCGGCCTTCATGTCCTCGGTGATGCGGTCCTTCAGTGGGCTCATGGCGACGGGTCCGGAAAATGCCTCGAGCCCGCGGCGGCATGCGGCGGGCATGCGGCGCGGGCTCGCGAGGGCCCCGGGGCAGGGGCCGGCCGTCGCGGCGGCGCGGGCCGCCGCGCGCGGGCTCAGTACAGCTTCTTGGGCAGCTGCATGCTGCGCACGCGCTTGAAGTGGCGCTTCACGGCCGCCGCCTTCTTGCGCTTGCGCTCGGCCGTCGGCTTCTCGTAGAACTCGCGCGCGCGCAGTTCGGTCAGCAGGCCGATCTTCTCGATGGTGCGCTTGAAGCGGCGCAGGGCGACATCGAAGGGCTCGTTCTCTTTGACGCGGATCGTGGTCATGTACTGGGGGTGTCCGTTGGGCTGGCGCCCGCAGCGGCCCGGGCGCGGGCACCGGGGCAGTCGGGCGTTCTTCGACCAGGCAGCCGCCCGGCGAAGCCCGCAAGTATAACCCGAAGCCGCCGGCGCGCCGCGGTCCGCAGCAGGGCGGTGCGCCCGGGGCCCGGGGCGCCGCGGGCCGGCCGGCGCCCGCGGCGGCTCAAATTAGGGGCCGGACTGCCGAGAACCTTGATCAGCGGCCGACGTGCCACCAAGATCGGGGCATCGGGTCTCGGGATGGTGCATGGCGCCGACTACACTGGATCTCGCTTCATGGCCGCCACCCCGGACCCGGAACTGCCGCTGCCGCGCCCCGACCCGTCGCCGGGCGACGTGGCGTGCGTGCTCGGCGCGCTGCTGCCGGCGGCCCTGAGGCACCGGCAGGCGCTGGTCGCGCTGCAGGAGCTGCCCGGCGGCCGCTATCTGCATGCCGACGACGGCCTGGCCGAGCTGCTCGGCTGCGCCGCTGGCAGCCTGCTCGGCCGCAGCGACGGCGAACTCTTCGACGGCGCCACCGCGACCGCCTTGCGCGCCGCCGTGCAGACCGCGCTGGCGCAGAGCGGGCCACTGGTCAGCGAGCACCGGCTGGAGCTGGACGGGCAGCGCCGTGAACTCGAGGCCCTGCGCATCGCCGGGCCGGCCGCGGCGGACGGTCGCCGCTGGCTGTGCAGCGTCTGGCGCGACCTCGGCCCCGAGCGCCAGCGCGAGGCCCAGTTGCGCGCCGCGCTGGAGCAGATCGAGCAGTTGCAGCTGGCCAACGACCAGCTGCGGCGCCAGCTCGGCGACCAGGCGCTGCGCGACCCGGCCTCCGGGCTCTACCGCCGCGCGCACTTCGACGACCAGCTGCGGCGCGAGGTCGACCTGTCCACGCGCGAGCACCGCGAATTTGCGTTGGTGCTGATCGAGCTGGACCCGCCCGGCGACGCGGTGCGTTCGCTCGGCGACGCCGGCACGCAGGCGGTGCTGGAGGCCATGGGCCGCCTGCTGCGCGGCGGCACGCGCGCGATGGACGCCTCCTGCCGCTACGACGAGCGCCGCTTCGCGGTGCTGCTGTCCGGCGTCGGGCTGGCGACCGCCCACGCCCGCATGGAAGGACTGCGGCGCAAGTGCGCGGCGCAGATCGTCGTGCGCGAGGGCCGCGACCTCGGCTTCACGGTCGCGATGGGGGTGGCCAGCTTCCCGCACACCGCGAATACGCAGGAGGCGCTGCTCGCGGCCTGCGAAGCCGCGCTGGCCGAGGCGCGCCGCCGCGGCGGCAACCACGTCACGCTGGCGGCGATCCGCTTCGAGCCGGCGGGCTGAGCGATCGCGTCCGCGGGCGGAGGCGGCCCTGCGCCGTCAGCCCGACCAGGCGCGCGACAGCATCGTCGCCGCCAGCCCCAGCAGCAGCAGCGCGAACAGCCGGCGCAGCCAGGCCACGTCGATGCGCTGCGCCGCGCGCGCGCCCAGCGGCGCCATGCTGACGCTGGCGGCGGCGATGATCGCCAGCGCCGGCAGGAACAGGTAACCGAAGGCGCCGGGAATCGGCGCCGGCAGCGACCAGCCGCTGATGACGTAGCCCACGGTCGCCGCGGCGGCGATCGGGAAACCCAGCGCGGCGCTGGTGCCCACCGCCTGCCGTGGCGGCACGTTGCACCAGATCATGAAGGGCACCGACAGGAAGGCCCCGCCGGCGCCGAGCAGGCCCGAGACGAAGCCGATCGCCGCGCCGGCACCGGTCTGCCCGGCCCGGCCCGGCAGCTTGCGGCCCGGCTTCGGCTGGCGGCCGCGCAGCATCTGCAGCGCCATCCAGCCGATGAACAGCGCGAAGAACAGCGCCAGCGCGCGCCCCTTCAGCACCGCGAAGGCGCCCGCGCCCGAGGCCAGGCCGCCGAGCAGGATGCCGGGCGCCAGGCTGCGCACCAGCGCCCAGCGCACGGTGCCCAGGCGGTGGTGCGCGCGCACGCTGGACAGCGACGTGAACAGGATCGTCGCCATCGAGGTGGCGATCGCCATCTTGACCGCCAGCCCCGGCTCGACGCCGCGCTGCGACAGCAGCAGCGTCAGCACCGGCACCATCAGCATGCCGCCGCCGATGCCCAGCAGCCCGGCCAGGAAGCCCGCGACGAGCCCCAGGGCCAGCAGTTCGGCGACCAGCGCCGCGCCCAGTTCCACGGCGGCTCGCGTCAGCGGTCCAGCCGCGCCAGCACGGCCTGCCACTCGGCCGGCGTGACCGGCGTGATCGACAGCCGGTTGCCGCGGCGCAGCACCTGCATCGTCGCCAGTTCCGCTGCCGCGCGCATCTCGGCCAGCGGCAGCAGGCGCGTCTTGCGCTCCAGCGTCACGTCGATCTGCAGCCAGCGCGGCTGCTCGCGCGTGGACTTCGGGTCGAAGTAGGGGCTCGCCGGGTCGAACTGCGTCGCATCGGGCTGCAGGTTGCCGGCCACGCGCGCCAGGCCGGCGATGCCGGGCTCGGCGCAGGACGAGTGGTAGAAGAGCACGCCGTCGCCGGGCTGCATGGCGTCGCGCATGAAGTTGCGGGCCTGGTAGTTGCGCACGCCGGTCCATGCCAGCGTGCGCCGCGGCGCACGCGCGAGGTCGTCGATCGAGGCCTCGTCGGGCTCGCTCTTCATCAGCCAGTAGGCCATCGTCGGGAGCGCCGGCGGGCGCGGAAGATAAGGTGTCCGCCGTGAACCGTGGACCTCATTCCTGAACCCTCAGGGAAGTTCAGGTGGGCGAGGTCAGCCGGGCCTCGGGTTCATCTGACGCGAGACGATCGCACCAGCCCGGCAATGTTCCAAGCCCTGGCTCGATGAGCATCGGTTCAAGGAAACTATCAGCCCACGCGGACACGACGGACGAAGTCATTCTAGACCTCGGCGATGACCTTGCGGCGGGCAGCAGTGCACGGCGGCCGCAACGGTGATCGCTGTCGATCGGGCGCTGCGGCAGTGCCGTGCCCGGCGCCCGGCGCCGGCCGGCGCCAGGCCGCGTTCAGAGCAACTGGCCGTCGTCGCCCAGCGCCGCGTCGAGCTTGCGCACCAGGGCGTCGATGCCGGCCGCGTCGGCCGGCGCCGCGGCGGCCGCGGGGACCGCGACGGCAGGGCCGGCGGCCGGCGCACGCTCGGCCAGCTGGTAGGCCAGGTTCAGCGCCGCCAGCACCGCGATGCGTTCGCGGGCCTTGACCTTGCCGGCGTCGCGGATCGCGGTCATCTCGCGGTCCACGGCCTGCACGGCGGCCTGCAGCAGCTGCTCGCCGCCGTCCGGGCAAGCGAGCACGTAGACCTGGCCGAGCAGCGATACCTCGAGCTGCTTCACGCGCCGCGCTCCGCGTTGCCGCCGGTGCTTCCCTTGGGCGGCGTTTCCGGAGGCAGGCGCTCGATCAGCGCGTCGATGCGCGACCGCGCCGCGGCCAGCCGCGAGCGCAGGCTGTCGCGCTCGGCCGTCACGGCGGCCAGCTGCTGCTCGATCAGCGCGCTGGTGCGCTGCAGCTCCTGGTGGCGCAGCACCAGGCGGTCCACCCGTTCGGCGAGGTCTTGCAGCGTGGCCATGTCGCTCCCGTCAGGGCATTGTAGGAGCCGTCCCGGCGCGCCCGGCGTCGCAGAATGCACGTACCGCGCACTCGGCGCAACGCGGCGATCGCGCCACGCAGACGTAGCGGCCGTGCAGGATCAGCCAGTGGTGCGCGTCGACGCGCCAGCGCTCGGGCACGCGCTCGAGCAGCCGCTGCTCCACCTCCAGCGGCGTGCACCCGGGCGCCAGGCCGGTGCGGTTGCCGACGCGGAAGATGTGCGTGTCGACCGCCATCGTCGGCTCGCCGAAGGCGACGTTGAGCACCACGTTGGCCGTCTTGCGGCCCACGCCCGGCAGCGCCTCCAGCGCCGCGCGCGAACGCGGCACCTGGCCCCCATGCTGCTCGACGAGGATGCGGCAGGTCTGCAGCAGGTTCCTGGCCTTCGTGCGGAACAGGCCGATGGTGCGGATGAGGTCGGTCACGCGCGCCTCGCCCAGCGCGAGCATGCGCTGCGGCGTCGGCGCCAGCGCGAACAGGCGCTTCGTCGCCTTGTTGACACTGACGTCGGTGGCCTGCGCCGACAGCAGCACCGCGGCGAGCAGCTCGAACACGCTGCTGTACTCGAGCTCGCTGCGCGGCTCGGGGTTCGCGGCGGCCAGCGTCGCGAAGAAGGCTTCGATGTGTTCAGGCGTCATCGGCGGTCGGGGAGGGGGTCGCGTTCGCGGGGCCCTGCGCGGCGATGCGCGCGCGCACGCGCTGCAGCGCCGCGGCGACGACGGCGCGCTTGGCGTCCAGCACCGCAGGGTCGGTGTGACGGCTCGCCGCCGCCAGGTCGGCCAGCTTGGCGGCGGCCTTGGCGGCGAGCCGCTCGTCGTTCTCCTGCCGCTCGCGTTCGACGCGCAGGCGGTGCCGGGCATAGCGCGAACGCGCCTCGCCGGCCTGCGCGGCGCTCCAGGCGGCCCAGCCGGTGGCCTTGCCGGTGACGGGCTGCATCGCGATGCAGTCCACCGGGCAGGCCGGCACGCACAGTTCGCAGCCGGTGCACTGGGCGTCGATCACGGTGTGCATCAGCTTCGGCGCGCCGACGATGCAGTCGACCGGGCAGGCCTTGATGCACAGGGTGCAGCCTATGCACCAGGTTTCGTCGATGACGGCCAGCGCGCGCGGACCCTCGGCGCCGCAGTCGGGGTCCAGCGGCCGCGCGGTGCGGCCGGTCAGCGCCGCCAGGCGCTGCACGCCCTCGGCGCCGCCCGGCGGGCAGCGGTTGATGTGGGCGCGGCCGTCGGCGATGGCCTGGGCATAGCCGCGGCAGTCGGGGTAGCCGCAGCGTGTGCACTGCGTCTGCGGCAGCGCCGCGTCGAGGCGGTCGGCGAGGGCGGCGGTGGCGTCGGCGGCTGCGGCGGTCACGCCGCGATTATCGGGCGCGGGTTGCGCGCTTCGGTGCGCCGGCCTTCTTGGCGCTGCCGTTCGTTCCGCTGCCCTTGGTCGGCTTCGCGCTCGCGCGCGCAGCCGTCCGCGTCGCGGCGCGCGGTCCGGGCTCGCCGACGGCCGTGCCGGCCACAGGCACCGTCTCGCGGTCGAAGCGCGCGATGAACTCGCGCAGGTGCGGATAGACCTGCTCGCGCCAGCGCCGGCCGGAGAAGATGCCGTAGTGGCCGGCGCCGAGCGCGTCGTAGTGGAACTGGCGCGACTTGGGCACGCCGGTGCACAGGTCGTGCGCAGCCCGCGTCTGGCCGGCGCCGGAGATGTCGTCGAGTTCGCCCTCGATCGTGAGCAGCGCGCTGGTCGTGATGTCCTGCGGCCGCACCGGCTCGCCGCGCACGACCCAGGTGCCGTTGACGAGCGCGAAGTCCTGGAACACGGTCTTGATGGTGTCCAGGTAGTACTCGGCCGGCATGTCCAGCACGGCGTTGTACTCGTCGTAGAACTGGCGGTGCGCCTCGGCGCTCTCGCCGTCGCCGCGGATCAGGTCGCGGAAATAGTCGTAGTGGCTGGACAGGTGGCGGTCCGGGTTCATCGCCACGAAGCCGCTGTGCTGCAGGAAGCCGGGGTAGACACGGCGGCCGGCGCCTGGAAAGTTGGGCGGCACGCGGTGGATGACGTTGGTCTCGAACCAGCTGTGGCTCTTGTTGATGGCCAGGTTGTTGACCGCGGTCGGGCTGCGGCGGGCGTCGATGGGCCCGCCCATCATCGTCAGCGTGCGCGGCGTGGCCTCGCCGCGGCTGGCCATCAGCGACACTGCGGCGAGCACCGGCACCGTGGGCTGGCACACCGAGATCACATGGGCATTGGCGCCGACATGGCGGATGAACTCCTCGACATAGGCGACATAGTCGTCGAGGTGGAACGGGCCCTCGCTGGCCGGCACCATGCGTGCGTCGGTCCAGTCGGTGATGAAGACCTTGTGGTCGTGCAGCAGGCTCTTGACGGTGTCGCGCAGCAGCGTCGAATGGTGGCCCGACAGCGGCGCCACGACCAGCACCGTCGGCTGCGACTTCATGACCTCCAGCGCCTTCGGGTTGTCGGTGAAGCGCTTGAAGCGCAGCAGCCGGCAGAAGGGCTTCATGACCGCGACCTGCTCCTGCACCGCGACTTCGACGCCATTGACGGTGGCGCTGGTGATGCGGAACTCGGGCTTCTCGTACTCCTTGGCCAGCCGGTGCAGCAGGTCGAAGGCGGCCGAGTAGCGCTCCGACATCGGTACATGCGCGAACGGCGACAGCGGGTGGCTGTAGAGCTTGGCCGTCGCGCTGGCGAATTCCGAGAACGGCGACATCATCGCGCGCTGCGTCTCGTACAGCTGGTACAGCATCCGGGCGTCTCCAGGTGGTGGCGCCGGTCCGAACGGCCGGCCGCCATGTCATGCAATGTAACGCGATTCTTGCTGCAGTGCAGCAATCGCGCGGGGCGTGAATTCCCCACCCGGTGATGTTGCCCGCTGCGCGGGCGCCGTGAATGCGCAATAACGCGGCCTGCAGCGGCCGATTTCGCCACCGCTGTCGCCTGCGCGACAGCGGTGGCGCGACTTCAGGCCGCGGCGCCGTCCTTCATCACGCGCGCCAGCGCTGCCGCGACGGCGTCGAGGTTGCGGCTGTTGATCGCCGCCACGCAGATGCGCCCGGAGTCGACGCCGTAGACGCCGAATTCGCTGCGCAGGCGCTGCATCTGCGCCGCCGACAGGCCGGAATAGCTGAACATGCCCTTCTGGCGCGTGATGTACGAGAGGTCGCCGCCCACGCCCGCGGCCTGCAGCCGCGCCACCAGCGCATGGCGCGTGGCGCGGATCCGCTCGCGCATGGCGGCCAGTTCCTGCTCCCACAGCGCGCGCAGCGCCGTCGTCGTCAGCACGGTGGCCACGAGCTGGGCGCCGAAGGTCGGCGGGTTGCTGTAGTTGGTGCGGATGACGACCTTGAGCTGGCTCAGCACGCGCGCCGCCTCGTCCTTGCTGGCGCAGACCACGCTCAGCGCGCCGACCCGTTCGCCGTACAGCGAGAAGCTCTTGGAGAACGAGGTCGAGACGAAGAAGTCGATGCCGCTGGCGAGGAACTGCCCGACCACCGCGCCGTCTTCGGCGATGCCTTCGCCGAAGCCCTGGTAGGCCATGTCCAGGAAGGGCACCAGGCCGCGTTCGGCGCAGGCGGCGACGACCTGCTGCCACTGCGCCGGCTCGAGGTCGCAACCGGTCGGGTTGTGGCAGCAGGCGTGCAGCACGACCACGGTGCCGGGCGCCGCGGCGCGCAGCGCGGCCAGCATGTCGGGAAAGCGCACGCCGCGGGTCGCCGCGTCGTAGTAGGGGTAGGTTGCGATCGCGAAGCCGGCGTTGGTGAACAGCGCGCGGTGGTTCTCCCAGCTCGGGTCGCTGATCAGCACCGTCGCGCCCGGGTTCAGGCGGTGCAGGAAGTCGGCGCCGACCTTCAGGCCGCCGGTGCCGCCCAGCGCCTGCACGGTGGCGACGCGGCCCTCGCGCACCGCCGCGCTGTCGGCGCCGAAGACGAGGCCCTGCACCGCACGGTCGTAGGCGGCGATGCCGTCGATCGGCAGGTAGCCCTTGGGCCGCGGCGACTGCAGCAGCTGCCGCTCCGCCTCGGCCACGCACTTCAGCACCGGCAGCTTGCCCTCGTCGTCGAAATAGACGCCGACGCCGAGGTTGACCTTGGCCGGGTTGGGGTCGGCGGCAAACTGCTCGTTGAGCCCGAGGATCGGGTCGCGCGGTGCCATCTCGACGGCGTTGAACAGGGACATGACAGGACTTTCCGAAGCTGAGGTACGCTGAGGGTTTGCCCGCATTCTAGGACCCGCCCCCGATGAGCCCCGCCGCCCAGGCCGCTGACGCGGCCACCGCCCCGGCCGCCGCCGACCCCGCCGGCGCGGACGGCGCCGCGGCCGGACGCTTCGTGAGTTTTCCGGACTCGCCGTTCCAGCTGTTCTGCCCCTACGAGCCGGCCGGCGACCAGCCGACGGCGATCGCGCAGCTGGTGGAGGG
>ERZ761602.4987-NODE-4987-length-16194-cov-3.711506_pt1 | contig 16194 bp, 11 predicted proteins | sample MGYA00512165_ERZ761602 | MGnify/ENA primary metagenome ERZ761602 (study PRJEB28899, sample SAMN02445085) | bioreactor sludge metagenome | biome: EBPR sludge; isolation source: Thorneside wastewater treatment plant | place: Australia: Brisbane, Thorneside...
CCTTAAGACGCCCGACGCTTCGGTGTTTGAAGAGTTTCACAAAGGCAGCGACGACCGCGCGCTTTCCACGACGATGGCTTTCGTACGCATTCTCGGAAAGCTGCTTCGGGAGAAGGAATTCTCGAAGTATATTGTGCCTATTGTGCCGGACGAAGCGCGCACGTTTGGAATGGAATCACTGTTCCGCCAGATCGGCATTTACTCGCATGTCGGCCAGTTGTACGAACCGGTCGACTCGGACACCTTGATTTACTACAAAGAAGCCAAAGACGGGCAGATACTCGAAGAGGGCATCACGGAAGCCGGATCGATGTCTTCCTTTATCGCGGCGGGCACGGCGTACTCGACGCACGGCATACCGATGGTGCCGTTCTTCATTTACTATTCGATGTTTGGCTTGCAGCGAATCGGCGACCTGATCTGGGCAGCGGGCGATATGCGCTGCCGCGGATTCCTGCTGGGCGCGACCGCGGGCCGCACGACGCTTGCGGGCGAAGGTCTCCAGCACCAGGATGGCCACAGCCATGTGCTTGCGCTGCCGGTTCCGAACCTGATCGCGTACGATCCGTGCTTCGCGTATGAACTCGCGGTGATAATTCGCGATGGTATTCGCCGCATGTACGAGGAACAGGAAAGCATTTTCTATTACATCACCGTGGGCAACGAGAATTACCCGATGCTTCCGATGCCGAAGGGCGCGGAGGAGGGCATTCTGCGCGGAATGTACAAGCTGCGCCCCTCGACGCAGAAGAAGGCAAAGCTCAAGGCGACCATACTTGGCAGCGGCGCGATCCTGAACGAAGCGCTCAAAGCGCAAGACATGCTTGCTAACGATTATGGCGTTGCGACGGACGTATGGAGCGTTACCAGTTACAAGGAACTCCGCAAGGACATTCTCGAGGTTGCACGCTGGAACATGCTGCACCCCGGCGAGAAGCCACGCGAATCTTACGTAACGACGTGCCTGAAAGGCGAGGCGGGGCCGGTGATTGCCGCGTCCGATTACATGAAGCTGCTTCCGGACAGCCTTGGCCAAGCGATTCCGCAGCGTCTCGTCGCGCTTGGCACGAACGGCTATGGCCGCAGCGAGTCACGCAAGGAACTTCGCGAGTTCTTCGAAGTGGACGCGCGCTGGATTACCTTTGCAACGCTGCACGGCTTGTATCTTGACGGGAAGATAAAGCTTGATGTGGTCAAGAAGGCCATGACCGCGCTGGAAATCGATCCCAATAAACTCAACCCAATGATTAGCTAAGGCAGCCGGGGCACTTATCACATGACACGCGATTTCAAACTTCCCGCTCTTGCAGAGAACGTGGAAAAAGTAACCGTCACGAAGATGCTGGTCGCGGTGGGCGATGCCGTCCGCAAAGATCAACCGGTGATGGAAATTGAAACCGACAAGGCGGCGACGGAAGTGCCGTCGAGCGTTGACGGCACCGTCACAGAAATTCGCGCGCAGGAAGGCCAGCTTTTGCGCGTTGGTGAGATTGTTTTTGTTGTCTCGGACAATGGCGCATCCGCGGCGCCGGTCGCGGCGCCGAAAGAAGCTGCGCCGGAACCCGTGAAGGCGGCTCCCGCCTCTGCGCCGGCACCTGCCGCGCCAGCAGCGGAAGTGCCAGCACCTGCGCCCGCTCCGATTCCATTGCGGCCTGCTCCTGTTGCTGCCGAGGTATCGACGGGGCATCCGGTACCGGCTTCGCCGTCAGTGCGGAGGCTCGCGCGCGAGATTGGCATTGACGTTAGCGTTGTGCCGGGCACGGGCCCAGGCGGGCGCGTAACAATGGAAGACGTCAAGTCGTATTCGCGCCGGGCGCGCCCCGCTGCAGCGCCTGCGGCGCGCGTCTCCTCCCCTGCTCCGTCGGCCGTTGCGCAAGCGCCGGTGATTGACACCTCGCGCTTTGGCGATATCGAGCGCGTGGCCATGAACAACGTGCGGCGTCGCACCGCGGAGAATTTGTCGAATGCGTGGGCAACAATTCCGCACGTGACACAATTCGACAAGGCGGACGTCACCGCGCTGGAGCAGTTCCGCGAAAAATATGGCAAACGGGTCGAGGCATCAGGCGGCAAGCTTACGGTCACGGCGATCCTGGTGAAACTGCTCGGGTCGGCATTGAAGAAGTATCCGCAGTTTAATTCCAGCGTCGACATGCAGGCGGAAGAGATCGTCTACAAGCGCTTCTACAATATTGGCGTCGCGGTCGATACGGATCGCGGCTTGTTGGTTCCGGTTGTCCACAATGTGGACACGAAGAGCGTGACGCAGATCGCTGTCGAGTTGCAGGGTATCGCGGCGCGCGCACGAGAAAAAAAGAGCCGGCTCGAAGAAATGCAGGGCGCCACGTTTACGGTGAGCAATCTTGGCGGCGTGGGGGGAATCGGCTTCACGCCGATTGTGAACCCGCCGGAGGTCGCGATTCTGGGTGTATCGCGTTCGCAGGTAGAACCCGTGTATGCCGATGGCGCGTTTCAGCCGAGGACGATGTTACCGCTGTCATTGTCGTATGACCACCGTGTCATCGACGGTGCGGATGCGGCGCGTTTCCTGCGCTGGCTGTGCGAGGCGCTCGAACAGCCCATGCTCGCGCTATTGGAAGGCTAAGTGTTCGCGGCAGCGCGGCTGCGTTGCCAGCGATGGAAATCGACCCGCCCGGCATTCATGCCGGGCGCGGCATTGAAGGGACCTCATGAGTAAAGAAACCGGTAAGCGGGTTGTCATAATTGGTGGCGGCCCCGGTGGCTATGCGGCAGCTTTCATGGCGGCGGACCTTGGCCTGGACGTTACCATGATTGATTTGGAGACGAATCCCGGGGGCGTTTGCCTGTATCGCGGTTGCATACCGTCAAAGGCGTTGTTGCACGTCGCCAAAGTGTTGCACGAAGCGGAAGACGCGGAACACTGGGGAATCACTTACCCGAAGCCCAAAATAAATCTTGAGAAAACGCGCGCGGCAAAAGACGCCGTTGTAGCCAAGATGACCGGGGGACTCGGTCAACTCTGCAAGGCGCGCAAGGTGAACTATGTGCAGGGCCGCGCGAGCTTCGAAGATTCGACCACGATCAAAGTGACCAGTCAGGACGGCGCTGAGAAACTAATCAACACTGATTACACCATTCTTGCGGCGGGATCGCGACCGGTGACCATTCCGGAATTGTTTGTGGAATCGGATCGCATCTGGAATTCCACAACGGCATTGCAACTGCAGGAAGTTCCGAAATCACTCCTCGTGGTGGGTGGTGGTTACATCGGTCTGGAATTGGGATCGGTATACGCCGCACTGGGATCAAAAGTGACCGTTGTCGAAATGACGCCCTCGCTGCTGCCCGGCGCGGACGAAGATCTTGTGACCGTGCTTGCACAGCGCATCGAAAAGAACTTCGAATCCGTTCTGCTGAATACCAAGGTCGTCGGTGTTGAAGAAGAAAAGAACGGTATCGCCGTGACACTCGAAGCGGCAGACGGCAAGACCCGTACGGAGACCTTTGACAACGTACTCGTAAGCATCGGTCGCAAACCGAATTCCAGCGGGCTTGGCCTCAACCATACCAAAGTAGTTGTGAATGCACGCGGATTCGTGGAAGTCGATGAACAGCGACGTACCGCAGACGCGGCAATTTTCGCGATTGGCGATATCGCGGGGGATCCGATGCTGGCGCACAAGGCATCGCATGAAGGGCGCGTGGCGGCGGAGGTTATTGCGGGCCACAACGTCGCGTTCGAACCGCGCGCGATACCGGCGGTGGTGTTCACGGATCCCGAGTTGGCGTGGTGCGGGATCACCGAACAGCAGGCGAAAAAAGAGAATCGCGAAGTGAATGTTGCGCGGTTTCCGTGGTCTGCGTCGGGCCGTGCCAGCACGATTCACCGTAATGACGGACTTACCAAACTCATCACCGAGCCAGAGACCAATCGGGTGCTTGGTGTCGGCATCGTGGGGTCAGGAGCGGGCGAGCTCATTGCTCAGGGCGTTATCGCCATCGAGATGGGTGCCACCGCGACCGACGTCGGCATGTCCATTCACCCGCACCCGACGTTGAGCGAGACGATCATGGAATCCGCGGACGTCATCTTCGGCAACGCGACCCACCTGTATCGCCCGAAGAAAAAGTGAGCAAGATGCGGTCAATCTCGAGGGGTTACTTGAGTAACCCCTTGAGATGTTGACCGGTATAGGACTGTTTCGACTTCACGATTTGCTCGGGCGTACCCGCCGCAATAATTTTTCCGCCGCGATCGCCGCCTTCTGGACCGATATCGATAACCCAATCCGCGGTTTTGACGACATCCAGGTTATGCTCGATGACAATGACGGTATTGCCGGAGTCGACGAGGCGATGCAGCACTTCGAGAAGTTTGCCGACGTCTACGGCATGCAAACCCGTCGTTGGTTCATCAAGAATATAAAGCGTGCGCCCTGTTTGCCGTTTCGCGAGTTCCGTAGCCAGCTTGACGCGTTGCGCTTCGCCTCCGGACAGCGTGGTTGCCGCCTGCCCGAGCTTGACGTATCCCAGACCGACATCGTTTAGCGTTGCCAGTTTGGCGTAAGCCATGGGCACATTTCGGAAGAACTCACAGGCTTCCTCGACGGTCATATCCAATACTTCAAAAATATTCTTTCCCTTGTACCGAACTTCGAGCGTGTCGCGGCTGTACCGCATCCCCTTACACTCCTCGCACGGCACATAGACGTCGGGCAGGAAATGCATTTCAATGCGAATGACGCCGTCCCCTTCGCAAGTCTCGCATCTTCCACCCTTAACGTTGAAACTGAACCGTCCCGGCTTATATCCGCGCGCGCGCGCTTCCGGCACCATGCTGAATAGATCGCGGATGGGTCCGAATACGCCCGTGTATGTCGCCGGGTTTGAACGGGGGGTGCGCCCAATGGGCGACTGATCGATGTCGATGACCTTGTCGATGTGCTGAAGGCCCTCGATCTTTGAATGTTTGCCCGGCTTGACGCGCGGCGTGTCGTATACGGCGCGTTGCGCCGCAGGGAATAGCGTTTCATTGATCAGGCTTGATTTACCCGATCCTGACACGCCTGTGACGCAGGTGAACACACCGAGCGGAAAAGTCGCGTCGACATTCTTGAGATTGTTGTGTTGCGCGCCTTTGATGACAATGGACTTGCCATTCGACGTCCGGCGCTTTTGGGGAACGTGGATGCGATACGCGCCGGAAAGAAACTTGCCGGTCCAGGAATCCTTTGCCTTCATCACTTGCTGCGGCGTGCCTTGCGCAACGATGCGGCCTCCGTGCACGCCTGCACCGGGGCCGAGATCAATGACATGATCGGCGGTCCGGACGGTGTCCTCATCGTGCTCGACAACGATCACGGTATTTCCAAGATCGCGAAGGCGGGTCAAGGTGGTAATGAGTTTTTGGTTGTCGCGCTGATGGAGCCCAATGCTAGGTTCATCGAGGATGTACAACACACCCATGAGGCCCGCGCCTATCTGGGTCGCAAGGCGAATGCGCTGCGATTCGCCGCCGGATAGGGTGCCTGCATTTCGTTCGAGGGAGAGATAGTCCAGACCGACATTTACGAGAAACCCAAGACGCTCGCGAATCTCCTTGAGGATGCGCTCCGCGATCATGCGCTCCGTTTTGGAGAGGTCCATATCGCGAAAGTAATTTAGCGCTTCGCCAATCGACATGCCGGTGACGTCGAGTATCGATTTCCCGCCAACGGTAACCGCGATGGATTCAGGGCGCAAGCGCGCGCCTTTGCACGCCGGGCACGGCTTCGTGGACATGAACTCGCTTATCATTTCGCGCGCGCGCGCGCTTTCCGTTTCCTTGTAGCGGCGCTCGAGGTTTGGTATTACTCCTTCGAATACCCGCGCCATCTCCACAGTCTTTCGCTCGTTCGAGTAGGAGAAATCGACCAGTTCACCGTCCGAGCCGTAGAGTATTTTTTGTTGCACGGACTCGGGCAGGCGTTTCCACGGTGTTGCGGGATCCTGCTTGTAGTGTTTTACGACGCACTTCAGCGCGCGCATGTACCAGGCATCGAGCACGCGCCGAATGCTCCAGGGGCGGATTGCGCCGTCATCAATCGACAGGTCAGGGTCTGGCACGACGAGCTCCGGATCTACTTCGATCGTCGTTCCCAATCCGGTGCACTCGGTACAAGCGCCATGCGGATTGTTGAATGAGAACATGCGCGGGGCCAGTTCTTCGAAACTGATGCCGCAATCGACGCACGCGAAGTGCTCGCTTTGCAGGGTTTCCGTCACCTTTTTATCGGGAGATTCCTGCCAGATCCGGATAATGCCCTCCGCGAGGCGCAGACTTGTCTCGACTGAATCGGTGAGGCGACGCCCCAGCCCTTCTTTCACAACAACACGATCCACAACGACATCGATATCGTGTTTTACGTATCGTTCCAGTTCTATTTTTTCGTCAACGCTTCGGAACTCGCCGTTAACGCGGATTCGCGTGAATCCCTGTCGTTTAATATCCTCAAAAACTTTCTGGTAAGTGCCTTTGCGCTGGCGAATCAGTGGCGCGAGCAACTGGACGCGGGTGCCTTCCGGCAGCGACTGAATTCCATCGACGATTTGCTGGGCTGTCTGGGCCTGAATCGGTTTCCGGCAGTTGTAACAGTGGGGTTTGCCAATTCGCGCAAACAGCAGGCGAAGGTAATCGTAGACCTCCGTTACGGTGCCTACCGTCGAGCGGGGATTGCGATGGGTGGTCTTCTGTTCAATCGATATGGCCGGACTCAGTCCTTCGATGTAGTCGAGGTCCGGTTTGTCCATCTGCTCCAGGAACTGGCGTGCGTAGGCGGACAGACTCTCGACATAGCGGCGCTGTCCCTCGGCGTAAATGGTGTCGAACGCCAGGCTGGATTTGCCGGAACCGCTGAGGCCGGTTATCACAACGAGTTTATCGCGAGGGATTGTAACGTTGATGTTCTTTAGATTGTGCTCGCGGGCGCCGCGTATGACGATGCTGTCCTGAAAGCTCTTCTTTTTCGATTGCATAGTGAATAGTACAGCCGTTGTTTTGAAGTTGCACGGTGGCATTCCGAGGCAGGGCAAAGGAACCACCTATACGTTCCTTGCGGAGAGAAGTCGCCGAGAAGCACCGCTGGTATTTTACCGAAAATCGCGCGCAAAGGCACGCACGCGTTCGGGTACAATCGCGCCATGGAGTCGAAAACTGAAATACGCGCGCGGCTATTGTTGCAACGCCGCGCACTCCCCACCGAAGCGGTGACGCGCCGCTCCAAGGCGATACACCAACACCTCTTCGGCCTGGAAGTATTCCGCGCGGCGCAATCGGTGTTTAGCTATGTCTCCTCAAAGGATGGCGAAGTGGATACGCTGGCGGTCATTGAACGGCTGCTTGGATCTGGCCGGGAGGTGCACTGTCCAGGTGCTGGCATGCAAAGAACCCTGGAATGGCGGAAAATCAGCAAGATTGACGATCTGGTGCCTGGCCGGTTCTCGATACTGGAGCCGCACTCGGCTTGCCTGGTCAGCGACACGTCAAAAGGGGAAGTCGTCCTTGTGCCGGGAATTGCGTTTTCTGCCCGCGGCGAACGAATTGGTTACGGTGGCGGATACTTCGACCGTTTTTTGACGTCGTTCCGTGGGGTTTCGATTGGGCTTGCATTTGACATGCAGATGGTCGAGTCGATTCCGGTCGAGCCGCATGATACTCCGGTGCAGATGCTGGTGACGGAATCCGGGGTCTACCACTGCCAGCCTTAAATCAAACGCGCAGGAAGATCTTCTTCTTGTAGAGAAACCAAGCGAATAGAAATACAAATCCGATAGAGGCCAAGGCCGGTATGATGGGGGCATAGTTTCCGAAGAGCATGGCAAAGGGTCCACCCGAGACGCGCCTGCCCAACTCATCAAAGGCAATAAAGTCCTGCGCGAGATACACTGCAAGGGGATTGGCGCCGATCCAAATGAAGGGAATTGCCCATCGTTCATATCGCCACACGTCAATAACCATGGAGAATAGCCCGACCAGGATACAGCTCCACCCACCGGCGACGAGTACGTACGAAGATGTCCATATCTTCTTAATGACCGGCATTTGCCACCATGCCCGGCCTTCATCGACGCTGGGAAGATCACCAGACTGTGCGTTCTGCGCGTAAGATTGGAAATCACCCGCCCAACTAAAGCCAAGTACAACGAGCACAAGGCCGATGGCCAAAAAAGTAAGCGCGCGCTTGCGCGGGTTCAGCGCGCCGTTGCGCATGGCATATCCGGCGAAGACGCCGAAGAGGCAAGTGGCCACGGCGGGGAAGGTGCTCAACAGGCCTTCGGGATCGTACTTCTGCCCTGCTTCGCGGAAGGGCAGGTATTGAGAATCGAACCAGGTGACAATGTTCTTGTCGGATTCGTAGGAGATTTCTGTTTGGCCCGGCGGCGGGACGAAAGTCAGCAATATCCAGTAGCCGACGAGAATGGTCACGCAGACGATGGCTAGTCCGCGCCTACGAAGATTGCAATAGAGCAAGGCGGTAAACAGGTAGCACCAAGCCATTCGCTGCAGCACGCCACTAAATGGACTTTCGTGCGCGAGGTCGCTGATCCCGCTGTCCTTCAACATCGCCAGCAGGTACAGGAGGGCAAAACGGCGCAGAATGCGCATGTGCGCGGCGCGGATGCCTTCCTTCTCAATGATTCTGTCGAGTGAAAAGACGATCGACATACCAACGAGGAATACGAAGAGCGGAAAAATGAGATCGTAGAACACGAACCCCTGCCAGCGAACATGCCTGAGTTGAGAGGAAAAAAAACGAGCGACAGGTGACTCGCTGATGCGCGCGATGGCCTGGATCAGACCGTCGGCGCCGGCAATCCATAACATGTCGAATCCGCGTAACGCGTCGACTGATAGCACACGCCCGGCACGGGCAATGCCGGTTGAACCAGGCACTTCAACGGACATATGCGATTCCCCGATTGGAAGCAGACAGAATACAGGTTCCGAAACGCGGTTACAATCGGCGGGCTAACTCGGCTGGGACTTGGGGGCAGAATTCCCCATCAGCTCCACGAAGACCCGGAAGAGTTCGGGGTCGATGTCCGGCGACATTTTCTCTTTCATGAGGCGGAGCGCCGAGAAGGTGTCCAAAGCCTGTTTGTAGGTGCGGCGCGTTGTAAGCGCGTCGAAGATGTCGGCGATGGTAGAGATGCGAACCAGCGGATCAAGCTTGTTCGAGGCAAGGTTGTCGGGATAGCCGCCTCCCCCCATCTTCTCGTGGTGATGGCGGACGACATCCAGCGAAAGATCCGTGAAGACGCCATGGTCTTTCAGGAGGTCGTAGCCGTAAACGGGGTGCAGGCGCATCTGCTTCCACTCATCTTCCGAGAGTTTCCCTTTGCTGCGCAGAATATTGGGATCGATTCTGCTCTTGCCTACGTCGTGAAGCAGTACGCCGTGCCCGAACTCCAACAGCGTGTCGTGATCGGCGATTCCCGCACGGTGCGCCAACGAGAAACTGTAGACGAAGACGTTAACGCTGTGCGTGTAGGTGTAATAGTCGTAGGAAACCAACCCGACCAAATGCTCGAAGGAGCTGGATTCGCGAACGAGAAATCCCGCGGTCGATTCGACGAGGTCCTTGCTGCGCTTCATCAAGTCAGTCGACTCTGGATTCGCGAAGATATCTTCGACCATGGTGTGGGCAGTGGTGTAAAGGATGTCGGAGCGCTCGCGGAGTGGCAAACGATCATCATGCAAGACTGATTCGAGATGCTGTTCGAGGTATTGCGCAAAATTTCGCTCTTGCGAGATAGGAATCAGGATGGTTTCATGCCGATTTTCCGTTAGTCGCTGCAAAACTTCCGGAGTTATCGACTGACTCCGGCTTCGAAAGAGGACTGGGTGCAGATCGCTGCTCACTTTGACGTAGATGTCGAAGTCCGTGACGGTATCCGCAAGCAGGCTTGCGATAGGAATTGGCCTGAACAGGCTCACGGCTTCCTCGGCGTTGTCGACGTTCGTTTCAGATGTCATGCGTTTGAAAAATCCTTCTCAAATGCAACTGAAAGTATTTCATTGGCAATCACGTCGGCCGCGTCCGGCTTCGCCAATGCGCCAGCGGCCACTTCCATCGAGTCTAGCCGTTCACTGTCGGACAACAGACGGCGGAGTTCTTGGAGCAATGTGTCTGATGTCAGCGAGGCATCCAGCAAGAGCACGGACGCGCCCGCTTCCACAAATGCTTTCGCATTGTGTTCCTGGTGATTGTCTGTTGCATGTGGATAGGGAATCAAAATCGACGGTTTGTGCATCATCGCGATCTCAGCCGTGGTCGATGCGCCTGATCGTGTGACGATAATATCTGCCGCGGCGCACGCGGCGGCCATATCGTCTATGAAGGCATGCACCTGCGTGGGAGCAGGGGCCGATCGGGTGGCTTCCCGCGCGCGGGGTGCGTCGGCGTTTCCGGTCATCCAGACAATCTGGAATTCGTCTGGGTGTAGCAGCGGCAACATGCCGGCGACGGCGTCGTTAATCGAGCGCGCTCCCTGGCTGCCGCCGCATACGAGAACGACCGGGCGAAGCGGGTCGAGCGAGAAACGTTCGCACGCCTCGGCGCGACTGGGCGGCGATGCAAACGCAGCGCGAACGGGATTTCCCACTACTTTGGCGCGTTCTTTTGGATAAGCACCGACCGTTTCGGAGAAGCTGAGGAAGATCTTGTGCGCGCGCTGCGCAGCGATGCGGTTTGTGACGCCCATGAGCCGGTTTTGCTCGTGAAGCACGGTTTCGATTCCCATGCGCGGCGCGAGATACATGGCAGGCAAGGACACATAGCCCCCGACCCCAAAGACAACGTCCGGCGCGAAATTGCGCAGGTACACCCATGCCCGAAGCATCGACCAGACCAGTTTTGCGGCAACGATGGCGCGGCGCAGAATTTTTTTTCGTGGCCAGCCTTCGACGGGCAGGGCGCGAAACGGAATGCCGAGCCTGGTGCAGATGCGATGTTCGATGGCGTCCTCGCGGCCAATCCAAAGCACGCTTAAGTGCGGATCGCGCCGCAGCAGTTCCTCGTACACTGCAACGGCAGGCGATGTATGACCACCAGTGCCTCCGCCTGTAATGACAAGTCGCATCGTCTACACGCGGTGCGGCACCGCTGCCATGTGCATGGGACGGTCTCTTTCAACGGCACGAGAGCCAACGCTAAGCAGGATGCCGATGAGAAACATATTCATGATGAGCGAGCTGCCCCCCGCGCTGATGAACGGGAGCCCAAGACCTTTTGTGGGAAGCAACCCGGTGGTGACGCCCATGTTGACGGCTGCCTGCACCGTGATCAGCGTGACAATTCCGCTGGCAAGCAGCGTGCCATACAAATCGCGGGCGCATACAGCAATGCGCAAGGACACAATTAACAGGAGCGCGAACAATCCCACGAGGGCGAAGGTGCCGGCAAGACCCATCTCTTCGCCCCAGACGGCGAACACGAAATCGGAATGCGGATCGGGTAGCCAGTAGAGCTTCTGCTCGCTTGCGCCCAAGCCACTGCCCCATATGCCGCCGCGGGCGAATCCGATCATGGACTCGACCAACTGGAGTGCTCCGTCTGAACGATGCGCCCACGGATCCAGGAAGGATGTGATTCGTTCCATGCGCTCGGGGCTGGTGCGAATTGCGGCAACGACACCCGCTATTGCGGGAGCGCCGACAAGCCCGATATGCCAGAGTTTTCCGCCGGCCATGAATATCATGGCTATGGCTACCGTGCCGAGCACTACGGGAGTGCCGAGGTCTTTTTCCAACAGCACGAGGAAAGCGAACAGCGAGGTAATGATTACGGGCGGGAGGAATCCTGTCCAGAAACGTCGAATAGTGTTCTGATTTTCTGAAAGTTTCAATGAGAGGGCGAGAATCAGGGAAAGTTTGGCAAGTTCGCTGGGCTGAAAGTTGACTCCCGCGATAGTGACCATCGGCGCGCGCCGCGGACTTCCTCGCCGAAAATCAATACGGCGATAAGCGCGAGGACGGTAAAGCCCGCGATGCTCCAAGCGACCGGTCGCGCCTGCCAGAACCGGTAATCCAGCCGTGCGGCGAAGAGCATCAGAAAGAAACCCAACAGGGCGTAGATGCCGTGCATTTTGAGGTAGAGCATGGGATCAGCGATTTGACCGCCGGGTTGCGGGCGGCCGATGCCCGCGCTGTACGACATGACGAGCCCGATGAGCACCAGCACGATGGTAATGTTTAACGCGAAAATGGTCTCCCGTTTCATCGCAGGGCTCCTTGCGCGATTGCGCGCACGCACTCTTTGAACACCGCGCCGCGATGTTCGAAATTATCAAACATGTCGAAACTCGCACAGGCTGGAGACAACAACACTGCGTCACCCGTACTGGCCGCGTTCGCGGCACGCTGCACGGCGTCTTCCATGGATTCAGCGGGCACCACGGGCACCAGATCGCCGAATGCCGCGATTAACAACGGCGTATCCTCGCCGATGCAAACAAGCTGCTTGACGTGCCGCTGGACCAGTTCGCGCAAGGGCGCGTAGTCGGAGCCTTTGCCTCTTCCACCGGCGATCAGCACAACGGGGTTATGAAAACTTTCCAACGCGACGCGCAGGCTGTCGATGTTGGTCGATTTTGAGTCATTGAAGTAATCCACCCCATCGCGCTCGAGTACGTGTTCGATGCGATGTTCGACCCCGCGAAACGCGCGTAAACCGGCGAGAACATCGTCGAAATCGAAGCCGCCCGCGTACATCATCGTCAGCGCGGCCAGCACGTTCTGCAAGTTGTGACGACCCGGTAAGAGCGTATCCGATACGTCGGCTATATGAAGTTCGCCGAGACAAATATCATTGCCGCGAACCCACAGACCGCGATCGACTTTTTCAGACAGACTGTATTGCCATATGGTGCCGCGCGTGGAAGACGCCATCGCGCGCACATGCGGATCGTCAATATTGATTGCGGACTTGTCATTCTCCTGCTGACACGCGAAGATTCGTGCCTTGGCGGCGGCGTATGCTTCGATACTGCCGTGTCGCGCGAGATGATCGGGCGTCACGTTCAATACCGTCGCTATCCAGGGCCTAAACGTGCGCGCGAGTTCCAATTGATAGCTGCTGATTTCCAGCACCATAAATGGCGGAGCGGGATCAGCCAGCACGGCGGTAGAAAATGGCGTGGCATTGTTGCCAGCGAGAATCACTTCTTCGCCGCAAGCCGCAACGAGACATCGAAGCAATTCCGTGGTCGTGGTCTTGCCATTCGTGCCCGTCACTGCGAGTATTCGCGACCGACAGTACGGAAACGAGAATTCGAGTTCACTGACAACATCCGCGCCGACTTCGCGCGCGGCGCGAATGCAGGGCAGGCCTGGCGGGACGCCCGGGCTTGGGATGACAAGCGCGGCGTGTTCAAACGCGCGCGCGGTATGCCCGCCCACTTCATACGCGACACCCATTTCATCGAGTTGCGGCGTGAATGCTGCGAGCTCTTGCGCGGACTGTACGTCGGTCAGAAAGGGTTCGGCACCCTCCCGTTTCAAGAGACGGGCGAGCGAAACCGACGTTCGGCCAATGCCGACCAGTGATACTTTCTTGCCATGCACGTCCATGGTCATCGCAGCTTCAACGTCGCGAGACTCATCAGGGCGAAAATCAGCGCGACTACCCAGAACCGAATTACGACCTTCGTCTCATTCCAACCGCGCAATTCGAAATGATGGTGCAGAGGCGCCATTCGAAAGACGCGCTTGCCCCGAAGTTTGAAAGACGCGACCTGGATAATCACGCTCATTGCTTCGACGACGAACAGGCCGCCGACGACAACCAGAAGCAATTCCTGCTTTGTCAGAATCGCCATCGCGCCCAACGCGCCGCCGAGCGCCAAGGACCCGGTGTCGCCCATGAAAACTTCGGCGGGGTGACAATTGAACCAGAGAAAGCCAAGCCCTGCGCCGAGCATCGCCGCGCCGAATACCGTGAGTTCGCTTGCCTCAGGAACGTGGATAAGGAAAAGATACTCCGACCAATCCGCGCGGCTGACCACGTAGGCGATGCCGGTGTACGTGAGCAGCGAGATGATGGATGCGCCAATCGCAAGGCCGTCCAGTCCATCTGTAAGATTCACGGCATTTGATGCACAAACGATGATTAACAAGACGAACGCGGCGTAGATCGCACCCATGGAAATAAGGGTCATCTTCAGTCCGGGTACTTCCACTTTCGAATGCACGTTTGGCGGCGACATTGCAATGAGTTCCGGGAAGGCCGCCTCGAACAGGAGGCGGTTCAGGCGTTGCGTTTCGCGATCGGTAAGTGAAGGCACGCCGTATTCAATGTAGCGCCTGGCTTCAGACGTCAACGGCAGCCCGGTCCACAGTTTTTCGTCATAAAGATCCGGACGTTCGATTACATTCCGCAGGCCGTCGAGTACGTTTCTGCGCAGCTCACCATCCCAAGGGATATTGGCAGGAGCGGCATCGATAATTGCGCGCGTGGCATCGGGCAAAAGCGATACGCAGCGCTCCGCTGCTGTGACCGGGACATCCACTTTCCTTTTTAGAAGAGCGCTGAATGCCGACCAGTCCTTCACGTCGTACGACGCAATATAGGTTGCACTGAAAGCGATAGGACTCCAAACGAGGTAAATCCCCAACACGAGTCCAACGAGAATCTGGCCGAGGAATTTTCCTTTGGCGCTGAGCCCCTGGTTGTGTTTTCGGCGGAGCTTTATGTAGTCGTCGAGAAAGCCGACGGCGCCGAGAAGGAAAACAACTGCGAGGGCTATGAGCAACAATCGGTTTGTGAAACGGCCCCAGAGCGCGAGCGACATGAGCATAGACAAAACGATCAGCGCGCCGCCCATCGTTGGCGTGCCCGCCTTGTTTTTGTGCAATGCATGCAGATCCGCGACGTGATCTTTTTTTATGTACTGTCCGATCTTGAGTGATCGCAGCAATCGAATCACGGTGGGACCAATAATCAGCGAGATCAGGAAGGCAGTGAGCGCGGCACCCCCAGCGCGCACCGTATTGTACGTGAGCACGTTGAAGGCTGATATTTCCGGCCGAAGCAATAGGCCGAGGTAATAAAGCATGGCGTTATCCGGAAACCAAGCGAAGCTGCTCGATCACGCGTTCCATTCGCATGCCTCGAGAGCCTTTGACGAGTAGCACATCGTCGGGCTTCGCAATGTCGAGAATCGCGCGGGCAACGGCGGCGTGATCGGGAAGGACTTCGGCGTGTGAAACCCCTGAAACCCGAGCGGCCTCTATGATAGCAGATGCGAAGTTGCCGACGGCAAACACATGGTGGATGCCGAGGCGACCCGCAAGTTCGCCGATTTCGGCGTGTAGCCGTGCAGAATCCGGGCCGAGTTCGAGCATGTCGCCCAGTGCCGCGATGCGCGCTCCACCACTGGGACGTTCCGCCAGGCCCTGAATCGCGGCGGCCATGCTTGCGGGGCTGGCATTGTACGAATCATCGATGATGCTCAGCGTTCCAATCTTAAGCTGCTTGAAGCGCGCGGGGTCTGCCGCGACCGCGCGAAGCGGCACCTCGAATTCGGAGATGCCGTGCTGAAGCCCGACCGCAACTGCGAGCAGGACGTTGCTCGCGTGCGCGCGGTTGGCAAGTGGAAGCCGAATCTTTCCGATCGGATCAATCGTGAGATTCAGTTCGCCGGAGTCATCGAAAGCGCATGCCAACAAGCTGATATCGCCCTTTGCGCCAAAGGTCACGTGCCTGCACTTCGCGCGTTCGGCTGCCTTCACACACCACGGGTTGTCTGTGTTGACATAAAAGATTCCCTCGGGCGGCAAGGCTTCGGCGATCTCCGCTTTGGTAGCGGCGATGTTTTCGATGGTTTTGAATCCTTCGAGATGCGCGGGCGCCACTAACGTTATGGCGCTCTCCACCGGCTTTGCAATCGCGCAAAGCTCAGCGATATTTCCCCGGTGGGCGGCGCCCATTTCGATGATCGCGGCGTCGGTTCTTTCATCGATCTGCAAAAGAGACAGCGGGCATCCGATCTCGTTGTTGAGGTTGCCTTTCGTTTTAACGACTTGCATTCGCGAGCCCAATACGGCCGCGATCATGTCTTTGGAGGTGGTCTTTCCGCAGGAACCGGTAACGGCGATAATTGGAAGGGCGTGACGCGCGCGATGCCAGGCCGCGAAGGCCTGAAGTGCGGACTGCGCATTCGAAACGATGATAC
>ERZ761602.4988-NODE-4988-length-16186-cov-10.130246_pt1 | contig 16186 bp, 15 predicted proteins | sample MGYA00512165_ERZ761602 | MGnify/ENA primary metagenome ERZ761602 (study PRJEB28899, sample SAMN02445085) | bioreactor sludge metagenome | biome: EBPR sludge; isolation source: Thorneside wastewater treatment plant | place: Australia: Brisbane, Thorneside...
TCTCCGCGATCACCATGGGTGGATTCAAGACCCTCAAAGAGGGCGAAAAGGTTTCCTTCGACGTGACGCAAGGCCCGAAGGGCAAGCAAGCATCGAATATCGCGCGCGCCTGATTTTTTTGGTGTGCAATAGGGACCCGCCTCCGGCGGGTTTTTTTCGCACTTTTTTTCGCTTTCTTGCTTTGGCGTACCCTGATCAGCGGCGTCAGTTTGCCGCCCAGTGCCCTGACTTGCCGCCAACTTTTTCAAGAAGTCTGATGTTCTCGATGCGCATGCCGCGATCGACCGCCTTGCACATGTCGTAGATGGTCAGCAAACCGACACTGGCGGCGCAAAGGGCTTCCATCTCGACGCCGGTGCGACCCACACACTCCGCACGCGTCAGACAATGCACCGCGTTTGCCTCGCCGTCGATCTCAAAGTCGACGGAAACCTCACTGAGCGCGAGCGGATGACACAGAGGGATCAGCTCGGAGGTGCGTTTTGCGCCTTGAATGGCGGCAATTCGCGCGACAGCGAGCACATCGCCCTTCTTCGCCGATCCGGCAAGGATCAGCGCCAGGGTTTCGGGACGCATCACGATCCTGCCAGCGGCTCTTGCCTGGCGGGCGGTCTCGGCCTTGTCGCCGACGGCGACCATCTGCGCTTCGCCTGCCGAATTGAAATGGCTGAGTGGATTGTTTGACATAGGGACGGGGGATGCCTGAAGGTCGCTGTTGCGGGTGATGTTTACCGCGCCAAGAAAAAGATTAGCTGACACGCAGCCGGGGGCGCCTGGTAACGCTCGGTAACAATCTGCCAGAGCACTATTCGGTATCATAACAAATCTTTCTTGGCGGACGCCGAGGCCGGCGGGAGTTCTCGTGATCAGAATGATTTGTGCGGCAGTGTCCTTGAGCGCTGCAGTTTTGTTGAGCAGTTCTTCGCAGGTTCAGGCAGAGGGCCTTCCGGAGCTTGGTGACGCGGCGCGGGTTGACTTTTCGCCGCAACTTGAACGCAAGATCGGTGAGCAGATCTTCAATGAGATTCGTGCGCGTGAGCCGAGCTACGTTGACGACCCCGAGGTCAATGACTACCTGAATTTCCTCGGCGGCCGACTGGTTGCGGCGAGCTCGAACGCGGCGGGCAATTACTACTTCTTTGCCATTCGCGACAACACAGTGAACGCCTTTGCGATGTTTGGCGGTTTCATCGGGGTCAACACCGGCACTTTGCTTACCGCGCAATCGGAGTCCGAGCTGGCTGGCGTGGTTGCTCACGAGATCTCGCACGTCAGCCAGAGTCACCTAGCCCGGCAGATCGCCAAGGAGAAACAGAGCTCGATCGCCACCATGGTCGCCATGGCCGTTGGCGTTCTTGCGGCGCGCTCGAACTCGCAGGTGGCGACCGCTGCGATCGCTTCAGCGCAGGCGGCGTCGATACAGTCGCAATTGGCCTATAGTCGCGACTTCGAGCGCGAAGCGGATCGGCTGGGGTACCAGACGCTTGCCAAGGCCGGCTACGACGTGCGTGGCATGGGCGACTTCTTTGGCCGCATGCAGCTGGCCGGGCGGGTGTACGAGAACAACGCGCCGGTTTATCTGCGCTCGCATCCGCTGACCGTGGAGCGCATCTCCGACATGCAGAACCGGGCGCAGGATGCCTCCTATCGACAAGTCGCCGATAGTGCTGAATTTCATCTGGTGCGGGCCAAGCTGCGGGCGCAAGCGGTGACGCCTGGTGAGGCCGTCAGCGAGTTCCGTAAGCAGTTGCGCGACAAAAAATATGCTTCCGAGTTGGCAACCCGCTACGGCCTGACGTATTCGCTCCTGCAGGCCAAGGACGTCGCCGCTGCGCAGAAAGAGCTCGGCGCACTGCTGGCGCTGAAAGTGTCGTCGCCGATGATCGCCGGTCTGGCGGCGCGAACAGAAATTGCCGCGGGAAATGAAGCGGGTGCCACGAAGATCTATCGCGACGCCCTGCAACGCTATCCACAGTCGAAGGCTCTGGTCTATGCGTACGTTGAAGCGCTGCTCGCGGGGCGCCAATACGAGCAGAGCTTGCAGTTTCTGGAATCGCAGTTGCAGCTCTACAGCTCGGACTACAAGCTGTATGGCTTGCAGGCGAAGACTTACGCGGCGCTTGGTAAGCGCTTGCAGCAACACCGTGCGCAGGCCGAGTTCTACCTGCTGCAGGGGCAGCTGGGAGCTGCGGTCGAACAGTTGCAATTCGCGCAACAGGCGGGCGATGGCGACTTCTTCGAGAAGTCCGCGGTGGACGCACGTCTGCGCGATCTGCGCAAGCTGCTGGCGGAAGAGGCAAGAGAGAAGAAGCTTAATGGCGGATAGAGCGGCTACTGTGCTTAGAACGCTTAGAATACGCCCTCACTTTTGTTCTGGACCTGACCATGCATTGCGATCGAGAGCTCGACGTCAAGGGGCTGAAGTGCCCACTGCCGATTCTGCGCACCAAGAAAGCGCTTGCCGAGATGTTGCCGGGTGAAGTGCTGCACGTGCTGGCGACTGACCCGGGTTCGGTCAAGGACTTCCAGGCTTTCGCCAAACAGACCGGCAATGCGCTGCTGTCGAACGACGAAAGCAATCAGATCTACGAGTTTTACCTCAAGCGGAAATAGGGTCGGGTGGTGGTGCGCCGTAGCGCTTCAGCCCGCGCAGCTGCGCGGGCCTTGCGCGCACACGCGATGCGCTGACTGATGCTGGCCGGCGCTTCGTTCGCGCTGTTCGACCGCGACGCCGGTGGCGCCGTCCTGCTGACGGATTTGCAGGACTCCTTCGTTGTGGATGCTGCCGCCGATCCTCGGGCTGCTTTCGCGTCGATCGAAGCGGCGCTCGCGGCTGGTCAGTGGGCTGCTCTGGCGGCTGATTATGCGCTGGGCGCATGTCTTGAGCCGGCCGTCCCGCCAGCGCCCTATGGCCGGCCGGTGTTGCGGGTCTGGCTGTTCGCTGACGGTCGCGTGCTCGATGCGCCGGCCGTCGCCGATTTCCTTGCCGAGCAGCTGGCGGCCTTGCCCGCGTACCAACAGGTGGCAGGAATTGCCGAAATGTCTGCAGCGGTCGATGCCGCGACGTACGCCGCGCAGGTCCGCCAGATTCTTCGCTGGATTGGCGACGGCGATTGCTACCAGATCAACCTCACTTTTCCGCTAACCTTCACGCTTTACGGCCACCCGCTGGCGCTGTATGCGCGCCTGCGCGAACGTCAGCCGGTTCGCTACGGCGGCTTTCTCGCTGGTGGCGAGGAAACAATCCTTTCCTTTTCGCCGGAGTTGTTTTTCGAGCGGGTCGGTGCGCGGGTGGTGACCCGACCGATGAAAGGAACCGCCGCGCGCGGTAGGACGGCGCTTGAAGATCAGGCGAATCGCTCGGCTCTGCTGGCGTCGGTCAAGGAGCGGGCAGAAAACATCATGATTGTCGATCTGCTACGCAACGACCTGGGACGTCTGGCACAGCCCGGCAAGGTGCAGGTCGAAGCACTGTGCGAGGCCGAGGCCTACCCGACCCTGTGGCAGATGGTGTCTACGGTCGCCGCGGATCTGCCAGGCGTCGGCGTGGCAGATCTTTTCGCGGCCCTGTTTCCCTGCGGTTCGATCACCGGCGCACCGAAGATCAGGGCCATGCAGCGCATCGCAGCGCTTGAAGCGTCAGCACGCGGGTTATATACGGGCAGCCTGGGTTGCTTGGCGCCAAATGGCGACGCTCGCTTCAACGTCGTCATTCGTACCGTCGAAGTCGCTGCCGATGGCCAGGCCCGACTCGGTGTCGGCAGTGGCATCGTGATTGATGCCGATGCGGCGCGCGAGTATGCGGAATGCCTGTTGAAGGCGAGCTTCCTGACAGCTTTCGATCCGGGCTTCGAGCTTTTCGAAACTCTGCGCCTGGAAGATGGCGTGTACCCACTGCTGGACCTGCATCTCGAGCGCCTGCAGGCGTCCGCCCGCAGCCTCGGCTTTGCCTGCCGGCTGGAGGCGGTTTCCGCGGCGCTGGTCGCCGAGGCGGCTGCGCACCCGCAAGCCTTGTTTCGCGTTCGCCTGAGCCTGGCACATGACGGCAGTTGCCGTGTCCTGGTTGCCGCCTTGCGCGAAGACGCGGGGAAGAGCTGGCGCGTCTGTCTGGCTGCCGAAGCGCTGCCCGTCGACGACTACCTGTTGCGTCACAAGACTACGGCGCGCGCCCGCTACGACCGCATGCTGGCGGCACTGGCGGCGCGGCCAGCGTTCTTCGACGCCATTTTTCTGAATACCCGTGGCGAGGTTTGCGAAGGCGCGCGCAGCAACGTTTTCGTCGAGCGCGACGGCCTGCTGCTGACGCCGCCGCTGGCCTGCGGATTACTGCCCGGCGTCATGCGGCGCACGCTGCTGGAGTCCGGACGCGCCGTCGAACAGGTGCTGCGGCGCGAGGATCTTCTGCAAGCGCCGGCCTTATACGTCGGCAATGCCTTGCGTGGCCTGTTGCCGGTGGTGCTGGAGGAGGATTCCGGTTAGCGGCGCAGTCGCTCGCGTTGTGGAGTGAGTTTTTCCAGCGTCGCCAGATAGTCGTCGAGACGCTTCTTTTCCTGTTCAACCACGGCTGCCGGTGCGCGCGCGACAAAGTTCTCGTTGGCGAGCTTGGCTCTGGCCTTGCCGATCTCGCCGCCGAGGCGGGCAATTTCCTTGTCCAGCCGCTCGCCTTCGACGGCGACGTCGATTTCGACCTCCAGCATGAGCCTGGTCTGGCCGACGATGGCGGTCGGGGCGCTGGCGTCGGCGGGCAGGTCGTCGACAATCTGCATTTCGGAAAGCTTGCAGAGCGGCTTGAGGTAAGGCGCAAAGGCGGCCAGTGCAGTGCTGTCGCCAGTGGCGAGCAGCGGCACTTTTTGCGCCGGCGAGAGGTTCATCTCGCCGCGCAGGTTGCGGCAGGCGTAGGCCAGATCCTTCAACTGCTGGACGTTCGCTTCGCTGGCCAGGTCGATTTTCTCCGGCTGCGCTTGCGGATAGGCGGCAAGCATCAGCGAATCGTGCGTCTTGCGGCCGGCAATCGGCGCCAGGGCTTGCCAGAGTTCTTCGGTAATGAACGGCAGCAGCGGATGGGCCAGGCGCAGGACGGTTTCCAGCACCCGCGCCAGGGTCCGCCGCGTGGCGCGGACCTCTTGCTCGCTGCCCTGCTGCAACTGGACTTTGGAGAGTTCGACGTACCAGTCGCAGAACTCGTCCCAGACGAACTCGTACACCGAGCGGGCCAGCAGATCGAAGCGATAGTCGGCGAAGTGCTGTGCGACCTCGGCTTCGGTGCGCTGCAGCTTGCTGACGATCCAGCGGTCGGCGAAGGAGAAGCTCAGCGCCGTCGAGCAGCTCTCCGGCGTGCAGGAAGGAAGGCCGAGGTCATGCTCGGCGGTGTGCATCAGCACGTAGCGCGTTGCGTTCCACAGCTTGTTGCAGAAATTGCGGTAGCCCTCGCAGCGGCTGAGGTCGAACTTGATGTCACGGCCAGGGCTGGCCAGCGACAGGAAGGTGAAACGCAGGGCGTCGGTACCGAAGGCCTGAATGCCCTCCGGGAACTCCTTGCGCGTGCGCTTTTCTATCTGCGCCGCTTGCTTCGGGTTCATCAGACCGCTGGTGCGCTTGCCGATCAGGGCGTCGAGATCGATGCCGTCGATGAGGTCGATGGGGTCGAGGACATTGCCTTTCGACTTGCTCATCTTCTGGCCTTCGGCATCGCGGATCAGGCCGTGTACGTAGACGTGCTTGAAGGGGATTTTTCCGGTGATATGCCGGGTCATCATCACCATTCGCGCGACCCAGAAGAAGATGATGTCGAAGCCGGTGACCAGCACCGTAGACGGCAAATACAGGTCGAGAGCGGTGTTCGTCTCGGCTGGCCACCGCGGCGTCCAGTCGAGGGTCGAGAAGGGCCACAACGCCGACGAGTACCAAGTGTCGAGGACATCGGGGTCGCGCGCTAGCGGGCCGCTGTAGCCCTGTTCTTCGGCCTGAGCCCTGGCTTCCGCTTCGTCATGGGCGACGAAGATGCGCCCATCGTCACCGTACCAGGCGGGGATCTGGTGGCCCCACCACAACTGCCGCGAGATGCACCAGTCCTGAATGTTGTTCAGCCACTGGTTGTAGGTGTTGACCCAGTTTTCGGGGAAGAACTTGATCTCCCCGGAGGCGACGCACTTAAGGGCCTTGCCGGCGATGCTGCTGCCGTCGGCGCCGGCCTTGCTCATGGCCACGAACCATTGGTCGGTGAGCATTGGTTCGATGACCACGCCGGTGCGGTCGCCGCGTGGCACTTTCAGAGTATGCGCTTCGACCTTGTCGAGGAATCCCTGCTTTTCGAGGTCGGCAACGATCTGCTGGCGCGCGGTAAAGCGATCCATGCCCTGGTAGCAGGCCGGCGCATTCTCGTTGATGCGCGCATCGAGCGTCAGGATCGGGATCATCGGCAGCTTGTGACGCTGGCCGACCGCGTAGTCGTTGAAGTCGTGGGCCGGAGTGACCTTGACACAGCCGGTGCCAAAGGCGAGGTCCACGTAGGCGTCGGCAATGATCGGAATCTCGCGCTCGCAAAGCGGCAGTTTGACCGTTTTGCCGAGCAGGTGCCGGTAACGCTCGTCTTCCGGATGCACCATCAGGGCGGTATCGCCGAGCATCGTTTCCGGTCGCGTCGTGGCCACGGTCAGTGTCGCACTGCCGTCGCTCAGCGGATAGCGGATGTGCCACAGGTGCCCCTGTTCTTCTTCCTGCGCGACTTCGAGATCGGAGACCGCCGTCTGCAGCACCGGATCCCAGTTGACCAGTCGCTTGCCGCGGTAAATCAAGCCCTCTTTGTACAGGCGGACGAAAGTCTCGGTGACCGTCGTCGACAGGCCGGCGTCCATCGTGAAGCGTTCGCGGCTCCAGTCGGGAGACGTACCCAGGCGGCGCATCTGCTGGGTAATGGTATTGCCCGAAAATTCCTTCCACTGCCAGACTTTTTCGAGAAACTTCTCGCGGCCAAGGTCGTGTCGGGAGACTCCCTGTGCGTCGAGCTGGCGCTCGACGACGATCTGGGTGGCGATGCCCGCGTGATCGGTTCCTGGTTGCCACAGCGTGTTGTCACCGCGCATGCGATGGTAACGGGTGAGCGCGTCCATGATCGCCTGGTTGAAGCCGTGCCCCATGTGCAGGGTGCCCGTGACGTTCGGCGGTGGCAGCAGGATGCAGAAAGCGTCTTCGGGTTTCTTGTCGGTATCGAGGCCGGCGCCGAAGTAGCCCCTGGCTTCCCATTCAGGGTACCAGCGACGTTCGATGTCCGCCGGTTCAAAGCTCTTGGCGAGTTCCATGGAGGAGAGGGTGCGGGTGGATTTCAGGAGCGCGCATTATACCGGATCGCGCCGTGGCTCCGGGCCGTGACGCGCTGCTTGCCCGAGCTACTCCCGTGGATCGGCGGCGTTGGTTGCGTTGCTCTCCGGCTCCTCCAGCGGCAGGGGCAGCTGTCCGCGCTGGGCGACGAAGTCAGCCGCAGCCATGGTGATGCTTGCTTTGATACCCCCGCGCAAGTGCTCGGCAGCGTCGGCTACGGCAGCCTCGATCAGCGCCGGCAAGCTGGCGGCAAGATGCCGGTCGATGAGTTGCGTCAGCTCCGCGGCAAGCGTCGGGCGCAGGTCCGCCGCGATGTCGTCAACGCTTGCTTCGGGTTCGGCCTCGGCACCAAGGACGACATCGGTCAGTAGCGGCAGGTCATCGTCTTCGCTGTTCCTGCCGGCCAGGCGCGTGCTGCCCTCGGCGTCTTCTGCGGACGCGGTCGAGGCCAGGAAGCTGCGCCGTCGGCGCATTTGCCGCGGCACCTGCCGGCGCTCGCCACGCGTTGCCCCGCTGTCAGGATTGATCAGCGAATTGGCGCGGCTGAGCAGGTCTTCGTCATCGGCCATCAGTTCTTTCCTGTGCAATCGACATATCTGATAGCGTAGCCGCGATCCTTGTAGAAGCGGGCACGCTGGCGGCCATCGGCGCGTTCTTCCTCGCCCTGACCGACAATTTCGATCAGGCTCGCAAAGCGGGAGAAGCCTGGCGGCACCGTGTTCGAGAGGTTGAAGAGGCGTTCGTCCTGGGTCACCGATTCCAGCGTGCTGGCGATCAGCACCGGCGTTTCGGCGGCCAGTGGCGAGTCGGCCGCGACGTGCGGGACGAAGCTCGTCGGCGGTTGACCCCACAACTGCCGGTCGAGTGCGGCTGCAATGTCCGTATCGGGCGCATAGACCAGCAAGGATTTTTTTTGCGCGCAGGCCTTGCCGATAAGCGCAGCGGTCTTGGCAATGCGGTTGGCAGCGTTATGGTAGAAAAAGATTTGCGTCACTTGAGCTTTCCAGCGCGCTTCAGCAAATAGTGCATCAGCAGCGGTACTGGTCGTCCGGTGGCTCCCTTGTCGGCACCCGAGGTCCAGGCGGTGCCGGCAATGTCGAGGTGCGCCCAGACGTATTTCTTGGTGAAACGGGCCAGAAAGCAGGCGGCGGTGATGCTGCCGCCCCAGCGACCGCCGATGTTGGCCATGTCGGCGAAGGGGCTCTTGAGGAGCTCCTGGTAGTCGCTCCAGAGCGGCATTTGCCAGGCGCGGTCGTGGGCTTCGTCACCGGCATGCTCCAGTTCCCGGGCCAGCGTATCGTTGTTGGCGAACAGGCCGGTGGCCACATGGCCAAGCGCGACGACGCAGGCGCCGGTGAGGGTGGCGACGTCGATCACCGTGTCCGGTTCGAAGCGCGCGGCGTAGGTCAGCGCATCACAGAGGATCAGGCGCCCTTCAGCGTCGGTGTTGAGGATTTCGATGGTTTGTCCGGACATCGAAGTGACGATGTCTCCCGGTCGGCTGGCGCCGCCGCCGGGCATGTTTTCAGTGCTTGGCACGATCACCGTCAGGTTGAGCGGCAGTTTCATCAGCACCGCGGCTTTGATGGTGCCGAGTACGCTGGCAGCGCCGCACATATCGTATTTCATCTCGTCCATGTCGGGTGCTGGCTTGAGGGAGATGCCGCCGCTATCGAAGGTGACGCCTTTGCCGACCAGTACCACCGGCTTCTCGTCGTCCTTGCCGCCCTTGTACTGCAGGACGATGAGCTTCGGCGCCTGATGTGAGCTCTGCGCGACCGAGAGCAGCGCGTGCATGCCCAGCGCAGCCATTTCCTCGCGTTCAAGAATCTGGCACTCGATCTGGTGCTCTTCGGCCAGCTTCTGCGCGGTTTCTGCGAGATGGCTCGGAGTGCAGACATTGCCCGGCAGGTTGGCCAGATCCTTGGCCAGAGCCATTCCTTCGGCGATAGCCTGTCCTTCGCACAGCGCTTCTTCGGCGGCGGCCAGCTCGTTGCGGCGATCGACAATAAAGGTCAGCTTGCGCAGCGGGCGACGGACCTTGTCCTTCTTGCTCTTGAACTGGTCGAAGCGATAGACGGTCTGCTGGGCGACCAGCGCTGCCTGGCGTACGCGCCAGGCAGCGCTGCGCTTGCGAACGCTGGTCTCGGTCAGGAAGACCGTGCCGTCGAAGGAGCCGGTTTCGTTGAGGGTTCTGACCGCGCTGCGAATGGCATCGCAGTATTCCCGATCGCCAAATTCCTTTTCCTTGCCGAGGCCGACCAGCAGCACGCGGTCGCAGAGCGTCCCGGGAACATTATGCAGCAGCAAGGTGGTGCCCGCCTTGCCCTCCATGTCGCCGCGGCGAATGATGTCCGAAAGGTGGCTGCGCGCTGCGTTGTCGATGAGCTCGGCGGCCAGCGTTAGCTTGCGAGGTTCGAAAACGCCGACTACCACGCAGGCGCTGCGCTGCTTCTCCGGGTTGCCACTTTTTATGCTAAATTCCACTCACCCTCCCCAGGACCCGCGTGTTTCGTCGAAAACGCCGATTATCACTGCAGTTTTTCACCAAAGTCAAAAAATGATCTTTCAGCGCGCGGTGCGACGCGAGTTCGCCCACTCGACCGCCGGTGTGTTCATTGCGCTTTTTGCGATCATGGTGACCACGCAGCTGATTCGCCTGCTGAACGAGGCCGCACAGGGTGACGTCGATCCCGCTGCCGTGGTCGCGCTGCTTGGTTTTGCGGCGCTCAACTATCTCCCGCCGCTGTTGTCGCTGTCCATGTTCGTGGCCATTCTGTTGTCCATTTCCCGCAGCTATCGTGACTCCGAGATGGTGGTCTGGTTCTCGTCCGGGCTGTCGCTGGCGGCCTGGGTACGACCGGTGCTGACCTTCGCGCTGCCGCTGGTGGTCACCATCGGCGTGCTGTCGCTGCTTCTCTCCCCCTGGGCCCTGTCGCAAAGCGCCGAATACCGCGGCAAGTTGAGCAACCGTAAGGATGCCGGACAAATCTCGCCGGGCACCTTTCAGGAGTCCTCGGCGGGGGACCGGGTGATCTTCGTCGAGGCCGTGGCCGAGGATACGAGTCACGTTCGCAACGTCTTTGTCAACGAAGCCGAGCCCGAGCGCCTGGGGGTGACGATGGCCAGAACCGGTCATCAGGAGACGGCAGCCAACGGTGATCGCTTCATCGTCCTGGAGAACGGGCGCCGTTACGAGCTTGAGCCTGGCGCTCCCGGCTTCCGTATTCTCGAGTATGAGCGCTATGCCGTTCGCCTGGAGACCAAGGAGGCGCATGGCATCGAGCGGACACCGAAGAACATGCCTCCGCTGGAGCTGTTGGGTCTCGACCTGCCTCGCTATCGGGCGGAGCTGCTATGGCGTGTCGGCATGCCCTTGTCGGCGGCAGTGCTGGCTCTGCTGGCAATTCCTTTGTCCTTCGTCAATCCGCGTGCGGGACGTTCGGCCAACATGCTCCTGGCGATTTTGGTTTATGTCATCTACAACAATCTGCTGACCATCAGCCAGGGCTGGGTGGCCAATGGCCAGGTGTCTTTTGCCATCGGCGTGCTGGTGGTTCATCTGGTGATGCTGTTTCTCTTGCCGTTCCTCTTCTATCACCGTATCGCGGTCTCATCCTTCCGGCGTCTCGGGCGATGAAGATCTATCGTCGCTACCTTCTGCGCGAGGTGTCTGGCGCCATTGTTCTGGTGTTGCTGGCGTTCTTGGCGTTGTTTGCCTTCTTCGACATGCTTGGCGAGGTTCAGGATATCGGGCGGGGCGGCTACCAACTTCGCCATGCTTTTGCTTTCGTTCTGCTGCGGCTGCCGGGGCGTGTCTACGAGTTGATGCCGATTGCCGTCCTGATCGGGACGCTCTACGCCTTGTCGTCCTTGGCTCGTCATTCCGAGATCACCGTGCTGCGGGTCTCCGGCCTGTCGTCAGGCGCCGTATTGCGGGTGCTGTTTCTGGTCGCCGCTATGTTTGCCGTAGCCACCTTCTTGATCGGGGAGTACGTGGCGCCGACCGCAGAAAGAGAGGCCAATCAATTGCGCTTGAAAGCCAGGGGGCGAATGATCGGGCAGGATCTGCGTTCAGGACTGTGGGTCAAGGACGAGCGCAGTTTCATCAACGTGCGCGTCGTGTTGCCGGATACGCGTTTACGGGGGGTCCGTATCTACGAGTTCGACGAGGACGCAAGATTGCGCTCGCTTACCGAGGCCAGCGAGGGCGAGTACGTCGTGCCTGATAGTTGGCGCTTGAGCAATGTGGTCCAGACGGTCCTGCACGCCGAGCGGGCCGATGTGCAGAAGCTACCCGAGATAGTCTGGCAGTCGGCGCTGAACCCGGACATCCTGGCGGTGCTGATGGTTTCTCCGGATCGTATGTCGCTGCAACATTTGGCCACTTATACCAAGCATCTGGCAGACAATCGCCAGACGACCAACCGGTATGAGATTGCCTTCTGGAAAAAAGTGGTCTACCCACTGGCGGCATTCGTGATGGTCGCTCTGGCGCTGCCGTTCGGCGGAGCGCACTACCGCTCCGACGCTGTGGGCCTGAAGGTTTTCTCGGGGGTGATGATCGGGATATTGTTCCACATGCTCAATGGCTTGTTTGCGAACCTTGGCGCGATCAACAGTTGGTCGCCGGTGCTTAGCGCGGTCACGCCGTCGTCGCTCTTCCTGCTGGCCGCGATCACTATGATCTGGTGGGTCGAGCGACGCTGATTGGCGGGCTGCGTCGATCAGCATCGCCGCTGCGCAGTCGGCCGCTTGCGCAGGTCGTTTGAGTGAGCAGGCTACGGAGCTCGTCGAGGAGTCGTCATCAGCTCTGATCCCTGGAGCGCTCGCTTAGCCGGGTGCCTTGCCTGCTACAGGCAGCTTCGGCTCGCCGCTTAGTACGAGTTGCGTGCCGGCGAGGCGGTCATGCAGAAACAGGCGCTCACGGTCCACCAGTGCCCAGAAGATGCCGAAGCCCCCCAGGAGGATGCTGGGCCAGCACAGGAGGTAGCGCACGAGAGCCTGCGCCGGCCGGACGGGGTGTCCGTCACGGGTGAGCAGGCGGATGCGCCAGGTCTTCATGGCCAGGGTTTGGCGCCCGTTGCTCCAGAACCAGAGGCAATAGATCAGCAATACGACGAAGGCGTGCGCTTGCACGACGATCGGCGCCACCAAGCGATGTGCCAGGGCGCCGAGCAGGAAATGTGGCAAGACCAGCAGTGCCGCAAGGATGCCGAACAGCAGCAGGCATTCGTAGAGCATGCTGGCTAGGCGGCGCGTGATGCTCGGTCGCGGGACGGGAACTGCTGCTGGCGTCAATCCCTGTTCTCCGCTGCGGTTGCCGGTGCAGTGGCCTTGCTGCTAGGCGCTGGCGCAGGGTGATGGCTGCCGAGCGGGAAGAGCGCGGATGCGGGCGGCGAGATCAGGCTGGCCGCTGTGCCACCGGATTTGCTCAGTGCCGCCCGGTTGGCCGCTTGCCGTTTGAGCTTTTCTTTTTCCTCATCCGGCAGGCTGGAGTACTCCTGCCACTTGAGTCGGAGTTCCTGCTTCTTCTCGACCGGGAGTCTGTTGGCGGTGATGAAGTTCTCCCGTGCAAGCCGCCGTTGCTCGGGCGTGAGTTTTCCCCAGTCCTGCATCTGAACCTGAACTCGACGCTGCTCGTCAGCCGTCATGCTGTGGAAACGTCGCGTGATACCCAGCCACTTCTTCTGGCGTGCATAGTCCATCCCGTCCCAGTCGTAACTGAGCGGTGCGAGGATGGCCTTCTGCTCCACCGTGAGTTCGCTCCATTGCGGCTGTGCCGGCGTGGCAATGGCCGACGGGCTGAGCGCATCGGCCCAGCTCGTGACGGCCAAGAAGCTGCTGAGAATCAGTGCGACGCGGAGCTTTTCAGCCATGCATCAAAGCCCCGGTCGGTGAAGGCCGCGATTGGCAAGTCGTCGGCGAGCAGGGCGCTGTCAATGACCTCGAGTTCGGCGATGCTTCTGTCGGCCTGCCAGTAAGCGTAGGAAGCGACGCCGATAACTACCGCCAGGGCGACGAAGACCTGCCGCAAGCGTAGGCCTTCGCTGTGCTCCTGAACGAAGCTCCCCGCCGTCGCCAGTATCGACTGGTGGGCGATCACTTTTTGCCGAGCCAGCGCGCGCTCGCGCGCGGCTTGCAGGCGCGAGTGCGTCGACGGAGCCAGTTCGTGGAGCTCCCTGTTCAGGTGCTGCCTGACCTTGAAGGCAAAATGCAGTTCGTTCATAGGGTAATTCCTTTTGCTTTCAGTGCCGCCGCGAGAGCGTGGTTGGCACGCGAGCAGTGTGTCTTGACGCTCCCTTCCGAGCAGCCCATGATCGATGCCGTTTCGGCAACGTCCATATCCTCCCAGTAACGCAGCAGAAACGCTTCCCGTTGACGCCCAGGCAGAGATTCTATCTCTTTCTCGATCATTCCCATGACTTGCGCCTGCTCGAATTGGCCGTGTGGCGTTTTCGGGCCATTGGCTTCTGATTCACTGCTGATGGTTTCTAGGGGGTCGTGCTCCTCGTCATCGTTCGGCGAAAAGGCGGAAAGCAGGGTCGTCCATAGCGAGCGCACCTTGCTGCGGCGATAGTAGTCGCGAATCGTGTTCTGCAAAATGCGCTGGAAGAGCATCGGCAGCTCTGTGGGTGGGCGGTCTCCGTATTTCTCGGCGAGTTTCATCATCGTATCCTGGACGATGTCGAGCGCGGACTCTTCGTTGCGCACTGCGAACATCGCTTGCTTGAAAGCGCGGCGTTCGACTGCCGTGAGAAAGTCTGACAGTTCGCGTTGGCTGGCCAGGGCGGAAATCCTTGCGGTTGTAGGGCGGGAAGCCTGCTTTCCCAGGCGCCGGTTTTTGGTGAATGCCTTGACCAAACCCCGTCTAAGCTTTAACGTTGCAGACTTTTTTCGAGCAATTTGCTTGCTGGGGCGACGGTAATGACAATGATGACCGGTGCGGAGATTGTAATCAGGTGCCTGCAGGAAGAAAAGGTCGAGTACGTATTCGGCTATCCTGGCGGGGCTGTCCTTCACATGTACGACGCGCTCTTCAAGCAGGATCAGGTCAAGCACATTCTCGTTCGTCACGAGCAGGCGGCTGTACATGCCGCCGACGGCCTGGCGCGCTCGACGCACAAGGTCGGCGTGGCATTGGTCACTTCAGGGCCCGGTGCGACCAATGCGGTGACCGGCATCGCCACGGCGTACATGGATTCGATTCCTCTGGTCGTCATCGCCGGGCAAGTGCCGACCGAGTACATCGGTCAGGACGCCTTCCAGGAGTGCGATACCGTCGGCATCACCCGGCCCTGCGTGAAGCACAACTTCCTGGTCAAGGACGTGCACGACCTGGCAGTGACCATAAAGAAGGCTTTCTTCATCGCCAACAGCGGTCGTCCGGGTCCGGTGGTGATCGATATCCCCAAGGACATTACCGCCGCCAAGTGCAAGTTCGAATATCCGGAAACGATCCAGCTGCGCTCGTACAACCCGGTTGTCAAGGGGCATCTGGGGCAGATCAAGAAGGCCCTGCATCTTCTGCTCGAGGCCAAGCGGCCGATGGTCTACAGCGGTGGGGGAGTCATCCTCTCCAACGGTGCCGAGCAATTGACCAAGCTGGTACGGCGGCTCGGATTTCCGATTACCAACACCTTGATGGGTCTCGGTGCGTATCCGGCGAGCGATCCGCAGTTTCTTGGCATGCCCGGCATGCACGGTACCGTCGAAGCCAACCTTGCGATGCAGAACTGTGACGTCCTGCTGGCTATCGGTGCGCGCTTCGACGACCGGGTGATTGGTAATCCAGCCAACTTTTCGTCCATTCCACGCAAGATCATCCACATCGATATTGACCCCTCGTCGATTTCCAAGCGCGTCAAGGTCGATGTGCCGATCGTCGGCAACGTCCCGGACGTTCTCGACGAAATGTCCAAGTTGCTCGATGCCGGCAATGCCACTCCGGATGGGGAGGTGCTGGCCGGCTGGTGGAAGCAGATCGACGAGTGGCGCGCCAAGCAGTGCATGAAATACCGCATGAAGAAGGGCGTCATCATGCCGCAGTACGTCATCGAAAAGCTCTATGAGGTGACCAAAGGCCAGGCGATCGTGACTTCCGACGTCGGTCAGCATCAGATGTGGGCCGCACAGTACTACAAGTTTGATCAGCCGCGCCGCTGGCTCAACTCCGGGGGTCTCGGGACGATGGGGGTCGGCCTGCCTTACGCCATGGGGGCGGCGCTGGCGAACCCGGAAATGCAGGTTGCCTGCGTCACCGGCGAAGGGTCGATCCAGATGTGTATTCAGGAGCTGTCGACTGCCAAGCAGTTCCGCTTGCCGATCAAGATCATCAATCTCAACAACCGCTACCTGGGAATGGTTCGCCAGTGGCAGGAAATGTTCTATGGCAGCCGTTATTCGGAGTCGTACATGGATTCGCTGCCCGACTTCGTCAAGCTCGCCGAGGCGTATGGCCACGTCGGCATCCGCGTCGAGCGGCCGGAGGACGTCGAGGGTGCGCTGAAGAAGGCATTCATCGATCACAAGGATGACCTGGTATTCATCGACTTCATCACCGATCAGAAAGCGAATGTCTTTCCAATGGTGGCGGCCGGCAAAGGCCTGGCGGATATGCTCCTGACCGAAGATCTGTAAGGGAAAGACAAGATGCGACACATAATTTCAATCCTGCTGGAGAACGAGGCGGGAGCTCTGTCGCGGGTGGCCGGTCTGTTTTCGGCGCGCGGCTACAACATCGAGACCCTCACCGTGGCTCCCACAGAGGACGTTTCGCTGTCCCGCCTGACCATCGTCACTTCGGGGACCGACGCGGTGGTCGAGCAGATCACCAAGCAGCTGAACAAGCTGATCGACGTCATCAAGG
>ERZ761602.4989-NODE-4989-length-16185-cov-14.845381_pt1 | contig 16185 bp, 8 predicted proteins | sample MGYA00512165_ERZ761602 | MGnify/ENA primary metagenome ERZ761602 (study PRJEB28899, sample SAMN02445085) | bioreactor sludge metagenome | biome: EBPR sludge; isolation source: Thorneside wastewater treatment plant | place: Australia: Brisbane, Thorneside...
GAGCAAGTGTCACCACTGATTTGGGCGTTGGAAAGTTATCACACGGCGCAACAACAAACAGAGGAGTTAAGACGCGCGCAAGCATCCTTGCAACAAAGTTTACACGCGCAAGATTCGTTAAATCGTCAATTGGTAGAACGTCTTAGCAATCAATTGCTAGCGTTAGATAAACTCAATGCCGCATTGCAAGCCACACAGCGCAGATTAATCACAGAACGTGAAGATGAAAGAAAAGCATTGGCTCGTGAATTACACGACCAAGTTATTCAAGACATATTAGGTCTTATCTATCAACTTGAAGATGTGGAAGAATTAGCTAGTTCATTAGGTTTAAGTAAAAAAGTTAATTCAGTTCGTCACGATATGCGCAATTTAGTCAGTGAGTTGCGCCAAATGTGCAGTGACTTACGACCTCCCACGATTGACCATCATGGGCTTCACGCCGCAATTAACTCGCTTGCAACTGAATGGTCAAACCGAAACGGAATCCCTATTCATTTAGAAGTCGCTCCTGATTTAGGTCGCCTACCTGAAATGGTGGAACTTTCAATTTTCCGAATTGTGCAAGAAGGCTTAAACAACATCCGCAAACATGCCGCCGCTAAACATGTGCGCCTTTCATTACAACGAACTTCATCTACAAATTTATTAGTACGCCTAGAAGATGATGGTAAAGGCTTATCAAACCCAACCGATATTGCTTCGCTTTCATTAAATAAGCATTTTGGGCTGGTGGGAATCAGTGAACGCGTAGCCTTGTTAGGCGGGTCTATGAATATTGAATCTTCACAAGGGCATGGAACTATTTTACAAATAGAAATTCCGAGTCCATATCCGCTCACCATTTCATAAGTCACTACCCCTTTGGGTAATTAGGGGTTAACCCCTTACTACCCAAAGGGGTGACCTCTCTCAAAAATTCAGGGGAATAGGCGATGTATAAATCTACGAATCACATACAATCATCTAATCGTTAAAGTGTCTACATTAATATAGCTGTTGCAACAAAGTACAAATTAGGTTTGACCAAGTTTTACCAAACGAGGTTCTTTTCTTCACTACTGGAAGCAAAATGGCTAATCAACACTGCAAGCAAAATATAACGAACAATCAGCAAAGCATTTCCATTTCAAATAAATGGACTGCTTTGTTTTTGTTTTCTAAAGGAGGTGATTTATCTACATAAAAGAATGAGTCAAGTCATACAAGTCAATGTTGAAAATAAAACAAGGAGAAGAAAGTATGTCTAAAAAATTTTTATACAATTTGTTAGCACTTGTGATGATGGCTATTTTAGTCCTCTCAGCATGTGCGCCTGCACAACCTGCCACCGATTCAGAATTCGCCGTAGGTATCGTGCTCCCCACTCGTGATGAACCACGCTGGGTACAAGATGAAACCCGCTTCAATGACGCCCTTACAGCGGCTGGTTACGAAGTACAAATTTTATTCAGCCAAGGCGACTCTTCAACCGAACGCGCCAATGTTGAATCATTGATTAGCCAAGGCATCAAAGTACTTATCATCACCCCGCATGACGCCGCCGCCGCCGCCGCTTCTGTAGAAGCCGCCAGAGCCGCTGGCATCAAAGTCATTTCGTATGACCGCCTCGTAACAAACACCGAAGCCGTTGATTTCTACGTCACATTCGATAGCATTTCAGTCGGTGCCGCTCAAGCTCAATATTTAGTTGATAACGCAACTGGAACTGGTAATCCGCTTTACTTATACGCTGGTGCTGCATCAGATAACAACGCCTTCTTATTCTTTGAAGGTGCTTGGAATGTACTCCAACCAAAAATTGCTGATGGCACTTTCGTAATTGCTAACTCCAGTGAAGCAGTTGCTTTACAAGATAAAGCCACACTCACCCGCGATGAACAAGCCGCCATCATTGGTCAAATCACCACCAATTGGGATTTCAACACTGCCAAAGGTTTAGCAGAAGCCAACCTCACTGCTAATGGTTCAGATGCAAAAGGTGATGTCTTCATCTTAGCCCCGAACGATGGAACCGCTCGCGCTATCGCTGATGCATTCGGTGCCGATGCTGATGTTTCATCTTACTTTGTAACTGGTCAAGATGCAGAAAAAGCTTCCGTTCAATATATTCTTGACGGCAAACAATCCATGACAGTCTTCAAAGATGTCCGCACACTCGTCAATGATGCGATTGCCGCCGCAGTGACTTTCCTTGAAGGCGGTACACCTGCCGCCACCACCAGTTACAACAATGGTGTTATTGATGTTCCCGCTAGCCCATCAGAAGTTATCACAGTTGATAAAGGCAATGTCCAATCTGCTTTGATTGACTCAGGTTATTACACCGAAGCAGATTTCACATTCCCAACCGGTGAAGCACTTTCTGTTGGTATTATCTTGCCGACTCGTGATGAACCACGCTGGGTACAAGATGAAACCCGCTTCAAAGATGCCCTTACAGCGGCTGGCTACGACGTACAAATTCTCTTCAGTCAAGGCGACTCTGCTACTGAGCGTGCTAATGTTGAATCATTGATTACACAAGGTGTGCAAGTCATCATCATTTGTCCGCATGATGGTACTGCCGCCGCCGCCGCAGTTGAATTAGCAAAAGAAGCCGGCATCACAGTCATTTCTTATGACCGTTTGGTTCGTGATACCGATGCAGTAGATTTCTATGTCACATTCGATAGCATTTCAGTTGGTGCCGCTCAAGCACAATATTTAGTTGATAACGCAACTGGAACTGGTAATCCGCTTTACTTATACGCTGGTGCCGCTTCTGACAACAACGCCTTCCTCTTCTTTGAAGGTGCTTGGAATGTTCTCCAACCAAAAATCGCTGATGGTACTTTTGTAATTGCTAACTCATCCGAAGCAGTTGCTTTGCAAGATAAAGCCACATTATCTCGTGATGAACAAGCCGCTATCATCAACCAAATCACTACCAATTGGGATTTCAACACAGCCAAAGGTTTAGCAGAAGCCAACCTCACAGCCAATGGTGCTGATGCAAAAGGTAATGTCTTCATTCTTGCTCCAAATGATGGTACTGCTCGCGCTATCGCTGATGCTTTTGGTGCTGACGCGGATGTAACCAGCTACTTCGTCACCGGGCAAGATGCGGAAAAAGCCTCCGTTCAATACATCATTGACGGCAAACAATCTATGACAGTGTTCAAAGATGTACGCACCTTGGTTGACGATGCTATCACTGCCGCAATTACCTTCCTCGAAGGTGGCGTACCAGAATCAACCAATGCTTATAACAATGGCGCGGTAGATGTTCCTGCCAACCCAACCGTTGTTATCACCGTTGACCAAGCCAATGTCGTCGAAGCTTTGATTGAATCTGGCTACTATTCTGCTGGCGACTTCACTGGTTTGCCATAAGAAAAGAAATGTAAGTATAAATATGTAACACAAGAATAGTGGCGGACTATATTTTCCGCCACTATTCCTGTATAATTAATTTTTAGAAATTATTATTACTTCCAACACAGGCAAACCTTTATGAATGCTCCTATTTTAGAAATGAAAAGTATCACCAAAGAGTTTCCGGGGGTAAAGGCATTAAGTGATGTAAGTTTTCAAGTGGCTAAGGGTGAAATCCATTGTCTGGTTGGTGAAAATGGTGCAGGTAAATCCACCTTAATGAAAATTCTTAGTGGGGTTTATCCACATGGAACGTACACAGGTGAGGTTGTCTTTAATGGTCAAGTGCAGAACCTTTCAAGCATTAGTGACAGTGAAAAAGTAGGAATTGCCATTATTTATCAGGAGTTAGCCCTCATTCCTGAAATGACAGTTTATGAAAATATATTTTTAGGGCATGAAATCAAGAATGGTCTTTTAATTAACTGGAACGAAACGATTAAGCAAGCAGGCGAAATGTTGAAGAAAGTAAAACTTGACATCAACCCTGCTGTAAAAGTGAAAGATTTAGGCGTCGGAAAGCAACAGTTAGTAGAAATTGCCAAAGCGTTAAGCAAAGATGTTAAGTTATTGATTTTAGATGAACCAACTTCCTCATTAAATGAAACCGATAGTGAAAATTTACTAAACTTATTACGTGACCTTAAAGAACAAGGTGTGACTTCTATTATGATTTCGCACAAGTTAAAAGAAGTCATCGAAATTGCAGATACGATTACAGTACTACGGGATGGGCAAACTGTTGCCACCTTGAGAAAAGATGAAGTCACAGAACATAAATTAATTAAACACATGGTAGGGCGTGAAATTAATAATATCTATCCAAAACGAGAGCATAAACCCTCACATGAAATTGTTTTAGAAGTGAGAAATTGGAATGCACATCACCCCACTTTAGGGAGAGCAATTCTCAAAGATGTAAATTTCAATTTGAAAAAAGGTGAAATCATCGGTTTTGCGGGATTAATTGGCTCAGGACGTACTGAATTGGCATTAAGCATTTTTGGCAATCCGGATGGGTATCAACTCAAAGGGGAGTTATATGTCAAAGGAAACAAGAAACAGTTTCACCATCCGCAAGATGCGATAAAGACCGGCATCGCTTATGTAACAGAAGATAGAAAAGGTGACGGGTTAATTCTCATCCAAGATGTTAAGCAGAATATCACCTTAGCAAACTTGCATAAGATTGCTCAACGTGGTGTGGTCAATAACAATGCGGAAATTCAAGTTGCAAATGAATACAAAACAAATCTTAATATTAAGACACCTAGCGTAGAACAAAAAGTATCAAACCTGAGTGGTGGGAATCAACAAAAAGTTTGTTTGGGAAAATGGTTGTTTGTAGCACCAGACATTTTGATTCTTGATGAACCCACACGTGGCATTGATGTTGGCGCGAAGTTTGAAATTTATACGATTATGAAAGATTTAGTAAAGCAAGGCATGAGTATTATTATGATTTCCTCAGAACTTCCTGAAGTGTTAGGTATGAGCGACCGCGTGTATATTGTTTCTGCAGGGAAAATTGCTGGTGAACTCAGTGCTGAAGAAGCAACGCAAGAAAAAGTAATGCAACTAGCAACAAACTAAGGAGAGTACAAATGACCTTTTTTGAAAATGCCAAAAAAGTTTTACAGCAAAACATACGTGAATACGGTATGTATATTGCTTTGTTTGTGATTATGGTATTTTTTACGATTACTACCGATGGGACATTTATTTCTTCAAGAAATATCGTTAACTTGATTAATCAAACAGGTTATATTGCTGTGCTGGCAGTTGGCATGACGTTAATTATTATCATCCGCCAAATTGATTTATCGGTTGGTTTTTTAGCAGGCTTTTTAGGTGCCATTGCCGCAATTGCCATGTCTGACCCTAGAGTTGTAGCAAATGGATTAAATTTACCAATCTATGCTGTTATTCCATTAACATTATGTCTTGGCATTATGGCTGGTTTAGTAACCGGGTTTCTGGTTGCACAAATGAAAATCCCATCTTTTGTAGCATCACTGGCAGGTTGGTTAATATATCGTGGTGCCATTTTGGTTGTTACTGAAAGTACAGGAACTATCATCATTGCCAATGATGCATTTAATGCGATTGGTAACGGCTTCATTCCTGATATTCCTGATATTGGTTTTTTGCCCGGCGTTCATAAACTCACCTTGATTTTAGGTGTGGTAGCTGTGATTCTATTAGTTATCAATGAATTGAACGACCGTAGAAAAAAACAAAGTTACAACTTTGAAGTTCTTCCAACTGAAATCTTCGCCTTAAAATTAATTTTCCTTGCCGCGATCATCGGTGGAATTACATGGATTTTAGCTGGTTATCAAGGGCTTTCATGGACAGCCGTCATTGTTTTAGTCGTGACATTAATTTACAACTTCGTCATGTCACAAACTGTGTTGGGTCGGCACATATATGCCATTGGTGGAAATCCCGATGCAGCGGAATTGAGCGGTATCAGTGTTAAGAAATTGATTTATGTTGTCTTTGGTTCGATGGGAATGCTCTCGGCTCTTTCTGGAATTCTATTTGCTTCTCGTTTACAGTCAGCCACTACTACGGCTGGAACATTGTTTGAGTTAGATGCCATTGCTGCGGCTTATGTCGGTGGTGTTTCTGCGGCAGGCGGTGTCGGGAAAGTTGTTGGCTCAATTATTGGCGCGCTCGTAATGACATCACTGACAAGTGGCATGAACTTAATGGGAATCGGCATTTCATATCAATACATTGTGCGTGGAGCAGTACTCGCCGCCGCCGTGATTTTTGATGTAACTACACGCGGTAAAAATTAAGTCATCATTCAAAATAGCAGAAACAGGCTCAAAGCTTGCCCTGAGCCGAGTCGAAGGGTCTAGAAAGAAGCGGATTTTGAGTCTGCTTCTTTTCATTTGACAAAATATATCCGAAGGCTATAATTAGTTTGTTGCTCCAACATACTAATTCAATGAATTCGATAAACACAACCGACCAAGCCTTTGTGCGTGAAACAAATCTTTCTAGCACGTTGAGGTTAATTCATAGCCTATCCCCTATTTCTCGCGCACAGTTAGCGAATCTGACTGGGTTAAACAAATCTACCGTTTCAAGTTTGGTAGATGAATTATTACAACGTAAACTCGTACATGAAATTGGAAGCAATGTTGGGGGTGCAGGCAGACCTGCTACCATGCTGGAAGTGAATCCTGAATTGGGGAATATTATCGGCGTTGAATTAGGTGTAGATTTTTTTTCGGTTGCCGTCACAGATTTTATGGGGAATATTTTGTGGCGCAAACGTGAAGACGCTGACCCAAATGAAGACCAAGAAAAAATGATTAACAAAACTTTGTTGATTGTTAAAGAAGCCATGTCTGTTGGGAAAAATAAGAAGCAACGCTTTTTGGGTTTGGGTTTAACTACGCCCGGCACTGTCAATATTAAAGATGGCGTTTTGATTTTTGCGCCCAATTTACATTGGCGTAATGTGCCGTTTGGAAAAATATTTTCAGAACAAACAAAGTTAAAAGTTTTTGTAGAAAATGATGCAAATGCGGCGGCGGTGGCTGAACATTTATTTGGTGCGGCGCGTCAGGTACAAGACTTTTTATTTGTGTTTTCAGGCGTTGGCATTGGTGGTGGATTATTCTTAAATGGTAAGTTGTATCGTGGCAAAAATGGTTACGCAGGTGAAATTGGACATTTTCCAATTATGACAGAGCCATCACAAACGGTTTGTCATTGTGGCAATCGCGGATGTTGGGAAACGTATGCAAATCAATATTCTATTATTCAACGTGTACGAGCGCGCTTAGAAGTAAAACGCACAAGCATTATTCCAAAATTGATGGCAGAACAAAATTCTGAGTTAACGATTCCGCTGATTAAACAGGCGGCAGATGCAGGTGATAAAGAAGCGATTGATTCATTTGCAGAAGCAGGTTTGGCAATGGGTCAGGGTTTTGCAGGGTTAATTAACATCTTCAATCCAAGCAAAATGATTTTAGGTGGACCATTAAGTATTGCGGAAAAATATTTGTTACCCAATATTATCGAAGCCGTAAAACGCCACTCGATGCCAGAGATTGGTCAACAGGTGGAAATTGTCCCTTCAACATTTGGTCCCGATGCAAGTTTAATTGGTGCAGTTGCCATCGTGGCAGATGATATTATTAACCACGTGGCTACTCGAAAATAAAATCTCATTCTTAGGCTCTCACAAAAAAATATGGAAAATAAATTCAATACAAATCATTCTAGGCTATTAACTGCCGCTTGCTTTTTCGCGTTCTTCATCTTTGGTGTTACAGATAATCTTAAAGGTTCAACCCTTCCGCCTATGTTAGCGGAATTAAATATTGATTATGGCACTGGCGGAAATATATTTTTTGGTCAATATGTTGGCTTTTTGATTGCCACCCTGCTTACAGGAATTATCGCCGATAAATATGGACTTAAGGTAGTAATGGTTTTCGCAGGGATTTGTCTTTTTATCGGCGTTGGAGGGTATAGTTCACTCAATTCTGCTTCTTTATTATTCGCCTCTTTATTTATCGTCGGGTTGGGTCTCGGAGCATTTGAGCTCGGTCCAAACGCGACGATTGTTAACATTTATAAGGAACAAAAAGGGTTATACCTCAACTTAATGGCTGTGATGCACGGCTTGGGTTCAACCATTGCCCCACTTTTTGCAGGTTGGTTACTGAATCAAAACGTCAGTTGGCGAACAATTTACCGTTGGGATTTATTGCTGATTGTTACCTTCATTTTATTTTCAATTTTTTTACGCTTTCCAAAACCGCAAGAAAAATCGGCATTGGATTTTAAAAGCATCACTCGTACCGCCTTCAAAGACCAAATGCCTTTGTATTACTTAATCATCATGTTATACGTCGCTGTAGAAATTGGTTTGGCTTCGTGGCTGGTTGTGTACTTACAAGATATTCAAAATTTATCGGTAGCATTCAGCAACCAAATGTTGGCTGTTTTCTTCGCCATGATCATGCTCGGACGTTTGCTCGGTGGTTTTTTCGTCCAACGCTTTGGTTATCTGCGTTCTATTTTATTGGCTTCCTTCATTTCGGTGATTAGCCTTGCTATTGGCATATTTACAGATTTATATATTTTCCTCCCATTAACAGGTTTATTTTTTTCTATCATGTTCCCCACCATCACCGCCGCCGTTTCAGATACACATCATGAAAACGTCAACACATTGCTCGGCGTATTATTTACATTTGCAGGTCTAGGCGGTACGTTTGGTCCATGGGTGATGGCATGGGGCAGTGAACTTTTTGGTTTACGAATTGGTTTCAGCTTGGCATTACTGATGTCAATATTAACACTTACTTTTATTTTTATTCTGTTTAGGAGAATGAAAGATGAACAAAATTCTTAACTGGGGATTTCTCTCCACTGCAAGAATCAACCAAGCCTTGATAAAACCCCTACGCGCCTCAAAACGGACGTTGCTACTTGCTGTGGCTTCCCGAAGCATTGACTCAGCCCAAGCATATGCCCGCGAAAATAAAATCTCGAAAGCATACGGAAGTTATGATGATTTACTCAACGACCCCGAAATTGATGTCATCTACAATTCTTTGCCCAATCATCTTCACGCCGAATGGACGATTAAAGCATTACACGCTGGCAAACATATTTTATGCGAAAAACCTTTAGCCTTAACATTAGATGAAATAGATGCCATGAGTTCTGCCGCAAAAGAAACAGGCAAAGTGTTAGCCGAAGCATTTATGTATCGTCACCATGCACAGACTTTGAAAGTAAAAGAGATTGTGGATAGTGGCGAATTAGGAAAAATTCAACTCATCAAAGGCGCTTTTTCGTTTTTCTTAAATCGAGAAAAAGATTATAGAAATTTCAAAGAGTTAGGCGGCGGAAGCATTTGGGATGTAGGTTGTTACCCGATTTCGTTTACCAGAACCATCGTCGGCGCAGAGCCTGTTGAGGTATTTGGCTGGCAGGTTGCAGGTCAAGGAGGAGGCGATGTTTTGTTCACAGGTCAAATGCGTTTTGGAAATGGAATCCTTGCGCAGTTTGATAGCGGATTCAAAATTCCTGCTAGAGCGTATATGGAAATTGTTGGGTCAGATGCTACTTTGTATGTTCCATTTCCTTTCAAACCAAGCATCAACAATGAAATTATATTGACGCGCGCTGGCAAACAACAGAAGATAAAAATTAAAGGGCAAGAATTGTACTTAGGTGAAGTGGAAGATATGTGCGATGCGGTTTTGAATGATAAATCGCCTCGCATTTCTTTAGCAGATAGCCGAGCCAATGTGGCTACGATTTTGGCTTTTCTAAAATCGGCAGAAAGCGGGAAACCTGTCTTAATCTAGTTTTTTTGTTTACGGGGGCAACAAACTCCTCCTCCAGAATCATATGAATTTTTAGGCTTGGGTTTATAATCAAGCCACTATATTCTTACGACTGGAGGATTTTCCCATGGCAAGTGTTACATATCAGAACGTAGACAAGAAATTTGGTGATGTAGAAATCATCAAGAACCTGAACATTCAAGTTCAGGATAAGGAATTCTTAGTATTGGTTGGACCATCAGGTTGTGGCAAGACGACTGCCCTACGCCTGTTGGCTGGACTGGAAGAAATTACTGCCGGTGAAATTAAAATTGATGACCGCGTGGTAAACGATGTGGCACCGAAAGATAGAGATATTGCCATGGTGTTCCAGTCTTATGCTTTGTATCCGCATTTATCGGTTTTCGATAATATGGCATTTGGTTTGAAGCTTCGCAAAACCCCAAAAGCTGAAATCAAACGCCGCGTAGATGAAGCTGCTCAAATTTTAGATATTACCCATTTGTTAGACCGCAAGCCACGCCAATTATCGGGTGGTCAACGTCAACGTGTGGCAGTTGGTCGCGCGATTGTGCGTGAGCCGAAAGTGTTTTTGTTTGATGAACCGCTTTCAAACTTAGATGCAAAATTACGCGTGCAAATGCGTGCTGAAATCAGCAAGTTACATCAACGTTTGCAAACTACTTTTATTTATGTGACTCACGACCAAACCGAAGCGATGACGATGGCAACTCGCATCGCGGTCATTAATAAAGGCTTGTTACAACAATTAGACACTCCCCAAGCCTTATACGATAAACCAAATAATCTCTTTGTGGCAGGTTTTATTGGCTCACCTGCTATGAACTTCTTCCCTGCGAAATTAAGCGTCAGCGGAGGAAAAGTTGCCGTAGATACAGAAAGCTTCAAAGTCCATATTCCTGATGCGCTTTCTGGTCCATATAAAAATTTGGACGGTAAGAGTGTCATCTTTGGTATTCGCCCAGAAAACATTCACGACCCAGAATTTGCCCCAGTCAATATTCATGGTGAAAAAGTTCCCGTTAAAGTGGATGTGACCGAGTTAATGGGAAATGAAACTTTCTTGTATTTAGTCAATGGTAAAAATACATTCATTGCCCGCGTGGATCCACGCTCCAAGAAACGTGTTGGTGATGAAATGCAAGTCATCTTTGATATGGATAAATTCCACATCTTTGATGCCAGCACTGAAGAAGCGATTCGATAAATTTCAGTTTAATAAAAGAGACGCGAAAATTTTCTTCGCGTCTCTTTTTATGTAAGGAATATCTATGACAACTCCAGCATGGGTGAAAGACGCAATTTTTTATCAGATTTTTCCAGACCGTTTTGCAAAAAGTGATTTGAACCCCGCCAGAAATTTACCATTTGAAAGTTGGGATTCTGCACCGACGCATTATGGATTCAAAGGTGGCGATTTATACGGCGTGATTGAGAAGTTGGATTATTTACAAGATTTAGGAATCAATGCCATTTATTTCAATCCGATTTTTGCTTCGGCATCGAATCATCGTTATCACACATTTGATTATTACAATGTTGACCCGCTACTTGGTGGTAACGATGCTTTGAGAAAATTATTAGATGAAGCCCACAAAAGAAAAATTCGTGTGGTGTTAGATGGTGTTTTCAATCATGCTTCGCGCGGATTTTGGCAATTTCATCATGTATTAGAAACTGGCGCGGCTTCACCGTATAGAGATTGGTTTCATTTTGATGAAGAACGTTTGCATGGAAAAAAACATTGGGGAGCGTATCCGACTCATCACGAAGACCAATTGTTAAAACATGAAGATAGTTTAACTGCGATTGGTTATCGCGCATGGTGGAATTTGCCTGCGCTTCCGAAATTTAATACAAATAATGCTGGCGTGCGCGAATTTTTATTTGATGTAGCAGAGTATTGGATTAAGTTTGGCATTGATGGCTGGCGTTTGGATGTGCCTGCCGAAATTGATGATGATGAATTTTGGCGTGAGTTTCGTAGGCGCGTGAGAAAGATAAACCCTGATGCTTATATCGTTGGTGAGATTTGGCATGAAGCCCAACGTTGGTTACAAGGTGACCAATTTGATGCAGTGATGAATTATCTTTTCACGGCGGTTTCACTTAACTTTTTTGCTGGTAAACATTTGAATATGAATGTGATTACACAAGCAGGCGGGTTCAAAGACCGTATTCATGAAATGCACGCTCAATCTTTTGCGAATGAAGTTGACCGTATTTTGAATTTGTATCCGCACGATATTACATTTGCACAATTAAATTTATTGGATAGTCACGACATGCCGCGTTTTCTTTCGTGTGTAAACGGCGATAAAAATTCATTAAAACTGGCTTGGTTGTTTATGTTCACATTACCCGGTGCACCTTGTATTTATTATGGTGACGAAATCGGTGTGGATGGCGGGCATGACCCTGAATGTAGAAAGTCATTTCCGTGGGATGAAAACAAATGGGACAAAGATTTACTTAACTATGCCAAAGCCTGCATTGCATTAAGAAAAGAACATCAAGCATTAAGGCGTGGAGAATATAAAAGATTGTATGCCGAAGGTGATGTGATGGCTTTCTCTCGTGAGGGAGATGGCGAGAAGGTTATTACAATATTCAATGTTGCCGATGAAGAAAGAACGATTCATTTGGAAATCGGAAGCAATCCGCAAGTGTTATTTGGTCAGCCGAAGATTACAGGCAATGAGATTAAATTAGCGGCGAGAAGTGGCGTCGTGATTAAGTAGGTTACTTAAAACTCCGAGGTCTTGAAGACCTTGGAGTTTTCTTATTAACACTTTTTGGCAGTTAAATTTTCACTTTTGGGGGATAATAGAGTCAATAGGAGAAGCTCAATGCAAAATAAGCCATCAGAAGAACGGCTGGCAAAAGGTGCGTATAACTGGCTAAGAATTTCACCATTACTAACAATCATTACTTTATATATTGTTGCATCGTTTGGAATTGGGGACGAAATATGTTATAGCAATTTATCTTTATGCGGTGAATATGATTATTACAGTCCAATCGCAGGCTATATCAATGTAGGGCTTGGAGTTTTAGTCTCAGCCTGTTGGCATTTAATTCTTCTTCAATATGTAAATAACAAAGACAGTGAATTTGTCCGCAAGCATGGCAAACAAGCATTGACTTATGCAGGCATTCGCACAGCCGTTGCATTTTTTGGCGTATTGATAGATTATCTCCTCAATGGAGATGGCAGTCTAGCTTGTTTCATCATTATGATTCTTTTCCTTTTATGGCTTGCATTACCAAATTTAGGCATGGAAAAAATTAAAAAAGAACTTGAAGCAAACCCCAACATTTCGCGTGAAAATGCTCAAGTGCAACCAAACATTTCTGCCGAAGTACTATCAAACGAAGTGATTGACCTAACAAAAGAAAAAGCAGAAGAGAAAGAAATAAGCATGGAAAATAAACAATCACATCAAGAAATTTTAGATTCTATTCTTGCTAACTTAAAAAGTACAAACGACGCAGACCGCAAGCAAGCGATTGAACAATTAAGGGAAATTAACTTTAGCAGTCCAGCGATTCGCTCACTGTTGGAAAAAATGTCCCTGCAAGATTCAAATAACATCGTCAGAAAAGAAGCGTTAAAAGCATTGAGTCTGCCGTCAAATCAAGCCGTGCAAAAACATCTGATTGCCAATCAATTAGATAGAGGAATCCGATTTACGATTTTGAATGAAATCAAAAAATGGGTCAGCGATGGTTTATTGAATGAAGAAAATGCAGAAGTGATTCAAAGCCGTTATGATTTTGATTTTACATCTACGCCTCAACCCAAAGTGACGCCTGCTCCTACACCTCAAAAAATTTCTGAGCCTGAAAAAGTTGCAGAGCCAGAAAAACCTGCAGAACCCAAAGCCCCCGCCCCAACTTTATTACAAACATTGACGAGCGAAGCCAGCATCAAAGTGTATTTATATTTGGGCGCATTTTTTGTGATTGCCGCCGCCGCAATTTTAGGCGCAGTGATTGAAGAATTACGTTTGCCGATTTTGATTTTGGGAACATTGTTATTTGGCGGTTTAGCGATTGGGATTAAGAAAAGATTACCTCAACCCAGTTTCGCATTGTTCATTGTGTTTTCATTTTTATTGCCAATTACAGCCAACAGCATAGAGTTAACCTTACGCGAAACTTTAGGATATGAATCTTTTGTTACCTCCATTTATTGGGCGGTGATTTTATTTGTCATGTCTGCCATTTGGGCATTCGGCACAAAAATCTATGACTCAAGATTATTCAGCATCACTGCCTATGGCGCATTTGTGTTGGCATTAATCAACATCGCCAATGTATTTGATACTGAACCTGAAATTTACACATTATTCGGAAGCATTGCCGCGTTCGGTGGTTTAGCAAGCACATGGTTGATTAAGAAATGGAAAGATTCAAACTTTGCACTGCCAGTTTTTCTTTCATCGCAACTCGTACAATTAATTGTTTTATTTTCTTCTATATCCATTTTCAGCATAAAAGTATTTGACCCCTCCAATTCAACTTTATGGTATCTCATTCCGTTTTTTGTATGGCTTCTTGCAAGCGTATATTACATCGTTTCAGATAAGCTATATCCGTTTGTATTATTTGCATGGGCAACAGCCGTTTCATTAATTCCAATTCCATTCTTCCTCGCCGCTACATTCGATTTAGAAAATGTAGGCTCGACTATTTTGTTATTGATTTGGGGAATTTTCTTGTCGTTTGCAAGTGAAGTATTTAATAGAATCGAATCGCTTCGCAAATATAGTTTGCCATTTTTATTGGCATCCTTCCCATCTTTTGTCATCAGTCTCATCACTGGTTTTGTGTATGAAGCATGGCTCGGTATGCTTGCTTCACTTGTAATTGCAATTTTGTTCACCGCCTTATACATCATCCGCACTCGTTGGTGGTTATGGACGTTAGCTTTGGTTAATTTTGTGATTGCTTATTTTGCATTCTTCCAACTTGATTTCATTCAAAACTTAAATATCTTTATTGGGTATCAGATTCTTTTCATCGGTTTATTATTCCTGCTCCCTGATTTATTCCTAAAGAAAGATTGGAACGACAACCCTGAACAACGCTTGCCATTAAGAGTATTTGGCATTTTGCTTTCAGTTTCAGCAGTTTTTGTTTTCCTAGTAGAAAACGAATCAAGTTACGCCGCAATTTGTTTTGCCGTTTTAACACTTTTCACTGCTATTTATTCAATCGCATATCAAAAATCTTGGTTGGGGTATTTACCTGCCATCTTTTTACCAATCACAATTTTGTACGCAATAGATTATTTCAATCTCAATAAGTTTTGGCTTCCAATTTTCACAGGCTTAACATTTTTATATTTTCTTTTTGGCATCATACTCTACAAAAAAGAAAATTGGTCATTTGTATTTCGCAACACTGCTCTCACGCTTGGCACAATTATCTCGTTTATTGCCTTCACCGAATCGAATCAAGCCAATGGCTGGTTTGTGTTTGGTATCGGTCTGTTATTTATTGCAGAAATGATCTTACGCAAAAATGGTTTGTTTGAAATTGGTACGCCCACTTTCTTTAGCATCGCCGCACTGCTCATTATGCAAGATTTTGAAGTTAATACTATTTCAACTCGACTTCTCATTCTTAGTTTGATATGGATTCTTTCGGATGTTCTGGCGCATTTATTTTATAAACATCCACGCCCATTGAATATGATTATTCGTGGCATCGGCGGTTTGATTGCATTAAGCAATTACGGATTTTTATTTTCAGAATCGGATCTGACTGCCACATTTGGTTTCTTGATTTACGCGCTTCTGTGGCTAACCGTCAGCCTGTTGTATAAAAACCCGACTCTTTTCTACGCCTTTACACTGACCGTGCCAATCTTTGTCACATTCTTATTCCGCAATTTCGGTTTCACCAAATGGCTTCATCCTGTGATATTGATTGCATTGGTCTATTATGCAATCGGATTTGCATTACGAAGTTTGAATCGCTTCAATGGTTGGGATACAACTTTGTTATACAGTGGCTTGGGGCTAGGAGTCTTCGTCTCGATAGCGTCACCCATTGTAGGCGGAGTTGATGCGGCGATTCCAGTTGCAGTAGCGGCTACCCTTTGGGCAGTCGAAGCGTTTAGTAAGAAAAATGCTTGGCTGGCATTCCCTGCCAATGGTTTGTATCTGATGTCATATTTTATTTTGTTGAACGAATTAAATGTGCAAGAAGTTCAATTCTTCTCTATTGGCGCGGCGTTGATTGGTTTGATTCAACATTATCTTTTGACACGCTCCAATAGCAAAAGCGGCGCGTTTGTGATGGGCATGTTGTCACAACTTGTTTTGCTTGGTACAACCTATCTTGAAATGATTAATAAAAATGAATTATCTTATTTCTTTTTATTGTTCTTACAATCATTAGCAGT
>ERZ761602.4992-NODE-4992-length-16177-cov-6.852872_pt1 | contig 16177 bp, 12 predicted proteins | sample MGYA00512165_ERZ761602 | MGnify/ENA primary metagenome ERZ761602 (study PRJEB28899, sample SAMN02445085) | bioreactor sludge metagenome | biome: EBPR sludge; isolation source: Thorneside wastewater treatment plant | place: Australia: Brisbane, Thorneside...
GCGGCCATTGTTCTGCCGTTGAGGCCTCGCCCGAACCACGAAACAAGAGCCCCGCCCCCGACACCGCTTGATTCCCCCACCTTTGCCCCTAGACTGCCTCGCTTTCACGGCCGGGCGCAAGAGGGACGATGACACGCCTTTTTCTGATGATTCTGGCTCTTGGCGCCTGCTCCGCTCTGAGCGCGCGCGAGCTCGATTTATCCCGGCTCACCCTCACCGACCCCAAACCCCAACCCCGTGATGCCTGGCCCGCCTTCGAAATCCGGCGCGGCGGCGGCGAACCGGCACGCCACGACAGCGAAACGCCCAAGTTTCGCGAAGTCGGCGTCAAGGAAATCGGTGTCACCTGGGCCGTCTTCTATACGACGCGCAGCTACAGCATCACCGACGTTCGCGGCCTTGATAACTCCTGGAGTTCCTCCTGGGCCAAGAGCTTCGACTTTCTGGGGCTGGGGGCCCAGGCCAGCATTGAGTACCGCTTCCGGCCCGAGTGGCGCATGAACTTCACGCCCCGCGTGGACATCGCCTTTGGTATTCACAACCAGCCTCGCCACCACACCCATGAACTGCAGGTGCTGCCGTTCACGCGCAACTATCTGGGGGCGGACGACCAGCAGAAGATGAGCATCAATCTGCGCTTTGAATATGCCGTGCGCTGGCGGTACTTGTGGTTTGTGCAGGAAGTGCAGGGTTTCTTCGCCTTCCGGCGCACGGAAATAAGGGCCTACGACACGGACTACCAGGACGATCAGCTCGGCACGCTGGATCGCATCAAGGACCGCGACCGCGTGGACTGGGACCAGTTCATCACGTTTGGCACAGGCACCGGCATTGGCTTTGAGTGGTTCTTTCTTGATGAGGCCTATCGCATCGTGACGCTGATGCTCTGGCGCCCTTTCAATAACGTGAGTTATCGCGGCGCCGGCGGCATGACCAACGGGCTGGAGTTCATCTTGCGCTCAAGCACGTTCGAGATCTCGGACCAGCTCGGCATTTACTTTGAGGCGTCGTTTCAGCTTTACCTGCCAACGAACCGGGAGTTCAGCATGATCTACAACTCCCAGTTCAGCCTTGGGGTCAGGTTTAGATAATTTGCCTCTTTTATTGTTTTTATGTTTCTCGCCAATGCTACCATGGCCGGCGAAGGAGCCCTGGCCATGAGCGCGCGACACTTCTACCTGATTCTGGCAAACGACGGTGAACCCCGCATGAGGCTGGCGCTTCCGGCCACGGAGGCCACCCGCCTGTCGAGCGTGCTGCCACCGGTCGTCATGGGGCTGCTGTCGGCTTCGGGCATCAGCGTCACGGGTCTGGAGCACATGGCCTCGCAGGACCTCAGCCCGCGCGAGCTGCTGCACATTCAGTCCAAGGGGCGGCAGCTCACGGCCTGGCTGGCCTGAACGCCAACGCCTGTCTGCTCCGCGCGCAAAAGCTAGCATCCCGCCATGCGCGGATTTCGCGTCTGGTTCAAAAATGCCGATAAGGTCGTCAACGCCTCGCCGGGCGAGAATCTGCTGCGTCTGGCGCAGCGCGTTGGGGTGCACATTGACAGTTCCTGCGGCGGCAACGGCTCCTGCAAGCAGTGCCGTGTGCGCGTCTGCAAGGGCCCCTTCCCCGAGAAGATGATGGCCTCAGACCCCGCGCGCCTCGTGGATGCCTCCACGGGCGCGCCGGTGGCCCCCCATGAAATGGTCGGCGGCGAGGGCCTGCACCTGGCCTGCCGAGGCTGCGTCATGGGCGACCTCGTGATCGAGGCCATGCCGCGCGTCAGCCAGGCGCGCACGCTGGTGCGCAAGCAGCTCAAGGGCCGGAAAATCAGCGTCGACCGTCCGGACCTGCCGCGCGGCTCTCCCGTTGCCGCCGTGGACATGGGCAGCACCACGCTGGCGGGCTATCTCGTCGATCTGGACTCAGGCGAGATCGTGGCCCAGGCCTCGCGCGAGAACAGCCAGATTCCCTTTGGCGGCGACATTCTCACCCGCGTTTCCCATACCGAGCGCTACCAGGATGGCGCCAGCCTTCTCAAGCGGCTGGCGCGCGAAGACGTCAACGCGGTGCTTGAACTCCTGGCGCGCCAGGCCGGCAAACGCACGATTGCCAGCGTGGCCCTGTGCGGCAACAGCGTGATTCAGTCCCTGTTCATGGGCTGGGATGTCCTGCGCCTGGGCAGCCACCCCTTTGAGCCTGAAAGCGTTCAGCCGCAGCTGCTCAAGGGCTGTGATCTTGACCTGTCAAGCGTTTCTGACGCCGAGGTTTACGTGTTCCCCCTCGAAGCGGGCTTCATCGGGGGCGACAACGTGGCGGCGATTCTGGCCGAAGGCCTGGACGCATTCGACGGTCTGGCCATGCTCATGGACATCGGCACCAACGCCGAGATCGTGTGCGGCGGGCGCGGAAAACTGCTGGTGGGCTCGACTCCGACGGGCCCGGCCTTTGAGGGCGGGCAGATGCAATTTGGCATGCGCGCCTCGCGCGGCGCCATTGACAGTGTGCAATGGCTGCCCAGCAAAACGCGCACGGTGCTGACCACCATCGGCAATCAGACGCCCGTGGGCATCTGCGGAAGCGGTATCATTGACTGCCTGGCCTCCCTGTGGCGCGCGGGCATGTGCGACCAGGACGGCAAGCTGCTTGAGGGCCGCTTCGTGCGCGAGAACGCCCAGGGCATGCGCGAAGTCCTGCTCGTAGGCCCCAGGGCCGAGGCGGTCAGCCCCGACGGCGTCATCTTTCTGGCCAACCAGGACATCGTGTTCACGCAAAAGGACGTGCGCGAGCTGCAGCTGGCCAAGGCCGCGCTGGCCACGGGCGAGGAACTCATGCTCAAGAAGTTCGGGCGCGAACCCGACAAGGTCATTCTCGCGGGCGGCTTTGGCAGCTACCTGGACGTCGAAAGCGCGATTGCCATTGGCCTGATCCCCGACATGCCGCGCGAGAGAATCGAGGTGGCCGGCAACAGCGCGGGTCTCGGCGCATGCATGGTCGCGGCTTCGCTTAGCGCGCGCACGCGCGCCGAGAAAATCGCGCGCAGCACAGTGCATGTGCCGCTGCCCGACGAGCCGGAGTTCCAGGACCTGCTCCTCAAGCACATTGCATTGCCCGCCCGGTAGTCATCGGCGCCCGCCGGCAAAGCCGGCCTTGGGGCTGAGACAGGGTCGAGTTGGCGTCTTTCGTGCCGGATTGTCCGGCCCCCTCGTGACCGGGGGGGCTCTGATTGCTAAACAGTCGCCGTGCAAAGACTCGCCGAAATCAAAGCCGCGCTCGCCAGCCACGGCATCCGCCCCCACAAGCGCATGGGCCAGAACTTTCTGGTCGATACGAACATGCTGCGGGCCATCGTGCGCGACGCCGAGGTGGACCTGGGCGACTGCGTGCTCGAAGTCGGGCCGGGTTCGGCGGGCCTGACGCAGGCTTTGGCCGATGAGGCGGGGCTGGTGGTCGCCCTGGAGCTTGATCGCGGCATGTTTGACGTGGCCCGCGAGTTCCTTGCCTTGCGCGAGAATGTCGTGCTGCTGCAGGGAGATGCCCTGACGGCCGAGGGCCGCCTCCATCAGGCACTCGAGGGTCTGCTTCACGCCTACCTCAGCCACGGGCTGTTTCACGTCGAGGAGTCGGACTTTGAGCGCAGCGTCGTGCCGGCCGCCCGGCCTCCTAGGCTGGGGCGACTCAAATGCGTCTCCAATCTGCCCTATAACGCGGCAGGTCCCATCATCATGGCCCTGCTCGAAAGCGCCCTGCCCTTTGAGCGCCTGGTCGTGATGGTCCAGTATGAAGTCGGAGAAAAACTCTGCGCTCGCCCGGGCAACGCGGCCTACGGCATTCTTTCGCTGCTGCGCGCCCAGTTCGCAGACGCCCGCATCATCCGCAAGGTGCCCGCCTCCGTGTTCTGGCCGCGCCCCACCGTGGCCAGCGCTTTGGTTGAACTGCGGCCGGCTTGCCGCCCGGACTCCGCGGCCTACGCCCGCCTGCGCCAGCTGGTGCATGTGTTCTTCACGCACCGGCGCAAGCGCGCGGCTAACGCGCTGGGCAACGCGCTGGGCGTGAATGCAAAGCAGGCCGAGGCTTGGATTGTTGCCGCCGGCGGCAACCCCGGCTTGCGTCCGGACGAACTCGACTATGCCGTGCTCCAGAAGCTGGCGGATATGGGCGAAGTCGCCCGCCGCGCCCACGACATCGTTCACGAGGCCGACCTGCGCGCCCGCCTCAAGGCTGAGCGGGCGGCCAGGCGTGCCGGCTGGCGCAAGCCGCGCAGTGATGAAGAAGAGTAAGCGTTGACATGCAACGTCACGGCTTGAAAAATCGGCGGCCAACCACTGCTGGAACACTCACATGCTGACCTGCCTGCGCGGCCGCCCGAGGCTTGCGGTCCTGTTCTTGATTGCCCTGCTGGGAGTTACGGCCGTCGCGGTCAGCCGCGTCAGCGCCGAAGGCCCAGCCCCCCGCTCCTTTGACGTGCGCGAGGCCGCCAACGCGGCCCCGCCGCCGGGCGAGGTGCGCAAGGTCAGCGTCGGCATCTACGTCAATCAGGTGAAGTCCATCGAGATGATCCAGAACGAGTATGTCGTCGACTTCTGGGTCTGGTTTCGCTTCAAGTCGGACAAGCACAAGCCCGAGGCCGAGCAATACAAGCCCCTGGACAACTTCGAGATCATCGGCGGCATCGTTGAAGACCGCATCGCCGACCAGATGGACGAACTTGGCAACGGCGACACCTACGCCGCGGTGCGCATCATCGCGCGCATCAAGAAGTACTTTGACGTCACCCGCTTTCCCCTCGATGACCACGTCCTGACCATCGAGCTGGAGGACACCAAGAACGAGGAACACCTGACGCGCTTTGAGGCGGACACCGTGAACTCGCAGGTGGACCCCGCCGTGCGCACCCCCGGCTGGAACCTCACGGCCTCCCGCGCCCTGGTCAAGCGCCACACCTACTCCACCAACTACGGCGACAGCCGCCTGCCTCCCGGCAAAGAGACAAGCTATTCGCGCTTCGTCTTCGAGATGGAACTCCAGCGGCCGGGGCTGGGCTACCTCTTCAAGCTGTTCTGGAGCATCTACCTCTCGGTCATCATCGGCTTTATCGCACTGCTCATTAAACCGACGGACCTCGACCCGCGATTTGGCCTGGGCGTGGGCGCCATCTTCGCCGCCGCCGCCAGCTCCTACGTGGTCAATGCCGCGCTGCCGCCGACCAACCTGCTCACGCTGAGCGACAAGGTGAACATGATTTCCGTCGGGTTCATTTTCCTGTCGCTGTTTGAATCCATCCTCTCGTTGCGTTTCTACTATCGGGACAAAGTGCAGGCCGCCAAGTGGCTTGACCGCATCTGCTTCTGGGCACTCATGGCGGGCTACGGGCTGGCCAATTACATCGCCGTCGCCACCGCCTGATTTGTCACAGCTTGAAAACGCCTAGTCGCTTGCCGCGCCGCACCCCGCTATCATCCCCGCGCCGCGGGCAAGGCGGGGCGCGGCCACATTCCTCGGAGCGGCAACATGCAAGCGGGCAACGGCGCGGCTTCGCGCAACTTCTCTCTCGGCATCGACGGATTCACCTTCCATGACCTCTTCCAGCCCGCGCGGCTGGCAGCGCTGGACCAGGCCTTTCGCGCCCAGGTCAAGGCACGGGACGCCGCATTGAGCGCCCGCTTTGAGTCCTACCGCGCGGGGGCCAGCCTCAGCCCCGTCGAGGAGTCCAACCTGCTGGTCGATGTCGCGCCGCAGCTTGGTGATTTCGTGGGCGAGCTGTTCCGCGTGCAGGCCCAGCGCGACAAGCTGTTCGCCCGCGCCGCCGATGAACGCGCCCTGGGTCGTGTGCGCGCCTTTGTGATGCGCCGCTGCGCCCGTCTCAAGAAAGACGAAAAGGCCGATCCCCTGGGCGCCACGCGCGGCATCCTGAGTTTCATTTCCGCGGCCCTGGGACTTGGAGCCATTGCGGGCGACGAAGAGTTGACTTCCCTGCGCCTCGTGGCCGCAGCCTCCGAGCTGGAAGAAGCGCTGGCGGCGTCGGTGCGCGCGGCCAAGCCCGTGCCGCTGACGGATGCTCACAAGCAGAACCTGAAGAAGCTGCGTGAAGCGGCCAAGGGCAACGCCTGGTTTGCCGGCGCCGACAACGACGAAGCGCTGGCCAAGGCCGTGGCGCTGCGCTGCGAACTGTGGCTCAAGAGCTGCCTGCACACAGAGGAAGGTCGCCAGGCCACCCGGGGCTGGAGCACGCTGAAAATCCCCCAGCCGATGAACTACGACAAGCTGGTGCACAGCATCAAGCCCGACCCCGCCTTTCCGCAGAAGCACTACGGGCCCGAGGAACACCTGCGCCGCAGAGACGGTTTCAAGCTCACCGACAAGCGCTACAGCGAGCGCGAGGTGGGCTATGAAGTCGATTACTGCATCCTCTGCCACGACCGCGACAAAGACTCCTGCAGCAAAGGCCTGAAGGACGCGAGCGGCTTCAAGAGCAACAAAGTGGGCATATCGCTCGAGGGCTGCCCGCTGGAGGAAAAAATCTCCGAAATGCACGCCCTGCGCCGCCAGGGCGACAGTATTGGCGCGCTGGCGCTGATCTGCATTGACAACCCGATGTGCCCCGGCACCGGCCACCGCATCTGCAACGACTGCATGAAGTCGTGCATCTATCAAACGCAGGACCCGGTCAACATTCCGCAGGCAGAAACCGGCGCTCTGATTGACGTGTTGCGCATGGACTTCGGCGTCGAGATCTTCGGGTTGCTGACCCGCTTCAACCCCCTCAACCGCAAGCGGCCCTATGCGCTGCCTTACAACGGGCTGAAAACGCTTGTGGTAGGCATGGGCCCCGCAGGTTACACGCTTTCGCACCACCTGATGAACGAGGGCTTTGGCGTTGCCGCCATTGACGGCCTCAAGATCGAGCCGCCGCCCGCCGACATCACCGGCCACGACGGCAAGGGCATCCGCGCCATCAAGCGCTACGAAGAAATCGAGCAGGAGCTGGACAAGCGCATCTTCACGGGCTTTGGCGGCGTGAGCGAATACGGCATCACCGTGCGCTGGGACAAAAACTTCCTCTATCTGCTGCAGATCACGCTCATGCGCCGCGACGCGCTGGCACTCTTTGGCGGCACGCGCTTTGGCGGAACCGTTTCCATTGACGATGCCTGGGAACTGGGCTTTGACCACATCGCCATTGCCACGGGCGCGGGTAAGCCGACCATCATCAACATCAAGAACAACCTCTGCCGCGGCATCCGCAAAGCCAGCGACTTCCTCATGGCACTGCAGCTGACGGGTGCCAGCAAACGCGACACCATGGCGAATTTGCAGGTGCGGCTGCCCGCGCTGGTCATTGGCGGCGGCTTGACGGGCATTGACACGGCTACGGAGTTGCTCGCCTATTATCCCGTGCAGGTCGAAAAGCACATCGAGCGCTATGAGACGCTGTGCCGCGAGAACGGCAAGACCAGCGTGGATTCCTGGCTGCAGGGCGAGGACAAAGAAATCCTCGCCGAGTTCCAGGCCCACTACGCCGAGATCAAAGCCGAGCGCGCGCGTGCCAAGGCTGCGGGCGAGCAGCCCGACTTTGTGAAACTCGTGCGTAAATGGGGCGGCGTGACGCTTTGCTACCGCAAGGGCATGAAGGATGCGCCCGCCTATCGCCTCAATCACGAGGAAATCATCAAGGCGCTGGAGGAGGGCATCGGCTTTGCCGAGCACCTCAGCCCGCTTGAAGCAATCGTTGATGGCAACGGCGCGCTCAAGGAAGTCATCTTTGCCGTTCAGGGCACCAAGCCCGACGGCAAGTTCGGCGACATTGGCGAGCGCAAGACGCTCGCCTGCCGCTCGCTCATGGTGGCCGCCGGCACCAGCCCCAACGTGATCTACGAGCGCGAGCACGCCGGCACGTTCAAGATGGACGCTGACAACTCGTTTTATCAGGCGCACACCGCCAGGCTCGAGGGCGGCAAAATCACGCTCACGCCCGCCGAGGGCGGCAGGGCCGAAGGCGCGTTCTTCACGAGTTACCTCGACGACCAAGGCCGGACCATCAGCATCTATGGCGACAACCACCCGCTCTACGAGGGCAACGTGGTCAAAGCCATGGCCAGCGCCAAGGACGGCTTTGGGCACGTCGCGGCCTTGTTCAAGCCGCGGCTGGCAGGTCTTGACACGTCAAGCAAGGCGCAGGCTGCGCGTGACGCCGAATGGGTGGCGCTCAAGGCGAAACTTGACGAGCAGCTGCGCCCGAAGGTGCACAAGGTGGTTCGCCTGACGCCGACTATCGTTGAGGTGATCGTCAAAGCGCCCATGGCGGCGCGGCACTTCGAACCCGGCCAGTTCTACCGTCTGCAGAACTTTGAGACCTTCGCGCCTGTCGTCGACGGCACGCGCCTGGCGACGGAGGGCCTCGCGCTCACAGGCGCCTGGGTGGACAAGAAGGCGGGCCTGCTGAGCACCATCGTGCTCGAAATGGGCGGCAGCTCAAGGCTTATGGCGGCACTCAAGCCCGGCGAGCCCGTGGTGCTCATGGGCCCCACCGGCACCCCCACTGAGATTCCGAAGGGCGAAACCGTTTGTCTCTTCGGCGGCGGGCTTGGCAACGCGGTGCTGTTCTCCATCGCACAGGCCATGAAAAACGCCGGCAACAAGGTGCTCTATTTCGCCGGCTACAAGAAACCGCAAGACCTCTACAAGCAGGATGAGGTTGAACGCAGCACCGACCAGGTCATCTGGAGCGTCGATGTCGCGCCGGGCATCAAGCCGCGCCGCAAGCAGGACCTGACGTTTGTGGGCAACATCGTGCAGGCCTTCTGCGCCTACGCCGAGGGCAAGCTGGGCGAGAAGCTGTTTGATACGCGCAAGATTGACCGCATCATTGCCATTGGCTCTGATCGCATGATGGCGGCCGTCAAAGACGCGCGGCATGGCGTGATGAAGCCCTTCCTCAAGGAAGGCCACGTGGCGATTGGCTCGATCAACTCGACGATGCAGTGCATGATGAAGGAAATCTGCGCCCAGTGCCTGCAGAAGCACGTTGATCCGGTCACGGGGAAAGAGACAGCTCCGGTGTTCTCCTGCTTCAACCAGGACCAGGAGCTGGACAAAGTCGATTTCGCGAATCTCAATTCGCGCCTGCGCATCAACAGCCTGCAGGAGAAGATCACCAACATGTGGCTCGACCGCCTCTTGAAACACCCGCAGGGCAAGATGATCGAACTGGTGTGACGGTTCACATGCGACGTGTGACAATTGGGGCCGAGTTCGTAGCCTGCGCTTCGGTGCCAAACTATGGAGGGAACATGACTGATCGCCCTTTTCTACTCACCTATCAGCCTCCTGTCATTTTGATTGCGTTGGCCTTCGTTTCGATCGCATTTGGCTCCGCTCTGGCTTGCCAGACCACGGAAGATCTCGCAAAGGCGCCTGCTATTGAGTTTGAGGTTCCGGCGGAAGTCAGGAAAAAGTTGCTTGTTGGGAAACCGGGTACTGAGCAGCTCAAGTGGGCGCCCGTCAGCACCGAGAAAGTCAAGCTAAACGAGGGTGAGTGGATTCACGCCAATCCCGAGGGCGACGGAAATCTGGTTGAGGGGTTGAAAAGTGTTGCCCCTCGTCTTTACTCGCTGAACCTGCGGCCAGCCTCGGACGGGGCATTGATCGGAATCAAGGAACTCAAGCAACTTCGCGAACTCGAAGTTGACGGACAGTGCGCTTATGAAAGTGGCTTTAAGGGAACGGCGTTCGACGAGTTGGCCGCACTGGAGAACCTTGAATTCGTAACGGTTCTTTCCGCCGAGTGCACCGATGCATCGATTGCTCAGATCGCCAAGATCAAGTCGCTGCGCCGGTTCAACTTGTCTCCTTCGCAATCACTGACCGAGAAATGCTTCAAACCGTTCAAAGAAGCGATCAGGCTCAAGTCGTTGAGGCTTGGCAGTTTTGCGAAACAGGATGACGCGATGGCGGACATCGCACAGATTCCCAACCTCAAAGAGCTCGACTTGCGCAGTTGCAACAGCCTGACATCCACCGGCGTCGGCTATTTGGCGTCTACGAAGCTGCAATCCCTTGTGCTGGTCGGATGCGTTTACATTGATGATGAGGCGGCGAAATCGATCGCGCAGATCAAGACCTTGAAGCACCTGGATCTCGGTGCGGGCGTCCAGCTGATCACACTGGAGGGCTACAAGGCCATCGCCACGCTGACCCTGGAGAGGCTTGAGATGATGGGCAACTTCAGCATAGGCGATGACGAAGTCGCGGCACTATGCGCCATCAAGACGCTGAAGTACCTGGACATTTCGATTACCAACGTTACCGACAAGTGTGTGGACTCGCTTGCCAAGCTGACGAACCTGGAAACCCTGAAGATCTTCGAAACAGTGGTGACGCAGACCGCGCTTGATCGGCTCAAGAAAAGCACTCCCAAGCTGGAGATCATCACCAAGCGCTGACCCTGCCTTGCGCCTACTTGGTCTCGGCGCGCATCAGGTGGCAGCTCAGCGTCCACTTTGAAGCAACCAGCGTTGGGCCATTCTCGAGCTGAAGATTGGCGTCAACTGGCTTCCATGTGAAGAGCGCGTTGCCCGCAACGACTGGCAACGTGCCTGAACTGATCTCCTGTAAAACCGTCAGTTTGTCGCGGCTTAACACAAGTGTGCTGTTTTCTGTCCCGGCGAAAACACAGTCATCCGTGACGACCGGTTGGCCAAACATCGGGGTGACCTTGCGCCCCTCCGGCGGTGCTTTCACCGAAGTGGCGTCGAATTCCGCGATCTGATCCAGTGTGTCAGGCTTGAATGAACGCAGCAAACCGCCATCGAATGCATACACGGTGTTTGCGGTGTACGCTGGGCGACTCGGGAAGATGCCTGTCTTCCGCACCGTCAGCGCCCCTTTTTTGGGGTCGGCGCAAACCAGTTCGTCGCCTCTAGAACCGTAAATGAACTTGCCGCCGCTGCACCAGATTCCGGCCGAGCTTCCGCCGCGCGGCCCATCGGGCAAAGTGAAGGAAGAGATGTCCTTCCCGCTCTTGCCGTTGATCAGCGCCATTTGAACACCTTTTCCGGGCGCCGAACCCACGAGGCATATGTCCTCGCCGGTCACCGCAAAAGCTATATCCGGAATCAACATGGGCATGGCGTCCCATGCCGCGTCACCCTTTTCAAAACTGCTGAGGTGAAAGTTACCGTCGTACCACAGCCCACCTTTACTGGTGAGGAAAGAGTCCTTGCCCACCGATTGCAGGTCTTTGCGCCACTTGGCCTTGCCATCCTTGAGCGCGACGCTGATCAACTGGCGCGTTTGTTCTTCGCCGACGATCGCGTACAGATAACCCTTGTTGATGCCGATCAGGCAGTAGCCAGCGCGGTCATTCCATGCCCAATCCGTCTTGCCGGTGGCGACATCCACCGCGACGATGCCGTTCAATTCGACACCATTGCGGTTTTTGGTCGGCGCAAAGAAGTAGGCCTTGCCGCCCGAGACCACGAAGTCCGAAGGGGCCCGCATTCCCGTCACTGAGAAGGTCCAAGCCGCGTCGCCAAAGCGCTGGTCACCAAGCTTGCCGGGCACGTAGCCGCTTGCATTGAGGTCGCCTCCCTGGGCGATCCACTCCGCGCGGAATCCTGGCTTGTCATTTCCGGCAAGCAGATTCTCCGGCGCGGCGTTGGAAATTTGGCCCAAAGTGACATAGGCAAGACCCCCGCTGGCGATGAGTATTCCGGCGGCAAGAAATGGCAACACCGTTTTCATGGCTGGTCCTCTTTCACGCGTTGAAGTCAATGCTCGTTGAACTCTCCTTCGCTTTCAACTCAGCCTCACATTGCTTGCTCTACAGGAGTCGCCAAAACGGCCTTGGGGCTTGAGTGATGCCGCGTCCGGGAATATAGCTCTACGCTCTGGTTCTTCTTCGCGGGCTGGTTCGGAGGCGCCATGGCGTCCATCTTCTTTCCCAAGGAATTCCCGGCCGGCGAGCGCCGCGTCGCTGCCACGCCTGACACCGTCAAGCGGCTGGTCAAGGAGGGGCACTCCGTGACCATCGAACAGGGCGCGGGCGCCGGCGCGTTCTATCCCGACACCGAGTACAGCCAGGCCGGCGCCGCCATCGAAGCCGACGCCGCAAAGGCCTGGGCCGCCGCCGATATCATCGCCCAGCTTTCCGTGCCCATGGCCTCGCAGGTCAGCCAGATGAAGGAAGGCGCCAGCATCGTCTCCTTCCTGTGGCCGCTGGACAACCTCGAGCTGGTCAAGCTGCTGGCCGAGCGCAAGATCTCGGCCTTTGCCATGGATGCCGTGCCGCGCACGACGCGCGCCCAGAAGGACGACGCCCTGACCAGCCAGGCTTCCCTGGCGGGTTACAAGGCCGTCCTGCTGGCGGCGATGCACCTGCCCAAGATTTTCCCCATGCAAATGACGGCCGCGGGCACGATACGGCCGGCCAAGGTGGTCATCATCGGCGCGGGCGTGGCCGGCCTGCAGGCCATCGCCACGGCCAAGCGTCTGGGAGCCATCGTTGAAGTCTCTGACGTGCGCCCCGAAGTCAAGGAGCAGGTGCAGTCCCTGGGCGCCAGCTACATCGAGGTGAAGTCGGAAGAAAACCTCAGCGCCGTGGGCGGCTATGCCAAAGAGCAGAGCGAGGAGTTCAAGCGCAAGCAGGCCGAGGTGCTGCGCGCCCACCTGGTGGCCGCCGACGCCATTATCACCACGGCCCTGATTCCCTATCGCCCCGCCCCCAGACTCATCGGCGCCGACGTCGTCCAGGCCATGCGGCCCGGCAGCGTCATCGTTGACCTCGCCGCCGAGCGCGGCGGCAACTGCGAGCTGACCGAGCCTGGCAAGACCGTGGTCAAGCATGGCATCACGCTGGTGGGCGAGCTGGCCCTGGCCAATACCCTGCCGGTACACGCCAGCGACCAGTACGCCAAGAACGTGCAGAACGTCCTGAGCGACGCGACGAAGAAGGGCGTCTTTGGCTGGGACCTGGCCGACGACATCGTGGGCGGCGGCAAGACCAAGGAGGGCCAGGCCTACCCCGGCGCGCTGATCACGCACAGCGGCGAAGTGTTGCACCCCAAGGTGCGTGAGGCGCTGAAACTGCCTGCAACAACTGTCGCCGCAGCGCCGGAAGCGGCGCAAGCCGCCAAGTCCTGAGTCCGAACAAGGTGCCAGCCAGCGCCGGAGCGAGAAAATGAACGCCTTCATCCTGCTGGAAATCTACGTCTTCGTGCTGGCCTGCTTTGCGGGCTTTCAGCTCATCTCCAAGGTGCCGCCAACGCTGCATACGCCGCTGATGAGCGGCAGCAACGCGATTTCGGGCATCACGATTCTGGGCGCGATGTATGTCGCCAAGGTCAGCGCCGAGGCCCCGTTTGGGGCGTCCACCATCTTCGGCATGCTGGCCTGCGCGCTGGCCATGATCAACGTGGTAGGCGGCTTTGCCGTGACCGAGCGCATGATGCGCATGTTCAAGAAGAAGGACTGAGCGCTTTGAGCCTTGCGCTTGCCTGAACCCGAACCAAGAGAACCGCCGTGAACCTGCTTACCGCGACCATGCAGCTGAAGTGGAACGAATCGCTCGCCGAGTTCGGCTTCATCGCCTCGGTCATCATGTTCATGCTCGCCATCATGCGCATGAGCAAGGTGAAGACCGCGCGCTCGGGCAACTGGCTGGCCGCCGGGGCCATGGCCCTGGCCGTCATCAGCCAGTTCGTCGAAGAAGGCCAGATCAACCCGGTGTTTATCATCGTGGGCATCGTGGTGGGAGCGGCCGTGGGCGCCTTTCTGGCCTGGCGCGTGCAGATGACCCAGATGCCGGAGATGGTCGCCCTGCTCAACGGCTTTGGCGGCCTGTCCTCAATGTTCGTGGGCCTGGCCAGCTATTTCCAGTACATGGAAACGGGAGCGCGCGGCACCCTGGCCTCCCTGCCCGCCGTGGGCGCCTTCACCGGCGTCAACCTCATGCTCACGGTCATCGTGGGCGGCCTGACCTTCACGGGCAGCGTGATCGCCTTCCTCAAGCTTTCTGAGAAAATCCGGGGCGTGCCCATCCTGCTGCCGGCTCGCCATGCCATCAACGTTGCCCTGGGCCTGCTGGCCCTGGGCCTGTCGGCGCTGGCCGTCTGGGCGGTGTCCAACTCGGTGCTCGGCGTGCTGCTGCTGGTACTGGTGGGCCTGCTGGCCCTGGCCATGGGCATCACGCTGGTGCTGGCCATCGGCGGCGGCGACATGCCCGTGGTCATCTCCCTGCTCAACAGCTACTCGGGCATCGCCGGCGCCTTGGCGGGTTTCACCATCAATTCGCCGGTGCTGATTGTCTCAGGCTCGCTCGTCGGCGCCTCGGGCATCATCTTGACCATGATCATGTGCAAGGCCATGAACCGCTCCCTGGCCAACGTCATGTTCGGCGGCTTTGGCGCAGCGGAAACCGGCGAAAAGAAGAAGGACGAGTACAAGAACGTCAAGTCCTGCGACGTCGAGGAAGCGGCCCTGGTGCTCGCCGACGCCCAGAGCTGCATCGTCGTGCCCGGCTACGGCATGGCCGTGGCCCAGGCGCAGCACGCCGTGCGTGAGCTTGCCGACCAGCTCTCCAAGCGCGGCTGCACGGTGCGCTACGCCGTGCACCCGGTGGCCGGCCGCATGCCGGGCCACATGAACGTGCTGCTGGCCGAGGCCAACGTGCCTTACGACCAGTTGTTCGAGATGGATGCCATCAACAATGACTTCAAGAACACGGACGTGGCCATCGTCATCGGCGCCAACGACGTGGTGAACCCCGCCGCCAAGGACAACAAGGCCAGCCCGCTCTACGGCATGCCCGTGCTCAACGTGGAGGAAGCGCGCAGCGTGTTCGTGATCAAGCGCTCTCTGGGCGCAGGTTTTGCCGGCGTGAAGAACGAGCTTTTCGAGAAAGACAACGTGCGCATGCTCTACGCCGACGGCCGCAAGGCCTGTGAAGACCTGATCAAAGCCCTCAAGGAAGCGTAGCACTGGTCACCAGCAGCGCTCTTTCACTTGAGACCTTCGCGGCTATGATGCAATTCATGGGCGCGGGGACCGCCCAACACTTCTCGCGGGGCTGACATGATTCGCTTACGTATCGGGCTGCTTATCGGCGGCCTGGCTGCACTCGTTTTTGGCGGGCAAAGCCTGTTCACCTGGCTCTCCAACCTCTCACCCACCCAGATCACGTACGAGAACTACTGTTCTCAGCGGCCCGCCGCCAAATGGCTGGAGCTGAGCAACACCTGGGTGGACTACCGCTTCGCAGTCGAGATTCAGACCATCAGCAAGGGCAAGTACTCGAGCGGGCCAGGCACCGTCACCAATCGCGAGTACTACGTGCCCATGTACAAGTCGCGCGACGACGAGTCCAACGTCATCGCCTTCCTGAAGTGCCACTCCGATGAGAGCCTCAGGCTGGCCCGCGAAGCCGCCAACACCGAGATCCCGGATGAAAACGTCCAGGCCCAGTGGATTCAGGACAACGACCAGCGCATGAATCGCAACACCACGGTCAAGGGCCTCGTGCTCTTTGGCCTTCACGAAAGCAGCGAAGACCGCAAGCTGCTCAATCAGGCGGCGCGCGGCAGGCTCGTCGATGACTTCGTCATCATCGACGAGAACGAGGAGCCCGCGGGCGGCTTGGGCTTCCTTCTGTTGCTTCTGGGCGTGGCCCTGGTGGGCGGGGTGGGATGGTCCTTCTTCAAGAAGTCGCCGCAGCAGGCGCCGCCGCTGCCCCAGGCCGGGGGCTATGTGCCCATGGCCCAGCGCATGCCCCCCCATGCGGGGCCCGCAGCCCCCATGGCTGGCGGGGCTGCCCTGCCGCCGCGCCAGCTTCCCCTGGCCGGCGGTCCGCCACGGCCGCCGCGCCCGGCCCCTCTGCCGCCCAAGCGCCCGCCGCCGTCTCAGGAATAGGTGCCGGGCCGCGGTTGTTCATAGGTGGTGCGCCGGGCAAACCGGGATTCTGTTTGACGGCGCGCCCGCTTCGGGGTACTTGAATCTCTCGGTCCGCAGTCCACGGGAAGCAACCATGTCGAAGTTCAATCACAACCGCCTGAATAATCGCGCCTCCGGTGCGCGGACGTAGGCGGTTTGCTCCAGCAGTCTGAGAGAACCGAATGCGCCCCGCACCAGTGCGGGGCGCGCTGTTTTGGCGTGGCCACAGGGGTGTAGCTCAATTGGTAGAGTGTCCGACTGTTAATCG
>ERZ761602.4993-NODE-4993-length-16176-cov-4.515353_pt1 | contig 16176 bp, 15 predicted proteins | sample MGYA00512165_ERZ761602 | MGnify/ENA primary metagenome ERZ761602 (study PRJEB28899, sample SAMN02445085) | bioreactor sludge metagenome | biome: EBPR sludge; isolation source: Thorneside wastewater treatment plant | place: Australia: Brisbane, Thorneside...
CCACGCGTTCCGCTGCCATCACCCGCTGGAGGCCGCGTGAAACCGCCGCTGGTGACGCTCGACGACGTCTCCTGCCGATTCGTACGGCGGCTCGATCTCGCGGCCAGGCTCGGCAACGCGCTCGGCGCCGGGCTGCGCGAGGAGGTCGTGCGCGCGGTGGACGGCGTCTCGCTCGCGGTCGAGGAAGGCGAGGTGGTGGGCCTGGTCGGCGAATCGGGCTGCGGCAAGTCCACGCTCGGGCGCATCGTCGCCGGCATCCTGCCGCCCACCGGCGGCAGCGTTCTCTATCGCAACAAGCCGCGCACGGCGATGAGCCGCGCCGAACGCAAGGCCGCGGCGCTCGCGGTGCAGATGATCTTCCAGGACCCGTTCGCGTCGCTGAACCCGCGCCTGCGCGTCGGCGCCGCGATCGGCGAGGGGCCGCGCGTGCACGGCCTGGTGCCGGCGCGCGAACTGGCCGGCTATGTGGACGACATCATGCGCCGCGTCGGGCTCGATCCGGCGCTGAAGCGCCGCTATCCGCACCAGTTCTCGGGCGGGCAGCGCCAGCGCATCGGCATCGCGCGCGCGCTCGCCGTGAAGCCCGAATTCCTCGTCTGCGACGAGGCGGTGGCGGCGCTCGACGTCTCGATCCAGGCGCAGATCATCAACCTGTTCATGAAGCTGCGCGCCGAGAGCAACCTCACCTACCTGTTCATCAGCCACGATCTCGGCGTCGTGCGCCATCTCTCGGACCGCGTCGCGATCATGTATCTCGGCCGCATCGTCGAGGAGGGGCCGTCGGACGCGATCTTCGCCAAGCCCAACCATCCCTACACCCAGGCCCTGCTGGCCGGCGTGCCGCGCCTCGACGCGCGCAAGCGCAGCTTCGAGCCGGTGAAGGGCGAGATCCCGTCGCCGCTCGATCCGCCCAAGGGCTGCCACTTCCACCCGCGCTGCCCGCACGCGATGGAGCGCTGCCGCGCCGAGCCGCCCGCGCTCAAGGCGATCGCGCCGGGCCGCAAGGCCGCCTGTCACCTGAACGAAGCGGCCGCCTAGCCCCGGCCGGCGCGGCGGAATTGCGCTTGATCGGCCCGGCCTTGGGCCCTATCTCTGCGCGGCCTCGGCGCGGCCCCTGGGCCGCTTTGGGACCCCTTCGTCTAGAGGCCTAGGACACCTGCCTTTCACGTAGGTAACACGGGTTCGAATCCCGTAGGGGTCGCCACTGCCTCTCGACGGCGCGACGCCGTTCCGGCGCCGCCGCTCCGGTGCCCAGCGAGGTCGCCATTCTCGGTCCGCCGCTTCCGCCGACGACGTTCCGGCCGCGCCGCGCCATCGTGGCTGCCGCGGCGCTCGTCGTGTTCGCGCTGCTGTTCGGCCTCCACATCCATCAATGGTACGGCCCCTATCGCCTGGGCGCGAGCTGGCGCGAATGGCCGCTGCCGGCCGGCGCGCTGGCGGCGGGCGCGCTGGCCTGGCTGGCGCTGCCGCGGCTGGCGCAGCGTTTCGCGCGCGCGCGGTTCGCCTCGGCGAGCGTCGCGGCGCTGCTTGCGTACCTCGCATTGCAGGCGGCGGACCCGTTCGCCGGGCGGCGCTTCTGGCTCTACGCGCCGGCGCGCTGCGATCTCGCGGTCGAGTTCCCGCGCCGTGCCAACGCCGTCGCGGGCGAGGTCCGGGCCGGCGATCTGGCGGCCACGCCGGTGAGCCGCGTGCTGCTCACCGATCTCGGGACGGCCAGCGCGCTCGGCGCCGAATGCGTCGCGTTCGAGAGCGCGCTGCCCGAAGGCGCGCGCGCGGCCGCGCTCGACGCGGCCGAGGCGCTGCTGAAGGCGCAGGCCGCGCGGCTGCGGCTCAACGTGCAGCGCGTCGCGCGCGTCGGCGGCGATATGGTGGCGCTGGCCGGATACACTGACGAAGGCCGCACCGCGACGAACGAGGCGCTGGTGCGGCGCGGCGAGGCGCGCGCGGTGCTCGGCGCGTCGTCGCTGCTCGTGCTGTGGGCGTGGAAGATCCAGCGCGAGGGCGAGACGGCGCGGTTCGGCGAGGCGTTCTTCGCGTCGGTGCGGCCCGCCGCGCGGCCCTGAAAAACAAGACGCCGGCCTGCTGGGAGGAGACAGGCCGGCGTCCGTTTGCGCGAGAGCGCCCAAGCGTCCTGGGGAGGGGTCGTCGGGGTCGGGGCGGGGAGTGGAAGCTCGATACTCTCGCGAAACTCGGGGGTGGGGGCGTCGAACGAGCGGACAATGCCACGGCCGCGCGGGCGGCACAGTGACGGCGCTCACACTGGCTAGAAATAGACGATCGGGTTCTTCCCGGTGGCGAGCGTGCCGCCGTGCACGTCGGGCGTGCGCTCGACGCGCCGCGGCAACGAACGCTTAACCTTGTCTTCGACCTTGCCGCTGCGCGCGGTGGCGGCGCGGTCTTGCGCGAAGCCGGTGCCGGCGGTGGCGAAGACGAGGCCGCAGGCGGCGGCGAGCGCGATCAGGGCGGTTCTCATGGCATCCCTCCTCGAGACGGGTGCGGGATCGAACGCGTGAACCCTAGGCCGAGGCCCGCCGCGCGGCAGTGATCCGGATCACAGGGCCAAAACGCCGAGCGCCGCGGCCCCGTCCGGGGCCGCGGCGCCTTGGCGATCGTCGCAGCGGTCGGCGTGCGCTTACTTGGGCACCGCGCCCTTGGCCGGCGGGCACTGCTTCACGCCCTTCACGACGACCGGCTTTTCGCAGTTGAGCTTCGCGTGCAGCTTCAGCTTCTTGTGCTTGACCAGCTTGTGCTTCACGACCTTGTGCTTCTTGACCAGCGCGACCTTGCCCTGGTCCGTCGGCTTCGCGACGGCGAGGCTCGGCGCAACGATGGCGAGGCCGATCGCCGCCGCGAGGGCGATGAGTTTGGTCTTCATGGGAGCATCCTTTCGAGGGAAAGAGGGGCGAGGCGATACCGAGCCTCAACGCCGCGCACTCTGCCTCGGCTAGGCAATTCCCGCAGTGATGCGGCTCACAGGGAGCCGCCGCGCGTTACCAGCGCCCGCGCGGGCCGCGCCAGCCCTGATAGCGCCAGCCGTAGTTTGCGTAGGTGCGATAGCCCCACGGCTGGCCGTAATAGGGCCGCGGGCCGTAATAGACTCGCGCCCGCCAGCCCGGCGGCGCGGCCGGCGCGTAATGGGGCGACGGGCCGGGCGAATAATAGGGCACCGGCGGCGGGTAGCCCGGCATGCGCGCGCTGTAATCGGGCGCTTCGTCGCCGCTGTGATCGTCGCCGGGCGGCGGGGCCGGCACGGCTGCAATGGCCGTGCGCGATTCGGTCGGCGCTTCGTGGCGGCGCGACCACGCGCCGTCCTCGTCCTCGTCGTCGTGGCGCACGGGCGGACGCGGCGTGACGCGCGCCATCTCGCTCGTGCCGCGCCGGGACGGGGGCGCGATCGACGGGGGTTCTTCCGGCACCGTCGTGCGCGTGGCCACGGCGGCGGGGCGATCGGGCGCCTTGGGCGGCTCGGGCTTCGCTTTCGCGGTCTCGGCCTTCGGCGGCTCGGGCGCTTTGGGACGCGCGATCTCGGCCTCGCGCTTGGCGGGGGCGCGCGCCGTGCGCTCGGCGGGAGCCGCCGCGGGCTTCGGCTTTTCGCTGGGCTTGGCGGCTTCGGCGACCGGCCTCTCGGGCCGCGGCTTGGGGCGCGATTCGACCTGCGCCACGGCCGGGGCCGGTTTCGGCGCCGCGTCGGCGGCGAGCGCGCGCTCGGCGCGGCTCTTGTCGGCCGCGCTGATCTTCCAGCGCTTCTCGAGCAGGAGGCGGAACAGCTTGGCCTCGACGTGCCCCTTCGCCTCGGCGCGCTTGTACCAGTAGTACGCCTCGGCGCGGTCGGCCGGCACGGACTGGCCGAACTGGTAGTGCCGCCCGACGAGGTATTGCGCCCGCGCATCGCCCTTGTCGGCGAGCGGACGAAGCACTTTCAGCGATTTCTCGAAGTCGTTCTTCTGATAGGCCGCGAGCCCTTCCTCGTAGCCGGAGGAGGCGGGCGCGGCGGATGCCGGCGCGGCCGCGGCAATGCACGCTGCGGCGAGCGCGATCCCCAAGAATCGGGTTGCGGGCCCTCTCATTCCCTACCCCAGTGCCGGGCCCCTATTCCCGGCGTGAGCCACGCTAGCCTCCGCTTGCTGAACCGGCCCTGAATGGCCGGCCGGCGACAGCGCGCTCTGCATTGATTTACGGCGCCGCCGGGGCCTAATGTCCCCGCGCTTCCGCAGATTCTTTGCGGATTTTCCGTAAGAGGGAGGAGACGAACGTGATCGACCTTTACGCCGCCGGAACGTCCAACGGCATGCGCGCCAGGATAATGTTGGAAGAGTGCGGCTTGGCCTACACGCTGCATCCGATCGACCTGATGAAAGGCGATCAGAAGAAGCCAGAGTTCCTGGCCCGCAATCCATGGGGTCAGATCCCGGTGATCGTCGACCGCGACGGCCCCGGCGGCAAGCCGGTGACGCTCTCTCAATCCGTCGGAATCATGATTTATCTCGCGGAAAAGTCGGGCAAATTCATTCCCAAAGACGGCGCCAAGCGAGCCGCCATGTGGCAGGCGCTGATGAACGCGACCAGCGACATGGGGCCGACCCTGGGCAGCATTTTCACGATCGCGCGCGCCAAGGAGCCGCACAAGCCGTCGCAGCTTCTCTTCGAGGATCGCTGGAAAGCCTACATGAAGGCGTGGGACGACACGCTCGCCAAGCAGAAATACTGCGCCGGCGACGAGCTGACGGTGGCGGATTTCGCGCTCTACGCGGTCGTCGGCCGCGCGAAGCAGGTCCTCCCCGCGCTGGTCGATGGCTACAAGAGCATCGACCGCTGGATCGCCGAGATCGGTGCGCGCCCCGGCGTGCAGAAAGGGATGACGTTCTAATCCGAACGCGGCGCAGGCGCCGCCGCTTCGCCGGTGCGCCGGCGGAAGTCCGGAACATGGATCGGGGGCGGGTGCGAAACCTGCCCCCTTTGCATGTCCGGGTCAGAGCGCGAGCGCCAGGACCAGCGTGACGAGCGCGATCAGCAAGAACGCCGCGAAGCCGATGCCGAGCCACACGAGCGGGCGCCGCTCGGGCGGTAGATCGCGCAGGAACTGGAACGCGGGACCGGCGGGCCGCGGCGGCGCGGGCGCACCCGGCGCGGACGGCGCCGGTCGCGAGGGCGCGGCCGGGCGTGGCGCCGCGGGACGCGGCGGGGCAGGGCGCGGCGGCGCCGGACGGGGCGGCGCCGGCGGTGAGGTGCGATCCGCCGATGGCGGCGCGGTTGCTTCGGCCGGCGGCGCGGTGGCCTCGGGCGGACGCGGCGGCGCGTGGCGCGGCGCGTGCGGCCGCACGACGGTGCGGTCGGTGTCGCGCAGCAGATCGGCCACGGTCGTCTCGAAATCGCCGAGGCGCAGCGGCGTTTCGGCGCCGAGCTCGGCCTCTGTCGCCGACGCCCATCGATCGCCTTCGCGGATCGCGATGCCGTACGCGCTGCCGAGATCCGTGATCGCGAAGCGGCCTTCGCCGAGCTCCACGAGTTCCGCGTGCTCGCGCGAGACCGTGCTGTCGGTCAGCACGATGTCGTTGGTGTCGGCGCGCCCGATCTTGTATCGCCGCATCCCGGCGCGGCCCCCGCGCTAGCCGCGCCGCACGTCGAACGTCACGCCGCCGATGACGATCTGGTCGCCAGGGTTGACGAGCGTCGGCTGGAACGGATCGAGCGCCTGGCCATTGACCTTGGTGCCGTAGGCCGATTTCAGGTCCTCGATCGTCAGCGAGCCGTCGCTGATCGCGAACTTCGCGTGCCGCCGCGACACGGTGGGATCGCCGAGCACCTTGTCGGCCATGCTCGCGCTGCGGCCGACGACGAGGCCTTTCTCCGCCTTGCCCATCGCCTTCTCGATCTCGGATTGCGCGAGCGCGAGCGATGCGCTTTTCCCGGTGCTGTCCTTGCCCGAGAGCGACCAGTCGCCGGAGGCGGCCGGGGCGGCGGTCTCGCCCGGCCGGAACGTCGCGTCGAGGTTGGTGGCGCGGCGCGGGCCCGAGGGCGGACGCGCGGACGGCGTGCGCGCGCCGGCCGCGGCGGCGCTGTCGGTGCGCTTGGCGCCGGGCGAGACGCCCTTGCGTTGCACCCAGGCGCTGTAGGATTCGACGACGCGCACGACTTCGCGCCGGCGGAACACGGCCAGCGCCGCCGCGCCGAGGGCGACGAGCAGCGTCATGCCGCTGAACACGATCAGCAGCGGCGAGGTTCCGCCTTCTTCGCTGCAGGTTTCGCTCGAGAGGCTGAGGCGCACGTCCTTGAGCGCCGGCACCGTCTTCACCGAAGCGATCAGGTTCGAGACGTGCGGCGAGTAGAAGCCCGGCGCGACCTGGCCGACCGCGTACTGATCGCCGCGCTCGTCCTTGACGACGCGGAGCTGGTTCGGCGTCGAATAGGTGTTCACGCCGACGACGCGGTTGCACGCGTCGAACAGCGGGCCGCCGGAATTGCCGGGATTGATCACCGCGTCGTGCTGGATGATCGGGCGGGCGACGCCGGCCGTCGCGAGGCGCGCGACGACGATGCGGCTCACGACTCCGCGCGTGATCGACGGCTCGCGGAAGATCTTGAGCTCGGCCTGTTCGTCCGGATTCTTCAGGAACTTGTCGCTGATGCCGGGATACCCGACGACGAAGATCGAATCGCTCTTCGGCGGATAGGAGAGCGGCTCGCGGCTCGACAGCTCGAGCGCGGGCAGGTCGAGATTCTTCACGCGCAGCACCGCGAGATCGAGATCTTCCGAGTGCCAGATCGTCTCGGCCTCGGTGAACTCGGGCACGTAGGTGCTGATGACGTAAAGCTTGTAGGGGATCTTCTTGTTGATGAGCTCGTTCGAGATCGCGACGTGCCAGTTCGTGGCCACGTAGCCGCGGTCGACGACGAAGCCGGTGCCGTGCCCGGCGAAGACTTTCTTGCCCTGCACCTCGGCGATCAGCGCCACGCGCAGCGTGCTCTTCTCGGCGGCCTTGGCGTCCCAGGCCGCGGCGGGGGTCGGAAGGGCCGCGGCGCTCGCGAGGCCGAGGAGTGCCGCGCCGGCGGCGGCGCGCGCGATAACGGCGGCTGTGCTGACCTTGCCCATGATTACCCTGTGGATCGAAAAAGCCGCCCTTCCTTGACCGGCGGCGCGATCGCGAGCCCCGCACATAATCGGCCACCCTCCGGCGCCATTGCAAGCAAAAGCACCTACCACGCCGTTCGACATGACCGCTCGGCGCCGGCCGTTCCTCGCGCGCATTCCGACCGGGCGGTTCAGGCGGGCTGCGGCCCCGGCCGGCCCGACTCGACCGCGAAGCTCGCGAGGGTGGACAGCGCCGCGTCCGGCCGCGCGATCGTATCGACCGTCTGCAGATCGGTGCGCCATGCTTCGGGCGTCACCGTGCAGCGCAGGTAGCCGCGCCAGCGCGCCTCGGCAAGCTTGACGTAGGGCAGCTTCAGGCCGGCATCGGTGATGACCTGCGGGACGCCGGACGAGCTGATCGAGCTGGCCACGAATTCGCTGGCGATCGTGGGTGCGCGCGGATCGCGATAGTCCTGCTTGATGTCGGTGACCCAGAACGAGTGGATGTCGCCGCCGAGCACGACCGGGTTGGGGACGCGCGCGGCCACGAGCCGGTCGGCGATGCGGCGGCGCGCGGCGGGATAGCCGTCCCAGCCGTCGGTCCACACGCCGAGCTCGCCGTTCCGCATCGGCTGTATCAGCGATGCCATCAGCAATTGCTGGCCGAGCACCGTCCAGCGGCCGGTCGTGCGCGACAGGCCCTGGAGCAGCCAGCGTTCCTGCTCCGCGCCGAGCATCGTGCGCCGCGGGTCGGCGAGCTCGGCGCATTTGTCGGGGTTGACGACCTGGCCGCCCCAGCGCGGGCCGGGGCAGGCCTGGTCGCTGCGGAACTGGCGCTCGTCGAGCAGGAAGAGATCGATGAGGTCGCCGAACCGGCGGCGCCGGTAGAGCGGCAGGCTCGCGGCGCGCGGCGCCATAGCGGGGCGCAGCGGCATGTGCTCGTAGTAGGCGCGATAGGCGGCGGCGCGGCGCGCGAGGAACGCGGCGGGCGGCGTTTGCTTCTCCGAGCGATCGTTGGCGTAATCGTTCTCGACCTCGTGGTCGTCGGCGACGGCCAGCCACGGAAACGCCGCGTGTGCGGCCTGGAGGTCGGGATCGGCGCGATACTGGGCGTAGCGGTTGCGGTAGTCCGCCAGCGTCACGGTTTCGCCGCCGCGATGCTGGCGCGTGCGCTGCGGATTGGCGGCGTATTCGTAGATGTAGTCGCCGAGGAACAGGACGAAATCGAGGTCTTCGCGCGCCATGTGGCGATAGGCGGAATAGTAGCCGTTCTGGAAGTCCTGGCAGCTGGCGGCGGCGAAGCGCAGCCGCGCGACCTTGCCGGCGGGCGCGGTGCGCGTGCGGCCGACCGGGCTCGCTTCGCCGCGCGCGCTGAAGCGGTACCAATAGACGCGGCCCGGCGCGAGGCCGTTCGCCTCGACGTGCACCGAATGCGCCCAGGCGGCATGCGCCATGGCGGTTCCGCGGCGCACGATCCGGCGCATCGCCTCGTCTTCCGCGATTTCCCAGCGGACCGGCACGGGTTCGGGCCGCATGCCGCCGCCGTTCAGCGGGTCCGGCGCGAGGCGCGTCCACAACACGACGCTGTCGGGCAGGGGCTCGCCGGAGGCGACGCCGAGCGAAAACAAATATCCGGCTTTCGCGGCGGGATCGGCCGGAGCGGCCAGGGCGTCCGGGCAGGCGGCGAGCGCGAGCGCGCCGCCGGCGAGAAACGCGCGGCGATCGAGCCGCGGATCGTGCGACGGGTCGTGCATGTCGGTCTGCCCCGTTCCAGTGCGGGCGCACCATAGCCTGCCCGCGCGGCGGCACGAAGCGCGCCGGCCCGAAACGCGACGGCGGCCGACCCTGGTGGGTCGGCCGCCGTGCTTACGGCCCCTGGTGGGGGAGGTGGGACAGGGCGGGGGCCGCAAACTTCTTCGGAGGACCAGCCGACTGCCGTCGGACACGCGGAATATCTCACGAGGGCGGTGAACCCAGCCTGAGGCGCACATTCATGCGGTGTTCAGCTTGGCGGCGCGGCAATCGCGCAATGGCAACGGCATGGCGCACGCATCCGATCGCCGGGCGTTCACGTAGAATTTCTCGCCGGACGGGATGATTGCCAGTCGCGAATTGTTTAAGGTCGCCCGGTCCGGTTTCGCCGGAGGCATAGGAGACCAGCATGAGACCAGTTTCGTTCGTCGCCATCGCCATGGCCGCCGCGGCTTTTTCGGCGCCCGTCCTCGGCATGGGCAGCCAAGATCCGGCGCCGGCGCCGAAGCCGCCCGCCGCGAAACCCGCCGACAGCGGCTATAGCGAGGCCGAGCGCGCGGTGAAGGCGAAGCAATACGAGGACGCGATCAAGAAGCTCGAGCAGGTCGTGGCCAAAGAGCCGCGCAACGTCGATGCGCTCAACTACCTGGCCTACAGCCATCGCGAGCTCGGGCGCTACGACATCTCGCTCGGCTGGTATCAGAAGGCGCTGGCGATCAACGCCAATCACCGCGGCGCCAACGAATATCTCGGCCAGCTCTATCTCAAGACCGGCAAGATGAAGGAAGCCCAGGCACAGCTCGCCAAGCTGCAGAAGATCTGCGGCCGCGGCTGCGAGGAATACGAAAGCCTGCGCAGCGCGATCGCCAAGGCGGGCGGCCGGTCGTAACCCGGACGCGACGCGCGCACTGCGAAGGGGCGGGATCGCATCCCGCCCCTTGCCATTCTCGCGGCGAGCGGCGTCGGCTCACGAAGCCGCCGCGATCTCCTTCGCCGCCGAAGCCTTGTCTTTCTTGAGCGGCTCGAGCGTCGGCAGCGCGGCGGCGTCGGGGATCGCGCGCACGGCGAGGGTCTCGACGCGGCCGCGGATCGCGAGATCGTGGCGCGCATAGGCCGAGAGGTCGATCGCGCCGAGCGCCGCCGTCGCCTCGGAGACGACGAGCTGCGCCTTGACCTCCTTGGTCATCGATTCGAGGCGGCTCGCGGTGTTCACGGTGTCGCCGATCGCGGTCAGCGTCGTCGCGCGTTCGTAGCCCATCTCGCCGATGATCGCGTGGCCGGCGTGGATGCCGATGCCGATGCGGAGCGGGGCTTCGAGCTCGCTCTTGAGGGTCTCGTTCAGCTCTTGCAGCTTCAGCGCCATGTTGCGCGCGGCGTTGAGCGCGGCGCGCGCCCCGTTCTCGGGCTCGCCCTCGGTGCCGAACAGCGCCATCACGCCGTCGCCGATGAACTTGTCGAGGTGGCCGCCGGCGTCGGCGATCGCCATGCCCATCGCGTTGAAATAGCGGTTGAGCACGAAGACGACGTCGTAGGGCAGGCGCTTCTCGGCGAATTGCGTGAACGAGCGCAGGTCGGCGAACAGCACGGCGATCACCTTGTCGGAGCCTTGCGCGTGGCGCGGCCGGGCGAAGGCCTCGCGCGGCGTCGCCGTCGGCGGCAGCAGCGGGATCACGTCGATCGGCTTCGCCGGCCTGATCTGGCAGGCGAGGCGCACCTGCGGCGGCGCGCCGATGCGCTGGAGCACGCGCAGCTCGTCCGGCGCCGGCGGCGGCAGGTGCTCGGCGCCGCGGCCGACGCGCACGCGGCAGGTGGAGCAGCGGCCGCGCCCGCCGCACACCGAAGCGTGCGGAATGCCGTTGAAACGGCTGGCGTCGAGCACGGTGCTGCCGGGCGGCACCGCCACCGTCCTGCCGCCGGGGAAGGTGATGCGCACGAGGCCGCGCGCGCGCTCGGCGAGGAGGCGCAGCGCGCGCGCCGCCAGGGTCAGCACGATGAGCGCCAGAAAGCCGAGGCGGAATCCGTCGATCAGGCGGTACATCTCGGCCGCCTGCGCGGCCGACGGCAGCCGCAACGCGGTGATCGTGTCGCGCATCAGCAGATGGTTGCTGACCATGATCTCGATCGCGTGGCCGAGCTGGTTGAACCCGAGCAGGCCCAGCACCGGAACGAGCACGGCCGCGACCAGGAACCACGGCGCGCGCTCGAGATACCATCGGCGCAGGCGCAGCCAGTAATGCAGGCCGATGCAGCCATGAACCCAGGCGATCAGCAGCAGCGCCGACTGGACGATGCCCTTGTCCGGCGACCACACCCAGAGCGCCAGCGTGACGTAGGCGTAGCTGTCGACGGTGCCGAACAGCTCGTGGACGAGCCGCGTGCCGACGACGTGCTCGATCAGCAGCAGCGGGATGACGAGCCCCATCAGGAGCTGCGTCCACTCCCATGCATGCATGCGGAGCGTCCGCCGCCGGAAGATCGACCAGAGGGCGAGGCCGATGTGGATCGCGAACGCGCCGTAGAGCGCCGTCGATCCGATCCAGCCGCGCCAGACGAACAGGAACACGTCGCGCCCGCCCTCCGCCGCCGGCAGCGAGACGAGGCCCAGCGCATGGTTGAGGAAATGCAGCGCCACGTAGGCGAACAGCACGAGTCCGCTGCCGAGGCGCAGGCGCTTGATCATCCGTTCGGGCTCCACGGCCGGCCAGGCCGGAACGGCCGCGTTATATCAGGCCCGGCGGCGCCCGTCCGACACGTCGCGGTGATCGCCCCGCGGCGGCGGGCCGCTAGTGCCGGCCGCAATCCGATTCGGCGGCCAGGCGCGACCGATACTCGGCCAGCGCCTCGGGCGTGTCGAGGTCGACGAATGCGGCGTCGCCGCCGGCCTCGACCTCGGTTACGGCGTCGGCGCGCGCCTGGATGAGTTCGCGCGCGCCCACGTCGCCCTCGAGCTTCTTGATCGCCGGAAAGTGGCGTTTGCCGATCAGCACCGGGTTGCCGCGCCGCCCGCCGCGCACGGGGACGACGATGTCCTTGCCCTTGTCCGGGGCGAAGGCGGCGACGAGGCGCGCGACGAGGGCGGCGTCGACATCGGGCATGTCGCCGAGGCATACGAGCGCGCCGTCGATGGCGGGGCCGAGCGCCGCGACTCCGGCCCTCAGCGACGTGCTGAGCCCCCCGGCGAATTTGCGGTTCCGGACCGTGCGGAGCGGCAGGCCGGCGATCGCGGCTTCGATCTTCGCGTGCTCGTGCCCCGTGACGACGACCGTCTCGGCGAGGCCCGCGCCGGCCACGGCCTCGGCGACGCGGCGCAGGAGCGGCGCGCCGTCGATGTCGGCCATCAGCTTGTTGGGTCCGCGCATGCGCGTCGAGCGGCCGGCGGCGAGCACGACGGCGGCGATGCGGGGCAGGGCGGCCGGCGCCGCCGCGGCGCGCGCCCGCGGCATCGGCCGGGTGGGGATTTCCTTGAGCAGGCCGCCGACGCCCATGCGCGCGATGTCGGCCGAAGCGACGTCGAGGCCGGCGGCGAGGCGCAGCAGAACGTAGTCCGAGCCGTGCAGGCGCGGCGAGCGCGCCGACCCGGGCAGACCGATGACGTGCGTGGCGCCCAGACGCGCCAGCAGCGTGAGGTTGCCGGGATCGACCGGCATGCCGAAATGCACGAGCGTGCCGCCGAGCGAGCGGATCGCGGCGGGCACGACATCGCGGCGATCGACGATGGCCGACGCGCCGAGCACGAGAACGACGTCGACGCCGGATTTCGCCGCGGCGGCGACCGCGGCGGCGACGCCCGGCTCGGTGTGATCGCAAGCGGAATCGGCGACGAGCTCCGACCCCATCGCGGCGAGCTTGGCGCGCGTCACGCCGACCGTCTTCCCGATCAGCGCGGGCTTTAGGCCGGGCAGCTTCGTCTGCACCAGCGCCACGCGCAGCGCGCGGAACGGAGCCACGCGCAACATCGGCGTCCGCGCGATTGCGAGGCAGCGCTCGACGGAGTCGCGCGACGCGGCGAACGGAATGATCTTGACCGTCGCCGCGATGTGGCCCGGCGCCACCGGCTCGAAGGCGGCCACGGTCGACAGCGTGATCGATTCGTCGATCGCGTTGAAGGCATTCACCGCTTCGGCATCGACGACGAGAAGGCCGGCGCGGTCGGGATAGAGGTTGCAGCGGCCGGTTCCCGCATTGCCCGCGCGCATGTTCGGGCCTGCGAGCGCGCGCGCGAGGGCAAGCGCGGCTTCGTTCTCGGGCACGTCGCCGGGGCCGAGCACGGCGACGATGGCGTGCTCGACGCCGGCGGCCCTGAGGGCGTCGATATCGGCGGCCGTCAGCTTGTGGCCCTTCTTGAAGCGCAGCTTTCCGGCCGCGAGCGAATGGGCGAGCAGCGCGCCCACCGCGAGCCGCCGGCGCCCGAATTCCATTCAGGCCGCCGCCGCTGCGGCGTCGGGCTCGGCCCGCAGCACCGCCGTGACCTCGGCCACGATCGAAACCGCGATCTCGGCCGGGGACTGCGCGCCGATGTCGAGCCCGACCGGCCCGTGGATGCGCGCGAAATCCTTCTCGCCGAAGCCCAGCTCGGCGAGCCGGCCGAGCCGCGCCTTGTGCGTCCGCGTGCTGCCGAGGCAGCCGATGTAGAAGCAATCCGAGCGCAGCGCGCGCTCGAGCGCCGGGTCGTCGATCTTGGGGTCGTGCGTCAGCGTCACGACGGCGGTGCGCGCGTCGAGGCCGATCTTGTCCATCGCCTCGTCGGGCCAATCGTGGGTGAGCGTGACGCCGGGAAAGCGCGCGGCGGTGGCGAAGGAGCGGCGCGGGTCGACGATCGTCACCGCATAGCCGGCGAGCGCGGCCATCGGCGCCAGCGCCTGCGAGATGTGCACTGCGCCGACGACGAGCATGCGGAGCGGCGTGTTGAACGCCTGCACGAAGACGGGCCCGTGCTCGGTCTCGATGGTGTGGCTCTTGTCGTCGCGCAGCGCGCGGCGCGCGGCGGCGCGGATCGCCTCGCTCGCGGGCAGCTCGCCGTCGGCCTTGTCGCCGACGATCAAGGACTGGCGCCCGTCCCCGAGCGCGGTGGCGACGACGGCGGGGCGCTTCGCGGCGCGGGCGGCTTGCAGGGCGTCGAACAGCGCGCGTTTCATGGCTAGTCGAGCCGCTCGACGAACACCTGCACCTTGCCGCCGCAGGCGAGGCCCACTTCCCAGGCCTGCTCGTTGGTGACGCCGAAATCGAGCAGGCGCGGCTTGCCGTCGGCGATGACCTTCTGCGCCTCGAGCACGACCGCGCCCTCGATGCAGCCGCCGGACACGGAGCCTTCCATTTCCTGCCGGTCGCTGACCGCGAGCTGGCTGCCGACCGGGCGCGGCGACGAGCCCCAGGTGGTGACCACCGTGGCCAGCGCCACGCCCTTGCCGGCCTTCTTCCAGGCGCCGGCGGTGGCCAGCACGTCGTCGGACTTCAATGAAGCTGCTTCAGCCATGGGCGCATCTCCTCGGGACTGGCCGGGCGCGACAGCGCGGCCGCCAACTGTTCCAGGCTTTCGAGATTATGGACCGGCCGGAACTCGTCGACATGCGGCAGCATCGCGCGGATGCCGGTCGATTTTGGCTCGAAGCCCTCGTAGCGCAAGAGGGGATTGAGCCAGACCAGGCGGCGCGAGCTCTTGTGCAGCCGTTCGATCTCGCGCGCCAGGCCCTTGGCCCCCTCGCGGTCGAGTCCGTCGCTGATCAACAGCACGACGGCGCCCTGCGCCAGAACGCGCCGCGACCACAGCCGGTTGAACTCGTGCAGCGAGACGCCGATGCGCGTGCCGCCCGACCAGTCTTCGGCCGCCTCGCCGACCTTGGCCAGCGCCACGTCGGGGTCCTTGTAGCGCAGGTGGCGCGTGACGTTGGTGAGCCGCGTGCCGAACAGGAACGTGTAGACGCGGTCGCGGTCGTTGGCGATCGCGTGCAGGAAGTGCAGCATCATGCGCGCATAGCGCGCCATCGATCCGGAAATGTCGCAGAGGATCACGAGCGGCGGGCGGCGCGTGCGCTGGCGCTTCCTGAGGATCTCGAGGTCTTGCCCGCCGCCGCGCAGGCTCCGGCGCAACGTCGCGCGCAGATCGAAGCGATTGCCCGAGGGGTGCAGCTGGAAACGGCGGATCGGCCGCTCCTCGACCGGCAGGCGCAGCCGCGCGATCGCCCGCTTGGCGCGCTCCAGTTCCTCGGTGCTCATCTTCTCGAAATCCTGGTGGCGAAGCATCTCGTCTTCGCTCCAGGTCATCGCAGCGTCGAATTCGGTCTCGATCTTGTCCTGGGGCCGGTTGGCCTCGGATTCGTTCATCGACCGGAACGCATCGGCCACGCGCTTCGACAGCTCGCGGCGCTCCTCCTCGGGCGGCACCACGGTCTGCGGCAGAGCGATCGACATCATGCGCTCGAGCAGACGCGGATTGCGCCAGAACACGTGGAACGCCTGGTCGAACACCTCGCGCTGGTCGCGCCGGTTCACGAACACGGCGTGGAGGGTCCAGTAGAAATCGTCGCGGCTCGTGACGCCCACCGCGCGCACCGCCTCGGCCGCGTCGATGACCTTGCCGGGGCCGACCGGCAGCCCCGCCGCCCGCAGCACGCGCGCGAACAGGATGAGATTGTCGACGAGGCGGCCGCGCTGATCGTCGGGCGAGCCAATCGCCGGCATCGGATTACGCCCCGGGCCGGCGCTTGGCGGCGGAGACTTCGACCTTGATCTGCTCGAGGATCTTCATCGCCTCGCTGCCCTGGATCTTGGCGATGTCGTCCTGATACTTGAGCAGCGCGCCGAGCGTGGAGCTGACGACGGCGGGATCGAGCGCCACCACGTCGAGCTGGGCCAGCGCCTGCGCCCAGTCGATCGTCTCGGCGACGCCGGGCAGCTTGAACAGGTCCTGCTTCCGCAGCGCCTGCACGAACGCGACGATCTCGCGTGACAGCGCGGCCGGCACGTTGGGCGCCTTCACCTTGAGGATGTCGAGCTCGCGCTCGGCGGTGGGGTAGTCGACCCAGTAGTAGAAGCAGCGCCGCTTCAAGGCGTCGTGAATCTCGCGCGTGCGGTTCGAGGTGACGACGACGATCGGCGGCGCCTTGGCCTTGATGGCGCCGATCTCGGGGATCGTGATCTGCCAGTCCGACAGCACTTCGAGCAGATAGGCCTCGAACGGCTCGTCGGCGCGGTCGAGCTCGTCGATCAGCAGCACCGGCGCGGCGGCAACGTCGGGCTCCAGTGCCTGCAGCAGCGGCCGCTTGATCAGGTACTTCTCGGCAAAGATGTCCGACGACAATTGCTCGCGGTCGGTTTCGCCGGCCGCTTCCGACAGCCGGATCGCGATCAGCTGCGCG
>ERZ761602.4995-NODE-4995-length-16167-cov-7.630462_pt1 | contig 16167 bp, 17 predicted proteins | sample MGYA00512165_ERZ761602 | MGnify/ENA primary metagenome ERZ761602 (study PRJEB28899, sample SAMN02445085) | bioreactor sludge metagenome | biome: EBPR sludge; isolation source: Thorneside wastewater treatment plant | place: Australia: Brisbane, Thorneside...
AAAATTCCCGCCGGGCCTGCGCACCCGCCGCTTGCGGCGGGCGGATCGCCGGGTGTGTGCTTTCTTTGCCTACTTTCTTTGCACAAGCAAAGAAAGTAGGGCCCCCGCGGCGAGCGGCGCCATGCGTCCGTGAAGAAAAAATCATCCCGCAAGGCTGTGGAATCCAACGCCATCGTGGATGTTGTTCCCACCACAAACCGGAAAGGTCGCAGGCTCCGTTGCCCCTCACCCCAACCCCTCTCCCGTTGGGAGAGGGGCTTTGTGGGGCTTGAGAGGGTTTGATGCGTCAACCACCCAACCGCAGCAACTGGTTCGACGACTGCGCCATCTCGTCGCCCGTGCGGATCACCTTGACCTGCATCTCGAACTGCCGCTGCAACTGGATCATCTGCACCAGCGCCCCCGCCGCGTCCACGTTGCTGCCTTCCAGCACCCCCGTGGTCAGGCTGTTGCCGTTGGCCGCGGGCAGCGCCGGCGCCTGCGGGTCGGCCGGGCGCATCAGGCCGTCGTTGCCGCGGGCCAGTTGCGGCTGGGCGGCCTCGACGATGCGCATGCGCCCGACGATGGCCATGGTCTGCGGGCCTTCGCCCTGCGGGATGATCGACACCGTGCCGTCGGCGCCGATGTCGATGGACTGCGCCGGCGGCACCGCGATGGGGTTGCCGTTGTCGTCCAGCACCGCGCGGCCGCCGGCGGTGACCAGTTGGCCGTTGGGGGTCACGCTGAGTTCGCCGTTGCGCGTATAGGCCGTGCCGCCGTCGGCCGCCTGCACCGCCAGCCAGCGGCCGGGTTGCAGCGACACGTCCAGCGAGCGGCCGGTGACCATCTGTGCGCCGGTACGGCCGTCGATGCCCGCGTCGATGGTCATGGCGTCCACGCGCGAAGGAAAGCCGGGCCCCTGGATCTTGAACGCCTCGGTGCCGGCCAGCGCGGCCTTGAAGCCCTTGGTGTCCACGTTGGCCAGGTTGTGCGACACCGTGCCCTGCGCCTGCAGCGAAGCGCGGGCGCCGGTCATTGCGACGTAGAGGGCTTTGTCCATGGGGCGTCTCGGGAATCGGGGGCAGAGGTTGGGAGTCAGGGGCCAGCAGTCAGAAGTCAGAAGTCAGAAGGGCGTTTTCCCGGCCCCCGACCTCTGGTCCCTGGCCCCACGGTCATCAACGGATGTTGATGACCGTCTGCGTGATCTGGTCCTGCGTGGACAGCATCTGCGAATTGGCCTGGAAGTTGCGCTGGGCCACGATCATGTTGACCAGTTGCTCGGTCAGGTCCACGGTCGAGGCTTCCAGCGCGCCGGAGGCGATCTGGCCGAAGTCCGAGGTGCCCGGTGCGCCGATGCGCGGCTCGCCGGAGGTGTAGCTGTGCGTCCAGGTGTTGTTGCCCTGCGAGATCAGGCCCTGCGGGTTGGTGAAGTTGGCCAGCGCCACCTGACCCACCGGCCGGTCCACACCGTTGGAGTAGCGCGCGTACACCACGCCTTCCTCGGACACGGTGAACTCGTTGAGCTTGCCGCTGGCGTAGCCGTCCTGGCGCTGGTCGTTGACCGCGAAGGCTTCGCCGTACTGGGTGGTGCCGCTGATGTTCATGGTCATGTTCAGCACGCCGGCGCCGGTGCTGGGGGTGAACGGGGCCAGCGGGATCTGGCCGTTGGCCGGGGCGGTGAGGCGACCGTTGTTGTCGAAGCCCACCGTCGCCGGCGCACCCATCGAGGTACCGTCCACGTACACGTGCACCTGCCATTCGTTCGGCGTGGCGGTCTTCACGTAGTACACGGTCTGCTGGTGCGCCACGCCCAGCGAGTCGTACACGGTGACCGAGGTGGTCTCGTTGTAGCTGTTGCCCTCGGTCGGGTCGAACGGCGTCACCGTGGGCTCGCTGGCGTTGCCGGGCAGGGTGGCCGCCAGGTTGATCGAGGTGGTCGGGTTGGGCGGGCTGTCGCTGGTCAGCAGTTGCAGGTCGCCCAGGCGGCCGGTGTCGAAGCCGTTGCCGTCGGTGCGCGGCGGGAACGCCTGCAGGCGGTAGCCGTCCGGCGTGGTGACGAAGCCGTTGGCGTCGCGCTGGAAGTTGCCGGCGCGGGTGTAGACGTGGGTGCCGTTGTTGCTGACGGTGAAGAAGCCTTCGCGGTCCACCGCCAGGTCCAGGTAGCGCCCGGTCTGGTTGATGTCGCCCTGCGAGAACTGCTGGGCCACGTTGGTCAGGCGCACGCCGGCGCCGATGCCGTTGCGCAGCAGGCCGTAGCCGGTGGAGGAGAACACCTCGGCGAACTCCGCGCGCGACTCCTTGAAGCCGGTGGTGTTGACGTTGGCGATGTTGTGCGAGGTGACGTTGAGGTCGGCGTTGGCCGCCTTCATGCCGGACAGCGAGCTGTTGAAAGCCATGGATGACTCCTTGCGTTATGCGGTGGGAGCGGAGCTCAGGAAGAGGTCTTGCCGATGCGCAGCACGTAGTCCAGCGGCGCGGTGCCCAGGCCGGGCAGGTTCAGGTACAGGCCGTCCGAGCCGATGGTCACGCTGTCGACGGTGGCGTCCACGTAGGTGTTCAGCGCGGTGGCGGTGCCGCCGCTGCCGGTGTGCGTGGCCTTGATGGCGTACTTGCCGGGCTCGGCGCGCGTGCCGTCGGCCTTCACGCCGTCCCAGGCGAACGTGGTCTCGCCCTTGGCGGGGGCGTCCACCACCACGGTGTCCACGATCACGCCGCTGGCGTCGGTGATCTCGAACGTCACCTTGCCGGCGCCCGGCGCCATCACCATGCCGGTGGCGTTGCCGGAGGCGGGCAGGGCGACCGAACCGGACGGCACCACCACCGAATGCCCCACCAGCGAGGCGCCCTTCAGCACCTGGTCGCCGGTCAGCGCGGAGGCGAAACCGCCCACGGTGGTGTTCAGCTCGCTGATGCCCTGCACGGTCGAGAACTGCGCCAACTGCGCGACGAACTCGCTGTTGGACATCGGCTTGAGCGGGTCCTGGTGCTGCAACTGCTCGGTCATCAGCCGCATGAAGTCGGCCTGGCCCAGCGCCTGTTCCTGCTTGGCCGCGGCGGAGCGGGTGGTGTTGATGGCGGCGAAGGGGTCGCCGTTGATGGTGGTCATGCGCGTGCCCGTCGGGGAAGGGAGTGGAGGCGTCAGCGGCCCATGGTCAGCGTGGCCAGGGCCAGTTCCTTGGCGGTGTTCAGCACTTCCACGCCGGCCTGGTAGCTGCGCGAGGCCGAGATCAGGTTGACCATCTGCGCCACCGGGTCCACGTCCGGCGCGTAGACGTAGCCGTCGGCGTCGGCCATCGGGTGGCCGGGCTCGTAGCGCTTGATCGGCGGCGCCTCGCTCTGGGTGATCTCCTTCACCTGCACCGAGGTGAGCGAGCCGCCCTTGTCCAGCGGGCGCGCCTGGAAGATCGGCTCGACCGGCTTGTAGACCGCGTCGGCGGAGGAGGCGATGGAGTCGGCGTTGGACAGGTTGCTGGCGATGGTGCTCAGGCGCACCGACTGCGCCTGCAGCGCGGAACCGGCGACATCGAAGATGGGCAGGTTGCTCATGGTGCGGCTCCTTACTGGCCGGTGATGGCGGTGAGCAGGGTGCGCACCTTGGATTCGACGAAGCTCAGCGAGGCGCGGTATTCCAGCGCCGCGCGGCCGTAGGCGGCGCGCTCGGTGTCGGCGTCCACGGTGTTGCCGTCCAGGCTGGGCTGCACGCCGGTGCGCTCGAAGATGCGCGGGCCGGCGTCCAGCAGGGTGAGGTGGCGCTCGTGGGTGCTCTCCGGCGCCGCGGCCTGCAATGCGGCACTCTCCAGCGCGGCCTGGAAGCTGATGTCCTTGGCCTTGTAGTGCGGCGTGTCCACGTTGGCCAGGTTGCTGGCGATCAGTTGCATGCGCTGCTCGCGCAACGGCAGCGCCGCGGCATGGACGCCCAGGTAGTTGGAGATCGGGTTGGACATGGCGCCGCTCCGGCAGAGGGTTGCCGGGAGGGGTGCAAGGCGTGTGCCAGAACGTGGGGGAGAAGTGCGGGCGAGGGGGGCAGGAGGCGAGCAGGGGGCGGACAGGAGGGGGCCCCCTTCGCATCGTCATCCGGTGAAGGCCGGGATCGATTGGCCTTTGCTTTTGCTCTTAGCCCCTTGCCTTTTAAACCTTGATCGGAGTGCGCGAGTGCAGCAGGGCGGGAGCGCAGCGGCAACGGCAACGGCAGTATCGGCCGGCCGTAACCGCAACGGCAACCACGCCAGTAGCGGCGCCAGCCAAACGCATCCCGGCTTCCGCCCTGACGACGGCGGGGCTCAGGCGGCCAGGCGGGCCTGGACGACCTGGTTCAGCCGCGACAGCACGTGGTCGGCCAACTCGTGCGGGCTGTACTTGGCGACGAAGGCGTTGGCGCCCACGCGCTCGACCATGGCGTTGTTGAACACGCCCGACAGCGAGGTGTGCAGCAGCACGTACAGCCCGGCCAGCCCCGGGTGGCGCCGGATTTCCGTCGTCAGGGTGTAGCCGTCCATGGCCGGCATCTCGATGTCGGAGATGACCATGGCGTAGCGCTCGGCCGGGTTCTCGCCGGCCGCGTGCACCTGCAAGAGGTGGTCCAGCGCCTGGCGGCCGTCCGAGAGCAGGGTGGCGGTGACGCCCAGTTGCTCCAGCACGCTGCGGATCTGCGAGCGCGCCACGCGGGAGTCGTCCACCACCAGCACCTGCAACGGCCCGGCATCGGTGGGCAGCGCCATCTCCGGCGCCAGGGTGGCGTCCATGCGCGACTGGCAGATGTCGGCCAGCACGCTTTCCACGTCGATCACCTGGATCAGTTCGCCCTGGAACCGCGTCACCGCGGTCAGGTAGCTGTTCTCGGCGCCCATCTCCGGCGGCGGATGGATGTCCTCCACCGCGATGTTGACGATACGTTCCACGCCGCTGACCAGGAAGCCCTGCACGGAGCGGTTGAACTCGGTGACGACCAGGTAGTTGGGGGTGTTCTCGGGGTCGGGGTCGCGCTCGGGATGGCGGATGCTCAGGCCCAGGTCCAGCACCGGCACCGAGCGCCCGCGCACGTCGGCCACGCCGACGAACTGGCTGGGCAGGCCGGGGAGCTGGAACAGCGGCGGCCGGCGCAGGACTTCCTGGACCTTGAAGACATTGACGCCAAAAAGCTGACGTCCGCCCAGCCGGAACAGCAGCAGGGCCAGGCGGTTGTGGCCGGCCAGGCGGGTGCGCTGGTCGATGCGGTTGAGCAGGTCCTGGGTCATGTCCAGCTTATCGGCAGGGGGGGAGGGCACTTGAGGTGGGAGAGGCCGGGGTTCTGGAGTGGGGGAGCAGGGTGATTGAGCTGGGGAATGGGGCGTTTTCGAGTGGTCGTTTAAGCCCCTCTCCCGGCAGGAGAGGGATGGGATGAGGGCCAACGAAGCCAGCCAGACTGGATTGGCTGCGGAATGTCGGCGTCCGCATCAGACCCTGGATGCAGTCAGGCTCCGGATGCATCGTCGCGATGAACCCGCGGGGTTCAATTGCTTTGGCGCTTGGTCCGCTCACTCGCTGCAAGTTGCCTGCCGGAAGGGTTCGTTTGTGTCTTGGCATGGCGCCGCTCGCCGCGGGGGCCCTGCTTTTCTTTGCTTGTGCAAAGAAAAGTAGGCAAAAGAAACACACCCCAGGCGGCGCGCCCTCCGTGCTTCGCACTCCGGGTCCGCGTGCGGGCCGGGAATTTTCGCAAGACACATCCCTGTGCCATACGAAAACGCCGCCCATCCCGGGCGGCGCCCTGCGGGTTTGCCCGGCCCGCCCGCCGCGCCTGGATGGGGCCCCGGGAGCGAGAAAAGCGGGGGAAGCAACGCCACCGCAACAGGGGGACAACGCTTGCTACGGCAAACGATAACAACGGCAGCAGCGACAGCGTCAGGGCTGAAGCCTCTCCTACAAAGGCATGAAACCCCTAACTCCCAGCCCCCAGCCCCCACAACCTGGCACACCCCTTGCATCACCCGCGTCGATGAACCGACGGAACCCGCCCATGCTGCGCCTGACCACCGCCCTGATCGGCGCCTTGAGCGCCTGTGCCGTGCTGGCGGCGGACTTCCAGCCCGTGGACAGCATCAAGGCCGCCGCTCTGGCCGCGTTGCCGCCGGGCACCGATGCCGACGCCACCCTCGACGCCGCCCTGCGCCTGCCGCGCTGCGGGGCGCCGCTGGAGGCGCGCGTGCAGAGCGGCAACAGCGTGGAGGTGAGTTGCCCGCAGGCGGCCGGCTGGCGCCTGTTCGTGCCGGTGCGGGTGCGCCGCAGCCAGACCGTGCTGGTGCTCAGCCGCGGCGTGGCGGCCGGCGAAACGCTGGGGCCGGACGCCTTCGTGCAGGAGACCCGCGACGCGGCGCGCATCGCCGGCGCCGCCGTGGCCGATCCGGCCCAGGCCGTCGGCCGCGTCGCCCGCCGCACGCTGCCGGCCGGCGCCGTGCTGGCCGCGGCGGACCTGGTGTCGCCGCGGCTGATCCGCCGCGGCGACAACGTGGCGCTGGTTTCCCGTCGCGGCGGGGTGGAAGTGCGGGTGGCCGGCAAGGCGCTGGGCGATGCCGGCGAGAACGAGCGCGTCACCGTGGAAAACCTGTCCTCGCGCCGGGTGGTGCAGGGCGTGGTGGGGGCCGGCGGCGACGTCTGGGTGAGCCGATGAGAAAAAAATCGCCGGCCCCCCTAAAGTCGCGCGGTGGATGGCCGATACCGTGCGCGGGTGACAGAAATCGGTTCCAGGCCGCCTACGCCAGGAAAGTGTGGCCGGCGTCACTAAAGTCGGGCGGACCCCGGCCGATATAACCCATGATCCCTGTGACAGGTGTAATGACATGACCCAGAAAATCGAAGGCACTCCCCCTGCCGCCATACGCAGCACCGGCCCCATCAGCGGCCGTGTCGCGCCGGCGGGTGCCGACCGTTCCCAGCCCATCGGCGCCAGCGCCGCCGGCGACAGCCTGCGCCTGACCGGCGAAGCCTCCAGCCTGCAGGCCCTGCAGCGCGAACTGTCCACGGCCCCGGCCATCGACAGCGCCAAGGTGCAGGCCGTGCGCGAGGCCCTGCAGGCCGGCACCTACCAGATCGACGCCGCGGCCATCGCCGACGGCATGCTCCGCATGGAAGACCAACTGGGCGCCTGACGCCATGGTGGACGCCCTGCTCCAGCGCCTGGCCGCTGCCCTGGACGAGGAGCGGCGCGCCATCGTCGAGCACGACGTGGAAGCGCTGGTGCAGTCCACGCAGGAAAAACTCGGCGCGCTGCGCGCGCTGGAATCGGTGGCCGACGGCGCCGCCTTCGATGCCGGATTCGGCAGCCGCCTGGCGGAACTGGCCGAGCGCAACCGCGCCAACGGCATCCTGCTCTCGCGCCGCCGCCGCGAAGTGAACTGGGCGCTGCGGCACCTGGGGCGCAGCGAAAGCACCGGTGCCTACGACGTGCAGGGCCGCACCAGCGCCGTGGCCGCCGTGCGCCCGCTCGCCGTCGCCTGATCCTTCCACCGCGCGCGTTGCGCAAACTGCGACGCGACGACTTGTCGCTCCTTGCCCATCCCCGGATACTGGCCGGCGTCCTTTCCCCGTGCTCCCGTCCGCGCCCGTGAACGCCCCGCAGGCCATCGCCGCTTCTTCCCAACCCGGCCTGGCCGACCTGATGGCGCTGGGCGAGATGATGGAAGACGGCCTGCTGCTGTGCCGCGGCGACGGCCACCCGCTGCACGCCAACACCGCCGCGCTGGCGCTGGTGCCCAACGTGGGCGATCCGCTGGGCGCGCTGATCGGCCTGCTGCCGCTGGAAGCGCTGCGCAACGCGCGCGAGCGCGGCGACTGGAGCGGCGACCTGACCCGCGAGGACGGCCTGATCCTGCAACTGCGCGTCTACCACCACGACAACGGCCAGGCCGCGTTCGCGCTGATCGTGTTCCACGACGTCAGCGAAGCGCACGCGCGCCAGCAGGAACTGCAGCGCCGCCACGCCCAGTTGCGGCAGACCCTGGTGCGCCTGGCCGGCGCGCAGGAGCAACTGGTGCAGTCGGAGAAGATGGCCTCCATCGGCCAGCTCGCCGCCGGCGTGGCGCACGAGATCAACAACCCGATCGGCTACGTGCATTCCAACCTGGGCTCGCTGCAGGAATACCTGCACAGCCTGTTCTCGCTGATCGACCTGTACGAGCGCGCGCTGCGCTCGCCCGACCCGAAGGCCATGCTGCCGGAGATCGACGAGATGCGCGCGCGCTACGACATCGACTTCATCACCGGCGACCTGCCGCACCTGATGTCCGAGTCGCGCGAGGGCATCGAGCGGGTCACCGCCATCGTGCGCAACCTCAAGGACTTCTCGTACTCCGGCCGCGACGACGGCTGGAAGTCCGCCGACCTGCACGCCGGCCTGGACTCCACCATCAACATCATCTGGAACGAGCTCAAGTACAAGGTCACCCTGGAGAAGCACTACGGCCGGCTGCCGCTGGTGCAGTGCCGGCCGTCGGAGTTGAACCAGGTGTTTATGAACATCCTGCTCAACGCCAGCCACGCCATCGACGAGCGCGGCACCATCTCCGTGGCTACCGGCGTGGAAGGCGAGGAAGCCTGGGTGGAGATCCAGGACAGTGGCCACGGCATCCCCGAGGACATCCTGCAACGCATCTTCGACCCGTTCTTTACCACCAAGCCGGTCGGCAGCGGCACCGGCCTGGGGCTGTCGATCTCCTACACCATCGTCAAGAAGCACAACGGCCGCATCGAGGCCCGCAACGTCCCCGGCAGCGGCGCCTGCTTCCGCATCACCCTGCCGATCCGCCAGCCCACCCCCGACGCCGCCTGACCCCGCGCTCCCCTCGGCTTCACCGCGACCGTGAGGGCAAGGAAAGCAGTAGCCACGGATGACGCGGATTAACGCGGATGAAGCGGATGAGGCAGATGAAGCGGGAAGCCTTATCCGTGTCCATCCGCGTCATCCGTGGCCCGAAGGCTTTTCATCCGCACGGTCGCGGCTGAAGCCGCTCCTACAGGGTGGAGGCGAAGAAGGCAAGCTTGCGGGCGCGGGGCAGCCGCTTGAGTTGCGCTTCGGCGCGCGAGGCCGCGCTGCGGTCGGAGTAGGCGCGGGTGGCCAGCAGGCGCACCGGCGGATTGGCACGGGTGTACTTGGCGCCGGTGCCGGCGGCGTGGGCGGCGTAGCGGGCCTCCAGCCGGTTGGTGATGCCGGCGTACCAGGCGCCGTTGCGGCATTCGATCAGGTAGAGCCACCACGCGCCCGGCGGCGGCGCGGGCTCAGGCATGGGCGCGGTGGTGGGGCAGCGATTCGTAGGCCACGAACGCCTGGCGGATGTGCTCGCGCAGTTCGTCGTCGTTCCAGGGCTTGGTCAGGAAGCGGTAGATCTCGCCGCGGTTGATCGCCTCGGTGACCGTGGCCAGGTCGGTGTAGCCGGACAGCACCAGCCGCACCGTGTCCGGGTACAGCATGCGCACGCGGCCCAGGAACTCGGTGCCGCTCATGTCCGACATGCGCTGGTCGGACAGGATGACCTGCACGTCGTTGGTGGCCAGTAGCTCGAAGGCGTCGTTGACGTTGCTGGCGGCCAGGATGCGGTAGCCGTCGCGGCGGAACAGGCGCACCAGCGAGCGCAGGATGTTCTCCTCGTCGTCCAGCAGCAGCAGGGTGCGGTCGGGCTTGGTGGCGGCGAACATGTCGCCGCGCACGTAGCGCCGGCGCAGCACCGCGCCGGCTTCCTCGGCCGACATCGGCTCGCCGAACAGGTGGCCCTGGAACATGTCGCACTGGTTGCGGCGCAGGAAGCCGAGCTGCACGTCGGTCTCCACGCCGTGGGCGATCACCTTCATGCCGAGCTGGTGGCCCATGGCGATGATGGCGCAGGTGATGGCTACCTCGCGGTTGCTCGACGGCACGCCCTTGACGAAGCTGCGGTCGATCTTGATCTTGTCCACCGAGAAGCGCACCAGCGAGTCCAGGTTGGAATCGCCCATGCCGAAGTCGTCCAGGGTCAGGCGCACGCCCTCGCGGTGCAGGTGCGCCAGGGTGCGGTGGACCAGGTTCATGTCCATCGCCAGGGCGTTCTGGCGCACTTCCAGCACCACCGATTGGGACGGGATGCCGGCCTCCTGCATGGCCTCCAGCACTTCCGGCACGAAGCTGGGGCGCAGCAGTTGCAGGGTGGAGATGTTGACCGCGATCTCCACGTCGTCGAAGCCCCAGTCGCGCCAGATGCGCGCCTGGCGGAAGGCGTTGCGCAGCACCCAGTCGCCGATCGGCACGATCACGCCCAGCTTCTCGGCCACGTGCATGAAGCGCTCGGGCACCAGCATGCCCAGCACCGGCGAGTACCAGCGCAGCAGCGTCTCCATGCCCACCACGCGGCCGTCGTGGGCGTTGATCTGCGGCTGGTAGAACAGGCGCAGCTCGTCGTTGGCGATGGCGTTGACGATCTGGCGGGCGATGATGCTGTCGCTGCGCGCGGTGATGGCGGCGCCGCGGCGGTACAGGCGCACCAGGTTCATGCCCTCGTGCTTGGCCTGCTCCATCGCGTTCTCGGCGCATTGCAGCAGGCCGCCGGCGCTGTCGGCGTGCTCCGGGCACAGGGCCACGCCCAGCGTGCCGGTCAGGAACAGGGTGTAGGGCAGCACCGTCATCGGCAGTTCGATCTGCTCGCGCAACTGCTCGCCGGCCTGTTCCGGCGACAGCGCGCCGGGCGGGCGCGGCAGCGCCACCACGAACTCGTCGCTGCCGTGGCGCCAGGCGCGCCCGTCCAGGCCGATCGCGTCGCGCAGGCGTTCGCTGAGCAGCGCCAGCGCCTGGTCGCCGACCTCCACGCCCATGTTCTCGTTGATCGAGCGGAAGTGGTCGATGTCGATGTAGACCAGCATCAGCGGCGTGCCGCCGGCGGCGGCGGCCTCCACCATGCGTTGCAGCTCCGTTTCGCCGGCGCCCAGGCGCGGCAGTCGGAAGGGGGCGGAGGGTTCGTGGTTCACGCGGCAGGGGGCATGGAGGGCAGGCGGCAGGGGAGGCGAAGCCGCCAGCGGGCATGGCCGGCGGCGGCGTCGCGGTGCAGTTCGCCACCGGCCGCGGCGGCCAGCGCCGGCAGCCAGGCGGGCGCCTGCACGGTGGGAGGGGTGTCCAGGTCCAGGTACAGGTCGCGGCTGTCGCCGTGCAGGCGCAGCGCGGCGTCTGCGGCGGTGTCCTGGGCGGCGAGCGTGGCGAGCAGCGCCTGGGCGATGCGGAACGCGGCCAGCGCGATTTCCGGCGCGGGCTCGGCGGCCGGCGGGTCCAGTTCCACGCGGCGCAGCGCCAGCCCGTGCCGTTCGAGCTCGGCGCGCAGCGCGGCGTGCAGGCCGATCGCCTCCAGTTGCGGCGGGTGCAGGGCGGCGTGCAGCCGGCGCAGCAGTGCGACCATCTCGTCGCAGCTATGGGCGATGTCCTGCAGGTCCTGGCGCCGCTGGGCGGGGTCGTCTTCGTCCAGGGTCAGGTGCGCCGCCATCTTGATGGCGGAGAACGCCTGCCCGAGCTGGTCGTGCAAGGCGCGGCCCACCGCGCGGCGCGGGGCCTCCTGGTCGAGGAACAGCGCCAGCAGGGAGGCGGGCGGCGCGTCGGGCGTGTCGGCGGGGTGTCGCATCGGCCTGCGAGTATGCCAGCCGGCGCGTGCGCGGGAACGGCCGTGCGCCACAAAAGCGGCGGGGCGGACCCTTCGGCCCGCCCCGCGCGTCGCATCCCGGCCGGATCAGAACAGTTCGACGGTGCCGGCGCCCATGCTCTGCTGCGCCACCGGCTTGTGCGGCGGGCGCTCCCACTCGGTGCGCTGCTCGCGCAGGCGGTTGCCGATCAGGCGCAGCGCGCTGAGCAGTTCGTTGTCGTTGACGCCGCCGGAGCGGTGCAGCAGTTCCTGCAGGGCCACGGCTTCCTTGTTGATGGCGGCCAAGCGCTCCAGGTGGGTCACCGCGCTGCCCAGCGACTGGGTGGCGATGTCCTCGAACTGCAGCGAGCGCACCGCCTCGGCCACGCTGCTGTCGATGGCGTGGCCGCACATCGAGACTTCGCGCATGCTGTCGCCCAGCGAGGTGTTGATGGCGGCCACCTGGTGCAGCATGCCGGCGGCCTCGGCGCGCGCCTCGCGGGAGCGGTCCAGGTCGCGCGAAGCCATGTTGGACACGGTGTCGCGCACCTTGGCGATGGATTCCTTGGAGCTGTGCGCCAGCTTGCGGATCTGTTCGTTGAAGGCGGTGGAGCGCTCGGACAGGTTGCGCACCTCGTCGGCCACCACCGCGAAGCCGCGGCCGGCCTCGCCGGCGCGGGCGGCCTCGATGGCGGCGTTCAGCGCCAGCAGGTTGGTCTGGTCGGCGATGGACTTGACGTCCTCCAGCAGCGAGAAGATGCCGTCCAGGTGCTGGGCCATGTCGTCGATGTGGTGCACGGTGGTGGTGCTCTGGCCGGCCACCTGCTCCAGCGCCTCGACCAGTTGCTCCATGCGCTGGCTGGCGTTCTGGGCGAAGCGGGCCACGTCCACGCCGGTGCGGTCGCCGTCGCCGTTGCGGTCGATGATGCGGGAGATGGCCACGCTCTGCTCGCGCGACTTGCGGTTCATCGCGTCGAAGCTGCCGCCCAGGCTGCCCACCGCCTCGCGGATCAGTTCGCGGGCGCGCTCGATCTCGCCGCGCGAGCCTTCGATCTCGTTGTTGACGAAGCGGCGCAGCTCGGTCAGCAGCGCGTCCTGCTCGCGCACCACGCTGGCGTGCTCCGGGGACAGGCTGACGCCGTTGGTCGCCGTCAGCCAGGCGAAGATCAGCCAAGCCAGGGTGAGCGAGGTCAGCAGGGCCCATTGCATCGCCGAGGGCCAGTCGAAGCCGACCGACACGGGGAACAGCAGGGTCAGGATGAGGGGTGCCGCCAGACGTACGAGGATGCGCGAATACATGGGTGCTCTCGAGTGAAGCTCATGTGCAGTATCGGCCACGCGGATCGCCTCTTTAGGCGGAAAAAACCGTGGTTTTCGTGACATGGGCGAAGTGTGACGGCGATGGCCGGGGCTCTGGCGCCTGCATGCGTGCATGCTGGAACTGTCTGCAGGAGCGACGTGAGTCGCGACCGGAAACCTGCAACGCGCTTCAGCCGCGCATCGCAACATAGGCGTGCCGATGAGGCGTCTTGCCGCGCCCGTCGTTTCCGTTCCGGTCCAGGCTTCCCGGCGTTCTGTTTTCGCGGTCGCGACTTACGTCGCTCCTACAGCCGCCCGGCATGCTCAGGCGATCTGTGCGGCCATTTCCAGCAGGCGGGCGGCGATGCGGTCCAGGGGCAGGACTTCCTTGGCGGCGCCCAGCTTGACCGCGGCGCCGGGCATGCCCCAGACCACGCTGCTGGCCTCGTCCTGGGCCAGGGTGGGGGCGCCGGCCTGGGCCATTTCCAGCAGGCCGCGGGCACCGTCGTCGCCCATGCCGGTGAGGATGGCGCCGACCGCGTTGCCGCCGGCATTGCGCGCCACCGAGCGGAACAGCACGTCCACCGCGGGCTTGTGCCGGTTGACCGGCGGGCCGTCGTCGATCCGGCAGCGCCAGCGGGCGCCGTCGCGGACCACGGTCATGTGCTTGCCGCCGGGCGGCAGGTAGGCGTGGCCGGGCAGGATGGCCTCGCCCTCGCTGGCTTCGCGCACGGCCATGGCCGAATGGCGATCCAGGCGTTCGGCGAAGGCGCGGCTGAAGCCGGCCGGGATGTGTTGGGTCAGCACGATGGCCGGCGCGTCGGCCGGCATCTGCTCCAGCACCACGCGGATGGCCTCGGTGCCGCCGGCGGAGGCGCCGATGGCGATCAGCCGGTCGGTGGTGCGGAAGCGCAGCGTGGTGGGCAGGGCGGGCGCGGCGCTTTCCAGCGCGGCCCGCGGCGTGGCCGGGCGCGCCAGCGGACGGATGCGCGCGCGCGCGGCGGCCTTGACCTTGGTGACGATCTCCTCGGCGTAGCCCTGCAGGCCGCCGGCCACGTCCAGCTTGGGCTTGGCGACGAAGTCCACCGCGCCCAGCGCCAGCGCTTGCAGCGTGGCGTCGGCGCCGCGCTCGGTCAGCGAGGAGATCATCACCACCGGCATGGGACGCAGGCGCATGACGTTCTCCAGGAACGCCAGCCCGTCCATGCGCGGCATCTCCACGTCCAGCGTCATCACGTCGGGATTGAGGCGCTTGATCTTCTCGCGCGCCAGCAGCGGGTCCGCCGCCGAGCCGACCACCTCGATGGCGGGATCGGCCGAGAGGATCTCGGTCAGCATCTGGCGGACCACGGCCGAGTCGTCGACGATCAGCACGCGGCAGGGGATCATGGCCATCAGAACAGCTCCACGCCGCCGGTGACCGGGGCCTTGGACAGGCGCGCCCGCACCGCGGATTCGGCCGCCGCCACTTCGGCGTCGTGCGCGTGCGGCAGCCGCTGCACCACCACGCGGCCGCTGCCGGGGAAGAACCACACCTTGCGCGGATGGATGCCGCACAGGTCCTCGGCGGACACCGGGATGCGCTCGGTGCGCAGGTACTGGCGCACGAACTCGGCGTTGCGCGTGCCCACCGGGTTGCTGGTAAAGCCCTTGAGTACGTTGGCGCCGCCGAACACCTTGGCCTCCAGCCGGCTGCGGGCGGCGCCGCGCTTGAGCAGGTCGTTGATCAGCAGTTCCATGGCGTAGCTGCCATAGCGCGCCGGGGTGCCGTCGCCGACGTTGCCGTCGGGCAGCAGGAAGTGGTTCATGCCGCCGATCTTCAGCAGCGGGTCGCGGATGCAGGCGGCCACGCACGAGCCCAGCACGGTGACCAGCGCGGTGTCGTCGTCCACCACCAGCGACTGGGTGGGCAGCAGCTTGGCGGCGTGCGACTTGAAGCGCGCGTCGTAGTAGCGCATCACGCTGCCTTCGGCGATGGCGGCCGCGGCGGCGCTCATGCGGCACCTCCGGCGCGGCGGTACAGCGAGCGCCCGCAGGACTGGATGATGTCGGCCGCGTGCAGGTAGTTCTCCGAGTGCCCGGTGTACAGCAGGCCGTCGTCGGCCAGGTGCGGCACCAGCCGCGACAGGATGCCGCGCTGCGTGGGCTTGTCGAAGTAGATCATCACGTTGCGGCAGAACACCGCGGTGAACGGGCCGGCCACGTCGTAGCGCGCGGCCAGCAGGTTGAGCGGGCGGAACTCGATCAACTGCCGCAGCGCCGGATGCACCCGGCAATAGCCTTCGTTGGGGCCGCTGCCGCGCTGGAAGTAGCGGCGCTTGAGCGCGTCGTCCAGGCCGGCGATGCGCTCGATCGGGTAGACGCCGCGCTCGCCGGTGGCCAGCACGTTGGTGTCCACGTCGGTGGCCAGGATCCGCACCGGCGGTGTCAGCGTGCCGTAGGCTTCGCAGGCGGTGATGGCGATGGAATAGGGCTCTTCGCCGGTGGAGGCCGCGCACGTCCACAGCTTGAGCGGACCTGCGTTGCGGCGCCGCTGCAGTTCCTCGTGCAGCCGCTCGAAATGGTGGGGCTCGCGGTAGAACGAGGTCAGGTTGGTGGTCAGCGCGTTGGTGAACGCCTGCCATTCGTCGCCGCCGTCGCGTTCCAGCCGGTCCAGGTAGTCCTTGAAGCTGCGCAGGCCCAGCGCCCGCAGCCGCCGCGACAGGCGCCCGTACACCATGTCGCGCTTGCCGTCGGCCAGGGCGATGCCGGCGCGCTGGCGGATCAGTTCGCAGACGCGGCGAAAGTCGCGGTCGTTGAATTCGAAATCGCGCGAGTCGGTCCGCGCGTCGTCGTCGTCGTGGGGAACGGCGGCGGGCGGAGTCCGTCGTGTCGCGGTGGCGGGCGGGGCGATGCGGGCTTTGACGGACATCGGACTCTCGGAGGACTAGGGGAAGCGTAAGTTGTTCCGGCATCGGCGCCCCGCCGCGGCACGGGGCGCCTGGTGATGCGCGAGGCGATGCAAGCCGCGTGCCTCAGAACTCCTGCCAGTCGTCGCCGTCGGCCAGCGCCGGCTCGCGCGCGGCAGGCTTGGCGGGGCTGGGCCGCGGCTTGGCCGGCGCGGTCGCCAGCGCGGGCCGCGACCTGTCGCCGGCCGCCGGCTTGGCGACCGTTTGCGCGCGGCCGCCGGCCAACTTGAACACCGCGACCGAAGCACCCAGCGCCTGCGCCTGCTCTTCCATGCTGCGGGCGGCAGCGGAGGCTTCCTCGACCAGCGCGGCGTTCTGCTGGGTGGTCTCGTCCATCTGGG
>ERZ761602.4996-NODE-4996-length-16167-cov-3.896164_pt1 | contig 16167 bp, 15 predicted proteins | sample MGYA00512165_ERZ761602 | MGnify/ENA primary metagenome ERZ761602 (study PRJEB28899, sample SAMN02445085) | bioreactor sludge metagenome | biome: EBPR sludge; isolation source: Thorneside wastewater treatment plant | place: Australia: Brisbane, Thorneside...
GCGGCACGAGGCCGAGCGGTTGCGCGCCGAATAGGCGAGCAGCACCGGCGCCTCGAAGCCCGGGATCACGCGCTTGTAGCTGTTCGTCGTCGAGTTGGTGAACGCGTTGATCGCGCGCGCGTGCTTGATGATGCCGCCGATGTAGTAGAGCGCCATCTCGGAGAGATCGGCGTAGCCGTTGCCGGCGAAGAGCGGCTTGCCGTCCTTCCACAGGGACTGGTGCACGTGCATGCCCGAGCCGTTGTCGCCGTAGACCGGCTTCGGCATGAACGTCGCCGTCTTGCCCCACTTGTGCGCGACCATCTGCACGCAGTATTTGTAGGCGATCATCGCGTCGGCGCACTTCACGAGCTTGCCGAACTTCAGGCCCAGCTCGTGCTGCGAGGCGGCGACCTCGTGATGGTGCTTCTCGGTCTCGAAGCCCATCTGCTCGATCATCGCCAACATCTCGGAGCGCATGTCCTGCGCGCTGTCGATCGGCGGCACCGGGAAATAGCCGCCCTTGACCGGCGGCCGGTGGCCCATGTTGCCCGCCTCGTACTCGGCGCCGGTGTTGTAGGGGCCCTCTTCCGAATCGATCTTGAAGAAGACGTGGTTCATGGCGACGTCGAAGCGCACGTCGTCGAACACGAAGAACTCGGCCTCGGGGCCCATGAACACGGTGTCGGCGAGGCCGGTCTGCTTGACGTAGGCCTCGGCGCGCTTGGCGATCGAGCGCGGATCGCGCGTGTAGCCCTGGCCGGTCGAGGGCTCGATCACGTCGCAATACATGACCATCGTCGGCTGCGCCGTGAACGGGTCCATCGTCACCGTCTCGGGGTCCGGCATCAGCGTCATGTCGGATTCGTTGATCGCCTTCCAGCCGGCGATCGACGAGCCGTCGAACATGATCCCGTCCGTGAACGCGGATTCGTCCATCGTCCGCGGCACCTGCGTGACGTGCTGCCACTTGCCGCGCGGATCGGTGAACCGGAGGTCGACGTACTGGACGTCCTTGTCCTTCATCATCTGGATGACGTCTTTGGCCGTGGTCATGGGTCTTGCTTCCCCTTGCTGAGATTTCGGAACGGTTGTCGGGACGAGCGGCGCCGAATGCGATGCGCGAAACGGCGCAGGCGGGTTGCGCTACACCGCCTCGTTGCCGCGCTCGCCGGTGCGGATGCGGATCACGTCGTCCACCGTGCTGATGAAGATCTTGCCGTCGCCGATGCGGCCGGTCTTGGCGGCCTGCATGATCGCCTCGACGGCGCGGTCGACCATCGAATCCTCGAGCACGACCTCGATCTTCACCTTGGGCAGGAAATCGACGACGTATTCGGCGCCGCGGTAGAGCTCGGTGTGCCCCTTCTGCCGGCCGAAGCCCTTGACTTCGGTGACGGTCAGGCCCTTGATGCCGAGATCGTTGAGCGCTTCCTTCACCTCGTCGAGCTTGAACGGCTTGATGATCGCTTCGATCTTTTTCATTGATCGCCTTGGATGATGTGGGCGCGGCCCGACCTTCGCCCGGCCGCCGCGGCTGCTAAAGATGCACGGACCATGCCAGCGATCGAGCGCCGCATGATTCCGCGCAACGCCTTCGCTTCGCAAGTCGATTCTGGTGCATACTTAGGCCGAATTCTGCTCAAAACACGGGCAACAAGTCTATTCTTGCGGCGTTTTTAGGCTCGGCAGCGCGTCAGCCGAGGGCTTTGCGAATGCGCGACAGGGCTTCGCGAATATTCTCGGCACTGTTTGCATAGGAAAAGCGCAGATACCCCTCGCCATGCGCGCCGAACGCGGTGCCGGCGATCGTGGCGACCCCGGCCTCGGTGAGGAAGATGTCTTGCAGCGTGCGCGCGCCCTTGTTCGTGCGCACGATGTTGGGGAACGCGTAGAACGCGCCGCCCGGCTCGACGCAGGAGACGCCGGGAATGCCGTTGAGGCCGTCGACGATGATCCGCCTGCGCTCGGCGAAGGCTTTCCGCATGGCCTCGACCGAGTCCTGCGGCCCTTCGAGCGCGGCGATGCCGGCGTATTGCGCGGCGGCGTTGACGCAGGAGTGGCAGTTGATCGCGAGCCGCTCGGCGTCGCCGACCAGCGATTTCGGCCACACGCTCCAGCCGAGCCGCCAGCCGGTCATCGCGTAGGTCTTGGACCAGCCGTCGAGCACGATGAGGCGGTCGGCGATCTCGGGATAGCGGAACAGCGTCGCGTGCTCGCGGCCGTCGAACAGCAGCCGGTGATAGATCTCGTCCGACATGATCGCGACCTGCGGATGCCGCTCGAGGCCCTTCACGAGCTTGTCTATCTCGCTCTTCGGCACGACGCCGCCGGTGGGATTGGCCGGGCTGTTGAGGATCATCAGCCGAGTGTTCGGCGTGATCTGCGCCAGCACCTGGTCGGCGTCGAAGGCGAAGCCGGTCTTCTCGAGTAGCGCGATCGGCACCGGCTTGGCGCCGCTGAACTTGATGACCGATTCGTAGATCGGGAAGCCGGGGTTCGGATACATGATCTCGGCGCCGGGCTCGCCGAACATCAGGATCGCGAAGAACATCGTCACCTTTCCGCCGGGCATGACGAGGACGCGCTCGGGGCCTACTTCCACGCCATGCTGGCGCTTGATGTAGGCCGCCACCGCCTCGCGGCATTGCGGAATGCCGGCGGCCGGCGTGTAGCCGTGATGGCCGTCGCGCAGCGCCTTGGCCGCGGCCTCGACGATGTGCGGCGGCGTTTTGAAATCGGGCTGGCCGATGCCGAGGTTGATGACGTCCTTGCCCTGCCGGCGCAGCGCCTCGGCGCGCGCCAGCACCTCGAACGCGGATTCGGTGCCGAGTCGCGCCATGCGCTCGGCGGGTTGGAGCTTCGCGGCGATGCCGTGCATTCTTGTTCCCTCCCGGTGGCGGCGGATTATAAGGAACGGCCGCGGGTGGCAAGGCCGTGCTCCGCCCGCGGCGCAGGCCGTCGGCGCAGCGCATGGCGCGCCGACCGGCGCTTTTGGGGGATACGACATTGAAGATCGCGCTCTACGATTGGTCGCCGTCGCCGTTCTGCCTCAAGGTCCGGGCGATCCTCGACTACAAGCGCGTGCCCTATACGCGCATACCCGCGCTCGGCCCGGCCGCGCTCAAGGTGCGGCGGCGCGGCGGCGTCGGGAAATTCCCCGCGCTCGACGTCGATGGCCGCCTCGTCGTCGATTCCACCGACATCGCGCACGAGATCGAGCGGCTGTTTCCCGAGCCGGCGATCCTGCCCGCTGCGCCGCGCGAACGCGCGCTGTGCCATGCGCTCGAGGACTGGGCCGACGAATCGCTCTATTTCCTCGGCCTCTATTGCCAGTGGTGGGACCCCGCCGGGGCGAAGATGGTGCCGCAGGCTTTCGGCCGCAGCCTGCTCGGGCGCGCGGCGTATCTCTGGTTTCGCCGCGTGGTGCGCCGGCAGCTCGTCGGCCAGGGCACGGCCCGGAAATCGCCCGCGCACGTCCGCGCCGACCTCGCCCGCGCGATCGACGCGATCGAAGGGCTCGTGGCACCCGGCCCGTTCCTGCTGGGCGACCGGCCGTATCTCTGCGACTTCGCGCTGCTCGGGCAGCTCGTCTACATGTCGCGGCCGCCCGCCTCGCGCGCCGCGCTGGAAGGCAAGCCCGCGATCCAGGCCTATCTCGACCGGATGCGCTCGCTGCGCAGCGCTTCCGCCGAAAAGCAGGGGCGCTGAAGCCGGACGGCCGGCGCGGCAGCGCGCCTCATTCCGGCGCCGCGATCCTGGCACGCGTCTCGGCCGAGGCGGCGGCGAGCGCCGCCGCGAGCCCCGACTGGCCGAATGCCTGGAGCGCCTGCGTCTTGGCCCGCACCGCGGCCATCGCCCGCTCGAGCCGCAAGCGGTCCAGCGGCTCGGCGCGCATCGCGGCGAACATCTCGCGCCGTGTCGCGCGCAACTCGTCGAGCGCCTTGAAGCCCTCCTCGCGCCGCGCGATCAGGTCGGCGGCGACGGCGCGCCTTATCTCGCGCGGGAACCGCTCGGCGAGCTGCAGGATCGAGCGGTCGAAGCCGGCGAGCTGCTGGCGGAAACCCACGCCCGCCGCGATCAGGCCGGCGCCGAAGAAGTTCAGCGCCAGCGACACCACGAGCACGGCGACGAGGACGATTGCGGTGCGGCCGCGGATCGTCATGGCATGGCCTCGATCTCGGTCAGCTCGCCGGCCGTCAGCGCGAGCAGATTCGCCGAATGGTCGGGGCCGCCGATCGCGTGCCCGACGAGAAAGCCGGCCATCAGCGCCGCCGCGGCGGTCGAGCCGGACCAGGCGAAGAGACGGCCGAGCCCGAAGACTCGCTCCGGCGGCGCAGCGTCCAATCCGGCGAGAATGCGCGCGGCGAGCGCGCCGCCGGCAGCGGGCGCGGCCGTGCCGGCCGCGATCGCGGCGTCGAGCCGCTTCGCTTCGTCGAACAGCGCCCGCGCCACTTCGCTTTCCGCCAACAGCGCTTCCGCCGCGGCCCGCCGCCCGGCGGGCCAATGGCGCGGGTTCGCGCCATGCGCCAGCAGCAGGGTCTCGAATTCCTCGATCGTCATCGCCGTTCCTCCGCCCGTTTCGCGCCCGCCGCCCTGCGGCGGTCCGCGCCACCAGAGTCCGTGTCCGACGCCGGGCGGGCCCCCACCGGCCCGTCCTGCATCCGTTCGCGCGCGCGTTCGCGCAGCGTGCGCCGCGCGCGAACCAGCAATTGCTCGGCCGCGCCCTCGCTGACGCCGAGCGCCGCGCCGATCTCGGCCGTGCCTTTCTCCGCCTGCACGGCCAGCAGCAGCGCCGCGCGCTGCTTTTCCGGCAGGGCGAGAATGTCGCGCCGCACCGCCTCCAGCTCGCTGCGCTGCACGGCGCGGTCGGCGGCATCGGGCGCCTCGTCCGCGGGCTCCGCGACGGCGTCGAGGCTCAGCCAGGAGCGCACGCGCCGGCGGCGCGAAAGATCGATGCAGCGGTTGACGGCGACGCGGTAGATCCAGGTGCCGAACCGCGCCCGTCCGCGCTGCCAGTTCGCGGCCTCGCGCCACGCGGCGAAGAACGCCTGCTGGGTCACGTCGTCGGCATCGGCGGCGTTGCCGCTGAAGCGCAGCGCCACCGCCCGCACACGCTCCGCGTGGCGTGTCACGAGCAGCGCGAAGGCCCGCCGGTCTCCGGCGGCGGCACGCGACATCAGCGTGTCGTCGTCCTCCGAATCCACGTCGGGCCTGCCCTCCATCGCCTGCGGAGCGACCGGTGCCCCGGCACCCCGCGGCGCGCGACGGGGCCGCCATACCACGGCCGGCGAAGCGTGGCACCGCCCTCGGAGATAGGACCGGCCGCGAGCGCACAAGATGTCGCCCGAAACATCGGTCTCGTCACCTCGGGCAACCTTTCGCACAGCTCCCCGCCTGCCGCGGCGCGGATGCCGCGACATTGCTGGTACGCGCGCGGCGGCCCGCTCCTACGGCGGGCATCGGCACCCGCACGGGCGTGGGGTCAGTCGCGAAGGACCACGACCGCCTTGCCGACGAGCGTGCCGCTGTCGAGCCGGTCATGCGCCTCGGCGACCTGATCGAGCCGGAAGCGCGCGCCGATGTGCGGCTCGAGCGCGCCGTCGGACAGCGCGCGGCCGATGTCGCCCACCGACTGGTCCTTGAGCGCCTGCGGCAGGCGATAGATGTAGATCCAGCGCAGCGTGACGGCGTTGCGCAGCAGCGCCAGCAGCGGCGCGGAAATCGCCGCGTCGGCGCGGTCCATCGCGTAGATCGAGACGACGCCGTTGACCTTCAGCACCTTGAGCGCGGCGGCGAAATTCTGCTCGGGCGAGATCTCGACGATGCGGTCGACGCCGCGGTTGCCGGTCAGCGCCATGACGCGCGCCGCCACGTCCTCGCGCTTGCGGTCGATGACGTGGTCGGCGCCGGCCGCGCGCGCGGCCGTCTCCTGTTCCGCGCGGCTCACCGTCGCGATCACGCTGGCGGCGCCGCCCCATTTGGCGAGCTGGATCGCCGCGTTCCCGACCGCGCCCGCTCCGCCGGGCACGAGGACGTCGAGGCCGGCAATGGGCCCGTCGGCGAACAGCGCGCGATGCGCGGTCATGTAGGGAATGCCGAGCGCGGCGCCGGCTTCGAACGAGACCGCTTGCGGCAACGGCAGCGCCTGGCGCGCCGGCACCACCGCGTATTCGGCGGCCGTGCCGATCGCGCGGCCGTGCTGCGTCTCGTAGAGCCACACGCGCTCGCCGACGCGCGCGCCGGGGACGCCGGCGCCGATCGCGTCGATCACCCCGGCGCCGTCCTGGTGCGGCACCACGCGCGGAAACTCCATCGGCATGCCGCCGTAGCCGGTGCGCCGCTTCACGTCGGACGGATTGATCCCCGACGCGTGTATGCGCACGCGCACCTCGCCGGGCCCGGGCTCCGGCCGCGCGATGCGCCCCGTCTGCAACACCTCGCGCGCCGGCCCCTGCCGCTCGTACCACACCGCGCGCATGTCGTCGGCCGTCATGTCTTCCTCCCGAGCTTTGCGCCGGGATAGCCGCCGCAGCCGCGCGCATCAAGCGACGCCCGCGCATCGCGCCTGTGCGGCGCGCGCGCTTTGTGGTTTAACGGCGCCCTCGGCGCAATTCGGATGACCATGAAACCGGCCAACTCCATTTTCGCCAACGTCGGCACCTCGATCTTCGAGGTGATGTCGCGGCTCGCCATCGAGCACAAATCGGTCAACCTCGGACAGGGCTTCCCGGACGGAAACGGCCCCGACGACGTGCGCGGGTCCGCCCACACGGCGCTCGACGACCGGCCGAACCAGTACCCGCCGATGATGGGCGTGCCCGAGCTGCGCCAGGCCGTGGCCGCGCACAACAAGCGCTTCTACGGGCTCGACGTCGACTGGCAGACGGAGGTGCTCGTCACCTCGGGCGCCACCGAGGCGCTCAACGACTGCATCAACGGCCTCGTCGAGCCCGGCGACGAGGTCGTGCTCATCGAGCCGCTCTACGATTCCTACCTGCCGATCCTGAAGCGCGCCGGCGCCGTGCCGAAGCTCGTGCGCATCGCGCCGCCCGACTGGACGCTGCCGCGCGAGGCGCTGCGCGCCGCGTTCTCGGCGAAGACGAAGTTCATCCTGCTCAACACGCCGATGAACCCGGCCGCCAAGGTGTTCACGCGCGAGGAGCTGCAGGTCGTCGCCGATCTCTGCCTCGAGTTCGACTGCTTCGCCGTCTGCGACGAGGTCTACGAGCACATCGTCTTCGACGGACGCCGGCACGTGCCGCTGATGACGCTGCCCGGCATGCGCGACCGCACCATCCGCATGGGCTCGGCCGGCAAGACGTTCTCGCTGACTGGCTGGAAGGTCGGCTATCTCACCGGCCCGAGGCACCTGATCGAGCCGGTCGCGCGCTGCCACCAGTTCGTGACCTTCACGACGCCGCCCAATCTGCAGCGCGCGACCGCGTTCGGCCTCGGCAAGGACGACGCCTATTTTCGCGACCTCGCCGGCGGCCTGCAGCGCAGCCGCGACCGGCTGCGGGCCGGCCTCGACCGCATCGGGTTCGGCGCGGTCGATTGCCAGGGCACCTATTTCATCAGCGCCGATTTCCGCCCGCTGCTGACGCGCGGGCCGTTGCGCGGCTTCAACGGCGACGACGTGGAGCTGTGCAAGAAGCTCACCGTCGAGGCGGGCGTGACCGCGATCCCAGTCAGCGCGTTCTACCAGAACGACGCGCCGCGCCACTTCATCCGCTTCTCGTTCTGCAAGAAGGACGAGACGATCGACAGCGCCGTCGAGCGGCTCGGGCGATACTTCGCGTAGCGCGCGGCCGCGCCTTGCCTTCGCGCGCGCGCGGCTTCATATTTCCGTCACGCCCCTGGGGGGAGCCGCAAGGCTGAGAGGTCTCGGACGCGCCCGTGCGCTTCAGGAGACGACCCCTCGAACCTGATCCGGTTGATACCGGCGGAGGGACAGGCGAGGCATGTCGGTCGTTCCCGGCGCATCCGCGCCATCCATCGCAACGATTTCCGCACCGCCCTTCGGGTTGAAGGTGCATGCCGCCGGGCTCGATTTCGGCGGCGCGCCGCTGTTCGAGGCGCTCGATCTTGCGCTGGCGGCCGGGTCGTGGACGTGCCTGCTCGGCCCCAGCGGCGTCGGCAAGACCAGCCTGCTCCGCCTCATCGCCGGCCTCGTCGCGCCCTGGCCGGGCACCACGGTCGAATGCGGCGACGGCGGCCCGCTCCGGGGCCGCATCGCCTACATGGCGCAGCAGGACCTGCTGCTGCCGTGGCTTCCGGCGCTCGACAACGTGCTGTTCGGCGCCAGGCTGCGACGCGAGCGCATCGACGGCACGGCGCGTGAGCGGGCACGCTGGCTGCTCGCGCGCGTGGGCCTCGGCGAGAAGCTGGCGGCGCTGCCGGCCGCGCTGTCGGGCGGGCAGCGCCAGCGCGTGGCGCTCGCGCGCACGTTGTTCGAGGCGCAACCGCTCGTGCTAATGGACGAGCCGTTCTCGGCGCTCGACGCGATCACGCGCCACCAGCTCCAGGCGCTCGCCGCCGAACTGCTGCACGGCGCGACGGTGCTGCACGTCACGCACGATCCCTGGGAGGCGCTGCGCCTGGCGGACCGGCTCTATGTGATGGCCGGCGCGCCGGCGCGGCTCCGCGCCGCCGTGGTGCTCGACGGGGAGCCGCCGCGCGACGTCGGCGCGCCCGCCCTCGCCCGCCGCCATGCCGAGCTGCTCGCGCTCCTCGCCAACGGCAAGCGCGAGGCTGCGTGATGGCGTGGCTGCGCGGCATCGCGGTCGTGGTCGGCCTCGTCGCGATCTGGCAGGCGGTCGTGAGCATCACGGGCGTGCCGGAGTTCATGCTGCCGCCGCCGCGCGACGTCGCACGCGCCCTGGTGGGCGACGCCGCGCTGCTGGCCGGCCATGCGGGCGTGACGCTGGCCGAGATCCTGCTCGGCCTGCTCTGCGGCACCGCGCTCGGCGTCGCGACCGCGCTGGCGATGGCCGCGTGGCGCCCGGCGCGCGACTGGATTCTCCCGGTCATCGTGGCGAGCCAGGCGATCCCGGTGTTCGCGCTCGCGCCGATTCTCGTGCTGTGGCTCGGCTTCGATCTCGGCCCCAAGATCGCAATGGCGACGCTGATCATCTATTTCCCGGTCGCGTCCGCCTTCTTCGACGGCCTCCGCCGCACCGACCCCGGCCATCTTGACCTCGCCCGCACGATGGGCGCCGCCCGCGGCACGGTGCTGCGCCGCATCCGCCTGCCGGCGGCGCTGCCGAGCCTCGCTTCGGGACTGCGCGTCGGCGTCGCCGTCGCTCCGATCGGCGCCGTCGTCGGGGAATGGGTCGGCGCCACCGCCGGCCTCGGCCACCTGATGCTGCACGCCAAGGCGCGGGTGGAAACGCCGCGCATGTTCGCCGCCCTGATCGTGCTCGCGGTCATCGGCGTCGTCCTCTACCTCGCCGCCGACCGCCTGCTGCGCCGCGCCGTGCCGTGGCACGCCGAAAGCAATCCTGCCCAGGACTGATCCGACCCCCAAAGGAGACGAGAAATGTCGCGTTCGATCAAATACCTGACCGTTCTTTCCTTGCTGCTCGCCGCAGCTGCGGCAGAGGCGCAGCAGAAGCTCACCGTGCTGCTGGATTGGCACGTGAACCCCGATCACGGGCCGCTCTACGTCGCGTTGGAGCGCGGCTACTACAAGGCGGCGGGTCTCGACGTCGACCTCATCGCGCCCTCGGATCCCAACGATCCGCCCCGCCTCGTCGCCGCCAAGAAGGGCGACGTCGCGATCTCCTACCAGCCGCAGCTGCACATCCAGGCGAGCAAGGGCCTGCCGCTGGTGCGTATCGGCACGCTGGTGGCGACCCCGCTCAACACGCTCGTGGTGCTGCGCGACGGGCCGATCAAGTCGATCGGCGATCTCAAGGGCAAGCGCATCGGCTATTCGGTCGGCGGCTTCGAGGAGGCGCTGCTGACCGCGATGCTCGGCAAGCATGGCCTCGCGCTCAAGGACGTGACCCTCGTCAACGTGAACTTCTCGCTCTCGCCCGCCCTCATGGCCGGGCAGGTCGAGGCCGTGATCGGCGCGTTCCGCAATTTCGAACTGAACCAGATGGACATCGCGAAGCGCCCCGGCCGCGCGTTCTATCCCGAGGAGAACGGCGTCCCGGCCTACGACGAGCTGATCTATGTCGCGCACCGCGACACGCTCGGCGACAAGCGGCTCCTCGCCTTCCTCGGCGCCGTCGAGCAGGGCGTGCAGTATCTCCTGAACTATCCGGAGGAAGGCTGGAAGCTGTTCGTCAAGGGCCGCGAGAAGGAGCTCGACAACGAGCTGAACCGCCGCGCCTGGCGCGATACGCTTCCGCGCTTCGCCGCGAGCCCCGCGGCGCTCGATACGATGCGCTACCGGCGCTTCGCCGAGTTCCTGCTAGCCATGAAGGTGATCGAGAAAGCGCCGCCGGTGTCCGCCTACGCGGCCGATCTCGGCGCGCGCTGAGCGGGCTTACGCGCCCGCCCGTCCTGGGCTAGAAAGCGCGCCGCAACGGGATCGACGGCGGATGCAGGACCTCGAAAAGCTGATCGACGAATTGCTGAAGCGCGAGCTTCGGCCGAACACGCGCGACGACCTCGCAGCCTGGCGCAAGGAGGTCGCGGCGGGCACGCTTGCGGCCGACGACGCGCGCTACATCCGCGCGCTGCATGCGCGCGTCGTCGAGGGCGTGGCTCCCAAGGCGGCCGCGCCGAGCGACGACGATGCGCCGGCGCCGGCCTCCGGCGAGATCGACAGACTCCGCGCGGACCTCGCCGCGGCGCGCGAACGCGAGACCGCGCTGGCCGCCGAGCGCGACCGGCTGCAGGGCGAGGTCGCCGCACTGCGCCGGGAGATCGAGGCGCTCAGGGCCGGTAAGGCGTGACTCGGCTCAGCCGAGCTGCAGCCACGGAAACGTCTCGTAGAGCCAGATGCCGATCGCCCGGAACGACCCGGTGACGAACAGGATGCCGGTCAGGACGAGCAGCGCGCCGAGCACGCGCTCGACGTGGCGGAGATAGGGCCGCGCGCGCTTCATCTGGCGCAGGAACCAGGGCGCCGCCGCCGCCGCGACGAGAAACGGCACGCCCATCCCGAGCGCGTAGAGGCCGAGCAGCAGCCCGCCCCCGACCACGCTTTCCTTCGAGCCGGCCAAGACCAGGATCGGCGCCAGGATCGGGCCGACGCAGGGCGACCAGCCGAACGCGAAGGCAAGCCCGACAAGATAGGCGCTCGCGAGGCTCGCCGAGCGGCCGGCGACGTGGAAGCGCGCCTCGCGGAACAACAGCCCGATTCGGAACGCGCCGAGCAGGTGCAGGCCGAATACGATGATGATCGCGCCGGCGACGATGCTGAGAATGTCGAAATATCGCGCGATCGCCTGCCCGATCGCCGAGGCGCCGAGCCCCATGGCGACGAAGACGGTGGCGAAGCCGAGCACGAACGCGACCGCGCCGGCGAAAACCCGCCTTATGACCGTGGCCTGCGGCTGCTCCAGTTGCTCGAACGTGACCCCGCCGAGAAAACAGAGATACGGCGGCACGAGCGGCAGCACGCAGGGCGAGACGAAGCTCAACAGGCCGCCGAAGAAGGCCGCGAGGAAAGGGGCATCGAGCTCGGCCATGGATCGGCGCGCTACGCGCCCACCACCTTGATGCTGCGGTTGGGCTCGAGGCGAACGACCTTCTGCTTCTCGATGTGGCGCATGACGACGTCCCAGACCGGCGGGCCCTGCGTGCCCTCGTTGACCGAGGCCCAGCCCGAGACCGCGTATTTCTTCTCGGGCTCGATCGGCTGCCCCGTGCGCAGCAGCGTCATGTTCGAGATGCGCTTGCCGACCGGCTGGCCGATGTCGATCTGATAACCGAGGCCGCCGGCGCGCACCATGTCGCCGCCCTGCTGATAGTAGGGATCCGGATTGAAGAGATTGTCGGCCACGTCCTCGAGCACCTCCTTGAGGAACGTGCCGGTCATCTCGGTGCGGTAGGCGTTCGGGTAGGTGATCGCGGTCTGCGTATAGACGTCCTCGGCGGTGATGTCCGCCCCGGGCAGCAGGCTGACGCCCCAGCGGAAGCCCGGCGACAGCGCGATCTCCGCGTCGCGCTCGGCGAGCAGCGCCTGGCAGATGAGATCGTCGAACGTGCCGTTGAAATTGCCGCGGCGGTAGAGCAGCGATTCGGTCTTGCCGAGCACTTTCTTGAGCGCCGCTTCGTGCGGCGCGCGGATCCTGGCGATCACGGCGGCCATTTCGGGATCTGGCGCGATCGCCTCGGCGAACAGCGGAATCAGGCGATAGCGATAGCCCGCGACGCGCTTCTCCTTCACCTCGAGATCGAGCCGCGACAGGAACTTTCCGTGCGAGCCCGAGGCGATCAGCAGCGTCTTGCCGACCTCGACCGCGGCCGGCAGCGCGTCGTGCGTGTGACCGGTCAGAATCACGTCGATGCCGGGAACGCGCGCCGCCAGCTTGCGGTCGACGTCGAAGCCGTTGTGGCTCAGCAGCACGACGAGATCGGCGCCAGCCGCGCGCGCATCGGCGACGTGCTTGGCGACGCGCTCCTCCTGGATGCCGAACGACCACTTCGGGATCAGATAGCGCGGGTTGGCGACCGGCGTGTAGGGAAACGCCTGGCCGATCACCGCGACTTTCGCGCCGCCGCGCTCGAAAACCTGCGCCGGCTTGAAAACATCCTCTTCCCACTCGGTGTCGCGCACGTTGCCCGCGAGAAACGGGAACTTCAGCGCGCCGACGAGTTCCTTCACGCGCTCGGCGCCGTAGGTGAACTCCCAATGCGCCGTCATCGCATCCACGCCGAGCGCGTTCATGGCCTCGACCATGTCGGCGCCCCTGGAGAGGTTCGCGGTGTGGGAGCCCTGCCAGGTGTCGCCGCCGTCGAGCAGCAGCACGCGGCCGGGACGCGCGGCGCGGATCGCCTTGACCAGCGTGGCCATGCGGTCGAGCCCGCCGATCTTGCCGTAGGCCTGTGCGAGGGCCGCGAACTCGACATGGGTCAACGCGAACGCTTCGGCGGTGCCGGCCTTGAGACCGAACCGCGCGAGAAAATCCGCGCCGGTGAGATGCGGCGGCAGGCCCTTCGCTGCGCCGACGCCGAGATTCGTGTCGGGCTCGCGGAAATGCACCGGCAGGAGCTGCGCGTGGATGTCGGTGAAGTGGAGCAGCGTCACCTGCCCCAGCGGCTCGAAGCGCAGCAGGTCGTCCTGCGCGAGCCGCTGCTGGGCGAGCGCGCGCGAGAACGGGCCGCCGCCCGCGCTCAGGGCCGCGGTTGCCGCAGCGAGCTGGATGAAATCACGGCGCGTGAGCATGCCTCGTTCTCATCGTAGCGGCGCGTCCCCGGTCCGGCCGCGACGCCGCGGCTAGTGCCGGATACCCGGCACGTTGAACTTCAGCCCGTTGCTGAGGGACGTGAGATAGAGCTCGAGCTCCCCGTACTCCTTGGCGTCGGGCGGAAGATCGTTGGCGCGAACCGCGACTCCGCACCACTGGAAGCGCTTGCGGATGTCCCAGATCTCGAGCCGGCTCGTGCGCCAGGTGGGGAAATGCGGAATCTGGCCCTTGCTCTCGCCGAGCCATTGGCCGCGGATCCATTTGAGCGCGCCTTTCGCCGGCGCATGGCAATCGACGCAGGCGAAGTTGAGCTGGCCGACCTTGCGCTCCATGAGCTGGTGCCCGCGCGCCGCCGCGGCCTTGGCCGGCGTGCTCGTCACGTCCACCTTGATCTCGGCGCCGTTGGCGATGTGCCGCAGATACACCGCCATAGCCAGATTCTGCTCGCTCTGCATCAGCCAGGAATGCCCGGTCGTGGCCTTGGCGTGGCGGAACACGAACTCTTCGACGCCCATCACCTTGTTGAGGCGCTGCTCCCAGCGCGGCATCGACGCGGCCCAGGTCTTGAACTGCGCTTCGGGATTGGCGTGGCAGGCGACGCAAGCGCCGCCGCTCGGCCCCTTGGCCGACCACAATTCCTTCGCCTTGTCGACCGCCCACATGCCGGGATTGACCAGCGCGTCGAGGTTGTCGCGGTCTTCCTTGGGCACCGGCCGCTTTTCGGGATTGTCGGCGTCGGAGCGGTACTTGACCGGCGTCTTCAACGTCTTGAGGAACGCCACCATGTGGCGGATTTCCTCGTCGTTGTAGAGGCCGTGCGCGCCCCACGGCGGCATCACCGTCTCGGGGTTGTAGACGCGCGCGTCGAAAACGTAGTTGTAGAACCACTCGTCGGTGCGCCCGGCATTGCCGATATCGGACAGGTCGGGCCCGACATTGCCCACCTGCGCCCCGGCCGTGGCCGGCCCCATCGCGTGGCACGCGAGACAGCCGCCGCCGCGGCTGCGATCGAAGACGAGCTTCTGGCCCTGCGCCGGATCGCCTTTGATTTCCTCGGCGATTTTCCGGACGGCCTCGGGCTTCGGCGCCGGCGGCGAAGCGTCCGTCTTCGCCAGCGTGTTGAACTTGTCCCAATTGGGCTGCGGCCAGTCCGCATAGCGCTTCCACGGCACCGGCGACGCCGGCCCTTCGAGCGCGAGCGGCGCTTCGCGCTTCGCCTGACCGTCAGCCGGGCCGGCCGCGCCCCACAGCGCGCCGCCGAGCATGCCTGCGGCCGCGCCGATCAACGCGATCCTGCGTGCGCCCGCGCCCGCCACCCGCTTCGGCTTCCGCTTCGCGCTCGATTGCACGGCTCCCTCCCTGTCTGTCCCGCCCGGCTGCTGACGGCCTTGCGACGGCCGATGCAGCCTTGTAATCGAACTCGCCGACGCCGGTCCAGGCAAGCCCGGACGGCGTGCGCGGCCGATCATATTCGAGTCTTGTGAAATGACAACCGGTGCCACGGCCCGGCGCGGCTGCGCGGCCGCGGCCGCCGCTACGGGCGGATGCCCGGAACGCTGAGCTTCTGGCCGTTGCTGAGCGCGGTGAGGTAGAGCTCGAGATCGCCGTACTCGCCCGCGTCGGGCGGCAGGTCGGTCGCGCCGATCGCGACGTTGCACCACTGGAAGCGCCGGCGGATATCCCACAGCTGGTTGCGGCTCGTGCGCCAAGTCGGGAAGTGCACCGTGAAGCCCTTCGCGTCGGCCAGCCACTGCCCGCGCGCCCAGCGATTGGCCGATTTCTGCACCGAGTGGCAGTCGGCACAGGCGAGATTCAAGCGCCCGATCTTGCGCTCCATGATCGCCTTGCCGCGCGCCCAGGCTTCCTTGGCGGCGCCGCCGGAAACGTCGACGGCGATCATGGCCCCGTTCGCGAGGTTGCGCAGGTAGGCGGCCATGCTGGCGTTGTCGTCCCCGCCCATCAGCCACGCATGTCCGGTCGTGGCCTTCGCGTGGCGGAAGACGAACTCCTCGACGCCGAGCACCTTGCCGAGCGTCTTGTCCCAGCGCGGCATCGACGCCGCCCATGCCTTGAAGCGAAGCTCCGGATCTGGCGTGTGGTGGCACGCGGCGCAGGAGGCGCCCGAGGGGCCCTTGGCGCTCCACAGCTCCTTGGCCTTGTCGATCGCCCACATGCCGGGGTTGACCATCGGATCGAGATTGTCGCGATCCTCCTTCGGCACCGGGCGCTTGTCGGGATCGTCCAGCGGGTTCCTGAAGCGGGCCGGCACGGCCAGCGTCTTGAGGTAGGCCACGATGTGGCGGATCTCTTCGTCCTTGAGCAATCCGTGCGCGCCCCACGGCGGCATGACCGTGCCCGCATTGTAGACCCGCGCGTCGTAGACGTAGTTGTAGAGGTACTCGTCACTGTGCCCGCGCTTGGCGATCTCCGACAGATCGGGGCCGACATTGCCGGGCAGGTTGGTGCCGCGATCACCGACGACGTGGCAGGCGAGGCAGTTGGCGGCGCCGCGGCCGGAAAGGGTCAGGTCCGCGCCTTTGGCCGCGTCGCCGCCGAGCGGGCCGGCGAGCTTGCGTGGCGCCTTGGGCGCGGGCGGCGAGCGGACGGCGGAGACGTCGCTGAATTTCGTGTAGTCGTCGGCCGGCCATCCGGCATAGCGCTTCCACGGCTGCGCCGACGCGGGACCCTCGATGGCCATCGGAGTCGTGCGGTTGGCCTCGCCGACCATGCGGCCCGCTTCGACGACGAGGGTCCCTCCGATCAGCCCCGACACGGCGCCCAGCACGACGGCGATGGCCTTATTGCCCCGGCTGCCGCG
>ERZ761602.4999-NODE-4999-length-16162-cov-6.808034_pt1 | contig 16162 bp, 11 predicted proteins | sample MGYA00512165_ERZ761602 | MGnify/ENA primary metagenome ERZ761602 (study PRJEB28899, sample SAMN02445085) | bioreactor sludge metagenome | biome: EBPR sludge; isolation source: Thorneside wastewater treatment plant | place: Australia: Brisbane, Thorneside...
TCGGACGGGGAGTGGCGAGCAAGCTCGGCTGCCGGCGCAACAGCCCCCACCGCCTACGTCGACCCGCCTGAAGGCCGCCGTCTTTTCGAAGAAGCGCCTCCCTTCGCCGCAGCGCCAGTCCGGCACGATCTGGGGACCGACTTCCTATCTGGACTGCGGCAGCGCTGCGATCGGTGACGCCAAACCAGAGTGGCATCCGCTCATACTGTCCGGGGTGACTCCCGCGACCGCCGGCACTGGATCAAGTTCGACCTCGGAGTCATGGACGACGCAGCCAGCGCCGGCCTCATTGGGCAATTTCGCGACCAGCGCCGACTTCGCTCAATATCCATGGAGGATCGAGGAGCAACCAGAACCGACACGGGGCATTGCAGACACATTCATGTCGACGCTGAGTCCGGCAGCGCCCGTGATTGGCGCTACAGCACTAGGCCCGAATACGGAGGCTCCCCAGCACCCGTCGCAAGCCTTCCCGTTCGCATTGGACGGCGATCTCGGTTCATGGGGACCGAGTACCTTGCTACGCCAATAGCCTTCGGCCCGCCACACGAAACCTACACGCTCTAGACGGCATCGCTCCCGCGCGCGAGGCGGCCGGCCTTCCAACTCTGCATCTCTTCACGCGCGCGCCGAAACCCAATCCACACGCCGGATTCGTCGTACCCCCGATTCGCCAGTTCTTCGCGCGCCAGAAGATTGAGGTCGAGTTCGAGCTTCGTGGCTGCGACCAAGACACGAACGGGAACGGCTTGGATGAACTGCAGTTCGTCGACTGCAAACTTGCCAGTGGTGTAGGACATCGACGCTCTCCTGTCGAGAGCAGTCTCGATGCCCTTCTTCAGCCATCAAGCCCTTCCAATGCAGTGTGCTCGTCGAGGCACTCTTCCTTGCAGCCCGTTCTCTGACCCGTGCTTCGGCGCCCCGGCTCAGGCCTCGGGCTTGAGCGGTGTAACCTGGATGCGGCGAGCCCGCGGCGAAGTGCGATCCCTGAAATACCCATCACCCTTGCCCTTCAATGCAGCCAAGGCCTCCGGTTCCATGTGCACGTTCGGAGCATTCTTCTTTGCCTCCTTGATGTCCATGGGTTTGAGGACAAGCCAGGTCGCTGCATTCGCCTTGACCTCTGATCCAAAGTGATCGCTCATTTGCGACGCCAAGATCATGCCAAGGCCGAACTTCCGGGCCTCAGTGAAGAGTTGATTGAGGATGCGGTCGGGTGAATCTGTGTCGCCTCCGCCCGTGCTAAGAATCTTCGCCTCGTCGATGATGACGAAGAGCCGAAAGCGCTGCCGATCATCCACGGGCTGCACCGGTATCGGCCCCTTCAACCTCAATACGCGGAAGATCTTTCGCAACATCGTCTCTGCAGCGATGTACCGCACCTCGTCGGTCAATTTGCTCAGATCGAGCCGTACGTTCGATGAAAGAATTTCCTCGACCGCCACGTGCTCGGACCTTTGGAAGATCGGGTGCTCGAAGATCTCCTGTATTGCCGCAAGGCAACCTTCAATCGCAGATCGCTGGCCCTTCCGCGCATCATCCTCGGCCCAACTGGCGAGGATGCTCTCGACATCGCCGAAAGTCGGAGGTTGGTTGTGCCATGTTTTCGGATCCGCGTCGTCGAACCCACGATCTTGATATGCCTGCTCGATGGCGTCACGAAGAATGGCATTCTGGCGGTGGCCCAGAGCCGGCACCGCGTTTCGAATCATGTCGCGAACGACTTTGCGTTGGTCGTAGAGGCCAGTCTCCTCGGCACTCTGCGAGTCCAGTTCCATCGGGTTAACCCCCGCGGTACTTGCAGTTCCCGAGGAAAGGAGAACTGAGCGCAGCCCCGGAAACTTCACGTCGCCATGAAAGTCAAGGACGAGCACGGGGACCCCATAGTCGGCAATGCCCTTGCCGAGAACCTTCAATGTCTCGGTCTTCCCCGAGCCGGACGCACCGAGAACCAGGAAGAAGCCATTCGTCTGGCGTCCGGGAGCCCACGGCACCGGCGACTTGAGATTCAGTTCTTCCCCAAGCGCCACCTCGAGCACCATGGCGTTGTTGGGCTGGGTCGTCGCCCCTCCCGTGGGATCAGACCCACGGGACGCAGGACCGCTGGGCTTGCTTGGCGGCCGAGGCTTGGGCGGCGCATCGTCATCGTTGTCGCCACCATCATCCTCACGGTCATCGAGACCCTTGGACCGCCCCGTCGCCGCCGTGGAATTGCCGGCCCCAGACAAGAGTTGAAAGGCCATCGCCGGATCAAGTGGACCCGGATTGAGCGCGCCCTCTTCCCGCCGATAACTTGCAACGGGCACATCATCACGAGGCACGCGCGTAGTAGTCAGCACAAGGCCAACGTCGGTGGCCGCAAGCGTGTTGATCTCGATGGGTATCCCGCTCGCGGTCTGGACCGTCAATGGCTCGGTGGATGCCACACTGGCGAGTTGGACATGTACGAGGCGGCCCGCCAGTCGAACCTTGATCGTCCCGTTGAACAAGTCCTGCAGAAGGCCGTGCCAGCGCTCGATGTATTTGGGGTCGAGGTCACGCAGCAACGCCGTGTAGAGGTGTTCTTTGACTACTTCCCGACGGGGCTTAGCGAGTGGAGAGAGGTTTGCACCACCGAAGACCTCGGCGAGCGCGTGTAGCGTCGACAGGACCTGATCCACCGCGTGGCCGCTGACGACCTTACCGTTGATGGTGTAGGGCACGCTCTCATCATGTGCCTTCACCTCAATCACGTCGATGATGAGTTCGCCACCTTCCTCGCGAAGCCCAAGCAAGTCCGCCTTCTCGTTTGAGTGGCCTCCTGCGCTGAGCCACCGCCTGGCGTTCTGGGTGTCGAGACTGACCGCCAAGCCGCTTGGATCGAGGCGCCGGTACCATCGCATTGCGATCAGCTTTCCGAGCGCTCCCTTGACATGCTTGGTCTTGTCTCCGCCAACGAGGCCAAGGATGCCGTTCGGCTCCATCGCGACCAAGTCACGCACCAGTTCGTCGAGCGTCGCCGGGTCCGCAACGAAGTGCGTCTTTCGAAGTTGCTGATCAAGACGGCGAACGAACGGGCTGAGATCCTTGCCAAAGGTGGTCACCTGTCGTGCATTCTCGAAGCGCCGATCGATGACGTCGGCATCGCCCAAGCGAGGCACGAGCACTCGGTGAGGGTCAGCGACAACAGTCCACGTGCTCACCTCGGCCAGTTGGTCGAGCCAGTTCTTCACGGACGCGACTTGCGGCTGGTGTGTCGCCGTGTTCTGACGAAGATCTCGGTGCACGAGCGTCGCAATGGCGAAATAGGTCGCGAAGACCTCTTCCTCCGCGATGGGGACAACCGTGATCTGCTTCTTCAGCTTGTTGTAGCGGTACTCGCAGCATGGCATCCAAGGGCTGAGATCGTGCATGCCCGCACGCGCCACAAGCGTCGTCTTCACCTCGAACGGATCGAAGACCACGGTCAAGTGCGCCGGCAACTCCCGGGCCTCCTCAATCACTTCCGGCCACTTCTTGATGTCCGGAATGACGGACAAGCTGACGAGTCCGCGTTCTTGCCCCGCGCGGACCCGATCCTTCAATTGATCGTCAAGATCCTCAAACTCGGTCGTCCATCCGCGCGTATCGTCCGAGGTGTAGCGGAACCGAAAGTGGACGCCCCAAAAGGTGTCCTCAGCACTTGCGTTGTCCAGGTCCAGCGCCTCCAGCACTGACTCCAGGAAGCGCGCCGGCCGCGGCGCATTGACCAACAGAATCTGCAGGCCCGGCCTGGCGAACGGGCGGAGATGGGCCAGCAATGAAGCCAGCGTGTTGACCGTCTTCAGTCCATCAGGCTCAAGGACCCCACGTGGCGCCTCCTTGAACAGCGGCAGATGCGCGATCGCACCGGCATGTCCGAGCAGCGCCGTATCGTTCCCGAGAACCTCGATGCGCGGCAACAACAACACCCGAAGCAGTTGAAGATCCTCGGCGGTGGCCGAGATAAGTGTGTGTCGCTCTGCCTCCGACAGACGGCCTCCCAGGGCCTGAAGATCCCGAACAATCGCGACGCTGCGCCACAGATTCAGCGGATGAACTGGCGACAGCAGCACTTCGGTCATGCCGTCGCGACGGTAGACATACAACTCCATCGCGAGTAGCCAGTGAACCAGGTTCTCCGCCTCGTCGTTCGCCTCTGCGTACATCTCTTGATAAGCCAGCTGCAACTGCCGCAGCAACTGGTCGTAGGCATCGAGATAGTCGCTCGCCGCGCGCAACGCGTCCTCGCGGCCCGCGAGCACCGCAACCGGAGACACAGTCAAGTCGGCGACCAGGTCGAGCAACCGCTCGCGTGCGCTGGCTAGCGCTTCGGCATGCTCAAGGCAGACCCGCGGGGCAAGGTCGGCTTCAACAAACTCCGCAAGCTGCTTCTTGAAGTCTGCGAACAAGAACGGATGCCACGACTTGAAGGCTGCCACCTCGGTGAGCGCATCGAGTCGATCCGCCTCAATCTCGATCACTCCGCCCCACTCATTGGGCGTGGAGCGCGACCGAGCGAGTGCAATCACGTTCGCGTTCACGTTCACCACTGGCTGGTTTGCCAGCGGTGCGTCTTCCGTCGCGGTGCCCTCACCACCCACCAGCGGTTCATCGTCGCTAACGCTCTGGTTGCTTTCCGCCTGGCCAGCAACGATCGACACCCTCTCCGCGATGTCTGCCAGTTGCTCACTGGCTCCGCCTTCGAGCAGCAAGCCTGCGACTCGGGCCTCTACCGGTACTCGGCCACCTTCGGTGCCGCCATTGCCTGATCCCCCTGGACTCGACGCAGACAGCTTCCCCTTCCACAGTGTCAGTACGTCAGCGAGCTCAATACCTTCGAGATTGAACTCGCTTCGTTGATTGATGCCCTTGAGGCGTTTGCGGATGGAATTAAACCGGGTCTTGTCCTTCGCCGGCAGTTGCCGGCAGAACGACGCCATCCGATCCCAGTCGTCAGGCATCGCGTTGCTGACCTTGTTGAGAGCCTCGACGTTGTCCTTCAGCCGCTTGACGATGCGTCCCTCAGTCTGTTCGTCGGCGAGCAGCGAATCTGGGAACAGGCCGAGGGCGTATAGCGTCTTCGGCGCACGCACAGACCGCTCCAGCGAACTGAACCCCTGCAACGTCACCGCAAAGTTCACCAGCGCATTCAGAGACAGTGATGCGCCCCGAGGCGACTTGAGCGCGTCCCACAGGGTGCGCAGTTTGACGACCTCAGCCTTGTCGCGTTGGCCGTCGCAAAGCCGAGCAATCAGACTGTGCTCCCCGAGGGAGCGGAATTCCTTCAGCGATGCCTGCTTGCTCAACGGGCCATTGGCAACAACGATGATCGTTTTCTGCTTGTTGTTGCGCCACTTCACAGCCATCTCCTCGTCAGAGGAAACGAACTCTGCGAACTTCGGATAGACCACCTGAAACGTCGCGATGTCGTCCAGTTCTCCGACCAGCGCGATTCTCAGACGTCCCTTTGCACGCTCCAGTATGTCGGGAAGAGTCGCAAGAAAATGCTTCTTGTCGAACGTGGCCACATCGTGCGCAATGACGCCGAAGTCACCGTTCTGATATGCCGCCTCGAACTCCGCCAGCAGAAGTTGGGCAGTCCACTTATTGACAGCCGCGAGCGACTCACTCATTGTTTGCCTCCACCAGCCCCACGACCGCCACGCTGTCAGCCAACCTGCGAGCGAGTCCAAGGGACTCCAGCCGGGTCAAGAAGCGCTCGCTGTTCTCGCTCAAGGCGCGTGGAGGCACTTGTATCCCAGCGCGTGCCAGTTCTCCTGCGTCGTCGATGCGGCCGCCAACCACGACCCCCCACTGCTGGCGAAGTTGCTCAAGAAAGTCGCGGTACTCGACAGGAGGTGCAGCCACATCGATTGCGGTTGCGACCAACACCTCGAGCGTCCGATCTGCCGGATTCAACCGCTTGTGAGGATTCTTCTGAATCGGATATAGGAAGCCTGCGCGGATTCCAAGCATCCTGAGGTATCCGTCGAGGCCCCGCCGCTGTGAGCCTTCGGCCTGGCGGATCAGTTCGTCGGCCACCTCCCTTCGGATCTCCTCTGGGTCCTCGGCGTCGGCAGCGATCTCTTCGATGCGCCTGGCCAGGGGACTGTTCCGCTCCAACGGAGGCAAGCCAGCGCCTTCCAACAGCTTGTTCAATGCGCCCAAGGGCATTTCCGGCCAATCGGGGACCTGGGCAGTGAGAAGATCGTTTAGAACAGACGCCATGTAATCGCTGGCGTCTCCTAGAAGGTGCGCCACGCACCGTGTGCTGGCCTGGGCAATCGGTGAGTAGTGGTCATTGGAAGCGTCGAGCAAGAGCACACGCTCCATCGCGCCAGCGTTCTCGTGAGCTCGAGTTGCCGCGTGGGCGAACATTGAAAGTGCGGCTAGGAGCACGATGCGCTGCAGACTGCTGATGGGGTTCGGTTGGAGTTCGCGCTCGTATGCGCAAAGACGGTTTGCCGCATGGCGCAGTCGCTGCTCAACCGGTGAGTACACCACCTCCTCTTCGGAGAGTGCAGCGGTCGATGAACGGGGCCGCGTCTTGTCGACCAGCGGAGCCAAGAGCGCAGAGAGGTCGTCCATCTGCGCCGCATCTTTGGTCGGTGAGCTGAGACCAGAAAGCAGATCAAGAATCGGAAGCCTCGCCGCGTCTGCATGCCCTCCCCAAAGCGAATGGATGAACGCTCCAGCACCGTCATCGGAAGGATCTCCCGTCACCGTCAGCGCCGTCGGTGACGAGAACGACGAGAGGTCAGGTGAGGTGCCGAACGCTGCACCATCGGCGCCGAGCAGCGTACGTATCAGAGGCAGCACCTTCGTCATGAGAGGAGAGGCCTTGAGGTCCGACGCCTGTCCCAGGGCACCCCATCGATCGCGTTGACTGTCGATCATCGATCGCACCGCAGCTACCCGCTTGTCGAGGCTATTGCGAGCGAGCGTTCCCTCGAACAACTGCTGGAGCACCGACATCCTGCCGACGACGCGGTGCTCGCTTCGCATCAGCGCATTGGCAATGTGAACGGGCTTGATCTTGGTCTCCATGACCTTGTAGCCATGTCGCCGCTGCAGTTCATCAGTGAGGGCCTTACGCAGTTGCTTGCTCATGGTCGCCTCAGTTCGCGGAGTCGTAGCGCTTGTTGACCAGATCGACAATCACTGTCGTGCGAAGCTCACTTTGAGGGTCGACCACGTCGATCGTGCGAACGTCAGAACTCTTATCGCCGTGCTTGTTCAGCGTGTCATTGAACTGGCCTAGGCGACGACTGATCTCGCTCTGTCCGTCAGCGATCGACCCATGCAGCAGGCCGGCAAGCAGTTGCGGGTCGACGTTCAATCCAAAGCGAGGCCCGTCAGCAGAGGCGAGCAGCAAATGGCCCGTCGGTTGCTCCCCGAAGGCTTTCCGCAGCACGGGTGCCAATTCGGGTTTGTACAAGCGCAGTCGATTGCGATTCACCGCTAGGCCCGACACCATCGCCTGACTTCGCGCTCGCGGTTGGTATGACAGTCGAGTCCACAGCCGCAAGGCGTCTCCCTTGGACTCGCCACCCCTGTTCCACCACTGGTTGATCAGCGTGATGAGGCGACTCAGCCGAATGGCCATCGGGCTCGACGTGTCCTGCAATTCCTTGAACAGGTTGTTCGCTTCCGAGAAGTCGAGCAGCCTGCCATCCCGATGCTCGAAGTACCACCGGCGTTTCAAGGCAGTGAACGCGTCCGACATATTGCGCTGCTCCCTGTCCGCAACCTCATCGAGATTGCGTTGCAGAGCGGGCATCAGCGTATTGCCAGCGAACGCTTCTGGCTCGAAGACTCCGCGCCAAAGTTGCTCATCGATCTGCGGGTTTGTCTGCTTCATTGGATCGATGCCACGCGACAGCAACTCGAAGATGGTCCCTTCACCCTCGAACGCGTTCCAGTAATACCGCGCCTCCTCGCTTGTTCCGAGTTCTCGCAGTTCGTCACACGTTTTGCCCGCGAACAAGGCGTAAGAGACGAACGCCAACGCCTCGCGGAAGGTCACCTTGGCACCGGTCTCACCCACTGTTGTGAGCAGGCGGATCATGCGATCGCGCGGCCCTGGAGTGCGCAGCATCACACGGTTGTATGTCACCGCGCAGTTCGGGCGCGCGGGACACGTCGCACACCCTTGGTACCACTGGTCGTCGGTCAGCTTGTCCAGGATGGCCGATGTAAGTTCAGCGGACAGAACGCGACGATGGCTGAGGTCGAGAATGACGGTTTCGCCGGCCTGAACCTTCCAGTTCTCGACGTCGTCGCTCTGATCGGCCTCCAGCGGTCGATACCTTACGACCCGAAGGAGATTCTTCCGAATGTCGTCCAGCCAGGGGTGCGACCGACGGTGTGCACGAATCAAGTCCACGAGTGGACCTTCATTAATCGCGATGCAAAACGGCTTGCCAGCATCGCGCGCGCCCTGCCATCGCGTCACGATGTCCTGTGACGTCAGTTCGCTGGCGTCGGTGATGACCTCGGCATCCCGCAGTTCCTTGCGCATGAGCAGGATGGCATGAGTCTTCCCGTCTCCCGCGTTGCCCGTCACCACCACGGAGCTGCCGGCACGAACCGCCTTGCGCACGACGTCGTCAAGGTTGGTCTTGATGTTTAGTTCTTTCAGGCGCGACGGACTGACATGATCGCTGACCCCACTCTCGTTCCGGTAGAGAAGTCGGATGAACTGAAGACGTTCATCTTCCTGGGTCTGCGTCTTCATATCGGTCCTCTCTCCAGTCATTCTTCTCTGTGAGGTTGCCCGTGGCACTCCAACATCGGTCGGCCGGTCGGGGATCAAGCGCGAGACTCGCTCGGTGAGCGGGGTAGATCGCGCAACTGCCTCTATCGCTGGAGCGTGATCCAGCCGAGACGACAGCCAGCGAGCGACCCAGTAGTTTCCTATGTCGCGTTCGGCACGACTTGAAGCGGGATCAATCGCGTAGTTCGGTTGCTCATCAACCCCAAGCAATACACGCGAGAGGTTGCTCACCAGCGGTACGCCGTAGATGATTCGTGGCGATCCGTGTTGCAGGAGGTTGGTCTGATTGAGCCCGAGAGCGGCGAACCCCTCGCGCAGCAGCCTGAGCTTGGGGCTTTGGCCTTCCCCGAACACAAAATTGACGTTGCGGAAGCCGCTTGCCTCCTCGGCAAGCTCGGCGAGGCCTTGCTCCGTCTCTACCGACAGGTTTGGCGAACCGAATCCTTCGGTGCGGCCGATGTGGCGATACTCGATCTCCGTTCGCTGTCCCTCGGCGGTGCCAGCCGGCAACTTGACGCGGTTGTATTGAGACGATCGATCCGTGTATAGGCTCGTTGTCCCAAGGAAGGCAAGGTGCGGCTCCTTGGTGATCGGGCGACCAGCCATCTGACTGGCGATAACGCTAACCATGCCGCTGTAGCGTTCCGTGTAGTCATTGACTACTCGCGGGCTGGCCATCATCAGGCAGACCAACTTGCCGGCCAACAGATGGTTGTACGGCGCTACGGCCCCGCACACTGTCAGTTCCATCATGCTGGTGGCCGAGTGCCGCTTCTTCAGTTGCTTGAGCACCGTGTTGAGTGCCCACGCGCCGTGATCCGTTGCGGCTAGGTCAGACAACCCACAATGCCAAGTCGCGATCGTTCGATAGGCCCGCAGGATTTCCCGAGCGGCCCTCGCGCGCTTTGCGCGATACAGCGGGGTCTTGGTCAGTTGAAGCAAACGTTGGGGCGTCAGGTCCTCGTACTTCTTTGCGACCGTGTCGTCATCCCCTTTGAGTGCCTCCTCGCGATCCTTGCTGGCATGTTGCTCGATTACCGCCAGTCGACTGAGAGTCTCGTCATCAACGCTGTGGTCGATGCGACGGTCCACAGGAAGGTCGTCCCTGTAAATCTGCTCGAAATCATCTTCCAGGCGAGTCCTGAAGGCACGCAGCACCTCTGCTTCGGAGACGTCGCCGCGCGCACACACCTCTAGCAGACCGTTTAGCGTCCACCCAAGATCCGTGTCTCGCGGCGTCAGCTGCATGACAGTGTTGCCCAGGGCTGCGATACCCATCACTGGATGGTTCGGCTGCGCGGCGTCCCGTACGAGATAGAAGAGGTTGCGACCTGGGCTCGATCGATATCGCGTACTCCAGCTGTGCCTGAAGTAGCGCCAGATGTCGATGAGCCGCTGATTGGTGAACTCGTCACGCTCGTCACTCACCAGTTGCAGGTACGGCTGGCAGATGCGAGACAGCATCTCTGCACGCTGATCCCTCGGTGCAGAGGCGATCGGCATCAGTTGCTCAGCCAGACGACGCCCATCCGCGATCAGATCGGTCATCGGTTTGCAGGACGAGTACTTCGACGGCCGCTCCGCGCCGAAGAGAAAGCGCCGGTGCGAGTCCTCGCTCAGTTGGTCGTTGCGCCCGAAGAGCAACTGTTGCCTGGCTAGCGCCTTGCGCCCAGCTGGATCGGCGGGCTGCCGTGGGCGGACGTATATGTGATGCGCGCTAGCTCGAACTTCCCACCCCATGTTGAGCAGGTCGCGGAGGAGCGTAGCGGCTACCTTCGCCTTGAGCCCGCTGAGCGTGTTGCGGTCCGCGTCTCGGGAGAACGCAGAGAGTTGGGCGAGTGCGGCCTCGCGAGGCAGTCTCGCAAGCCCGCACAGCCCGGCATATGTCGTCCCGTCGTCGTCAATGCAGGGATTGAAGAGCCGCCAGTCCTCTCCCATGTGAGCTGGCAGCACCTTCTCGACGGCTTCCGGGGCTTCCGGTGATGTGACTGAAACTGCCAAGGTTCTACTTTTCTTAGTCAATCGGCACGCAGATGCCAACTCGAGTGGGAGTGGGAGCGTTTGCGCGCATTCAATATGTCAAGCGAACGGTCGCTACGCCTTCGCCCTTTTTCTTGGATCTGCCCGCGGCAACGCAGCGTCCACGTCAATGCCCGACTTCCTGCAGAAGTCAAACAGAAGCTTCTCTACTAGGTTCGTCTGTGATCGCTGCTCGCGCTGGGCCGCGAGTTCGAGGGCGCGCTTGAACTGAGGCGTCACCCGAAAGCTGACCGGTATGCGCTTGGATTCCACCTTGGCTCCTTTTCAAGGGCACGCTGCGCCGTATAGTACAGCGCTTTACAGCCGCGACCACCTGGGCCGCAGTTCAGCGGTCATCGCTGGCCCCTGCGATGAGTGAAGTCTCGCGCTTGATCGTCCTCAGCTCTGCCGACCCACGTTTTTCGAGGGGGCAGCGACCGGCGTTTCGATTGGACGCCCGTCGCCAGGTTTGCGACAGTCGTGCGCGACAACTTCACGGAGGTTCCGATACGCCCCCACGACTGGCTCCCGGCCTTGCTCACTGCGTTCTGGGCAAACTGCACCTTCGCCTGTACGGTGCCGCAGGACCTGCGCCCGTACTCGCAGCGCTTGGCCGAGACTCCGCTCGCATTCATCGGCACCGTGACGTCGGTGTCGGGACTGCGCGTCACGTTTGCGGTCCATCGCGCCATCAACGGCGCGCCGGGCTCGTCGACCACCGTCGAGGCGTCGCCGCCGTCTACCTGCTCCATCGCCTTCGCCGTTGGCCAGCGGTGGCTCTATGCGGGACCGGCCACGAGCAATCCCTCGGTCCTGCTCATTGCCAACGCGCGCACTACACCGGCAACAGACTTCGGCAGGCTTCGCCGCGCCGATGACGCCCGAGCGCAGTTTCCAGCAGCCTGGCAGGATTGCACGGCGAATGCGCAGTGCGAGCCCGTGCCGATCGGATGCCAGCGGACCGCGGCCAACGCGGCCAATGTCACAGCCGCTCGCGCGCAGTCCATGAAGGTCCTGGGTGACCATCGGGCGATGGAGTGCGCGACCCCGCCGGAGGAGATCCAGCCGCTCGCCTCTCCACAGTGCGTCGCGGCCCGGTGCGGCCACTGGTTCTTGGACCTGCGCCTGGGCGTGTAGCCCGGCCGCGCCTCATCGCCGTGGCATTCACCCACCGACCCAGGTCCTCATGCAGTGGTGCCAGGCGCTGACCGCATCGGTCTGGTTGTCCACCACCAGCTCCAACCACTCCTCCAATTCGGCGGAGGCCGCTTCGCTGGTTTCGTCGAACAACTGCAGTTCGTAGGGCGCCTTCGGCAGTTCAAGCTGTGAGGCGTTACGGCGCACCCAGGCATGCATCAGGTCGATGCGCTTGTCCGCCGTTCGGCCGATTGGCACTTGACGACGGGCCGCGAAGTCCCAGGCCATCGAGTCGACGCTGGCGATGCGTGGATGGTCGCTGAGGAAGCGCAGGGCAGTCCCCTTCACCCCGAACAAGTGCAATCCAACGCCGCACGGCAAGACACGGTCGAGCGCCTCCACGATCGCCAGGATACCGTTCGGTCCGTGCACATGGCGCCGGCACATCGAGCCCACGCCCAGCAGCTTTGGCCATGAAGCCAGCGGCAGATGGTCAAGCGACCACCGGTAGTGGTCGACCTCCCACCCCTGCACGACAGGCATTGGGTCGGGCAGGCCCCGATCCCGTGCCCGCATCCGCACCTCGGACAGCAGCCGGCAGGTCTCGGCCAGCCGGAAGTACACGTCGATCTTGGACGTTGCGATCTCGGGTTCGACGCACTGGTCCCAGCTGGCGTACCAGGCCCATGGCCAGCTCTCCACCAGGTCCAGGTACTGCTCGATCGTCCAAGGGAAACCGCGGTACCTGGCCATCGCCACGAAGCCGGCGCTGTCCAGCGCAGCGTCCAGGCCGGCAAACTGCTCGGGGTCGGGCCGGCGCACGCTCACCACCTCCCCATTGCCATCGCGGTTCATGAAGGCGTTGGTGCTGAACAGGACGCTGTAGGCCGCATCCCTAGCGGCCTTGAGGATCCTGCCGCCGGTGGTCGGGATGCCGACCCGCAGGATGGGCCCGGCCTTGCGCCCGTCGCGCCTGGCCTCGCGCTCGACCGGCGCTTCCAGGACATCGAACGCCATCACGCGCTTTCGGGCAGCTCGCGTTGCGTGGCGCCGACCGCCCTTGCCGCATCGGCGCCAGTCACCTCCCGCTCTAAGAAGCCTACGGGCATGCGCACCTTCGCGTCCATGAACACGAAGAGGTGGAACTGGTTCGCGGTGTCGACCAGGCGCGACTCGGCGGGGTATAGCTCGAACCCCTCGTGCTCGGGCCCGACGATCGCGTTCTTGATGGCCTGTAGCTCGCGCCAGTCCCGGACCACCTCACGATCGCGACGCTTGATGGACAGCCACGCCACGTCGCTGAGGTTCGGCCCGAAGGGGTGGCGCAGGAACTGGACGTTGACCTGGTAGGTCTCGCTCAGGAAGATCGACTGACAGCGCAGCTGCTGCACCTGGCGCTCGGCCGACTCGACATCCACACCGAACCGCTGCGCGATGGCCGAAGCGTCGAAGGCGCTTGCGGGCAACTCCGCCGCATAGAACGGCGCCAGCCGCTGCTTCGACGCAGCGGTCTCGCCCTGTTCGGCATGCTCCTGCGCCGATGCCCAGGCTGCGAAGACGCTCGAGCGCGCCGGACCGAAGAGCGCCGTCGCCATCATCGGCCGGCTCAACACAAAGGCATAGCTGGCTTCGCGCTGGCATGGGCCCGGGGTTCGGCGAACACCGTACCCCTTGGCCTTGAGTTCAGCGATCGCGCTTTGGACCGCGTCCGTGTCGAGGTCGTTCATGCGAGGTGCCTGCAAGGTCCGTTGACTGGACCTTCAGGATCTCGCCGGCCACCTCGCCTTCAAGGTCTGCGTCTGGCCGAGACCGCAACGCTCTGGGCGCCCTGACCCGAAACTCGCTGGTGGTCGTCCAGGCCTCACCCAAGTCGGCGAATGCGCAGCTCGCGATGCGCCAGCGCGCGACATCGCGCCACTCCTTGGAGTGCCGGTTGCGGCACTGGGCTGCCAGCATCCCGAGCGCCTGCCGGCGGAGCGGATGGTCTCTCGCCAGCTCGTGGAGCAGCCAAAACCGGTCGCCGGCAGAGCCGGCCCCCGTGTGGTTGTCGGTCACGCTCAACGCCTCCGCCGCGCCTTGACGCAGGCCTCCAAGCCTTGCGCGAATGCTCGCGCGCCACCGTTGGCCGGATGCCGGACGGCAGCGGCAGGCGCCACGCCAAGCCGGACCAGTTGCTCGGCCGCCTTCTTGCCGACCGCGACCACCGCAGCGCGGGGAAAGGCTGCCAACAGCAACCGGAGAGGCGTGCGGCCGTGGGTGAGCTCTGCGTCGGTCGGCGTCCGATTCGAGCGCGGGTCGCCACGGTCGTGCGGGTGCATCGGCAACGCGTTCCACATCACCGCTCGCTCCGCGATATCCAGCGCGTACAGCGATCGCCAAACCAGCGTGGCCGAAGGCTCAGCAAACGGACGGGACCTCGAGGTCAACCGTCCCGGTGCGTCAACCAGCCGGGGCACGGCGCCGTCCAACACGTGCCGCTCGCTGGTGAAGGCCAGCCCCGTGTGCCGCATGCCCTGCCAGCCCGCCGCTTCGCCGCAGAGGATGAACTCCACATCGCAGTCCAAATGTTGCTGCAGCCGCCGCTGCTTGGCATCCGGCCCATTCGACCCGAGATCCTCTCCGCACACGTCGGCCCAGGGATTGAAGAGTCCTGGCACACCCGTGGGAAGCGCAGATACCAACGTCCGGGCCAGTTCCTCGGCATCCATGGTGACCTCCTTCCTGGTCTACGACCCGAATCTGAACCGGGCGATCGGCGTCCCGCCGATGGGCGCGAGTTCGATTGTCCTGCCCGGTCCCAGCGGGTCACTTCGTCCCGGCCAGGAAGCCTCCGTGAAGTGCCTCATCCAGCGCAGGTAGTCCGCATAGGCGGTCGCCGGCTTGCCCGCGAAGTTCTCCCCGGTCAAGTTCCTGAAGATCACCTGCATGCTCAGTTCGTCACCCAGCCAGATCCACGCCCCGCTTCCGTCCCGGATCTCGTGGGTGTGGGCGTCCCTTGCCACCAGCTTCGACTTGTCTTCGACCATGACTTCGATCCTTTCGGGACCAGTCTGCCGGGCCCGGGCCCGCGTTCAAGCGCCATGGCGGATGCACCCGCCGTGGGGTGTGAGCGCGACCACCTGGCTTCCGCTGCGATCGGCCTGGCGCCTGTGCTGCGCAACGCCTTCCGCCCTCGGCGGGCGCTCCTTCGACTGCCCCACAAAGGGGGTGCCGGCCGCGAGGACGAGTGACCTCACACCGGTGCCTCGTCGAGTTCTTCGAACAGATCGCCCTGGCTGGGGTACCTCACGGTCAGACGGCTGCGCAGGGTTTCGAGGGAGGGCTGTCCATGCAAGCCGTGGCGCTGCCGCCATTGCGAACGCCGCAGGATTTCGTCGGCGCGCGCCGACTGGCCTTTGGCCGGCTGGACCAGGCCGAACGACAGGTAGGTCTCGTAGCCGGCCGTCCAGTAGCCTTCCGTCGTTCGGCGGTCTTTGAGCATGCGATCAAGCTCGAAGTCCAGGAACAGCCAAGCACCCTCCTCGTCGATCTCGCTGTCGCCCTCGACATCGATGACCGCCCTGCCGCTCGCGAGGGTGCGCAAGCCGGGTCCGCAGGTCTCCGCGAAGCCCTCCCAAGCCGGATTGCGCAGGCCGGTGACCTCCAGCGCCGAGGTCACGTCGTCGTTCCAGTCACCCACGTGGATCTTCCCGAGCTTGGGCACCGCCGTCTTCGGATAGGGCTTGATCAGGGGCGGCGTCCAGAGCGCGCCGTCTTCGACCTGCTTCCAGATCCTCAGCGCGGTGAACGGTTCGGCGATCGCATACTGCGACCAGCGGGCGTCGATCGCGATCAGCTGGGCGGCACTGATGATCGGCACACCAGACAGCTTCTGCGCACTCAAGGCGTACCGAAGCAATTCGGCGAGCATCGCGGGCGAGTACGTGTCGGCGCCGACCTCGATGAATCCGTCCACGATGCTCCGCCCGACGTACTGCCTGCGCGACCAGTCGTACTGCGTGTAGGCGATGAAATCCCGCAGCGCGGCCAGCGGCGCCATGTAGCCGTAGCGATCCCGGTCGGTCTCGATCATCTGGCGCAGCGACCGGTCCTCCCGGACCGCGGTGCAAACCCAGCAGCCAAAGCGGCTGGAGCAAGGCTTGGAGTGCTTCTGCATCTCCGCATCCGCCACCACGACGCAACTGCTGCCGCCGGCGGCCTGGTAGGTCTGCATCGTCTCCTCGAAGCGGC
>ERZ761602.5000-NODE-5000-length-16159-cov-5.567064_pt1 | contig 16159 bp, 10 predicted proteins | sample MGYA00512165_ERZ761602 | MGnify/ENA primary metagenome ERZ761602 (study PRJEB28899, sample SAMN02445085) | bioreactor sludge metagenome | biome: EBPR sludge; isolation source: Thorneside wastewater treatment plant | place: Australia: Brisbane, Thorneside...
CGCCTGTTGCAGACGCTCGGGCTCCAGGTCGGCGATTCGGTGGAGTTCGGTGTTCGGCGCTTCCGGATCGGACAGGTCTTGGCCTACGAACCGGATCGGGCCGGCGATCTGTTCAGCGTCGCCCCGCGCCTGTTGCTCAACCTGGCGGACATCCCGTCCACCGGCTTGATCCAGCCCGGCAGCCGGGTCGAATATCGCCTGCTGCTGGCCGGCGAGCCGCCGGCGCTGGGGGCGTTCAAGACCTGGGCGCAATCCGCGCTGAAAACCGGCGAGAAGCTGCAAGGGGTGCGCGAGGCCCGCGCCGAACTGCGCCTAGCCCTGGAGCGGGCGGAACGGTTCCTGCGCTTGGCGGCGCTGGTCAGCGTGATTCTGGCCGGGGTCGGCGTCGCCATCGCCGCCCGCCGCTTCGCCGCCCGCCACTGGGACAGCGTGGCCATCCTGCGCTGCGTCGGCGCCACTCAGGCGCTGGTGACCCGGCTGTTCGTGGCGGAGCTGCTGCTGCTGGCGATGCTGGCGGGCGCGGCGGGCCTGATGGTCGGCTATATCACCCAGTACGGTTTGAGCGGCGTGCTCGGCCAACTGGTCAGCCGCACCGAGCTGCCGCCGCCGTCCTGGTGGCCGATCCTGCCGGCGCTGGCGACCGGCTTCGTCACCCTGCTCGGTTTCGGTTTGCCGCCGCTGCTGCGGCTGCGCGAAGTGCCGCCGCTGCGGGTGCTGCGGCGCGATCTCGGTCCGGTCGATCCGCGCCTGCTAGCCCTGTATGGCCCGGCCGTGGCGGCGACCGTCGCGCTGCTGGTCTGGCAGGCGGGCGAGTGGCGGCTGGCGCTGTACGTCTGCGCCGGGGTGGCGGGGACGGTCATCGCGCTGTCGCTGGCGGCCTGGGGGTTGGTGAAGGCGCTGAATTTGCTGCGCGGCCGGGTCGGCGTGGCGTGGCGGTTCGGGCTGGCCAACATCGCCCGGCGCGGTTCGGCCAGCGCGGTCCAGGTGGTGGCGCTGGGTTTGGGGCTGATGGCGCTGCTGGTGTTGACTCTGGTGCGCACCGATCTGTTGACCGGTTGGCGGGCCAGCCTGCCGGCCGACGCGCCCAATCATTTTTTGATCAACATCCAGCCCGGCGAAGTGGCGGGGGTCCGCGACTTTCTGGGCCAGCGCGGTCTGAGCAGCGTGGAGCTGTACCCGATGGTGCGGGGCCGGCTGACGGCCATCAACGGGCGGTCGGTGGGGCCGGACGACTACGCCAACCCGCGCGCCAAGCGACTGGTGGAGCGGGAGTTCAACCTGTCCCAAGTCGATCGCTTGCAGGAGGATAACCGCATTTTGGCCGGCCGCTGGTGGAGCGCCGAGGATCGCGGCCGACCCGTCGCCTCGGTGGAGGACGGGTTGGCCAAGGAACTTGGCATCGCGCTGAACGACACCTTGCGCTTTCAGATCGCCGGGCAGGATTTGGAGGCCGAGGTCACCAGCCTGCGCGGCGTGGAGTGGGACTCGTTCCGGGTCAATTTTTTCGTGGTGTTTCCGGCCGGCGCGCTGGACGCCTATCCGGCGACCTGGATCACCAGCTTTCATCTGCCGGCCGGCCGGAAACCGCTTCTGGCGGAGCTGGTGCGGCAATATCCGTCGGTGACGGTGCTGGACGTGGAGGCGCTGATGGGCAAGGTCCGCGAGATCATGGACCGGGTGATCGTCGCCGTCGAATACGTGTTCCTGTTCACGCTGGCGGCCGGGTTGGTGGTGCTGTACGCCGCGATTCAGGCCACTCTGGACGAGCGGCGGTTCGAGAGCGCCGTGCTGCGGACGCTGGGCGCGGGCCGGAGCGTGGTGCGGGAAAGCCTGTTGGCCGAGTTCGCCACGCTGGGCTTGCTGGCCGGCGCGCTGGCCGCCGCCGCCGCGACCGTGCTGAGTTTCGCGCTCGCCCGGCAAGTGTTCGATTTTCCGTACCAGTGGAACCCGTGGGTCTGGTTGTTGGGCGCCGGCGCGGGCGTGCTGGGCGTCGGCTTGGCCGGCATGATCGGCGCGCGGTCGGCGCTGGCGCAGCCGCCCTGGCGGGCGTTGCGAGAGCTTTGAGGGCGAGCCGAGCGACTGGCCGCCGACGGGTCGTCCGGGACGCTGCCCGCCCGCTCGGCGGAGCGGTTATCTCGGCCCGATGCGGTGGTTCGGGGCGGGAGCTGGAGATACGGCGCGCGATCGAGAAGAGCCGATCACCGTTGCCGCGCCCAGCGGCGCGCCTTGTCCGCCACGGCGCTCAGCTCGAGCGGGCTGATCGGCAGCAGATCGACCGCACCCACCGCCGCGCCGCGCCGCTCGATCTCCGGCCCGATTTCGGACGCCATGCCGATCACCGGCACCGTCGGCGCCAGCTCGCGTATCCTGCGCGCGGTTTCATGAGCGTCCCAGCCCGGCATTTCCAGATCGGCGAAGGCGAGATCGCAGGCGGCATCGCCGTCTCGTTGCAGCCGCTCGACGGTTTGTTGGCCGGTTTCGGCCGCGATGACCGTGGCGCCTTCCTTTTCCAGGAAGGCGCAGAGCAACCAGCGGTTGATCTCGTGGTGGTCGGCGACCAAAACCTTCACGCCGGTCAGGTGCCGCGCCGGGGCCGGCTCCGGCGCGGCGGCCGGCGGCGATTCGATCAGCGGCAGGCGCACCGTGAAAAGGCTGCCCTGATCCGGGGCGCTTTCGGCGTGGATCGTCCCGCCCATCCGGTCGATCAGGTGTCGGGAGAGAGCCAGTTGGAGGCCCAGCCCACCGAAGCGGCGAGTCATGCTGCCATCGGCCTGCTCGAAGGGCTGGAGGGATCGCTCGAAGCGATCCGGAGACATGCCAATCCCAGTATCGGCGACGCGAAAGACCAGCCAGTCGCCGTCCCGGCTCGCCGAAAACGCGACGTGGCCCCGGTCGGTGAACTTGGCGGCGTTGGCGAGCAGATAAGACAGCACTTGAGCGAGGCGCGAGCCGTCGACCAGAACGAATCGCGGCAGGTCGGGCGCGCGTTCGTCGCGAAAAGCCAGTCCTTTCGTCCGGGCCTGGGCGGCGGTCGGTTCGATGGCGCGGTCGATGATCTCGGCCAGCGCGCCGGGAACCGGAGCGAGGGTCAACTGATCGGCCTCGATGCTGGAGAAGTCCAGGATGTTCTCGATCAGGCGCTGGAGGTGCTGGCCCTCTTGCCAGATTTTGCCGAACAACTGGTGCGCCCTGGACAAATTCCCGGTTTCTTGTCCGAGATACGCCAAGCCGAGTATGCCGCTGAGAGGGGTGCGCAGCTCGTGGTTGGTGTTGTTCGCGAATTCGGCTTTCAGTCGCGCCAAGTGTTCGGCCGCCGCCAGAGCGACCGCGTGCGCCTCCTCGGCCTGCTTGCGCTCGGTGATGTCCACCGCCACGAGGCGGCACCGCCAGCCGCCGCCGGAATTGGCCGCCGCGCTTTCGAGATGCGCGTGGCAGGGCGGTTTCCCCTCGCGGACGAGCGTGACCTCGCAATGCTCGCGGGACGCTCCCCGCACGCTCTGGCTCAGGAGCCGGTTGAAGCGGGGCCGGGTTTCCACCGAGACGAAGAGCGCAAACCGCCGGCCGATCAAGTTGAAGCGCTCCAGGCCCATGAGGGCCGCGCCGGCGAAATTGACGTCCAGAATCGCGCCATCGCCGTCCAGGGTGAAATAGCCGACCGGGGCGAAGTCGTAAAGGTCGCTGTAAAGCTCCAGGCTTTGTGCGAGTTCGGCCTGAGTTTGCCGCAAGGACTCGCTCTGCATCTCCAGTTCGATTTGATGGACTTGCAGCTCGTGAATCAGCCGTAGAGCCTCTTGGGGCGACGGCGGTGGAGTTTGGGGCCGTTGCTCGCGCAAGCGGGCTTCCGCGCGACGGCGCAGGAAAGCGGTGTCCGTCGAGTGAACGCGATCACTTTTCACGAGGGCGCTCCTGGATCATGCGTGTCGGATTCATTTGCCGGAAAAGCCGGAGCCCGCGAGCGCGTCGCGCGGTCGGCACCGCATGGGTCTTTGATTCGAGAAAAAGCGGCCCGGTCGCGGCGGATGCGAAATATTAGTGCAAACGGTCGCGATATTAGCGCAAACGGTCGCGTGTATACCCGCGATTCGGGGTTGTCTCACGGTGCGGCCTCCGGCGCGGTTTCTCCGGCCGGTCCGGGTTCGGCGGATCCGGCCCGGTCGGCGCGCGATGTGGCCGGCGCGGCGGTCTTGCGGTTCAGCAGCTCCGCCAGATCTTCGCGCGTCCGGTGCAGTTCCGCCTCTTGCACCTTGCTCGCCGTGATGTCCAGAAAGGTGACCACGACCCCGTCGATGCGGTTCTCCAGAGTGCGGTAGGGCATGATGCGCGAAGTGAACCAGCGCCGGTCCCGGCAATGCACCGCCTTTTCCACGAACACCAGCGTGCGCAGCACCTCCGCCACGTCCTCGGCCAGCTCGGGATAGAGCAGGTCCGAGGCGATGTCGGTGATCGGGCGGCCCACGTCGCCCGGAATCAGCTTGATCAGCTTGGCCGCTTGGGTGGTGAAGCGCCGCACGCGCAGCGCGTCGTCCAAGAACAGAGTGGCGATGTCGGTGCTGTTGAGCAGGTTTTTCATGTCGTTGTTGGCCCGCGACAGCTCGTCCACCTTGGATTGCAGCTCGGCGTTGACCGTTTGCAGCTCTTCGTTCAAGGACTGCAACTCTTCCTTGGAGGTGGTCAGCTCCTCGTTGGTGGACTGGAGTTCTTCGTTGGTGGACTGGAGTTCTTCGTTGGCGGACTTGAGTTCTTCCTGCGAGGTTTGCATCTCCTCGTGGCTGCTCTGCACCGCTTCCCGCAACTGCTTCACTTCCTGCTCCAGGTGCTCGATCAGGGCGCTGTCGGCGGTCGGCTTGCCCGGTTTGCGCCGGCTGGACGCGTTGCGCGGCGGCGGTACGTCGGCCAGCACCACCATCACCGATCCGCGCAGCGGCTCCGGTTCCCGCAGCACCTGGACGGTCAGGTTCGCGGTCTGGTAGTCGCCGTTGGTCTTGATCCGCAGGCCGCGCCGGACGACCGCCTCGGACGCGGGCTGGCGCAGGGCTTGCTGGAAGGCTTCCAGCAGCTCGACGCGCAGGCCGTCGCGGGCCATGGCCAGGATATTCCAGTTGACCTGGCCGGTGGCGGGTTCCAGGTATTTGCCGGTGCGACCGCTGATGTACAGGATGTCGCCCTGGTTGTTGACCAGCACCGCCGCCGGCGAGAACCGCTGTAGCAGAATTTGCTCCGCCAGGGCTTGCAGGTTGACCGGCGGTTTGGCGCTGGATTCCATCAAACGGATCGTCGGTGCGGGCAGGATGGAGGTGGGAAAATCCACCGCCTCCAGCCGGGCGCCGAACGCCTGCCGCCGGTAGAACCGCCACTTGCCGTCCAGCGGCTCGAACAGCTCGGACGAGCCGCCGACGGTCTCGGCGGAACCCAGAAGCAGCACGCCGCCGGGATTCAGGCTGTAATGGAACAGGGCCAACAGCTTTTTCTGTAGCTCTGCGGTCAGGTAGATCAGCAGGTTGCGGCAGATCAGCAGGTCGAGCTTGGTGAACGGGGGGTCCAGGATGACGTTCTGCGGCGCGAAGGTCACCATTTCCCGGATCTCCTTGCCGATCCGGTAGCCGCCGCCGTCTTCGTGGATGAAAAACCGGTGCAGCCGTTCCGGGATGACGTCGGCGGTGATGTTTTCCGGGTAAAGGCCCTGGCGGGCCTTGGCGATGGCGTCCGGGTCCAGATCGGTGGCGAAGATTTGCAGGGAAAACGTCTTGGGCGGGCTGATCTGCTCCAGCGCTTCCTTGAACGAGATCCCCAGGGAGTAGGCTTCCTCGCCGGTGGAGCAGCCGGCCGCCCACGCCCGCACCGGACTGCCGGCGGGCCGCTCGGCCAGCAGCGCCGGGATCACCTGATCCCGCAGTTGCACCCAGGCCGCCGGGTCGCGGAAAAAGCTGGTCACGCCGATCAGCAGCTCCTTGAACAGCAGTTCCCGCTCCGCCGGATTCTCTTGCAGGAAACGCACGTAGTGGGCGATCTTGTCGAGCTGGTGGAGGCCCATGCGCCGCTCGATCCGGCGGTACAGCGTGCTTTTCTTGTAGAGAGAAAAATCGTGGCCGGTCTGGGTCCGCAGCAGGATCAGCACCTTGTCCAGACCGCTCTGGTCCCGGTCGTCCAGGATCGGCTCGGAGCGGGCCGCCAGCGGCGCGTGTTGCAGATAGGTGGCCAGCCGGGCGAACAGCTCCTCGGCCGGCGCCATGATGTCGGCCAGGCCGGCGTCGATGGCGCTGCGGGGCATGCCGTCGAATTTGGCCGTGGCCGGGTCTTGGGCCAGGGCGACGCCCGCCATTTCCTTGATCGCGCGCAGGCCCAGCGTGCCGTCGGAGCCCATGCCGGACAGGATGACGCCCACGCTGCGCTCCCGCTGATCTTCCGCCAGGGAGCGGAAAAAGAAATCGATCGGCAAGCGCAGGCCGCGCGATGACGCCGGCTCGAACAGGTGCAGGGCGCCGCGCAGCAGGGACAGATCCTTGTTGGCCGGAATGACGTAGACGTGGTTCGGCCGGACCCTCAAGCGGTCGGTGATCCGTTCGACCGGCAGGGCGGTGGCGCGCTGCAACAGCTCCGACAGCAGGCCCTTGTGGGTCGGGTCGAGGTGCTGGACGATCACGAACGCCATGCCGCTGTCGGATGGCACCGGGCGCAGGAATTGCTCCAGCGCTTCCAGGCCCCCGGCGGAGGCGCCGATGCCGATGATCGGGAAGGCGTTGGCGGGCGGGGCTGAAGGAGGTGTTGCGGGCGAATCGGGCGCCGCCGGTGCCGGCTTTTGGCCTCTCGTTTTGGGGGCTTTGCTCATGGGTGGATTCCTCGGCTCGGGATTGCGGCGGGGGCGGGTCGCTGCGGTGAGACGCTCCAATATTCATCCAGAACCGTCGCGCGTACAACGCCTTTCGGCCGCGATCGGCCCTCGCGAGCGCCGGCCGCGCCGACCGTGAAGGATGATCGCGCCGGGCCCCGATCCGTCTCGCGCGAATTTTCGCCGTGGGCCGTGGTCGGTCCTGATTTTCGCTGCGGTCGGCCCTAAATGTCCGTTCGGCCGGTCGAGTCAGCCCACGCGCTGGGCGGGGTCCAGCCGGCGACCCAGGCGGGTATGCGCTCCGGGGGCATCGGCGGGGCGATGCCGTAGCCTTGGGCGAGGTCGCAACCCAACCGCAGTAGCCGGCGGCCGTGCTCGACGGTCTCGACCCCTTCGGCGATCACGTCGCGCCGGAAGGCGACGGAGAGCCCGATCACCCCCTGGACGATGGCCAGCGCCTCGGCGTCCGCCAGCATTTCGCGCACGAAGGACCGATCGATCTTCAGCGCTTGCACCGGCAGGCACTTGAGGTAGGTCAGCGAGGAATAGCCGGTGCCGAAATCGTCCAGGGAGAAGCGCACGCCCAGTTGCCGGCAGCTCTCGATCAGGGTGGAAACGGCCGGCAGGTCTTCGAAGGCGGCCGTTTCCAGAATTTCCATTTCGAGCCAGTCCCCGCGCACCGTCGGATGAGCCGCCAGCAGGGCCCGCAGCCGGGCGACGAAATCGGGCTCCTGCAAGTGCCGGGCCGAGAGGTTGACGCTCACCGGCAGCCGCAGTCCCTCGCTCGCCCAAGCCGCCGCTTGGCGCAACGCCTCGTTCAGCACCCAATGCCCGACCTCGACCGCCAGCTCGCTGGTTTCGACGGCGGGCATGAACCGCGCGGGCAGCAGCAAGGTTTTCTCTTCCGGGTGTCGCCAGCGAATCAGGGCCTCGACGCCGACCACCGCGCCGCGGCGCATGTCGATCTTGGGCTGGTAATAGAGGCGAAATTCGCCGGCCGTCAACCCCTCTCGGGTATGGAGCAGGATCTCGTGATGGTCGCGGGCGCGACGGTCCTGAACCGCGTCGAACAGCCGATAGCGATGACCGCCGGCCTGCTTGGCGGCATACATCGCCTGGTCGGCGTGGCGGATCAAGGTCTCGGGGTCGGAATGGTCGTTCGGGTGCAAGGCGACCCCCAGGCTGGCGCTGAGGCGCACCGGCTGGCCGGCCACGACAAAAGGCGGTTGCAGGGCCGCCATCACCCGGTCGAGCGCGCGCTCGCATTCCTCGACATCTTTCAGGTTGCCCAGCAGGAGAGCGAACTCGTCGCCTCCCAGCCGCGCCACGGTGTCGCCCACGCGCACGCAATGCTTCAGGCGGTGGGCCACTTCGACCAGCACGCGGTCGCCCTGGACGTGGCCCCAGGTATCGTTGATGGGCTTGAAGCCGTCCAGGTCCAGATAGCACACCGCCAACCGCCGCCGATCGCGCGAGACCTGCGCCATGGCTTGCTGCAGGCGGTCGGCGAGCAGAGCGCGATTGGGCAACTGGGTGAGCGCGTCGTGGTAGGCCAGATGCGCGATCCACGCTTCGGTCCGCTTGTGCTCGACCACCTCCAGCACCAGCTCCGCCAGATGCTGCACCGCCTCCACGTCTTCCTCGGTGTAATCCTCCGGTTTGTTGCCGACGCCGAAGATGGCGACCACCCGATCATCGCGCAGGACCGGCACGGTCAGCTCGCGGCTCAGCGTGGCGTGGCCTTGGGGCAGGCCTTTTTTGCCGGGCAGGCCGGCGTAGTCGTTGTGGACGACCGGCTGGCGCCGGCGGACGCACTCGACCCAGACGCCCGCCTCGCTGATCGGGTAATGCAGGCTTTTGCCCGACGCCGTACAGGCGCTTTTCAGGGTGTTGCTGGACCAGGCTTGTAAGGTCAGATGTTCCTGGTCGGGATCGACGAAATGGAGGAAGCCGATCCGGCTGCCGGTGAAGCGCTCCGCTTCGTCCAGTGCGGCCTGCAACAGATCGTCCAGACTGCCGGCGGCGGCGATTTCCGACAGGTGCAGCCGGGCCTTGAGCAGCGCTTCGGATCGCTGTCGGCGATGGACATCGCGGAAGAAAGCAAAAAACCGACCGCCCGTGATCGGCCAGTAACTGACGTTGATCTCGGCCTGCCAGAGACGGCCGCTTTTCGCCCGGTGCGGGGTCTGGAACAGGTCGCTGCCCGTTCGGGTGATCCGGTCGAGATGGGCGGCCAGTTCCTCCGGATGGTCTCGCGCGTCCAGATCGCCGATCCGCATCGACAGCAGCTCCGCGCGAGTGTAGCCCGACAGGTGGGTATACGCTTCGTTCACTTCCAGCAAGCGTCCCTGGCGGTCGAGGATGCAAAAGCCGTCCGGAGAAGTCTCGACCGCGGCCCGGTACTGGGCCTCGCTGTGCCGCAGGGCCTTTTCGGCCCGCTCGCGCTCGGTGATGTCGGTCACCGCGAGGCGGCAAAGCCGCGCCGCGCCGCCGGCCGCCACGCTCGCCCCTTCGAGATGCGCGCGGCGCGGCGCGGCGCTGGGGGCGGCGAGGGCGATCTCGCAGCGCTCTTGCTCCGTTCCCGCCAGAACGCGGTCCAGGAAGCGGCTGAAGGTCAGCCGGGTGTCCGGAGACACGAACAGCCCGAACCGCCGACGGATCAGGCGGGAGCGATCGTGGCCGAGCAGCGCCGCGCCGGCGAGGTTCAAATCCAGGATGGTGCCGTTGCCGGTCAGGGTAAAGTAGCCGACCGGGGCGAAATCGTAGAGGTCGGTGTAGCGTTCCAGGCTCTGTTCGAGTTGGTCGCGGACCTCCAGCAGGGTCTGGTTCTGCAATTCCAGCTCGATCTGGTGGACTTGCAGCTCGTGAACCAACCGCCGGGCCTCTGCGGCGGTTGGCGGGCGCCCGGCCTGACTCTGCTGCTCCCGCCAGCGCGCCTCCGCCCGGCGGCGCAGTTCGGCGGTGACCCGCGATGGGGCGTGATCCTTTTTCATGGGCCGTCCTCCGGAGCGTGTTTCCCGGACCAGACCAGGCGCCGAGCCCGATTGATCCGCCGGTAGACGCCGAGCCCACCGCTGTCGGGCGGCTCGACTCCAAGGGGCGCCAACGCCGGCTCGCCCGCAGCGATCCCGCCGCTGGGCCTCGACGCCGGTTACCGCTTCGATGACGCCGAGGCCCGCCCGCCGCAATATCCGGTTATTGGCGTGCGGTTCGACCGGTTGTCATCGAGGTTGAGGATCGTGCTATCTGTATCTAACACGATTCAATAATAGCCTTAAAAGCCATCTTCTTTATTACATGATGCCATAAAGCTGGGCAGCTTGCACTCCTCAGCCCATCGGGTCTGTGCGGGGTGATCTCGGGAATTGGGCCGGTCAGTGCCGCAACCGGCCGGGAACCGCGAAACCCAGCAGGAACAACCCGGTCGCCGCCACCACGACCGAAGGGCCGGCCGGAGTGTCCCAGCGCAACGAAGCCCACAAGCCCAGCCCGATGGCCGCGCAGCCGAACAGGCTGGCCAGCACCGCCATGCTTTCCGGGGAGCGGGCGAAGCGCCGCGCAGCCGCCGCCGGAATGATCAGCAGCGAGGTGATCAGCAGGATGCCGACCACTTTCATCGCCACGGCGATGACGACGGCGATCAGCAGCATGAACGCCAGCCGCACCGGAAACACCGGCACGCCTTCCACCCGCGCCAGCTCTTCGTGGACGGTGGCCGCCAGCAGCGGGCGCCACAGCCACGCCAAGACGCCTAGCGCCAGCGCGCCGCCTCCCCAGATCCAACAGAGATCGATGGTGTTGATCGACAGAATATCGCCGAACAGGTAGCCGACCAGATCGACCCGCACCGTTTCCATGAAGGCGAGCGCGACCAATCCCAGCGACAGGGCGGTGTGGGCCAAGATGCCGAGCAGGGTGTCGGTGGCCAGCCAGTGCTGTCGTTGCAGCAGCACCAGCGCCACCGCCACCGCCAGACAGGTCGCCACCACGCCCAGTTCAGGATCGATGCCGAGCGCGATGCCGACCACCACGCCCAGCAGCCCGGAGTGCGCCAAAGTATCGCCGAAATAGGCCATGCGCCGCCAGACGATGAAGGTGCCCAGCGGTCCGGCGGCCAGCGCGACGCCGAAGCCACCGAGCAGGGCGCGGGCCAGAAACTCATCCATCGTCGCGCACCTCGGCGGCGACCACGACGCCGTGCAGGTCGTGGCGGTGGTTGTGGTGATGGTGGTAAATCGCCAGATTGCGGGCGCCTTCGCTGCCGAATAGCTCCAGATAGGCGGGATCGCGGGCGACGTGATCGGGATGGCCGGAGCAGCAGACGTGCCGGTTCAGGCAGACGACGTGATCGGTGGTCGCCATGACCAGGTGCAGCTCGTGCGACACCATCAGGATGCCGCAGCCCCGCTGGCGCCGCAGGCCGCCGATCAGCTCGTACAGCTCGTACTGGCCGCTCAAATCCACGCCCTGAACCGGCTCGTCCAGCACCAGCAGATCGGGTTGGCGCAGCAGCGCCCGCGCCAGCGAGACCCGCTGCAACTCGCCGCCGGAAATGGCCTGCACCGGCGCATCGAGAACGTGCGCGGCGCCGACTTCGGCCAGCGCATCCCGGACCCGCGCCCGCGAGGCCGGCGTGCCGAGGGTGACGAAGCGGTGCACGGTCAGCGGCAGGGTGTCGGCCACCGTCAGACGTTGCGGCATGTAGCCGATCCGCGATCCCGGCCGGAGCGAGACGCGACCGCTGTCCGGGCGCAGCAGGCCGAGCACGATGCGGACCAGGGTGGATTTGCCCGCGCCGTTGGGGCCGATCAGGGCGACGATTTCGCCCGCCGTGACCCGGAGATCGACCGCCTGCAAGATCGGGTTGCCGCGAACGGCGAAATTGACGTTTTCGACCGTCAGCAGCGGGTCAGCCGACATGAGCCGCTCCGCGCTGGCAGGCCGGGCAGCGGCCCAGCACTTCCACCATCTGGGCCAGCACCGCGAAATGGCGGGCGTCCGCCTCGGCGCGCAGCAAATCCTCGATCGCCGGATCGTTCAATTCATCGACTTGGCCGCAGTCCCGACAGATCAGGAATTGGCCGCTGTGGCACCCGTCGGGCCGGCGGCAGCCGGTGAACACGTTCAGCGAGGCCAGCCGGTGAATCAGGCCCTGTTCCAGCAGGAAATCCAGCGCCCGGTAAACGGTGGGCGGCGCCCCTTGGCGGCCGTCGTCGCGCAGCACGTCCAGTATCGCGTAGGCGCCCAGCGGGGTCGGGCTGCTCCAGATGATTTCCAGCACCCGCCGTCGCAGGTCGGTCAAGCGGGTGCCGCGTTGTCGGCACAGATTTTCGGCTTGCTCCAGCGCTCGCGGCGGATCGGATAGGGCGGGTTGACGGCAATCGGTGGCGGGAGACATCGGGCGCTCCAGATGGAACTTGGTCTGATCGATGCTATCATAGTGCAAACTGTTACTTTATAACATAACGGAGGAGGGCCGCTGGTGCAGCATAAACCAACCATCATGAAATCGCTGCAATTATTGCTGGGATTGCTGCTGTTTCCGCCGCTGGCGGTGTTCGCCGAACCTCGGGTCGCGGCGAGCATCAAGCCGGTGCATTCGCTGGTGGCCGGCGTCATGCAAGGCGTCGGCGAACCGAAGCTTTTGGTGCAGGGCGGCGCTTCGCCGCACGAGTACAGCCTGCGGCCGTCGGACGCTCGCGCCATCGACGAGGCCGATGCCGTGTTCTGGGTCGGGCCGGAGCTGGAAAGCTTTCTGGCCAAGCCGCTGCAAAACGCCAGGGGCAGGGTTCGGTCGGTCGCGCTGCTGGATGTGCCCGGCGTCGCGGTGTTGCCGCTGCGGGAAGGCGGCGCTTGGGAGCCGCATCGGCACGGCGCGACGGCGAGCGAGCCCGCCGAGCATTCTGCCGATCACGATCACGATCACGAATCCGATCGCGACGTTCACGTTTGGCTGGATCCGATCAATGCCGTCGCCATGGTCCGCCACATCGTTGCCGTGCTCGGCGAAGTGGACCCGGCTCATCAGGCCGATTACCGGCGCAACGGCGAAGCGCTGATCGAGCGGCTCGACCAGCTTGACCGACAGCTTGCGGCGGAATTGGCGACGATTCGAGATCGACCGTTCATCGTGTTTCACGACGCCTATCAATATTTCGAGCGGCGCTATGGCTTGGCTGCGGCCGGCTCGCTGGTCCTGGACCCGGAACAGAGGCCGGGAGTCAAACGAGTGGCGGCGATTCGAGCGCGCATCCGCGATCTCCGCGTCCGCTGCGCGTTCGGCGAGCCGCAGTTTCAGCCGACCCTGGTGGCGACCGTCATCGCGGGGAGCGGCGCTCGTCCCGGCGTGCTCGATCCCGAAGGTGGGGCAGACTTGCCGGCGGGACCGGAGGCGTACTTTCAACTGCTGCGACGGTTGTCCGACAGTCTGCGAACCTGCCTGAGCGGGGCTTGAGCCTCGGTCTTGCGATGGAAGCGTCCGGTTGCCGGAAATTCCCGCAGGAATGTTCTATGTTATGCGCGAGCGTCAGTCGCGCCCGGCAAACTGGTGTTGCGGCCGACGTTCGGTTATGACGGTTTGGGTTATTTTTACGCTGATAACGACCAAAGGCGGATCACGATGACCGAAGTGCTTGCCGAAGTTGCGCCCTATCGTGTGGAGGAGGGCGAGGATTATATGAACGAGCAGCAGAAAGCCCATTTCCGCGCCATTTTGCTGGCCTGGAAGCAGGAACTCATGGAGGAAGGCCAGCGCGCGGTCAGCACGATGCGGGACGAGCCTTTGAACTTGCCCGATCCGAACGACCGCGCCAGTCAGGAGGAGGAGTTCACCATCAATCTGCGGGCGCGAGACCGCGAACGAAAATTGATTCGCAAGATCGACAAGGCGCTGGACCGGTTGAACCTCGACGAGTACGGCTACTGCGAAACCTGCGGCGTGGAAATCGGCTTGCGCCGGCTGGAAGCCCGGCCCACGGCGGAACTGTGCATCGACTGCAAGCATCTGGAAGAAGAGAGAGAAAAAAGCCAGGTGGGCTGAAGTCGGGCATCGTTAAAAATGTTTGTGAGGGTTTTTTGGACAGATGGCGGAGTGGCGGGGCCGAAAGGCCCGCGCCGCGTCCCGCGAAGGAAAAGCCGGGATTTGCCCGGAAATCGAACCATCGAACTTTGAGGTACGGCCATGTCCGCCGTGATGGAACCCTCCCTGTCCGGCGGTTTGTACGCGCAACTCGAAGCCTTGTCGGCAAATTTGATCGGCGAAATCATCGATGGGCGGCTGTACGCGCAACCCCGCTCGGCCAACCCGCATGCTTTGGCTGGTTCGGGGTTGGGAATGGATATCGGTGGTGCCTACCATCGGGGTCGTGGCGGACCAGGTGGCTGGTGGATACTGGATGAACCGGAAATCCACTTCATCCGCGACACCGAAGTGATGGTGCCCGATCTGGCCGGCTGGCGCCGCGAGCGGATGCCGCGCCTGCCCCGAGACCACCGGATTGAGGTCGCGCCGGACTGGGTGTGCGAAATCCTGTCACCGTCCACCGCCCGAACGGATCGAGTGATCAAGATGCCGGTCTACGCCCGATACGGCGTGCCTTACCTGTGGCTGGTGGATCCGCTGGTTCACACGCTGGAGGCGTTCGCGTTGCACGATGGGCGCTGGACGGTGATCGGCCTGTTTCAGGAGCAGGATTTGGTGTCCGTCGAGCCTTTCGCCGAAATCGCCCTCGAACTGGGCGGGCTGTGGGCGGATTTGGCGGAGGAGTGAGGCTGTTCGGCCAGCGCGGCCAACATGGCGTGACCGGCGGGAGAGCGGGCGTCCATCCGGCAGGTCCGGCCCTCGCTGGCGTAGTCGAGCGAAATATCCAAATCCGCCGCCGGCAGTTCGCCCCGCCCGCGTTCCGGCCATTCGATCAGCAGCGCCGCCTCGCCGTCTAATTGGTCGCGCAAGCCCAGATACTCCAGCTCCTCGGGGTCGGTCAGCCGGTACAAATCCCAGTGGAACAGCCGCCATCTGTCGAGCTGATACGGCTCGACCAAGGTGAAGGTCGGGCTTTTGACCGTGCCGGCATGGCCGAGCCCGCGCAACAGGCCGCGCGCCAGCGTGGTCTTGCCGGCGCCCAGGTCGCCGCGCAGATAGAGGACGCAACCGGGCGCCAGCGCCGAGGCCAGCCGCGCCCCCAGCGCTTCGGTGGCGGCGGCGGAGTCCAGATACCGCTCCAACATGAACCCTCACCCCCAACCCCTCTCCCGCCAGCGGGCGAGGGGAGCCAAGATTTTCAGGGATTGACCAGTTGCCGCAGGAAAGGCAGCAGATCGGTCGCCAGCAAGCCGCGTTCGCCGCCGGACCGGGCCGCCAGATCGCCGGCCAAGCCGTGCAGGTGTGCGCCGGCCTTGGCCGCCGCGAACGGCGGCAAGCCCTGGGCCAGCAGCGCGGCGATCACGCCGGTCAGCACGTCGCCCATGCCGCCGCTGGCCATGCCCGGATTGCCGGTCGAGCCGAGCGCGACCTGCCCGTCCGCCTTGCTGGCGATCAGAGAGCCGGCGCCCTTGAGCACCGCCACGCCGCCGAAGCGCAGCGCCAGATCCTCGACGGCGGCAAAACGGTCGGCCTCGACCTCGGCGGGAGTCATCTTCAGCAGGCGGGCCGCTTCGCCGGGATGCGGCGTCAGGATCCAGTTTGCGCGGAAAGCCGGCTCGATCGCCAGCAGGTTCAAGCCGTCGGCATCGACGACCAGCGGCTTGTCGCCGGCCAGCGCGGCGCGCAGCAGGGCCCGGCCCCAGAGATCGCGCCCGAGCCCCGGCCCGACGGCGATCACGGTGGCGCGGTTCAGCAATGGGCCGAGTTCGTCCGGCGTGTCGATGCCGTGGAACATCAGTTCCGGACGGACCGCCGCCTGCAAGCCGGCGTGCGCGCCGCGGGTCGCGACGCTGACCAGGCCCGCGCCGCAGCGGGCGGCGGCCTCGGCGGTCATGCGCGCCGCGCCGGCCAGCCCGAAATCGCCGCCGATCACCAGCACGTGGCCGAAGTGACCCTTGTGGGCGCTGCGCCGGCGCTGGGGCAACAGCTCCGGCAAGTCCTCGCCGGCGTAGCGCCAGCAGGCCGGGTGCATGGCCGGGTAAATGTCGGGCGGCACGCCGAGATCGGCGAAGCGGAGGTCGCCGCGACAAGCCGGGCCTTGACCGGTGAACAAGCCTTGTTTGAGGCCGATGAAGGTGATCGTCGCCGCCGCTCGAATCGCCGCGCCGAGGATGGCGCCGGTGTCGGCGTGCAGGCCGGAGGGGATGTCGAGAGCCAACACGTCGGCGGGATGGGCGTTCATGGCGTCGATG